>Ga0209124_10001165_pt1 | contig 11003 bp, 9 predicted proteins | sample BarGraIncu01122A_FD_184502 | JGI IMG/M metagenome (GOLD analysis project Ga0209124, IMG submission 184502) | Arctic peat soil microbial communities from Barrow, Alaska - Barrow Graham LP Incubations 011-22A (SPAdes) (version 2) | ecosystem: Environmental > Terrestrial > Soil > Wetlands > Peat...
TCACTGTAAAATTTGATGATTTAAAAGAAGCCCTTTCCGGCTTTTTTGAAAAAAAGAAGGTCACATCAGTTGAAATAGACAGAACAATTAGAATGGGATCTAAGTGATATGTCCAGGCGTAATTTTAAGATAATAATATTAAGAAAAATTCCCCATGATAAAAGTTAAGAAAGAAGGAATTATATTGTCAAAAACAGATTTGGAATTTGAAAACGAAGGGGTACTTAATCCTGCGGCCATGCAGGAAGGTGGAAGCGTTCATCTTTTCTACAGATCTGTGCAAAAAGGGAATTTTTCAACTATTGGTTATTGCAGACTTGATGGTCCTTTAACAGTTGCTGAAAGGTGGAATGAGCCATTTATGGTCCCTGAATTCGAATATGAAAAGCATGGTGTTGAAGATCCCCGGATTGTAAAGATTGATGATCTGTATTATTTGTCTTATACCGCATATGATGGTACAAATGCACGGGGAGCATTAGCCACATCGAAAGATTTAGTGCATTTTAAAAAACAGGGACTCATTGTTCCTCCTATCACCTTTGCAAGATTTATATCTCTGGTACAGTCAGATGGCGTTGATGATCGATATTACCACGATAATAAGTTTTATAATCCTGCGGCTGATCCTGAAAAAAAAGTGATGTTATGGGACAAAAATGTAGTTTTTTTCCCCCGAAGAATCAAAGAGAATCTCGTATTTCTTCACCGGATCAGGCCAGGTATTCAGATAGTCTCAGTGAAAAATTTAGCGGATCTCACCATGAAATTCTGGGAGAATTATTTTCTTAAACTGCAGGAACATATTCTCATCGACCCTTTATTTGCCCACGAATCAGGCTATATTGGGAGTGGTTGCCCTCCGATAGAAACTGAACATGGATGGTTGTTGATTTACCATGGAGCCGAAGAAACTGCCAAGGGAATGGTATATTCTGCATGTGCAGCAGCTTTACTCGATCTGGATAATCCAGGAAAAGTAATATCGCGATTGCCTTATGCTCTATTTTCACCGGAATATGAATGGGAACTAAAAGGAGATGTTAATAACGTAGTTTTTCCAACGGGTACCGCCCTGTTTGGCGATACACTATTTATTTATTACGGAGCGGCTGATTCACATGTTGCATGCGCATCGGTTAGTTTATCTGAATTATTGAAAGAATTATTAACACAGGCTGGGAAAGATGAAAAATAAATCAGGTTTAAAACAAATAGGCGAACTTTTATATAATCACGAAGAACTTGATTTTGATAATTCCATACATTCTTCAATGACTTCAATAGTACGTGAACAAAAATCTCTGGTTAAGAAAACCATTGATCGTGCTGAAATATTGTTTATAACCTCATTCCCGCCTAGGGTATGCGGGATAGCTACCTATTCCCAGGATTTGATAAAGGCGCTGAATAACAAATTCAGCAACACTTTGTCTATAAAAGTTTGTGCGCTGGAATCAGGTGATGAATATTTTCAGTATACCAATGAGGTAAAATATGTTCTTAAGACTTCATTAGCTGACAAATACGGGAAACTGGCTTTGAAGATTAACAAAGACGATCAGATTAGAATTGTTCTGATCCAGCATGAGTTTGGTTTTTTTATCAAACAGGAAGAGCCATTTATTCAATTTTTAAACAGCCTTACAAAACCGGTTATTGTAGTTTTCCATACGGTATTGCCAAATCCTGATAAGAAGTTGAAATCCAATATAAATAGAATTGCCGCAGCATGTGAATCAATCATCGTTATGACTCATAATTCGGCTAAGATATTAATCACCGATTATGATTTACCAAAAAAGAAGATATCAGTTATAGCGCATGGTACTCACCTGGTGCCTCATTTAAACAGAGAATCTCTGAAAAAAAAATATGGTATCAAAGGCCGAAAAGTTCTTACTACGTTTGGTCTGCTAAGTTCGGGAAAGAGCATTGAAACTACATTGGAAGCGCTGCCGGCTATTATAAAAACAAATCCTGATGTAATATTTCTTGTAATAGGAAAAACCCATCCTGAAGTTTTGAAAGAGGAAGGAGAACAATACCGGAACAGCCTTGAGGCAATGATAGTCAGTAAAAATTTAACTCAACATGTAAAATTTATCAACAGCTATTTGCCTTTGCCGGATTTGCTTGAATATTTGCAACTTACTGATATATATCTGTTCACTACAAATGACCCTAACCAGGCTGTTAGCGGCACATTTGCTTATGCAATGAGTTGTGGCTGCCCTATAATATCAACTCCTATTCCTCATGCAAAGGAAGTATTAACCGAGGATACAGGAATTATTTTTGATTTTCGCAATTCAAAACAATTGGCTGATGGTGTTATCCGGTTACTGAACGATAATTCATTAAGAAGGAATATCAGCGTAAATACTTTGCAGAAAATAGTCTCTACAGCCTGGGAAAATTCTGCCGTTGAACATACAATGCTGTTCGAAAAAATAGCCCACGAAAAAATAACACTTCAATATAATCTCCCGGTTATTAATCTGAACCACATAAAACAAATGACAACCGACACGGGAATCATTCAGTTTTCAAAAATCAACCAACCTGACCTCTGTTCCGGCTACACCCTTGACGATAATGCCAGATCAATGGTAGCCATGTACATGCATTTTCTTCAAACAGGCGATACCAAAAGTATATGGTATGTAAATAAATATCTCAGTTTTATTAAACTTTGTCAGCAACCTTCCGGTGACTTTTTAAACTATGTAGATATTGAAAACAAATTTACAGATCAAAACAAAACTTCAAACCTGGATGACGCAAATGGAAGGGCTATCTGGGCACTGGGATATGTGATCTCGGAAAAAAAGTTACTCCCCGCAAAGACAAGTGCTGAGGCTATAGCAATCTTTCAAAAAGCTATTCCCCGTGTTGAAACAATATATTCCACCCGGGCAATGGCCTTTGCCATAAAAGGGTTGTATTATTATCAGAGGGCGAGAAAATCGCCAGACAACCTTTCTCTTGTAAGAACCCTGGCAAACAGATTGGTAGAGATGTATAAACATGAATCCAATGAAAAATGGCAATGGTTTGAAGGTTATCTTACTTATGCAAACAGCATATTACCTGAAGCCCTGCTGTATGCCTGGTTGTTAACAGGAGAGACAATTTATAAAGAAATAGCCCTGTCATCATTTGATTTCCTGTTGTCTAAAATTTTTAATGAAAACGGGATAGAGGTAATTACCAATAAAAACTGGTTGCAAAGGGGTCAGATAGCAGGTCATTTTGGGGAACAACCCATTGACGTCGCTTATACAATTATGACATTGAGTAAATTTTATGAGGTATTTGATGATGAAGACTACCTTATAAATATGGAAACTGCATTTAACTGGTTTTTAGGAAATAACCGTTTACATCAGATAATTTATAACCCATGTACCGGAGGTTGTTACGACGGATTGGAAGAGACCCATGTGAATCTCAACCAGGGGGCAGAATCTACAGTAAGTTACCTGATGGCACGAATGACAGTTGAAAAGTATAATGAAAAAGATAGAATATATGGTAACCGCTACTTGGTCCATTCTGAAAAGAAATCAATAATAGAAGAAGCGACACTTTCTCAGGTAAAGGAAAATTCATCGAACCTTGCTTCATATTTTTTCGTTGCGGATACATTCGGAATAACCAGGAAAATATTTAAGTAATCAAATCGGAACCATGAATGTAACAGTCACCCGGAAGGATTGCAAATTCTCCCCTGATCCGACCAGGGTAATAACACGATTCTGTAATTTTTCAGGTGAAAGAAGCAAAAATATCATACTTAGTGTATTAGCTATGTCTGATAGTGAGGTCTTCGTTGCATTAAGCCAGGTGCTGAGAGGTTATTCCAGACGCCACAGAAATATTTCACTGATATTTGAAACACACTTCAATAAACTGGCTGGATTTTTCAGTGAATTAGGTATAAAACCAGCCAAAGTTAATCATTCACGAAAAGAGCTTATCGGTTCCTATTTCACAATGGAATACTCAATTGAATCGGCAGCCTTTTTTAATCCATCAATCGTGGAAGATCCTGATCAATCGGAAACAGGAACGGATGAAAAAAGAGTGATCATTAGTTTCAGGGCAACCGGGGAAGGACATATTTCATCCATAGTTTTTCGTTCAGCAATAATTGACAAAAACAATAATCTGATTATTGAACCTGTGGGTAAAATGCTGGCAGAAGCTGACCGGATTAAAAGGCATATTTATCATAAAAAATCATTTATTAAGAAGCTGGATGAAATGCATGATTTCGACAACAAGCTATCACCGCTCTTTGTATTGGAGAAACTGGGAGACAGATTTACATATGGTGAATTGAAAAGGGCAGTGGCAGAAACAAGAAAAACACATAAGCTTACGCCAAAGAAAGAACTAATCATTAATCAAATGGTGTGGCTCGCTCGGTCGCATTATGAAATTGAATTCTCACTCGACTCGGCAATTTCTGAGAGAGTGATTTTCCCAATCTCCGACACTGAAAAAAATGGCATTGAAGATGCACGTTTTGTTAAGTTCATTCAGGAAAACGGCGAAGTTATTTATTATGCCACCCTTACTGCATATGATGGCATTTCTATTTTGCCGAAGTTACTTTCAACCAGAGATTTCTATCATTTCAAAGGTTTACCTATTCATGGAGAACTGGCACAGAACAAAGGAATGGCACTGTTTCCCAGAAAGATTAACGGGAAATATGCCATGCTTTGCAGAATAGACGGGATAAATAATTATTTAGCCTTTTCAGACAATATTAATATCTGGCGCGAGGCCAAACTTATTCAGAAACCAAAATATTCGTGGGAACTTGTACAGGTGGGAAATAGCGGCTCCCCTATCGAAACGGAAGAAGGCTGGCTGATTATAACACATGGAGTAGGTCCAATGAGGGAATACGTTTTAGGAGCATCTCTATATAAGCTTAATAATCCTGAAAATGAAATTGGCAGACTAAAGACGCCTTTATTGTCTCCCAATAGTGAAGAAAGGGAAGGTTATGTACCTAATGTAGTTTACTCCTGCGGTTCAATCATCCATAACAGAACTCTTATTGTTCCTTATGGCATGTCAGACTACGCATCTACTTACGCTACTGTTGATTTAAATGAACTCCTTAGTGAACTTAAAAACTCTAAATAGCATCATCAGCTGTTTATTGATTGTCATAGAAGGTTAAGCGATAGTTCAATTGAAAATGGAAAACCCGTTAAGAGGGAAAATCGGGAATATTGATAAAGTCATTTTAATCATTAATCTGATGCTCTATAAGAAAAAAATAAAATCCATCCTTAAAATTGCCGGATCTGCCGCCAGACGCTGGTGGGATAAAGATCCATTTATGCAAAGTGCCGTTATTGCTTATTATGCTATTTTCAGCATTCCTGGTTTACTGGTAATGATACTTTCTATCTCCAACCTTTTTTTTAAACGTGATGTGGTCACAGGTAACCTTTATACACAAATAGCTTCAATAATGGGTGTGGAGACAGCCAAACAGGTTAAAGATATGATTATCAGCATTAGCAATATCCATAAATCATTGCTTGCAACTATTATTGGATTAGTTGTTGTGCTTCTTGGTGCAACAGGAGTATTTGTCGAATTACAAAAGGTATTGAATATTATCTGGGAAGTAAAAGTCAAACCACATAGAGCCATTTTCACGCTGATACGCACACGCCTGTTTTCATTTGGACTGATCGTATCCATTGGTTTTTTGTTATTAATCTCATTAATTATCACCACTATTCTTGCAGCTTTGAGCAGCTGGGTCATTAATAACTGGCCAAACCTTATTCTTGTGATCTTTTATGTACTCAAATTTATTATTTCATTTGGAGTCGTCTTGTTACTGTTTGCACTTATGTTTAAAATGATACCTGATGCAAAAATTAAATGGAAACATTTGTGGCCGGGTTCAGGTTTAACAGCTTTACTTTTTTTACTTGGAAAAACTGCTATCGGTTTTTATTTAAGTAAAACAAATCCGGGTTCGGCATATGGTGCAGCCGGCTCAATTATATTATTTCTTTTATGGGTGAGTTATTCTTCCATGATATTCTTTTATGGCGCCGAGTTTACCCGGGCTTATGCTGATCATGTCTCAGGGAAGGTACCAGCAACAGATGTTGCAATAAATACAGCAACCTGAGATTGTATAGCCAGAATCTGATAACCAGACATAACCTGTTTAAGAATATGTAAATGATGTAACACTTTCCAAAAGTTGTGTAATAGTTCCCATGATAAACAACATCACCTTTGTATGATTTTCAAAAACTCATTCCAACATAATGTTTGAAATATTCTTGTTCAGAACACTTTAAAAAAATCGTATTATCATGAGCTATTTAAAAATCAATTCCCGGCTAGCAATCAATGATATTATGATGAGTTACACCGAAGATGGAAAGGATGGAGCTCCGTTCCTCATTTTTATCCACGGCTTCCCTTTTAATAAGTCAATGTGGAAGGTCCAGGTGCAGGCGCTAAAAGATGATTATCATGTAATTACATATGATGTTCGCGGACATGGGGACTCTGATTCCGGGAACGTGGATTTCTCAATTGAACTTTTTGTTAACGATCTGATCAGTTTAATGGATATCCTGAAGATTGATAAAACCGTATTGTGTGGATTATCCATGGGTGGATACATTTCATTAAGTGCCATTTTAAATTTTCCTGAACGTTTTGATGCTCTTATATTGAGTGATACCAATTGCATTGCCGATTCCCCAGAGGCAATAGAAAAACGGATGATGGCAATTGAAAACATCAGGAAAAACGGAGTGGAAAAGTATGCAGATGAGAGTATAAAAAATCTTTTTTCACCTTCATCTTTCATTACACGAAAAGAAGAAATTGTGGCAGTAAGGAAGATGATAATAAGTACTTCTGAACAATCGCTCTGCAGTACCTTGCTTGCTTTGTGTAAGCGCAAAGAAACATGCAGAAAACTTTCGGAAATAAAAGTGCCTGTGCTTATTATGGTAGGAAAAGAAGATAAAGTAACGCCTCCCACAGCGGCCAAATTTATGCATGAAAAAATTAAAGGCTCCTGCCTGGGTATAATAAAACGTGCCGGTCATTTAAGCAATATGGAGAACCCTGATGTATTCAACTACCAGTTTAAGAAGTTTGTTTCATCTGTTTAATAAAATCAATATCTCTTTAGCGTATTAAGTGAAAAATCAGGAACATTAATAACTAATATTTAAAATTATGGAAAAAGTAGTTGATAAAACAAAGTCAGGAATATCCAGAGCTGAATATATTGAAGTAGAAACCAATGTTCGACTGCATATTACAGATGCAGGTGAAGGAAGACCTATTGTATTAATACCCGGATGGCCATTAAGTGATGAAATGTATGAATACCAGTATAACGATCTGATAAATAATAATTTCCGGGTTGTTGGTATTACACTAAGAGGATTCGGTAAATCTGATAAACCTTATGGGAAGTATAATTATGATGTACATGCATCGGATATAGAGAAGGTTTTGGATATCCTGGATATAAAAGACGCTGTGTTAGCTGGCTTTTCCATGGGTGGAGCCATTGCGATCAGGTATGTATCATTATACAACGGAACTCATATTGCCAAACTGGCTTTGTGCGGTGCCGCAGCTCCAATCTGGACACAACGCAACGATTTTCCATATAATCTTCCTGTCAATGCAGTTGACGGTTTAATCAAATTGAATTATAAGGATCGGCCAAAGCTTTTATCTGATTTCGCCAAAATATTCTCCGCTACCGAAAGTTCATTAAATGAAGGTATAGGCACCTGGTTAAACGGAATCTGTTTAAGTGCTTCTTCATATGCTACAGCTCAGTGTTTAATCGCATTGCGTGATACGGACCTGAGAGGGGATCTGGCAAAAATAAAAATTCCCACATTGATTATGCACGGTAAAAAAGACAAAATATGTTCTTTTGATCTGGCAGGTCAGATGAAAGCCGGAATCTCTGATTCACATATAGTCGCCTTTGAGAATAGTGGTCACAGTTTATTTCTTGAGGAGACTCATAAGTTTAATACAGAGCTTATTAAATTTACCCTGGAATAATCTGCATGTCTGAATTGAATTTTTGCAAAAACGAACAATACAATTTTGAAATTCTGTTTGGTGGGGTCTTAACCGGTTTGTCAGATTGGCTCAAACGGCATCAGGAATATGGAAATTTCCCAATCTTCCTTCCATAACCAACGAAAAGGTACACGAGCCTGATACCCGTTTCCCGGTTCACCCATATAAGACTACCACTAAATGGAATTTCTTCTTTACAGGTATAATTCATTACATATTTGAACAAAGTTTCAGAATTGATCTTGTAATATTCTCGTCATCAGGTAAAAGGTCAGATTGACTTCATTAATTAAAAGGCCTGAACTAATCAAAATACGTGAATAATGTAAAATTATTAAAAAGTTATGTAACATATATCTTTTCAGGGTAGCTGATCTTTGTATAACAATATTTAACCTGATTCCTCAAAATGAAAATAGCTTTTCTCTTCCGTACACTCATATTCATGATTTTTAATATGATTTTAAGTCATACGGGTGAGTTAAAAAGCTGCAAGTGAGAATTAATTAAGTCATCTGTATGATATGGATCGTTTGCCAGTAAAGAGTGTTGCCGTAATTATAGCCCACCCCGATGATGAAACATTATGGGCCGGAGGAACAATACTCAGCCATCCTTCATGGCAATGGTTTATTGTCTGCCTTTCCAGGTTAAACGATGAAGACCGTTCCACCAAATTTTATAATGCATTAAAAATTCTTAACTCCGAAGGAATTATGGGCGACCTTGATGATGGCCCTGAACAAAAGCCATTGGCTGAAAATGAGGTTGAACAGGTTATTCTTAACTTATTACCAGCTAAACATTTTGATCTGATAATTACTCATAATCCAACCGGAGAATATACAAAACATCGAAGGCATGAAGAGGCTGGAAAAGCAGTGATTAAACTCTGGAATGCCGGAAAAATTTCAACCGGAGAATTATGGGTCTTTGCTTACACCGACGATAACAAAAAACACTATCCTGTCGCCATAGAAAATGCAAATAGCTATCGGACACTCTTGAGACGGATATGGCTACGAAAATATCAAATAATTACCGAAACATATGGATTTGAAAAGAATGGTTTCGAGGCAGAAACCACACCCAGGGCAGAATCATTCTGGCAATTTACAGATCCCACTGCAGCTAATGAATGGCTTAATAAACTAATGAATTTGAAAATTTGAAAAACGTTTTATTATGAAAGTTTTATTATTATATGACTATCCGCCTTCACCGGGAGGGCTGGCGACACAGGGACATCTGCTTTACACGGGACTTCTGGAAATGGGTGTTGATGCGCAGGCTGTCCATTTCGAATCAGCTCAGGAGAAAGAATGGTACTACCGCTGGTTTGAACCAAATGTCGTTGTAGGAATAGGCTACTGGGGACATACGCCGCAACTGGTGCTTCATCCACAACGGTACGGTGTTCAACCGGTGCCCTGGCTGGTTGCAGATGGGTATATAGCAAACTATCAGGAGGTCTTAAATGCGTTGCCTCTTATACTTGTAACTTCGAATTGGGTGAAGGAGATGTATGTACGCGACGGCATAAACGGTGATAAAATTGAAGTGTTGCCAGTCGGATGTAATACCGATAACTTTACTCCTCACAGCATGAATGATCCCAAGATTTTGGCCGTGCGTGAGGCGCTGGGTATTTCCCCCGACCAGATTATGATCCTTACTGTTGGTGGCGATGCTGCCTCAAAGGGAGCACAGGAGGTGATGCAGGCTCTTGCCATTATTGATACCAAAGCGCCCGATTGGAAATATGTCTGCAAAGTATGGCCCCAGCCAAGGACTGAAAATCAAAACATCGCCGACCTTGATATGGCTGCGCAACTTGGAATTGAAAAGAATGTCACCTATGCAACCAATACTATTTCAAGAAAATTTATGCCATACCTTATCGGAGCATGCGATATATATGCAGCTCCTTCACGGCTTGAAGGTTTTGGTATGCCCCAGGTGGAGGCCGGTGCGTGTGAAAAGCCGGTGATAGGTATTAAGGCAATGGGAATGCTTGATACGCTTATACATGGCGAAACTGCATTCCTTGCCAATGTAGCACAGAAAATAGTTGTCGACCAGGTTACTCTTGGCGATGAATCGGGATTTGAAGAAAAACACAGAGTGCAGTTTAAAGAGCCGAGAACAGTAGATTATCGTGCAGATGTCCAAGATATTGGTAAGTATCTGATGCTTCTTATGACTGATGCAGCATTACGCGAAAAAATGGGTAAAGCTGCAAGAGAAAGAGTTGTGAAGAACTTTGATTACCGAGTTGTAGCAAAACGGTTTGTACAGATAATGAGCGACAAATTAGGAATAAAGTAATCTGAAAATTAAGACATTCAAAGATTAATATTTTCGAATGAAAAAATAAAACTTGATAATGAAGATTTCGGACCAACAGGAGATTGAAGAAGCAAAGAAAGCCGCTATTGAAGTGCTGATTCATAATTCACACGGATCATATCACGGCCTGCCCCGTACCGCAGGCTGGGGATATCCCGAGCCATATACAAGAGATCTTATGTTTTCTGTATTTGGAATAGCTGTATCCGGAAACCAAAAACTTCTGGAGAGTATACGTAAGGTATTGGAGACCCTTGCAAAAAACCAGACTGAACATGGTCATATACCTTCTCTGGTACACGACAAAGAGGACAGAGGATCAAGTGATTCCACTCCATTGTTTTTATTGGGAGCCGGCATTTTCAGAAAAGTATCAGGAGAAAAAGATTTTCTTAACACTGCTCTAAAAAAAGCGTTGAATTGGATGGAGTATCAAAGTCCTTCGGACAGATATATGGTCGCCCAGCAACCGACAAGTGATTGGAGGGATGAACAATGGGTGACAGGATACGGACTATTTGTGAACACTC
>Ga0209124_10001177_pt1 | contig 10922 bp, 12 predicted proteins | sample BarGraIncu01122A_FD_184502 | JGI IMG/M metagenome (GOLD analysis project Ga0209124, IMG submission 184502) | Arctic peat soil microbial communities from Barrow, Alaska - Barrow Graham LP Incubations 011-22A (SPAdes) (version 2) | ecosystem: Environmental > Terrestrial > Soil > Wetlands > Peat...
GGCGCTGGCAGGTCTCTCTACGAGCATGCTGGATAGGGCGGCCAAGGACGTCCAGCCTGCCCTCTTCGACCAGGCCAAGGGTGCATATCAGCGTGCCATTTCCCTGGATTCGCTTAACCCGGCTATCCAGATCCAGTATGCGCAGTTTCTGTACGGGCACGGGGACAGGGATGCGATTGATGTATTCCAGCAGCTTACGACCTTGGACCCCATCGACCCTGGCACCTGGACGTCCCTGGCACATGCGCAGATCGTGTTCAACCACAACACGAAGTTAGCTGAGCAGGCCATCGACCAGGCACGGCGATTGGATCCCACGTACTATGACATTGCCAACTTGACTGGCCAGATGGCCTTGGACAAGGGAGATGTCGCCGCCGCCGAGGCAGCCTTCCGGCAGTCTGTAAAGAGTAACGCGGCGCAGCAGTTTGGGTGGAGTGAACTGACAAATATCTACCGCACAAGCGGGCAACAGGGCAAACTCGTGGCCGCGCTGTTCGATGGCTTCGCGAATGCGCCGGATGGGGCTGCGTTTGCCGCTGAATTGCAGCGTCTGGCACCAATGGCACAGTGGACGTCACCAACAGCTGGCACATCTGTTGTTCCCGGTGGCACTGTTGCTTTGGCGTGGAATGTGGCTGGTGCAGCGAATCGACTGGAGGGGCAGACACTCTATGCTGTTGTGGCGACGGGTGACTGGATCCTGGTGGCGGATGGCCTAAAGCCTTCGGTTCGCAGCCTGACATGGCAGGTTCCTGCAACCATACCCTTGGGTGCTTCCCATTTCTATGTGTATCTTCAGGCCCCCAAGCTCATGGTGGGATCGGGCAGAGGATGGGCGTCGTACACTGGCAGTCCGCCAGTCCAGGTGGGGCAATGATGGTCATCGGCATAGGTCACAGTGACTTGCAGGACGTGTGCAAATTGGTTAGTATAGATGAGTTGGTTGTCGCAAAGTCTGGGAAGGGGGATGACGATGGAAGATGAACTCACGTTGATGGATATATTCAAGGTCCTGGCACGTCGGTGGAAGCTGATCGTGGCTGTTACCCTGATACCCACCATCGTAGTGGCCGGTGTGCTGCTGTTCACCGTCAAGCCCATGTTCACCTCGACGGCGATCGTGATGGTGTCGGACACCACGGTCACCGTCACGCTGCAGAACCTGGGTCAGCTGGCTGACCCGATGGTCACCCTGCCCACGGCCTCGGTCGTGGCTTACCAGACCTTGGCCAGGGACCCTGCGCTGAGTCAGGAGGTCATCGACAAGGCAGGCTTGGCAGGCGAGCCCTGGAACATGACGGTCCAGACGTTGGCAAGCGCAGTCAAGATAAGCTCGGTCACGGGCTCCGGCCTCATCCAGATCGATGTCACACTGGCCGACAGGGACAAGGCGGCACTTGCGGCGAATGCCCTGGCCGACGGACTGGTAGCGCGTGGCGAGTCCATCAGCAAGACACCCATGCCCACAGCACAGCAGGGACTGAAGGAGTCATATGATGCTGCCAAGAGCGCCTTGCAGGCAGTGGAGCAGCAGCTGGCGGCCCTGAACAGCAAGCGAGACAGTGTCACTGAGCTGACGAACGTTCGCGATACTATCTTGCAACAGCTCAATGGCTACCGTGCACAGGTGCAGAGCGATACTATCTTGGAACCGCTCACCGGCTACCGTGCACAGGTGCAGACCCTGGCGACGGAGATTCGTGTTCAACAGCTCAGCTTGGCGACGAAGCAGTCAGCATTGGCCAGTACCCACCAGTACCTGACCACGACCAAGTCCATCACGGACGATCAGACGCTGTTGGATGTCGCGAAAGCGACCAGCGGGCAGGGCGTGTTGGACCTGGCGAGACTGAACATGACGTCACAAGAGATCAACCCGGTATGGCAGTCCCTGATCAGCGATGTCACCGGTCTCAAGACCGACATCGCCTACAAGACCAGCCTCAAGGCCCTGTACGAGAAGACGATTCCGGGGCTGGAATCGCGTGTCCTTGACCTGAACAACCGAATCGACGCCGAGAACAAGACCATCACCAATACACAGCGCAGCAAGGACCTGCTGGATGCGAAGTTCAGTCTGGCTACCACTAACTACGTCTCGTCGCTCAAGTATGTAGAGGGCAACCCCTTGCCGCCAGTGCGCGTAGTACAGCGGGCAGTTCCTGCCAATGAGAAGGACGCCGGAGGGCGAGCAGCCAAGCTGGCAGTCACCATGGTGGCTGCGCTCCTTCTGAGCATCCTCTTGGCCTTCCTCATTGACTACATCCAGACCGCGCGTGCAGCGGAGGCGGAGGCTCGCCGGACGAAGGAGTCATGAAAGCAGTTATTCTTGCAGGAGGAATCGGTTCTCGGCTGAGTGAGGAGACGGCTCTTCGCCCGAAGCCGATGGTCGAAGTCGGCGGCAAGCCCATCCTGTGGCATATCATGAAGACATACGCGGCCTATGGCATTCAGGATTTTGTCATCTGTCTTGGGTACAAGGGGTATGCCATCAAGGAGTATTTCGCCAACTATGTCCTGCACATGTCCGATGTGACCATCGATCTCGAACACAACAAAGTGGAATGGCATGACTCACGCGCCGAGAACTGGCGTGTGACCCTTGTCGACACAGGCGAGGAAACGATGACGGGTGGGCGCATCAAGCGCATCCAGCCGCACGTAGATGGAGAGTCTTTCCTGTTGACCTACGGAGACGGCGTCGCCGACATCGACATCGCAGCATTGGTCGCTTTCCATAAGAGGGCTGACACCTTAGCGACGCTCACCGCTGTCCGACCCCAGGGACGTTTTGGTGCTCTGGACCTGGGAGATGACAATATGGTGACAAGTTTCAGCGAGAAGCCTCCTGGCGATGGTGGCTATATCAACGGTGGCTTCTTCGTGCTCGAACCCGGCATCTTCGACTACATTGAGGACGATGCGACTGTCTGGGAACGCTCACCACTCGAACACCTGGCAGCCGATCATCAGTTGTCGGCGTATGTGCACGACGGTTTCTGGCAGCCGATGGACACACTGCGCGACAAGAACCTGCTGGAGAAACTGTGGTCTGAGGGACATGCACGGTGGAAGGTCTGGAAATGATGGAGCCCGATATGAATCAGCTGTTCGACAGCTACTACTCCCACAGGCGCGTCTTCATCACGGGGCACACCGGGTTCAAGGGTTCCTGGCTGACGCAATGGTTGCTTCTGCTGGGGGCGGAGGTGTCCGGATACAGCATCGGCGTGCCAACACAGCCATCGCTGTATGAGCCCCTTGGCTTGTCGGGGCAGATTCAGGATGTGCGGGGCGACGTGCGGAGAAGTCAGGACGTACAGACGGCAATGGCGAAGGCTGTGCCGGAGGTGGTCATCCACATGGCTGCACAAGCTCTGGTACTGCCCTCGTACGCCGATCCTCTGACGACCTTTGAGACAAACGTGATGGGCACAGCCAACGTGTTAGAGGCGGCAAGGCACTGTCCTTCGGTACGGTCGGTCGTCATTGTGACCACCGACAAGTGTTATGCCAACAACGAGTGGCCGTACGGCTACCGCGAAGCGGACGCGCTGGGGGGCCATGACCCGTACAGCGCCAGCAAGGCGGCAGCGGAAATGGTGGTGGCTTCGTATCGGTCGTCGTTCTTTGATGCAGGAGAGACGTCAGGGAAGAGGACTGGTGTAGCTTCAGTCCGGTCTGGCAACGTCATCGGTGGGGGTGACTGGGCCGCCGACCGTCTCGTGCCGGATTGCATACGCGCGCTGGCGGAGGGCAAGCCGATTGTCGTGCGCAATCCTGGTTCAGTGCGCCCGTGGCAGTGTGTCCTGGAACCGCTGTCCGGGTATCTGTGGCTGGGCGCCCTGCTGGCGCGAGATCCCGCAACGTATGGTGGAGCATGGAACTTCGGTCCTGACCCTGAGAATGCCGTGTCCGTCGAGCAGCTGGTCAGCCAGGTGTGCCAGGCGTGGGGGGGTGCAGCGCGGTTTGAGACAGCCACTCCTGCACACGCCCTGAGCGAAGCAGGCATTCTGCGGCTGGATTGTACCAAGGCCCGCTCCCAGCTCGGCTGGCGTCCGGTGTATGATGTGGGCGAAGCAGTTCGGCAGACGGTGACGTGGTACCGTTCGACAATGGAAGACGCTGGACAGGCAGCTCCTCTCACAGTACAGAGCATTGGTGACTACGCTCAAGTCGCACGTGCCAAGGATGTCTCCTGGGCCGCGATGGACCGGCGAGGCACGGTGTGAACATGGACATCCTGGACAACCTGCTGTCGAACCCTGCGCTCGATACGGACGCACGCGCTGCTGAACTGCGTTCACAGATGCTGATGTTCATGAAGTTGGAGAGTCTCTTCACGTATTCGCAGGAGGAATCGTGAGCACAGCGCGTGTAGCGCTAGTAACCGGTGCGACGGGATTCCTCGGCGAGCATCTCCTGCAACGCCTACTGGTCGACGGTTGGGAGACACACGCAATCGTGCGCCCCTCCTCGAACGCAACAACTCTCCGCGACGTTCTCGGGAGCGGCAATGTGCATGAGCACGACGGCAGTACAAGCGGGCTCATCAATATTGTTGGCAGTGTCTGTCCACTAGCCGTCTTTCACCTTGCATCTGCAGTCATCACGGACTACGTCGCCGTCGACGTTGAGCCGCTGATACGCAGCAACATTCTCTTCGGCACGCAGCTTCTTGAGGCCATGGCTGTCGCTGGCGTGTCGGTCATCGTGAACACAGGCACGATATCGCAGCACTACGAGGGCAGAGAGTACAGCCCCGTCTACTTGTACGCGGCGACGAAGCAAGCCTTTCAAGACGTTCTGCAGTTCTACTGTGAGGCTCGTGGTCTGCATGCCGTTACGCTGGAACTTCCTGATACATATGGCCCGGGCGACAGACGACCGAAGCTACTGACCCTATTGGCTAACGCGGCTCGCACGGGCGAGACCTTGGCGCTGACTCCAGGTGAACAATTCCTTGATCTACTACACGTGGATGATGTGGTCCATGGCTATGAAGTCGCTGCCGACGGTCTTCTGACTGGTAAGTTCCCATCGCCATCACGGTATCGACTGTCTTCGGGGTCACTTGTGCGTCTGAAGGACGTCGTTGAACTGTACCGTCAGGCGACTGGGCACACAGTCAGCGTCATGTGGGGTGGTCGTCCGTACCGTGTGCGTGAGGTTATGGAACCCCGGTCACCCGTGCCGGTGCTGCCGGGCTGGGCCCCGTCCAGGAGCCTAGCGGCATGGCTGGCTGAATCGACAGTACGCACAGAGACGTGAGGTGACATGGCAGAGACTATGGAGTTTCATCGTGAAGTGGACCCAGCATGTGAGCAAGGCACGCGCCTCTTGACGATCTGTATTCCCACGCACAATAGAAGAGAAGTGCTTGAGGAGTGTCTGGCATCGGTGCTGCCGCAGGCAGAATCCTTAGGTGTCGGCGTGTGTGTGTCGGACAATTGTTCCTCGGATGACACCTGGAATGCACTGGAGGCGCTCAAGCATCAGTACCCTTGGATGCAGATCATGCGTCATACGAGAGATATTGGCTATCGAGACAATCTGACTGGGGTTGTGCTGTCCTCTCGCGCGCGCTACGTTTGGCCCTTGGGCGACAAGTACATCTTGTGCCCAGGGGCGTTGGAGTTCGTGGTCGATGAACTGGTCCGCCTGCATCCCAGCGCTCTCGTTGTGAATTGCCCGCATCAGTTTGTCTCAACTGTCGAAAGGCTGTACTCCGTGCCGCAGCTTTGCCTGAGGGAGCTGGGATGGTACACCACTCTTTGCGGTGCCACGGTGTTGCCGCGACAGGCGTGGATCGATATGCTTCACGTGCAGCCTCCTAGTAGAGACTTTCCACAGGTCGTCGCTCTCTTCTCTTATCTGGCCTCACTGCCGGTCCCTCAGGTGTTGTTTTCCGGTCGAGTTCTCATCCAACAAGGGAAGTTCGCGAGGGAGAATCATGTGGTGTGGTCGTGGGCTGGCTACTGCTTGGAGACTTGGGGTCGCAATTGGTACGACGCGGTCATGAGTCTGCCAGCCCTTTACTCGGCCAACGACAAGCTGCAGGCGGTGAGGAGCAAGTCAGAGCGCGGAGGCCCCTTCGATGTAGGAGGCCTCGTGGAGCTGCGGGTGCAAGGGGAGTTGACGCTCCAGCGGCTCAATGTCGATCGGGTGCCCCTTCGGGCAGCCGTTTCTGCCCCTTGGTGGTTGGCCGTGATCATCTCTGTGATGCCTCGGTGGATGATGTATCCCGTTACGCGCGTGTATCCTCAACGAGTGCTGCGGGCAATGCGACGCAGACTGCGATTGCTGCATGGGCAGCAAGTGCATCGGAGCGTTCCTTGACAGCCTGCAATCCACCCGAGTGTGCACTGTGGCGATAGCGCTTCAAGCCAAGCGAAATGAGTCTAGGAGGTCTGCAATGAAAGGTATTGTTCTGACAGGAGTCTATGGTACGCGACGGTGGCCAATGCTGCGGGAGTTGTATTCAAAGCAGTCTCTCAAGCTTCCAAGAGACGGACAATCTCTGTTCGCCAGAGCGTATGCACGGGCGCGCGAGCAGCCCGAAGGCATGGAGGAGACCACAGTCGTCATGACGGGCCTGCGACCCGAGCGCGTCGTGGAGGCACTGGTCCTGACTGAGGCCCAGCCTCGGGGCATCGACCAGCCGCTGCGCCTGAGTTCGGACTATGCTGTCCCGAACGTGTCCGGCAAGGTACTGCGCATCATCCTGGGTTATACGGACTATGTCAGAAGAGTCGTATGGCAGGTGCGGGGCGCAGAATACAGATGAGCGGAGCCTCTTGCGACCAGCCAGAGAGGGCAGGCATGACCGCTGAAACCGCAGCGCGACACCCAAAGGTGTTGATCATAAGCAAGGGAGCGCCTGGTGTCGGCAAAGATGCCAATTCCATCATGTTATGGCGACTACTCAAGCACTTCCCGGCGAATTCATACATGGTGTTGTCATCAAGTAAGAACTGGCCAGACGGGCGGGTGCCCCAAGCACAACAGGAAGAGGGATATCGGTGCTTTGTTGGATCCGTTGTACGCCCCGGAATCAGCAGGTCAGGTGGGGGCACTTCAAGCGTGGTCCATTCAATGCATTCCACATTACGGATTCTCAAGGATTGGCTTGGGAGGTCTGGGCTTGGGAAGTCCATGCTGCGAGGCGTTGGTGTTCCCATATCTGCCGTTGTGCAGACTTGGTCGATTGCTGGGACCGCAACTGCGGTTGTCGAGAAGGAAGACATTACGTCTATCCTTGCGATCTCAGACGATGGTCCGTGCGTCATGGCTGGGTGGATAGCACATCGGCGCACTGGTATTCCCCTTGACCTGTTCATCTTCGACCTGTGGAGGGGGAATGTACTTCCTTGGTGCCAGCGACTCATGGCATCACTGTTCCAGCGCCACGTTCTTGCGGCTTCACGGTGGGTTTTCTCCGGAGGTGAGGGAATCGGTGAATACCTAGGCACCAAATTGGGCACAAAGTCGGTCGTCGTCCCCAACTCCGTCGCCGGGCGTGGCGCGACAACGGTGGGCTCTCGATCTGTATCCACCTCGGCGATGGTCGTAGTGTATACCGGAGGTGTCGACTGGGCACAGCTTGACGCAATCTTGGACATGATTGCAGCTGTCCGCGACATGGTCGGTATCGAGTTCCACGTCTACTCACGTCAGTCACAGGATCAGCTTGCTGTTATAGGAGTGATGGGGAACAACGTCGTATTGCACGAGGGACTGCCGGAGGATGAAGTCAGGGACCGCCAGGCTGCTGCAGATGTGCTCTACTTGCCAATGTCGTTTGGCGGGAAGGGTAGGCGCATCATCGAAACGGCTCAGCCAGCCAAGTCCGTTGAATACATGGCGTCTGGGGTGCCGGTCCTTATTCATGCTCCCGCTTATGCATTCGTGACTCGATATGCGCGTGAACACGACATTGCCATTGTTGTAGATCAACCAGGGCCGGGCGAGCTGACGCGAGTGCTGATGGCACTGATGTCAGACCGAACCGACGCTCAGAGAAAGGCAGCAAGGGCAGCGGCATTGGCAAGCAAGAGCTACAACTCACTCAAGGTTTCTCATCTGCTGCAATCGTACTTGTTGCATGAACGAGTATAAGTGGAGTATTGCGTGAGGATTCTGCATTTTGTGAGTGGAAACTGGACCTGGACAGAACTTGGTCGCGACCGCCGGCAAGATGGCTCATGCTGCCCTGTCGCCTGCGCCGCGACGGATGCACATGATGCGAAACTCCCCATACCGCGCACTGTCTGGAATCAGTGGCGTGCAAGCCTGCTGAAGGAGAGTGAATGAAAGGTATTGTTTTGGCAGGTGGCACCGGTTCCCGTCTGTCTCCCCTGACGGCTGTAACCAACAAGCACCTGTTGCCCGTGGGCAATTATCCCATGGTGTTTCATCCCATTGCTCGCCTCAAGCAGGCAGGCATCAAGGATATTCTTGTTGTCACTGGCCGCGATCACATGGGTGATGTCATGGAGCTGCTGGGCAGTGGCCATGACTTTGGCCTGGATTTCACCTACAAGGTGCAGGACCAGGCAGGCGGCATCGCCGAAGCACTGGGACTTGCGCGCGGCTTCTGCTCTGGCGACAGCTGCTGCGTCATCCTGGGGGACAACATCTTCCAGGACGACCTTTCATCGTCCGTGGAAGCCTTCCAGCGCCAAGGACAGGGTGCCCGTGTCCTCCTCAAAGAGGTGCAGGATCCTGGGCGCTTTGGGGTGGCCGAACTGTCCAAGGACGGGCACATTGTTAGTATCGAGGAGAAGCCGGCCAACCCCAAGAGCAACCTGGCCGTCACCGGCATTTACATGTATGACGCTCAGGTCTTTGATATCGTCCCAACTTTGGTGCCGTCTCATCGTGGCGAATTGGAGATCACGGATATCAACAATGCGTACATTCGCGCCGGCACCATGGCGTACGATGTCCTGCAAGGCTGGTGGACGGACGCTGGCACCTTCCCCTCTCTACGCATAGCCAATGACCTGGCCCAGAACATTGAGCTCGGTCTCGACGAGACAAGAGACGAGCCGCATGACTAAGTTCACCTTTGAGCCGTTAGCTGTACCCGACTTGATCGTCATCAAGCCAACCATGTATGGTGACGCACGGGGGTTCTTTCTCGAGACCTACCGTGCAGACGAGTTTGCAGCAGCTGGTATCACAAACACCTTTGTGCAGGACAACCATTCGCATTCGACCTGGGGTGTCCTGCGCGGTCTCCACTTCCAGAAGACACGCCCCCAGGCCAAGCTGATCCGCTGTATGACCGGCTGCATCTTCGATGTTGGCGTCGACCTCCGGCCCGGTTCCCACACGTACGGCCGGTGGGCAGGCGTCGAACTCAGCAGCGACAATCACTGGTCGCTCTTTATCCCGAGGGGCTTTGCACACGGTTTTCTTGTCCTGTCCCCGGAGGTCGATGTCGAGTATCAATGCGACGAGTACTACCATCCTGAGGACGAAGGTGGTTTGCTGTGGAACGACCCCACTGTGGGTATCACGTGGCCCATTTCTGTTGGATCCATGCCTCTCTTGTCCGGCAAGGACCAGCAGTGGCCCACTCTGGCAGAGGGGAAAGAGAGATGAGCGCGGTGAAACTCCTCGTCGTGGGCGCTGACGGTCAACTAGGCACCGATATGGCGCGCCTCCTTGCCCCTCTTGCCGCTGTCACAGCGTTGACCTTTCAAGACCTGGACATCACGGACCGGGGTAGTCTCACACGAGTCGTCGAATCTGCCCGTCCCGACGTCATCGTCAACTGCGCAGCATATACCGCTGTGGACCGGGCTGAGACAGAACAGGACGCGGCGTACCGTGTCAACGTCCTGGGTGCCCGCAACGTGGCCCAGGCCGCCCGGCGTGTCGGTGCCAGGGTCGTGTACTTCTCCACCGATTATGTCTTCGATGGCACGGCGTCCACGCCCTACGACGAGGAGGCCCCCACCGGTCCCCTCTCCGTCTACGGCAGGACAAAACTGCTGGGCGAGCAGGCGACCCGGGAGGCCAACCCGGACCATCTCATCCTGCGCCTCGCCTGGCTGTACGGCAGCACCGGGCACAACTTCGTCCGCACCATCCTGCGGCTGGCCCGCGCAAAGGACGAGCTACGCATCGTGGATGACCAGGTCGGCAGTCCCACCTTCACCGAGGACGTCGTGCACCAGCTCTGGACAGCCATCGAGGACGGCTGCTCCGGGACGTACCATTGCGTGAACACAGGGTCTGCCAGCTGGCACGCCTTTGCCACCCGCATCGTGCACCGCCTGGGCCTGAATGTCCCCGTTATTTCCATTCACACTGTGGATTATCCTGCGCCTGCGCGCCGTCCCGCCTACTCGGTCCTGGCCAACCGCAAGTTCGAGCTCGAACAGCTGAATGGCATGCGCCCCTGGGAGGACGCCCTCGACGACTGCTTACTTCGGTACCACGAGGTATTGCTCCATGACTGAGACCATCCTCGTCACCGGAGGCTGCGGTTTCATCGGCTCCTGCTTCATTCTCCAGCAGATGAAGCAGTACCCCGATATCCATCTCATCAACCTCGACGCCCTGACGTATGCCGGTAACCCCGACAATGTCAAAGAAGTCGCAAGCGACCCCCGCTACACCTTCGTGCAGGCCGACGTCGCCGACCGTCCCGCCGTGGAGGCCGTCTTCGCACAGTACCATCCCACGAAGGTCGTCCACTTCGCCGCCGAGTCCCACGTGGACCGCAGCATCGACGGTCCCGATCTCTTCGTGCACACTAACGTCCTGGGCACCCAGGTCATGCTGGACGTGGCCCGCAAGCAGTGGCAGCAGGACGCCTGCATGGACACTGCCCGTTTCCTCTACATCAGCACCGACGAGGTGTATGGGGACCTCCCCATCGAGAGCACCGAGAAGTTCACCGAACA
>Ga0209124_10001178_pt1 | contig 10917 bp, 13 predicted proteins | sample BarGraIncu01122A_FD_184502 | JGI IMG/M metagenome (GOLD analysis project Ga0209124, IMG submission 184502) | Arctic peat soil microbial communities from Barrow, Alaska - Barrow Graham LP Incubations 011-22A (SPAdes) (version 2) | ecosystem: Environmental > Terrestrial > Soil > Wetlands > Peat...
ACAGTTTGATGTAGATATTAAAAAATTTCTTCCACTGATTCATATCCCGGTGGTAAAATCAGGGCATATCGAAATTAGTTCACTAAATTTTTCGGGGGCGGTTTTTAAGCTTATCGTTTCAATAAAAAATCAAAATGTATTTTCGCTCAAATCAAAGAATATTGCTTATGAGCTTTCCATTGAAGACAATAAATTGATTAAGGGAATAATTCCTGGTCTTACGGATATTCATAAAAAAAGTGTTACCGATCTGACAATCCCGATAACAATATCTTTTAAAGAAGTGGGCAAAACACTATTTGATTTGCTGAAAAAAGGCAATAACGTAGGTTACAAACTCCATCTCACTTTCAGAATCGAATCAGAAAATAATATGATGAAGAACAGCAAAGTAATTCTTGAAAGTGAAGGCTCAGTAAAATCATTAATGAAAGCTTTTAAAAAATAAAACCTGACTTATGAGTAAAAATGTATCGGATCAACTGGTGGAAACATTGGTTGAAGCAGGCATTCAACGAATTTATGCTGTAACCGGAGATAGTCTTAATCATGTCAATGCAGCAATACAACGTAACGGAAAAATTAAATGGATTCATGTCCGTAACGAAGAAACGGCTGCATTTGCAGCAAGTGCCGAGGCGCAATTAAATGGCCTGGCATGTTGTGCCGGTAGTAGCGGTCCGGGGCATGTTCATCTTATCAATGGTTTGTACGATGCACATCGTTCATCGGCTTCGGTATTGGCTATTGCTTCTACTATTCCTACCAGGGAATTTGGAACGGATTATTTTCAGGACACAAATACTATAAAACTTTTTGACGATTGCAGTTGCTATAACCAACTGGCTACAACGTCTACACAATTTCCACGTATGCTACAGGCCGCCCTTCAGCACGCGGTACATAAAAAAGACGTTGCCGTTATTGGACTGCCCGGCGATATAACGAATCTTCCGGCTGAAGAGTCTCAAACTACAACGACACTTTTTCGGAATAAACCTGTTGTCAGGCCATCCGATGAGGAATTAAATCAACTCGCCGAATTATTGAATTCTCACCCTAAAGTGACCATCTATTGTGGACTGGGTGCTGCCGATGCACATGACGAAATCATTCAGTTTGCCGAGAAATTAAATGCCCCAGTGGCTTATTCATATAAAGCAAAAATGGCCATTCAGTATGATAATCCGTATGAAGTGGGACTTACCGGATTGTTGGGAATTCCATCGGCCTACCAAAGTATGCACGAATGTGACTTACTGATTTTACTTGGAACGGATTTTCCGTATACACCTTTCATGCCTGTTCACAATAAAATTGTACAAATAGACATTAAACCCGAAAATCTTGGACGAAGAGCTAAACTTGATCTTGGACTTTGTGGAGATGTAAAAGATACCTTGTTGGCTCTCCTACCCCTAGTAGAAAATAAAGAAGACAGGACTTTTCTCGACAAACAATTAGAGTTTTACAAAGAGGGAAAAAAGGATTTGTTGTTTTATGTAAATGATCGCGGAGAACCAAATGCTATTCATCCTGAATATGTTGCCTCGGTGATGAATGAGTTGGCAGACAAAGATGCAATATTCACTGTCGACACCGGCATGTGTTGTGTGTGGGCTGCACGCTACATTGATGGAACCGGCAAACGAAAGATGTTAGGTTCATTCAATCATGGTTCTATGGCTAATGCCATGCCACAAGCCATTGGTGCTGCTCTTGCTCGTCCCGACCAACAAGTAATAGCATTCTGTGGAGATGGAGGTTTGTCCATGATGATGGGCGATTTAATGACTATTATGCAATATAATTTACCGGTGAAGATTGTCCTTTTTAATAACCGTTCGTTGGGAATGGTGAAACTGGAAATGGAAGTAGCCGGAATCCCCGACGTAGAAACAGATATGCTGAATCCTGACTTTACAAAACTGGCAGAGGCAATGGGAATGTATGGGGTTGCTGTAAATGATCCCGCTGACGTAAGATCAGCATTAGAAAAAGCATTTCAACTGGATGGCCCGGCATTAATTACCATTTATACTGATCCGAACGCTCTGGCTATGCCTCCCAAAATGAACTTTGCTCAAATGAAGGGTTTTGCTTTTTATATGGGAAAGATGATGTTAAATGGTCGTGCAGATGAAGTACTTAAAATAATCAACTCCAATTATAAACATTTGGGTGAAGTTATTTAATTGAAGTCGTCTTGACTTTTTATAATGTCACTCCTACGGAGCTTTCTATTCCTATAAATTAATAATATCTACCATAATAATACTCCTAAAGGAGCATTATTTAAGCTTCGGAGAAGCGTTATTATGGTAGAACTGTTCATAAATTATGTCTTTCAGAGCTCCGTTAGGAGCGAAATTATAATCGATACAAAAGTCAAGATGACTTCATTGAAAAAAATAACAACGAATTATTAATTATAAACTAAAAAAATAAGATTATGCCAAATTTTGGATCACCCTTTTCAGGGTTAGCAAATGAAAGAAAGCTTACCGATGCGGAGCTCGTAAGATCCATTCGGTTTATGGTGGCTTCTGAGTATGAAGCAACACAGTTGTATATGCAGCTGGCCGAGTCGACCGACAATAAACTCGCTCAAAAAGTTCTGAAAGAAATTGCAGATGAGGAGCGTGTACATGCCGGTGAGTTTTTGCAATTGCTTAACGAGTTAGCCCCTGATGAGAAAAAGCTTTATGCCCAGGGAGCAAAAGAAGTAGAAGAACTGATTGAGAAAGGAAAGTAACACTTTCCGGTCATTATATCCAAGTCAATTGCCATCCCATTTATGGGTACGGCAATTGGCATAAATACATTTTCGCGATAATCATCGGAATGCGATAGACTCTTTTTTCTGCTACTTATGAGAAAAACATTAATTAAAATAAAGAATTTCTTTAAGGTCTTTGGTCCGGGGGTGGTTACCGGTGCTGCCGATGATGATCCGTCGGGAATTGCAACCTATACTCAAACCGGAGCCAAATTTGGCTATGGACAGCTATGGACTGTGATTGTTATGCTGCCACTTATGACAGCTATTCAAGAAGCCTGCGCACGGATTGGTGCCGTTAATGGTCACGGTTTAGCAGCCGTAATCAAAGCTAATTATAGCAAAAAGGTTCTTTATTCGGCTGTCTTACTTGTAGTTGTTGCCAATACAATTAATATAGGTGCGGATATTGGTGCTATTGCGGCGGCTGCACAACTACTCATTAATGTTAATTTCGTTATTCTTACGTTAGGTTTTACGGCTCTGATTTTAATTCTGGAAATCTTTACTACTTATCAGGTTTATTCACGTATTCTAAAATGGTTAGCCCTGACTTTATTAGCCTATCCGATTACGGTTTTTATGGTTCATCAACCGTGGCCGACGATTATTTCAGCAACTTTTTTGCCGCATGTGGAATTAAATTTTGAATTTTTCTTCATTATCACAGGTATTTTAGGCACTACAATTTCTCCTTACATGTTCTTTTGGCAAACGTCGCAAGAAGTGGAAGAGGAAAAGGCCCAACATCTGATTAGCCGGTATGGAAAGCCCAATATTGGACCAAAGTTTATCAAAAATCTGCGTATTGATAATTTCGTGGGGATGTTGTTTTCGGAAATTGCCACCTGGTCCATCATTGTGGTGGCGGCTACTGTTTTACATCAAAATGGTATTACAAATGTTGCGTCGGCTGCCGATGCCGCCAAGGCGTTAGAACCACTTGTTCAAACTTTCCCCAATGCCGGTTTCTTGTCCAAACTGATTTTTGCAGTCGGCATCATTGGTCTTGGTATATTAGGCATTCCCATATTGTCCGGTTCAGCGGCTTATGCATTATCAGAAGCCTTTAATATGAAACAAGGACTTAACCTTAAATTAAAGAAAGCGCATGGTTTTTATGGAGTAATTACAATTGCCACGCTTATCGGGTTAATAATTAATTTTATTGGTATTGATCCTATTAAAGCATTGGTATTTACAGCTGTTTTTAATGGTGTGGCGGCGGTACCTCTAATCTTTTTGATTGCCAGAATTGCCCGTAACAAGAAAATTATGGGCGAATACCGCAGTGGTTGGTTGTCAAATACGGTAGTGTGGATTACATTTTTGGTTATGTTGGCTTCCGCTATTGCTATGTTTTATACTTTAGCTAAGGGATAAAAGTAAAGAAATCAACCTTGATTCTCAAAATTCAATTTTCTATACAAGCTTTAGAAAAAGAATATGTTATCCGGTTCGGTGTTTGGTTGTTTTTAATCAGAAACGGTTGTCATACTTCTATATTCATTTCCCCAACTAAGCATGAGATCAATTAAAGGTAAAAGTGTTTTGCCTGTTTCGGTCAAAGAATACTCAACTTTAGGGGGTAACACCGGGAAAACTTTCTTTACGATTATGTTGTGCTTTTCCAATTCAAAAAGTTGCTGATTAATGACTCTTAATGAAGCTTCGGGATGTGCTCTATGTAATTCGCTCGGTCTTTTGATGCCTTTATTGATATCATTAATTAAACATGTTTTCCATTTTCCACCAATGACTTCCATGGTAACAACAATACCACAATTCAAATCTTTTGGAATTTTCTTTTCATACATAAATATTCTCTTAAATGTTTAAAACTAAATCTATAGGGTGAAAATTATCACTATAGGATAACTTTCACCTATATTGTACTCCTCAATTCAAGGTTGTAGCTTTGCAGTTCAAATAACATTATTCAAATCAGTCTTATGAATACGAAACAACCAACTCAACTTGCATCCTCAAATCAGTTATTGACAGATTTGGAAAAGAAAAAATTAGCCGAAACCTTCCTTAATGCAGTTGGAACCCAAAATTGGGATTTACTCCATTCTATTATTACAGAAGACATTTCCTGGACTTTACCCGGTACAAGTTTAATTTCAGGCGAGGTCAATGGTGCAAATGCAATAATAACCAGAGCTCAACAAATTGTTAGTTATGGTGCCAGCCTCGAATTGAAATATATTTTGTATGGACAATACAATGTTGCATTATCAGTCCATAATCAAGCCGTAAGAGGTGAACTTGTACTGGATGAACACTTGGCTACAGTTTGCACAATTCGTGATGGAAAAATCTCTAAAATTGAAACTTATTTATCCGATATTGATGGAGTAAATGCTTTCTTTAAATAACAAGAACCTGGAAATTTACAACTTATATTTTATAGATATAATTGTGAAAAGTCAACTTTCGTCTTTCTCTGTTTATAGTTTTCCACTAATTACACATCTTTCAATAAATTTGAACGAGGAAGAGTACACTAAAAACCTATCCTCCAATCAAAACTGTAGGGAAGCCTATTACTATTGATCCACCATGTGTCGTGGCATCACCCATTCTTGCTGCCGGTTTACCTCCAATAAAGACTGTGGCTGAACCTTTAATAATAGTATCTGGTGGGCCAACGCACACAAGGTTATCTCCAACTACAGCGGCTGGCATTCGGCCAATTAAAACAGTGGGAACTCCCGGACCGATAATTGGGCCTCCAACATGTGGTATTGGTGGTATCCATGGTGTTTGCATAGGGCAGGTATGCATATCAGTAAGTCTTGCTGCTGCTGGCATATCTTTTATTTTTGAATTAATTAATCATCACCATTGCACCTTTTACTGTAGTCTCTCCAGAGGCCGACAATTCTGCCGTTTGGACTCCTTTTGCAGTTAAAGACCTTTGGGCATTTATGGCGATACTCAATCCATCAATATTGACATTACCTCCCGATGAAATAGTTATATCATTATCACTAATTAATGAAATACCTTTAGGCCCTAACCTAACCGTATTTTTATTCTCGTCAACCAATACTACCGATTTGTCATTTTCATCAAATTCAATAGTCAATACAACTTTGTCGTTATATGAAAGTTCTTCTAATTTTATCATGCTGTTTTCTTTTTGATATAATTTTAGCTACTGTTTTTAATTTTTTGATTCACTACTATACACTTTGGCAGTTACTGTTACATGGGATGTTTCATTGCCAATGTTACGCGATGCGCTAAACTTGCATTATCCTAGTAGGTTTATCTTCTCGTTATCATTTTTGGAAATTAAGTTCTAATTCCTTTAGACTTATTTTTAGTCCACTCTGAACGATAAGTTTATGAAACGGTTTCACTGGGAAAAAGTAAAGTCGACCAAACCAATTATTATAGATTACCAAGGTTGTCACAGTCACCATCTTAGTTGATGTGTCGTTTTTAGATTCTTCCAAAAGTAAGGAGACTCTAAAGTTCAAATGGTTGTCGTCTTCTCCTAAAATGAGTTCATTCGTTGTTCTGCTGAAAACCTTAAAAAGACCAACACGTTCTCCGGGTTCAAATTTAAAGCTATCCAGTCGTTTTGCGTCCATTCTTTCATTGGGAGTCTTAAGTCCAAACAATGAAACAATTTTATTTCTTAAAGTAAAAAGCGTATCCACCCACTTTGGTCCGGGTTTTAAAAATGCTTTCGCAACATCAACAATAGCTATTGTATTATTCTTATCCTTTACAGCGCCCTCATAACTATCAATATAGTTATATTGGTTCCGATCTGGATAGAGTATTGAACTTTCCGGAATTTTTGTTTTGACTATTTTCATTTCTTGATGATTTCTTTTACTGTTATCAATAGGTTTGATTAAATGTACTTCTTCTCTTCAACCGCCCCAAACCCCTAAAGGGACTTGAAGTTACAACCGTCTCCTTCTACACGTCCTATTAAGTGTAAATATTCTGGGATACCACTCTTAAGCCACTTCAGGGGTTTGGGGTGGTTTTTCCTGTTTTCAGCACAAGTTACGCTTTACTAAACTTACACTATCTACCAATAACTAATCATTCAACAGACTTGGACAAGGAAGGATCTGAAATCTTTTGCAAACATACGAGGCATGTATTAGTGGCTGGTTTTTAAACTGTCTATTTATTTTCTATTTCAAATTGATAATCTTATCGATTTTAGTGAGCACTCTTTCCCAATCATGATTACTAATTTTGAAATCGTGATTTGTGTCAACAAAAAACAATTCGATGTTTGAACTAAAAATATAATTGTCTTTTACTTCAAGTCCACCATACTCATCACTTTCTCCCTGTATGATCAACATTGGTGTCTTTAGATTTATTAAATGTAAATATCGATCAGGTTCAATGCCCTCATTTGGATTTTTAAATGGGTAGCTAAGACAAATTATATGTTTAATGTTGAGTTCATCGGCAATACGAGATGAGAATCGTCCACCAGCAGATCTAGAAAGAATTATTATTTCCTTTTGGCTACCTAATTTTAAAATACTCATTTTTAATTTTTTAATTCGCAATTCCACAGAAGAATTTCTCCTATTAAACAAATAATTGAAATAATTCCAATGAAAAATTCCGTAAAGTATTTGGATTGCTCTTAAATTTATTTTTTTGACATAATTTGGTAGCCATTTTAGGTTATTCTCAAAACTGTAATATTTATACAACAGACTTCCAGCAGGGTCTTCCCATCTTATTTCATGTCTTGTTTTTCTTAAATAGTTGATTAGAACATGATTTAACGAATCATCTTTTTGCCAGTTATCTCTACCGATTAAAAAAATTATTTTATTTTAATAATTCATATTGTAATCATGTTTGTTAACTTACCCATAACAACCTAGGCCTTTCTTCCTCCAAGCTTATTAGTTTCTACACACCACAAAGTTCAAGTCTGAGTACAGCGGAGACTTGGACTGAAAGCGTTTTAAAAATGCTTTCGCAACATCAACAATAGCTATCGTATCATTTTTATCACTTACAATGGCCTCATAGCTGTCAATATAGTTGTAGTGGTTGTGATCTGGATAGAGTATTGAACTTTCCGGAATTTTTATTTTGACTATTTTCATTTTTTGATGATTTCTTTTACTGTTATCAATAGGTTTGATTAAATGTACATCTTCTCTTCAACCGCCCCAAACCCCTAAAGGGACTTGAAGTTAGTACCGTCTCCTACTACCCAGTACTATTAAATGTATATCTTCTCGGAAACCACTCTTAAGTCCCCTTCAGGGGATTTAGGGGTGGTTATAAACAGCACAAGTTACGCTTTGCTAAAATTTCTCAATCCACCAACTACAAATCTTTCAATAAGGTAAACGATGAAGCAGTATATTAGCTCTATTCGTTTTTCTTAAATATTCCACTCTCGTTGTTTCTTAAGTCGAAGTATGGTTTTACTTTCATCCAAATTGTCACAATCTCATTTTTATGTCTGCTAAGAATGAATAAATTGTCGTAATAGCCAACATCAATCTTGTTCAAAAGAGTTGCATTTTTGTCAGGATATAGTTCTAAACCTTTGTCTTTTACCAAACCAATGCAAGGTATTGAAACTTTTTCTTTTCCCTTAGTCAGTGTTAACGTGCCTTTATGTTTATTATTTTCCTTTTCGAGAGCCAATTTCCATGTTATTCTTTCTTTTTGGTCTTTCAAAGAGTCAATAAAAACATAGTCGCCTGTCCAGTCAATTTTAGATTTCGAAATACTGTCAGCTCGCACTATCTGTCTAAATTTGTCGAGTCTCTCCTTTTCATGGCTTGGGTAAGTTAGCGTTGCGTAGAATCCAACTAATAAACAAATCGTAAATCCTAGACTTAGACAAATTAATCTTTGTTTCCGTTTAAGCATGTAACCGTAACTTTTCAAATGCCAATCTCTCAACAAGTATTTCGGCCATATAATCGTCATGAAAATCAAATCAATGATATCATAACTTTCAGTTTTCCGGCTCTCAATTTCTTTCTCCCAAAGTTTATATGTTTCTTTCTCAAGTTCAAGAACTCTTTTCTTTGCAAAAGTGTCTGTTAAACCTTTAGATTTTAAAAGATATTTCGCATAATCAACGGCTTCATCTTGCCAATCTTCCGTTTCATAGTAGGCAATTATGATTAATTCGTCAATAGAAAATTCGTCAAGTTTTGGAAATATTTTCATAATTGAAAAATTCTTTTTTCTTTTGTTTTATGAGAACTTAGAAATCTCCGTCAGCCGACAGAGACTTGAAGTTAGTACCGTCTCCTACTACCCAGTACTATTAAATGTATATCTTCTCGGAAACTACTCTTAAGTCCCCTTCAGGGAATTTAGGGGTGGTTATAAACAGTCAAGTTACGCTTTGCCAAACTTTCACTATCTACCAACTACAAATCTTCCAATATACTTGGACGAGGAAGGAATTTTACTTTTAGTTGAGTAATGTTTGATTTTTTTTAGTTTTCTTATGCATTTCAATTACATTTATTTCTCTAATTATTTCTTTTTGCGTGAATGATTTAACCACGTACTTGACTAAACCGGTCGTTTTTTTTTGTTCTAAAGATATTTGAGGAAGTAAGTCATCATTCGTTTTAATAATACCATCTTTACCAACTCCAGCAAGATAAAACTTATTAGAATCCTTTTTTTCGTAATAAAACGGAACGCCATGTGTTTGACCGTCTGCTTCTTTTATCCTATATGAATAATCATGATTATCGATAAATATGTCTTTTATATCACTTAAGTCACTCGGATAAACATCATATTTATTTTTATATTCCTCAATACTTCTATCTATGACGTTTATAGCCTCTTGTGCATCTCCTAGCCAAGTTGAATCATATCCTGTTTTATTCCAGTCTACCTGAACTTTATCTCCCCATTCTTTTGTTGGTTTGATTACAGTTAGATTGAAAATGATCAATAGAATCGTAAGGAAAAAGAAACTATTCGTTTTCCTTAAATCTTTCTTCAAGTTGAAATAATTCCAAATAAAGAAAACTATTGAGAAGATAGATAACCACCAATAAGTCGTAACACTAGCTAATGATAAAACCGAAAATACAGTAATAAATATGTCAATATGTTTGTAAATAAACTTTTTCATTGTATTTAGTTAGTTCTCTGTTTTTTTAAGTTACATATAACACCCACCTCTGCTCAACCCAATCGCCCACATCCCCACCTTATTCTCATCCATCTGCTGCCTTTTAATTATTTAATCCCCAAAGGTAAAAACTATTTTCCATTCGCAATACATATTCTTAATTATTTGGTCTTTCTGATACAGTTTATTCAATAGACCCATTTACACAGTTTTTTGGACAGTCTCACTTACATCTTCAATAGCGTTTCATCGCTCGTTAACGGCGTATATTCTCTCGTTAGCAGTGTTTCATCTCTCGTTAGTAACGTATCTTTTCTTGTCAGTAGTGTATATTCTCTCGTCAGCGGTATATCTTTTCTCGTTAGCAAGGTGTCATCTCTTGTTAGCAGTATATTTTTTGTTGTCAGCAGTGTATATTCTCTCTTCAGCGGTATATCTTTTCTTGTTAGCAGTTTATCAGCTTTCGTCAGCAGCGTATCTTTTCTCGTTAGCGACGTATAATCACTCGTCAGCAGTATATCTTTTCTTGTCATAGGCGTATCTTTTCTCGTCAGTTGAGTATTTATGCGTACTTCCTCTTTGTCAGACCCATTTAGTGGGAACGCGACTCACAGTCGCACCCCCAATAGCACTTGAAAATATGTGAATTATGTAACTTTTACCAAAATTTATGTAACAATTGCACAGACGAATCATCCTACTTTTGTAAAGTAATAGTCAGGTGCATTTATACTTGAGTGTAATGATGGTGATACTCCGGTTGGTGTCCTGACTATTGCATTATTTTTATACTTACTTTTCACAGATGAGAACTCATATTCAAAAGATATTCACCGTTCTGAAAAACGCTTTCATTAAATGGTATGCCAAGGATCCTCTTCGCGAGAGTGGTATCATTGCGTATTATGCTATTTTCTCTTTACCGGGATTATTGGTGGCTATACTCTCACTGGCGGGTTACTTTTTTGGTCGCGAGGCGGTGAATCATCAGGTGGCGGCAGAGTTTACG
>Ga0209124_10001179_pt1 | contig 10911 bp, 7 predicted proteins | sample BarGraIncu01122A_FD_184502 | JGI IMG/M metagenome (GOLD analysis project Ga0209124, IMG submission 184502) | Arctic peat soil microbial communities from Barrow, Alaska - Barrow Graham LP Incubations 011-22A (SPAdes) (version 2) | ecosystem: Environmental > Terrestrial > Soil > Wetlands > Peat...
CTTTGCCAATAAAACCAAAGGTGATATCATACTTGCACATGAATTTAAAAAATTATTAGGCAGAAATTTCATCAACATTTTATCTGACGAAAAAGCAGATGGGTATGCACATGGGCAAATCACCGAATGGTAAAAAAGACAAAATATGTTCTTTCGATTTGGCAGAACAGATGAAAGCCAGCCTCTTAAATTCACAACTTGTAGTTTTTGAGAACAGTGGTCATAGCATGTTTCTGGAGGAAACTCATAAGTTTAATGAAGAGCTGATAAAATTTGCTGGAAAATAAGTTGAAAGGCCGAAATTAGTTTTTTACAACTTTATGAAATTTATGAAATTCTGTTTGGAATTGTCTTTACCGGTTTGTCAGGTTGGCTAAACGGCATCAGGAACCTGGAAATTTTCCAACCTTCTTTCCATGACCAACGAAAAGGTACTCGAGCCTGATACCCGTTAATCGGTTCTTCACAAATAGACTGTGACCAGGCAGAATTTCTTTTTTAAGCATTATTAATTAAGCAACTTTTAGAAATAGAAATTAAAAATCAAGTTTAAAACTAAATTATGAGCAAAAATATTTCTGACCAACTGGTAGAAGCATTAGTTGATGCAGGTATCCAAAGGGTCTATGCAGTAACAGGCGATAGTCTTAATCACGTAAATGCAGCAAGGTCCTGTATTGGTTTCAATTCAGACTGATCCGAATGCTATTGCAATGCCTTCCAGGTTGGAATTTGACCATATGGGTAAAATGATGTTAAGCGGACGTATGGATGAGGCATTTAAGATTATTTCATCCAACTATAAGCATTTGGGTGAAGTATTATAATTTAAAAATGTCATTAATGAAAAATAAATCGGGCGGTAAATAAACAATTCACCCTTACCTATAAGTATAAAATTAAAGTTTTATGCGGTTAGAAATACCTATATCAGAAGTTCAACAATTTTTAAGTAATCAGTATCAAATTGACATCGATTTAAAAAATATTGAAGAGAACAAAATTGAAGCTACGTATATTGATTCGGTTGTTTTGATAATAAAGGAGGTGAAAGAAGATGTGGTCTTATTCCATTATGAAGTAGACGGGCTTGCAACTATAGTAACTAAGATTGCTCACTTTTTTCTGAAGAAAAAAGTGAGAAAAACGCCCATTGAATGGAATTCAAAGAAGGAAGAACTAAAAATTGATTTGAATAAGATTGCGGAACTGAATACATTTTTAAAGTTCGTATCTATTTCAGAAATACACTTTATAAACGATACTATTTTGTTGGAAATGTTCGCAAGAAACAAAACATAAAACCATAATAATTGAATAAAGTAAAAACAATTATTAAAAAAACTTTAAAAGCTATCCTATGGGCTGTAGTAATCCTCGTGCTTTTATTTTTAATAATTGCTGCACTAATCCAAATTCCTGCAATTCAAAACAAAATTGTACACTTTGCAGCCACTTATATAAGTAACAAAACGCATACACGTGTTGAAATAAAAAACATCAGTATTTCATTTCCAAAATCAGTTGAAATTGAAGGTTTATTTCTGGAGGATACTCAAAAGGACACCTTACTTTTCGCCGATAAGGCAAAAATAAATATTGCACTTTACGATTTAATATCCAGTAAGATAGCTATAAGTACGTTCGCATTGGAAAATGCGAATATCAATCTTTACAGCACTGAAACCGATTCGCTTTTTAATTACAACTTTTTGCTGAAGGCTTTCGGTGATACAACCACCACAACAAAAATTAACCCTAAATCCGCATCCAAATGGACTTTCAGCATTAGTAAAGTAAGTCTGAAAAATATCAGACTTCGTTATGATGATGTATTTGGAGGAACGAGTGTAACTGCGGATCTAAGGGATCTGGAATTAAAAATGGATAAAATCGATATTGTGAAATCCATTTATAGCATTGATGAATTGCTGGTTGAAAGCCTCAACGCAAATGTTCAGATGAAAAAGCCGGCAAATGCAGATACAAACATATCTACCACAACCAGCAACTGGAAAGTTACTGCAAAAAGCATAGTGCTCGACGATAACTCACTTACATACGTTGTTGATAACAAGCCTGAAATAAAAAACGCTTTTGATGTCAGTCACTTGTTTTTCAGCCATTTAAACCTTGAAGCATCAAATTTATCTTACTCTCCGGCTGAGACTGAAATTTCAATAAAAAAATTCAGTGCCATTGATCAGAATCAATTCTCCATTGCGAAGTTTGAAACAGAATTCAGCATGGATCAGCATTCCATTACTATGAAAAAGCTGAAAGCCGGAACAACTAATTCTTCAATTGCTGCTGATCTGAACATAAAATACAGCTCGTTAAAATCATTAACAGACTCCATCCAATTCCTTGTACTGAATTTGGAGCTCGAGGATGTAAGTATTAATAATGCTGATATTCTTTATTTCAATCCTCAACTTTTAAAGCAGCCATTCTTCAGAAATAAGACAAATATTACAACCATTTCGGGAATTGTAAATGGAAGGGTGAACGATCTGAAAGGGGAAAATGTGGTTATCAAGACCGGTGTTGGAACTCTTTTAAAAACTGATTTCAGTATAGCCGGTTTACCCGATGCAGCATCTGCATATTTTAATTTTCCCAACCTTAAACTATATACAACCAAGCGCGATATTGAAATGATGGCCGGACCTGCGATACCTAAAAGCATCGAACTCCCAAGAAATTTGGAATTGAAGCTTGCTTTTAAAGGGACTATTAGATCCTTTGAAGCGACCATGGGATTGGGCAGTAGCTTTGGATCTGCAAATCTTTTTGCAACGATTGATAAAGATGAAAATTTCAGGGGCAAAGTTAGCACGACCGGCTTCGAGTTGGGCCACCTGCTGAAAGATACAGCAATGTATGGGCCTGTTACACTAACCGCTGAAACAAAAGGGCATGGGCTGGATAAAAATACAATAACAGCAAAAATTGATGCTGAAGTATCGAAGCTGAATCTGAATAATTATACGTATCACAACCTTATTATAGATGGTAAGATCCATGGACAGGAATTTGAAGGCAAAGTGAATCTGAATGACGAAAATGCAATATTTGGTTTTGTTGGTCTGGTAAATATAAATCCAAACCAGGAACATTTTAAATTCCGGTTGAATGTGCAGGGAGCTGACCTTCAAAAGCTAAATTTCACGAAAGACGATATTCGGATAGGCTTGACTGCAGCAGCAGATTTAAAGGGTGGTAATGTAAATAAAATGAATGGCACAGCCGGAATTTCGAGCATGGTAGTTGCTAAGGGAAATAAGGTATATAAGCTCGATTCCGTATTATTTGCTTCGATAAATGAGTCGAACAAAAGCGAACTAAACATCAGCAGCGCCCTGGTTGGTATAAAATATTCAGGAAATATTTCTCCTGGCTACATTCAAGCGGAGCTCAGCAATTTCATAAATAATCATTTCCAGCTTTCAGATAGTATTAAGACTAAAAAACAAAGCATCCCATCGCATTTTACTTTTGAATTACAGCTGCACAATCATCCCATTCTTTCACAGGTTCTGTTGCCACAACTCAAAGAGTTAGAGCCCGGTATAATTCGTGGAAGTTTCGACAGTGAAAAAAACGATCTGAAGTTAAATGCCACAATGAAAAAAATAGTTTATGGAACAACAGAAATCAATGACCTGGCGGTGATTGTAAATTCGGATCCAGCTGCATTAAGCTATAAAATATCGGGCAGCAATGTTTCGAACGCAGTAGTCAAATTAGATAACTTTCAGATTGATGGGAAACTGGATAACAATAAATTATTTGCAAATGTATCGTCAATAGCTGATAATCAGGATAAAAAGCTACTTGTCCGTTCGCAAATTACCAGGGATAAAACCATTTATAGGCTTGTGCTGGATCCGAAAGATTTCTACCTAATGAGTAATAGATGGGACCTTGCTGCTGATAATTATATAGAATTCGGAAAAGATGGTTTTTTGATCCATCATTTTTTTATGACCAACAATGAAAGCCACATTAATATCGCTTCGGTTCATGATAAATTCAATGATGATTTGAACCTGGAAATAAAGAATTTTAAGCTAGAAGACATTTCCAGGATCATTGCAAAGGACACAAGCCTGGTAAAAGGGAATCTGAATGGAAATATATTGCTTAAAAGAGTGAATAATACTTATGGTATAATTGCAGATGCGAAAATTAACAGCCTTGTTGTTCGTGATGTTCCTGTCGGAGATCTGTCAGTAAAAGCTGATAACCCTACAACTGAAAGATATAATTTGGATGTGAATTTATCAGGAACTGATAACAACATGACAGCGAAAGGATATTATATTCCTGCTGGCTGTAATAATTCAATCAGCATAACCACTGATATTCAATCGCTTTCAATGAAAACGATTGAAGCATTTTTGATGGGGCAAATAACAGAGACAGCCGGAACACTTACAGGAAATATTATTATACAGGGTGCATCCGATAAACCGAAAATTACAGGCAAACTGGTATTTAATGATGCATTTGTAAAACCTGCAGTGCTGAATAACAGATTAGAATTAAAACACGAAACTATAACGCTAAAAGATGATGGCCTTTACTTTAATTCTTTTACACTTTTGGATGCCGGTAAGAATTCCGCAATTATTGATGGCACAATTAAAATGAAACAGTTTAAAGATTTCGTTTTTAACCTGCATGTGAATACAAAAGACTTTTTATTATTCAATACAACTTTAAAAGACAACAAAGATTTCTTTGGCAGAATGATAGTTGACAGCAAGATTGATCTTAAAGGCCCCATGACTCTTCCGGTTGTAAATGCAGAAATTAAAATGAAAAAAGGGTCCAACTTTACATTTGCAGTACCTGAAGAAAAACTTACCACCGATAAAGGTGAAGGTGTAGTGGAGTTTGAAGATACATTGAAGCTGAATTCGATTTTATACAAAACCGGGGGGAAAGCAGCCTCAAAAACCGGCTTTTCAGGCTTTGATCTCACTTCGGTTATCCAAATAGATAAGGATGCCACACTGCGCTTGTTAATGGATCCCTCTACCACAGATTCGTTAGTTGTGAAAGGCGAAGCAGCTTTAAGTTTAACAATGGACAGGAGCGGAAAAATGAGTCTTACTGGAGCCTATAATCTTGATGAAGGTAGTTATCTGGTTTCGTTTGAATCCATAATAAAAAGGAAATTTGAGATTAATTCCGGGAGTACTATCATTTGGAACGGCGATCCGCTGGATGCGGTAATATCCATTAATGCAACTTATTCCGTCCGTGCTTCACCTATTGACCTTGTGGCTGATCAGATGTCAGGATTAAGCCAGGTTGATAAAGGTGCCTATAAAGAAAAGTTTCCCTTCCTGATTCTGCTGAAACTTCGTGGTGAAATTTTACATCCCGAAATTAGTTTTGAAATTCAATTACCACCGGCAGATAAAGGTATTTTGGGTGGAGCAGTAAATGCAAAATTGAATTTACTGAACGACGATCCTTCTGCACTCAACAAACAGGTATTTGCTTTATTGGTATTAGGCAGATTTATCCAGGAAAATCCTCTTCAAACGGATGCAAACAATGGGGCATCTGCCGTAGTTCGTGCCACAGTTAGCAAATTTCTATCAGCGCAATTAAATCTGCTTAGTTCAAAAGTTGTACCTGGTGTCGAGCTAAATTTTGACATCAAGTCCTATGATGCTTATTCCACCGGACAGGCACAAGGAAGGACACAAGTAGATCTCGGGCTCAAGAAGCAACTTTTTAACGAACGCTTAAGCATACAGGTTGGCGGTAATGTGGATGTAGAAGGCGCAAAATCCAAACAAAATTCAGCAAGTGATATTATCAGCGATGTTACTGTAGAGTACAAATTTACAAAAGATAGCCGTTACCGGTTGAAAGGATTCAGGCTTAATCAATATGAAGGAGCTATTGACGGCCTGCTAATCGAAACAGGAATGGGTGTTTCATATGTGCGGGATTTCAACAAATGGAAGGATTTTTTCAGAGCACCCAAAAAAGTAAAAGTGACTGATACGGAAAAACAAAAGTAATGGCACTCCACTTTAAAAAAATATTCGTTCAGTTTACTATATGCCTGCTTTTAGCATCGTGCACAGGAACAAAGCATTTGCCACAAGGCGAAAAGCTTTATACTGGCGCCGGCATAAAATTAGAATCCTCAGATCATATCGGTCACCACAAGAAAAAGGTAATCAAAACAACTGCCGAAAATGCAGTACGCCCCAAACCAAATAAAAAAATTGTTGGTTTACGTCCCAAATTGTGGTTGTACATGATAGCTGGAGAAAATCCCAGGGGCAAACTTAAAAAGTGGCTCAAAAAAATTGGGGAGGCTCCTGTTTTAATTAGCAGCGTTAAACCCACTGTTACAGCAGCTATTATTGACGCCAGGTTTTTCAATATCGGGATATTCAACAGTTATACCCAATTTAAAATCATTGAAAAAAAACATACCTCCAACATAATTTACACCAGTCATATTCATGTTCCTTATACACTTAAAGAAATAATATATGCAATTTCTGACACAAGCTTAAGCAGGATCATCCTTCCGGATAAGAAAAAATCACTGATTAAAGCAGGTGATGATTATAACCTTGAAAAACTGAAAAGCGAAAGGATACGCATTGATGCTATGTTGAAAGATAGTGGATATTTCTACTTCGATCCCGACTTTTTACTGTTTAAAGCTGATACATCAATTAAAAATCATGATGTAACATTACGGCTCACTTTAAAGGACAGCATTCCTGAAAACGCATTGACAGTATATCGCATAAACAAAGTGTTTATTGATCAGAATTTTTCTCTTAACGAAGACACATCAAAACCAAAAGACACGATATTGTATCAGGGTAATTATTTTTTTGGCAAAGAAGCAGAAATGAGAATCAGGCCAAAAGTTATTTCACGATCTGTTTATTTACTGAAAAACGAAATCTATTCACGGAAAAACCATAACATCACTCTGAACCGTTTGATGACAATGGGCAATTTTAAATTTGTGCGTATGAATTTTTCTGACAGCGATACTACAGCTGCAGGATTTTTAGATGTTACCATCTTAATGACTCCCATGCCGGAGCATACCTTCAGGGCTGACTTAGAAATTGTTTCAAAATCAAATAATTATACAGGACCCAGGCTTAACACGAGTCTTGTGAATAGGAATACATTTAAAGGTGCCGAATTATTGAATCTTAGTCTGGCGTCGTCTTTCGAGGCACAGTTGAGCGGGACAAATAAAAATCTATACTCTTTTTCTGTTAATCCTCAGGTTGAACTGTATTTCCCACGTTTTATTTTACCCTTTAATATTAAAACCAGCAGCTTGTACATTCCAAAAACACGTTTGTCATTATCGTATATCTTTTCACAAAGAGTTGGATATTTCGATATGCACTCGCTTCAATTCACTTATGGGTATAAATGGAAACAAGATATCAGGGTTGAACATGAATTAAATCCAATAAATATAAGCTATTCTAAACTATCAAATCAAACAGCCGCATTTAGTAAATTGCTGGCGACAAACCCTTTTCTTAAAAAAAGCTATGAAGAACAGTTCATTGCAGGAGGCACTTATATATTTACATACAACGAACAGGTGCTTGCCTTGAAAAAGATTCAGTATTTTTTTCAATTAAGCACTGAGGCTGCAGGGAATGCTTTTTCGTTGGTTAACACAATTACCGGGAAAAAAATATCAGCTGACTATCCTTCAAGTGTGATTGGATCGGTCTATTCGCAATATGCCCGACTAAGTATTGATGGCCGTGTTTATTATAATTTCAGAGATAATAATAAACTGGCAATGAGAGTTTATGCTGGGGTTGTTAAGACATACGGAAACTCATCTGTCGTGCCTTACAGCAGGCAATTTTTTAGTGGCGGACCTAACAGTATCCGCGCATTCAGTATTAATTCAGTTGGTCCGGGTACTTACAACCAGAAAAACGATAGTATAGGGTTTTTACAATTAGGTGGTGATGTAAAACTGGAATTAAATTCAGAATATCGTTTTGGAATTTATCGCTTTTTTAAAGGAGCCATATTTGCTGATGCCGGAAATGTCTGGCAGTTAAAATCAAATCCTTCAACATTGGGCGACCCGTTTTCATTTTCCCGGTTCGTAAACGAAATAGCAGTAGGTGCAGGAGTTGGATTAAGAGTGGATTTGTCGTTTTTTGTTTTACGGTTTGATCTTGCAACACCTTTGCGCAAGCCATGGCTGGAACAAAATAATAAATGGGTGATCAATGAGATCAACCCCGGGAGTTCAGCCTGGAGAAAAGAAAACCTGATTTTAAATGTTGCAATCGGGTATCCTTTTTAATAATTTGTGCTTATTTGGAAAAGCCATTGGTTCTGACCAAAGTTGTCCGGACTAAAATGACCACCCAAAGCCGGAATTAAGTGCTTCTTTTTTAGTTATATATGACAAATTTAATTTGACCAGCCAAATGTGGTCAAGTGTCTTTGACCACCTACGCTGGAGTAAATTGACCACTGAACCCCTAAGTTAAAACCTTGATATATAAATAAATACAATTAAGACAATCTTACCGGGTAAATATGGTCAAAAGAACTTTCTTTTTCAGTTGATAATACAGCCAATAATTACAATCCTGTATAAAACGCAAATCCGGAAGTAAGCCCGTATTGTGATCTTATTTGATTATCGAACAGAGCGATAACCTCCCTCAATCCCATTTTTTGACAAGACGATTTGCCATAATTGATTGAGCATTCCTGTTCTGAATGATCCGGCTGCTGAAAGCAGATAATACTTCCACATTCTGTAAAAGCGCTCTGAATATTGATCCTCTAACTTATTCCAGTTTTTATCAAAGTTCTTATACCACGCCATCAAAGTCTTATCATAATCGGTTCCGAAATTATGAAGGTCCTGAAATATGAAGAGTCCCTCCATCGCTTTTGTCAGCTGCGGGAGCGAAGGCAGCATCCCGTTTGGGAAAATATATTTGTCGGCCCATTGATCAATGAACTTCTCTGACAATACATTACCAATAGTATGAAGAAGAAAAAGGCCGTCATCGTTCAGACACCTTGAGGCCACTTCAAAATAGCTCCTGTAATTTTTGTAGCCTACGTGTTCTACCATCCCGACACTTACAATCCTGTCAAACTTTTCGTTAAGTTCACGGTAGTCCACCAGCCGGAATTCAACAGGCAAACCTGCACATAATATTTTTCCCAGTTCAACCTGTTCTTTAGATACTGTGATTCCCACTACTTCTACCTTATATTTCTCTGCAGCATATTTTCCAAAAGCGCCCCATCCGCAACCAATGTCGAGGATCCTCATACCAGGGCGCAGATAAAGTTTCCTGCATATTAACTCCAGTTTATCTTCCTGTGCTCTGCCAAGATCTACTGCATCCTTCCAGTATCCACAACTGTAATTCATCCGCTTGTCGAGCATATTCTGAAAAAGCTCATTCCCAAGATCATAATGTTTTTCACCAATAATAAATGCTCTTTTTTTGGATTGAAGATTAAAAATCTTTCCATAAAAAATCTCTAACAGAATAGAGAACTTCAGGTGGATTTTTTCCCGAAGACGTGCTTTGATTACTTTATAGATAAATTCATCAACTCTTTCAGCATCCCACCATTTATCCATGTAGGCTTCTCCCAAACCTAAATCTCCTTCGGTAAGAACTTTCCTGTAAAAACGATGATTGTAAATCCTGATATCCCATGGATTACTGCAGTCAATTTTTATCCCGGTCTCTTTCAGAAGGCCGGTAACGGTCAATTTATAGCTGTCATTTGCTTCGCGCATAATTGTTCAAATTAAAGTTACACAATAACATTTAGTGTAAGGTCCTAATACAATGCCACTTATTATATTATATAACTACCATATTGATTAAGATTGCAAATCATATAAGCTTTTTTCATCTTGTATTCCGGTGCTGTTATTTTAATAATAAACAATATTTAAGCATTGTTTAAGAGGTTTGAATAAAAAATTGATACCCCCCTATTCAGATTTGCAGGGTCATAAATAAAGTATTTGAGACATGCAGCTCAGGTTGCTTAAAGAATTTAAATTATACCTAACCTCACCATACAAACACTAAGAATAGCTTTCCAATAATTTCCATGTAATATCCTTTAATTTAATTCTGGCTCCAGGGTCATAAGTCTGGGCTATGGCTCTTGAAGGATGCTTCCCATCATAATAGGCCCCGGTTATATCGGGTGCCAATAAATTTTCAACGGCTTCGGCACCCTGCTCCACTGTAGTTAAGGTGTAACCCCAGTCTTTTATAACCATATTTGTATTCATCAGCGAAGCAGGGTGAAGAACATTAACTTTAATATCCTTATTAACCAATCTGTTTGCCAGATCGAAGGAGTACATTATCAGAGCTGTTTTACTCTGTTTATAAGCAAAATAGCCATCATAATTTTTTTCGAGCATAAGATTTGAAAAATCAATAGGTTCCTGCCCTACTGAAGCCACATTGATTATTACAGATCCTGGTTTGAGCAGGCGCAACAACTTTTCTGACAGCAATACATGTGAAAGATAATTAACAGCAAACCGCAGTTCAAATCCTTCTTTGCTAAGTTCCCTTAAATTATTGCCTGATTTCCCTGTGCCAATGCCAACATTGTTTATTAAAATATCAATCCGATCATTCTCCCTGAGTATTTGTTCACCAAGATTTTTTACCTCCTCAAGCGATGCAAAATCTCCATTATAATATTTCAAACCCTCATTCTGAGTAAGCCGATAAATTTCATTCAATACAATTTCACCTTTTTTTATACTTCTTCCGTGAAGAAGAACGAAAGCACTCTGCATTGCCAGATGTTTTGCAACCAGTTTTCCCAACCCGTCAGTGGAACCGGTTACCA
>Ga0209124_10001181_pt1 | contig 10894 bp, 5 predicted proteins | sample BarGraIncu01122A_FD_184502 | JGI IMG/M metagenome (GOLD analysis project Ga0209124, IMG submission 184502) | Arctic peat soil microbial communities from Barrow, Alaska - Barrow Graham LP Incubations 011-22A (SPAdes) (version 2) | ecosystem: Environmental > Terrestrial > Soil > Wetlands > Peat...
CTTCCTCGAGAACGAGTTCGACCCTTCCCGCCGGGCGGTCTTCGCCCGCAACCACATGTGGGAGGTGCCATCGCAGCGGTACGCTCACTGGAACACCGATTTCCCCTACTTCGCCGCCTTCGCCTGCACTGAACCGATCTCGGCGGCGCAGGGCGACAAAACGGCGTTCGTCGGGCGCTATCGCGACCTGCGCTCGCCGCAGGCGGTCGGCGAGGAGGCGTGGACACCGGAGTTCGGGCGCCACGGCGACCCCATTGCGGCGCTGCGGTCGCACGTCGTCCTCGCGCCCGGCGCCAACCACATCTTCGGCTATGCGCTCGCGGTCGCGTCCAGCCGTCGCGAGGTCGAAACGCTGCTCGAACGGACAGCGCGGATGGAGGCCATCGAGCGTTCTCTCGACGAGTCGCGGGCCGCGTGGCGAGTCCGGCTCGCGGCCCACCGCGTGCGCACCCCCGATCCCACCGTGGACCTTCTCGCCAACGACTGGCTGCGCTATCAGGCGATCGGGAGCCGGCTCTGGGGGCGGTGCGGGTACTACCAGCAGAGCGGCGCCTACGGCTTTCGCGACCAACTGCAGGATTCCCAGGTGTGGCTGACGATCGAGCCGTCCCTATGCCGCGAGCAGATCCTCCTGCACACGGCGCATCAGTTTACGGACGGCTCGGTCTATCACTGGTGGCACCCCCTGTCCGAGCAGGGCCACGTCACCCAAATGAGCGACGACTTGTTGTGGCTTCCGTTCGTGACCGCGAGCTACGTGCGGGAGACGGGCGCTCTGGACATCCTCGCCGATCCGGCTCCTTACCTGGATGACCCGGAGCCATGGCCGCTCTCCGATCACGTCCTGCGCGCGTTCCGGCGGGCGTTCGGGCGCACCAGCGCCCGCGGTCTCCCGTATATCGGCGCGGGCGACTGGAACGACGGCCTCTCCGCGGTAGGCCTGGCGGAGCGCGGCGAGTCCGTGTGGCTGGCGCACTTCCTCGCGGGCCTGCTCGCCGAGTGGGCCCAGATCTGGCGGCGAGCCGGCAGGGAGGACCTTGCCTCCGAGTTCGCGGCGCGGCGGGATGCCCTCGTGACCGCGGTGAACGCGCATGCCTGGGACGGCGAGTGGTACGTGCGCGCGACGCTTGACGACGGGTCGCTCCTGGGCAGCGCGCAGAACCGCGTCGCCAGGATCTTCCTGAACGCGCAGACGTGGGCCGTACTCGCCGGCGTGGCGCCCCCGGAGCGCGCTGCGCGCTGCATGGCGGCCGTGCGCGAACACCTGCTCACCGAGGCCGGGCCGCTGCTTCTGGCGCCGGCATTCGACGCTCCCAACCCCGCCATCGGCTACATCACTCGCTATGCCCCGGGGTTGCGCGAGAACGGCGGCGTCTACACGCACGCGGCAACCTGGGCGATTGCAGCCGCCTGCAAAATGCGCGACCACGATATGGTGGGCCGCCTGCTCAGTGCCATCAACCCGGCCTCCAAGGATCCCGACCGCTACTGGGCCGAGCCGTACGTCCTTCCCGGCAACGTGGACGGCCCCGCGTCGCCCCACCACGGCCGCGGTGGTTGGACGTGGTACACCGGCGCGGCGGCATGGCTCCATCGGGTCATTGCAGAGTGGGTGCTCGGCGTCAGGCCGGAGTGGGAAGGGCTGCGAATCGACCCGTGCCTCCCCCTCGACTGGAACCACGCGGAGATGACCCGCCCCTTCCGCGACCACCAGTACCGCATCGTCATCGAACGGTCCGACGCCCTGCACGATCACGAGGGCGCGCAGGTCATGCTCGACGGCGCGACGCTTGCTTCCAACCTCGTTCCCCCGCCGGCGGGACCGGCGGCGCTTCACGAGGTCCGCGTCCGCTGCCGGTAGGGTGACCGACGGGGGGGTCTTTTCCCCCTGGCAGGATCTACCATAGGGGCATGAGCGACGAGCCCAGCAGCGCCGAGTCGTTTGGCCCCAATGTCTGGCTGATCGACGAGATGTTCCGCGAGTTCAAGGAACATCCCGAGTCGGTGAGCGAGAGCTGGCGCGAGTTCTTCTCCGACTACCGCCCCGCCGTCGGGCGCGCCGCGCCGCCACCCGTGGCCGCCGCCGCACCGCCACCCAGCCGCCCGACACTCCCGCCTGTCCCCACCGCGACGCCGATCGTCGGGCCGGCCAGGCGCCTGGTCGAGAACATGCAGGCGAGCCTGACCGTTCCGACCGCCACGTCGGTGCGCACGATTCCGGTGCGCCTGCTCGACGAGAACCGCTGGCTGATGAACCAGCACCTCGCCGAACTCAGCGGCGGAAAGGTGAGCTACACGCACCTGCTGGCGTGGGCGATGGTCCGGGCCCTCGCCGAGATGCCCGGGATGCGCTCGATCTTCGTCGAGATCGAGGGCGCGCCGCACCGGCTGACGGCCGGGCACGTGAACTTCGGCGTCGCCGTGGACATCGAGCGCCGCGACGGCAGCCGCGGTCTCGTCGTACCGAGCATTAAGCACGCCGAGACGCTCGAGTTCGCGACGTTCTTCGCGGCGTACAACGAGCTGATCCGCCGCGCCCAGTCCGGCCAGCTCACCCCCGAAGACTTCGCCGACACCACCGTCTCCCTGACCAACCCGGGGATGTTGGGGACGACGCAGTCGGTGCCCCGCCTGATGGCAGGCCAGAGCCTGATCGTCGCGGCCGGCAGCATCGGCTACCCGGCCGAGTACCAGCTCGCCGACCCAGCCGCGCTCGCCCACCTGGGCGTGAGCAAGGTGCTGACGCTGACCTGCACCTACGACCACCGCGTCATCCAGGGAGCCGAGAGCGCCGATTTTCTCGGCCGCGTTGCCGCGCTGCTCGCCGGCGAGGGAAGTTTCTACGAACAGGTTTTCACCTCGCTCGCGGTGCCGCACGAACCGGTGCGCCTCGCGCCGGATACCAACCCCTACTTCTCCGACCGCGGGGTGGACGCGCTCGTGCGCAAGCAGGCCGGCGTGCTCGGCCTCGTCAACATGTACCGGGTGCGCGGCCACCTCGTGGCGCACATCAACCCGCTCTCGACCGAGATCCCGACCCACCCCGAACTCGAACTCGAACGACACGGCCTCACCCTGTGGGACCTCGACCGCGAGTTCTACAGCGGCGGCGTTGGCGGCCGCGAGCGCGCGAGCCTGCGTGAGATCGTTCGCATCCTGCGCGAGGCCTACTGCGGCACGCTCGGGGTCGAGTACATGTTCATCCAGGAGCCCGATCAGAAGACCTGGATCCAGAAACGGGTCGAGGGCGCCGACCCTGCGGCGTGGCTCGACGCGCCGGGCAAGCGCCGCGCCCTTGCAATGCTCAACGCCGCTGAGGCTTTCGAGCGCTTCCTGCACACCAAGTACATCGGCCACAAGCGCTTCTCGCTCGAGGGGCTGGAGTCTCTCATCCCGATGCTGGACCGCGTACTCACCGGTGCCGTGCAGGCCGGCATCGCCGAGGTCGTGCTCGGGATGGCCCACCGCGGCCGCCTCAACGTTCTGGCCAACGTCCTCGGCAAGAGCTACGAGAAGATCTTCCGGGAGTTCGAGGGGAACATCGATCCGCTCTCCCGCGAGGGAACCGGCGACGTCAAGTACCACCTGGGCGCCACCGGCACATTCACCAGCCCCGGCGGCGGCCAGCTGCGGATCACGATGGCTTCCAACCCCAGCCACCTCGAGGCGGCGGACCCTGTCGTCGAGGGGATGGCGCGCGCGCTCCAGGACGTCCGGGGCGACGCCGCCCACGAGCAGGTGCTGCCGGTGCTCGTCCACGGCGACGCCGCGTTCGCGGGCCAGGGCGTGGTGGCCGAGACGCTCAACATGAGCGCGCTGTCCGGCTATCGCACCGGGGGCACCATTCACATCGTCGTCAACAACGGGATCGGGTTCACGACCTCGCCGGCCGATGCGCGCTCGTCGGTGTACGCGACCGATGTGGCCAAGATGGTCCAGGCGCCGGTCTTCCACGTCAACGGAGAGGATCCCGAAGCGTGCGTCCACGTCATGGACCTGGCGCTAGCGTTCCGGCGCGAGTTCAAGAAGGACGTCGTCGTGGACGTGGTGGGGTACCGCCGGTGGGGGCACAACGAGGGCGACGAACCCGCGTACACGCAGCCGATCATGTACGCCAAGATCCGCGACCGGCGGTCCGTGCGCAAGCTCTACACCGAGCGTCTGGTCAACCGCGGCGACCTCACCCTTGCCGAGGCCGAGGCGGCTCTCAAGGACTTCCAGGACCGCCTCGAGGCGGCGTTCGCCGCCACCCACGAGAGCGCCCCGCCCAGCGTCAACCCGGCGCCGGTGGCGACCGCCGCAGCAGCCTTCGAACCGCCGCCTCCGCCGGTGCCGCTCCCCGCGCTCCGGGAGATCGCCGAGCGCGCCACCTCCGTCCCCGACGGTTTCCGCGTCCACCCCAAGCTCGCCCGCCAACTCGAACAGCGCCGCCGGATGCTCGACGAGGGAGGCGTGGACTGGGGGACCGCCGAGATGCTGGCGTTCGGCTCGCTCCTGCGGGAGGGGATCCCGGTACGGCTCTCGGGTCAGGACTCCCGGCGCGGCACGTTCTCCCAGCGCCACGCGGTTCTCGTAGACCAGGACACCGGCGCCGAGTACACGCCGCTGCAACACCTGGAGGTGGGGCAGGCGCCGTTCCTCGTCTACGACTCGCTGCTTTCCGAGTACGCGGTGCTCGGCTTCGAGTACGGTTACTCCGTCATGCGCGCCGATGCGCTCGTGCTCTGGGAGGCGCAGTTCGGCGACTTCGCCAACGGCGCCCAGATCATCATCGACTCCTTCATCGCAGCCGCCGAGGAGAAGTGGGGGCAGCGCAGCAAGCTCGTGCTCCTGCTGCCGCACGGCGCGGAGGGCCAGGGCCCCGAGCACTCGAGCGCACGCCTCGAGCGCTTCCTGCAGCTCGCCGCCGGCGACGACCTCCGGGTGGCGGCGCCGAGCACGGCGGCGCAGTACTACCACCTGCTGCGCGCCCAGGCGCATGCCGGACGGGCGGCCCCCCTCATCGTGATGACGCCCAAGAGCCTGTTGCGCGCCGAAGCCGCAAAGAGCCGCGCCGGCGATTTTGCCGGCGCGTTCGAGCCGGTACTCGCCGACCCGGAACCGCCCGAGGCTCCCGAGCGGGCGCTGCTGTGCAGCGGCAAGGTGGCGTTCGACCTGATCGCGCACCGCCACACGCAGGGGGGCGCCGCGGCCGTGATCCGGATCGAGCGCCTGTCGCCGTTCCCGGCCGAGGAGATCCGCACGGTGCTCGCCACGCTCCCGGCGGTGCGCGAGCTGCGCTGGGTCCAGGAGGAGCCGGCCAACATGGGGGCGTGGGGGTTCGTCGCGCCGCGCCTCGCCGCGCTCGCGCCCGGCCTGCCGCTCGCCTACGTCGGCCGCCCCGAGAGTTCGAGCCCCGCCACCGGTTCCCACCGCGTCTTCCTGGCGGAGCAGGAGAGGGTCGTGCAGGGCGCGTTCGGCGCATAGGAGGAGGAACCGAATGGACCGAGCCGACGGCTCCCGAGCGTACACCGTCATCTTCCTCGTGCTCGCGGCGCTCGGGATCGGGTACGTGTGCGTGCGGGTGCTGACGCCGTTTCTCGCCGCGATCGCCTGGGCCATCATCCTCGCCGTGGCGTTCCAGGGCCCGTGGACCTACCTCGAGCGCCGGATGTCGGACCGCCGCGGCCTGGCGGCCGGCCTGCTGACGCTGGCGATCGCCCTCCTCGTCCTGCTGCCGGCGGGGTTGTTCGTGGGCGTCCTGGCGAGCCAGACGATCGACGTCGCCAACCGCGTGTCGCGTAAGCTCTCGGACCTCCACGTCACGTCGTTCTCGGACGTCGTCGCGCTTCCCAAGGTGGCCGACGCCCTCGACGGCATCCGCAGCCGCGCGGGGATCTCGAAGCCCGACTTCGAGAAGCTGGCGGCAGGGTTCGTCGCCAAGGCGTCCGCCGCCGCGGCTCGGGTCAGCGGCAAACTGATGCTCGGGGTGTTCGATGCGGTGCTCACGTTCGTGCTGGTCATCTTCCTCCTCTTCTTCCTCCTTAAGGACGGGCGCGCGATGGCCGGCGCGGTGTTCGACCTGCTGCCGACCGACACCACCGGGCGCCGGCGGCTGAGCGGCTCGCTGCAGGCGATGCTGGCGGCGATCTTCCGCGGGTCGCTCCTGTGCGCGGTCGTCCAGGGGGCGTCGGGCGCTCTCGGCTGGTGGATCGCCGGCCTTCCCTCCCCTGCCCTTGCGGGCGTGGCGATGGGCGTGCTGTCGCTGCTGCCGGTGGGCGGCACCGCGATCGTGTGGCTTCCCGGCGCCCTCTACCTGTGGTCGGCCGACCGACCGCGGGCCGCGGTGTTCCTTTTCGCCTGGGGGTTGGTGGTGACCTCGTTCCTCGCCGACAACATCTTGCGGCCGGTGCTGATCCGTCGCTCGGAGGAGTTGTCCACCCTGGTGGTGTTCCTCGGCGTGTTCGGCGGCATCGCGGCGTTCGGCCTGCTCGGGATCTTCATCGGTCCGGTGGCGCTGGCACTCGCCGTGACGCTGGTCGGGGTGATCCGCCAGGCGGCGGGCACGGAGGCTCCGGCCGCGGCGCCGTGAGCCGCGAGCGCTCGTCCAGGCGCCGGCCCGGCCCTCTCCGCCGGGCCCGTCAGTCGAAGCTCAGGCGGTAGAGCGGGAACTGGTCCTCGCTGTCCGCAAGCCGGCACACGCCCCGGCCGCGCAGCCGCAGCCGCCGCTCGACCTCGAGCCTGCACTTCAAGTTGGTGCCGCGGTCCCCCTCCAACCGGCCGACGAACACCATCACGACGGGCCCGCCGGGTACCGGCGCAAGTCCGATGTACGGTCCGCCGCCGGGAGCGGGCGCCAGTCCGCCCGGGGGGTGCTCTGCGTGCTCGACCCGAAGGACGCCCGTGAGCGCCTCTCCGGTCTTTGGGTTGGTGCCGCGAACTGTCGCCGACTCCTCTTTGACCGCGACCGTCACCGGGATCTTGGGACCATCCGGGAGCTTCGTGAGCGTCCCTGCGCGCGTGACCACGCACCCGCCTAAGACCAGAGGAAACGCGCAACCGGCGACGACAAGGCGCCAGGACATCGGTCTATCCTCCCAGGATTGAGGCTCCGAGAGAATGGTAGCACCGGCGACGCCTTGCGTCCCTCGGGCCATCGTGCTCGCCGAGCTGACACGAGCCGGCCAATCCGGTCCCTCCACCACCCCCGCAACCACTCCCGCCACTGGCGTCCACCGCTGCCCAGACAGAAGCCCTTGACAAGCCGGAGCGTCGACACGACTCTGAGACAACGAACCGCGCGGACTCCGGTTTGCAACGCTCGAGGTTTCGGCGGTCGGGACAACGCAAGGGGGCTCGGCGAATGGCGGGCGTGACGCTCAAAGGGGTGCAGAAGCGCTTCGACAAGACCGTGGTCATCAGGGATCTTGACCTCGAGGTCAAGGAGCATGAGTTCATGGTGCTCGTGGGTCCGTCCGGCTGCGGCAAGACCACGGTCCTGCGGATGATCGCGGGTCTCGAGGAGGTCTCCGGCGGGACGATCACGATCGGCGACCGGATTGTGAACGACCTGCCCCCCAAGGACCGCGACATTGCCATGGTGTTCCAGAGCTACGCTCTTTACCCTCACATGACCGTCCGCCAAAACCTCGAGTTCGGGCTCAAGATCCGCAGGGCACCCCGGGCGGAGATCGAAAGACTCGTCAACCACGCGGCACAGCTACTCGGAATCGATCACCTTCTCGAGCGCAAGCCGCGCGAGTTGTCCGGTGGTCAGCGCCAGCGGGTCGCGGTCGGGCGGGCGATCGTGCGGCAGCCGGCAGTGTTTCTCTTCGACGAACCGTTGTCAAACCTGGATGCCAAGCAGCGGGTCCAGATGAGGGCCGAGATCGCCAAGCTCCAGCAACGCCTGCAGACCACGACCATTTACGTGACTCACGACCAGGTCGAGGCGATGACCATGGGACATCGGGTGGCCGTCTTCAAGGACGGCGACCTCAAGCAGGTGGGAACGCCGATGGAGCTGTACGACCGGCCGGCGACCATCTTCGTGGCCGGTTTCATCGGTACACCGCCGATGAACTTTGTCGCCGCGTCGATCACGGACGGCGGCGCCACGCTCGCCACATCCACGTTCAACCTTCCGGTGCCGGCAACGTTGCGCGCCGTGACCAACATGCACCTGGGCCGGCGCGTGGTGGTGGGCGTGCGGCCCGAGAATATCCTTGATGCGAACCGGGAGGGACGCGGCGAGACTGCGGCGATCGAGGCCGAGGTCGAGATCGCGGAACCGCTGGGCAGTGAGGTGATCGTTCACTGCCGAGTGGGTGACGACCTGCTGGTTGCCAAGCTCGACCCTCACCATCACCCCGCCCCGGGTGAGAGGGTCAACCTGGTGATCGAACTCGAATCCCTGCACCTCTTCGATGCCGAGACGGAAAAGCGTCTCGACCGAGCGCCTCAGGACCTCCCGCCGGCGGCCGTCTTCTCGGGAAACTCCGCCGTGTAGGCCTTCTCCGACTGCGTGCCGCTGTTGTGGCAGGCGCCGCAGCGCCCCAGGTTCGGCAACTTGAGCGCGGCATCCTTGGCCTTCTCCACGTGGCACGGGATGCACATCTTGTGCATGGCGTCCTTGTAGGACGGGGCCCACTTGGAATCGAAGGTCTTCACGACCGGGTTGGCCGCCATCATGTCCTTGTCGTGGCACTGCGAGCACTTCTTTGTCGGCGTGACCCGGATGGGCTCGCCTTTGCCGTGGCACTGGGCGCACGACGCGTTGCCGGCGAGCGCGCTCACGTGGGCGTCGTGGTTGAAGATGGCCGTGGGGAGAAACATGTTCTCATGGCACACCACGCAGGGAGTCCCCAGGTCCCCCTTCTGGTGAAGGTGGTGGCAGAGGGCGCAGCTCTTCGGGCCGCCCGCTTCGTCCTGGTGCTTCTTGTGGTCGAAGTAGACGTACCGCAGCCCGGGACCGATCCGGAGGACGCTCGCGCCCACCGCCCTGGCGGCGCGGGTGTTCACGGCCGGCTGCGCCTTGGGCGCCACCGTGAGGCCGAACGCGAGCGCCAGCACGAAGAGGAACGAGTACACCTTGGCGGCCTTGCGCCAACCTTCTCCCAACCACACCTGGGCGAACGGGGCGAACGCCGGCAACGCCGCCTCGCGGGCCTTGCGCTCGGCTTCCACCTCTTCGAGGCCGTGCGGGTCCACCGGGAACCGTTCCTGGATGAAGAAGAACACCAGCACGCACGCCGCCACGATGCCGAGGCTGATGGCGAACTCGGTCCACGCCGGGAAGTAGAAGCGGCGCGTGGCCCACACCTGGCTCAGGCCCGAGGCGTTGATGCGGTCCAGCACGAAGCCCAGCACCGAGCAGCAGGCAAGCAACCACATGCCGGTGAACGAGCGGCGGACCGCGGGAAGCGCCAGGAGGACCATGGGGATGACGGTGGACAGCAGCATCTCGGCGATGAAGAGGTTGGCGAGCCAGCTGCCGTCGAACACCATGGCCAACTTGCCCTGACGCAGCAGGTCCCCCATCTTCATGACGAAATAGCAGGCCAGGGCAATGCTCGCCAGGCGCGCCAGGCCGGCGAGCATCTCCATCTCGGGCTCTCGCTTGTAGAGCCAGCTGGTGACCGTAGATTCCACCATCACCATGACGATCCCGAGGCAGATGGCGGAGACGAAGAAGAGTTCGGGCAGAAGGTGGCTGTACCACAGCGGGTGGACCCGAAACGGCATGATGAGGAGCATGGTCCCCAAGGAGGACTGGTGGAGCGTCGAGAGCATGATCCCGAGGATCATGATCGGCAGCGCCAGCTTTACGAAGAACCGGTACCTCCTCTGAAAAGGGGTGCGCTCGAGGATCGTCGGCGTCACTTCCAGGGCCAGCACCGTGAGATAGAGCATGACGCACCACGCCACCTCGAAGAGCGCCGAATGGATGTTCCAGTAGATCGTAGCGTGCCAGATGTTCCAGGGCAGCCCGAGGTCGAACAGGAGCCCCACCGCCACGGCCCCGTAACCGAGGAACGCCGTGAGGATGGCGGGGCGCGCCGCGGCGTGGTAGCGCTCCCGGTGGAAGATGTGCACCACCGCCGCCATGACGAAGCCGCCCGCAGCCAGGGCCACGCCGCCCATCACGTCGAAGCCGATCCAAAGGCCCCACGGCGTCGTGTCCGAAAGGGCGGTGGAGACGCCCAGGCCCAGGGAAAAGCGCACGATCGCCACGGCTGCCGCCAACCCCGCGAGGATCCACATCAGGCCCTTGAAGAGGAACAGGCGCCTATTGTCCATGGGTGTCCTCCCCCGCAGTGACGGCGGCGGCCTTCTCGTCCATGAGCTTGCGGCGGCGCTCAATGATCCAGTAGAGGGAACCCATAAGGACCCCCATACCCAGGAACTCGAACGGAACCGCCTTCAGCGCCGCCCAGGTGAGAGGCGGGAGGGGCTTGTCGGAGAGCTCGCGCCCGTCGCCCCAGGCGAGGAAGTCCAGCGAGATGTCCGAAACGTAGAAGACCGAGGTGCCGCCCACCTGGTTCTCGCCCCAGATCTTCTGGATGTACTTCGACGGCTCGGCCCGCAGGCGCTTCTTGGCCTCGGCCAGCATCTCGCCCCTCGTGCCGAAGATCGTCGCCTGCGTGGGGCATGAAGCCACGCACGCCGGCTTGTCGATCTTGCCCGACTTGAGCGATGGGTAGCAGAGGATGCACTTGCGCACAGAAGGGGTGGCCGAGTCCCACTGGTAATGGGGGATGCCGTATGGGCACCCCAGCATGCAGTAGCGGCAGCCGAGACAGATCTTCTTGTCGTAGATCACCGGCCCCTCGGGGGTCTTCTGCATCGCCCCCACCGGGCACACGGAGACGCAGGCGGGCTCCAGGCAATGGCGGCACTGCTTGCGCACGAAGTG
>Ga0209124_10001185_pt1 | contig 10858 bp, 10 predicted proteins | sample BarGraIncu01122A_FD_184502 | JGI IMG/M metagenome (GOLD analysis project Ga0209124, IMG submission 184502) | Arctic peat soil microbial communities from Barrow, Alaska - Barrow Graham LP Incubations 011-22A (SPAdes) (version 2) | ecosystem: Environmental > Terrestrial > Soil > Wetlands > Peat...
AATCTATGTAAAAGGCCAAAACCTTTTCACCTTTACCAAATATACCGGATATGATCCTGACTTTGGAAGTGATGGACTTTGGGACAGAGCTGTTGACCATGGATCTTATCCAAACAAAGCATTTAATGCATTCTCAGGAGGTTTACCAAACCCAAGAACTTTTCTTGTAGGAGCTCAAATAGGCTTCTAAGTTAATCCATCTAATTTAAAAAATTACAACAATGAAAACATTAATAAAGAATATCACAATAATAGGACTTATCAGTCTTGTATTCTCCGGTTGCTCTGAGGACTGGTTGACGCTAAGTAATCCTAACGTAATGACAAGTGCTTCGTATTGGAAAACTGAAGACCAGGCAGTGGCAGGTGTGAATGGAATATATCAGGCACTAACCTATGATGGAACTTTCCTGCGTTTCGCTCCGGCTTGTTTGGATAGTCGCGATGACATTACCTGGTCGCCAAGTCCATGGGACGCTTTTTCGGCAGTAGCTCAATTCAATTTATTGACAACGAATTATATGCCGGAAGCGATGTATGTAGGTTTTTATGATATCGTAAAACGGTCAAACGCAGCGATTGAAAAACTGCCTACTGCAACTTATACGCATCCTGAAGTTAAAGATAGATTAATGGGAGAAGCATTGTTCTTGCGTGGTTTATCCTATTCCTATCTGGTAACGTTTTGGAATCATATTCCATTAATTCTAAATACTCCACAAAAGGCAGATGATTATTTTAATGCACCGGTTGATGCTTCGGTTACATGGGCTCAGATTATCAAAGACCTTACTGAAGCGGCTAATCTGCTTCCTGCAACTTACGATGCAGCTAACAAAGGACGTGCAACCAAAGGAGCAGCTTTAGCATACTTAGGAAAAGCATACCTTTTCAATAAAGATTATACCAACGCAGCTAAAATTTTCAAACAAATCATTGATCTAAATGTATATGGTTTGATGGCTAACTACGAAGATAACTTTACTGAAGCATTTGAAAACAATAAAGAATCAATCTTCGAAATCCAGTTCCAACGCATGGATCAACCTGATTTAGGTTGGGTAGGTGAACCATCGGCAAGTATTGACAAAACTACTGCACGTGCTATTACCTATGCTCCATCGCCATTTGGATGGGGAGATATGGCTATCAGAAAATGGATCTTTGATGAGTATAAAATTGAAAAGACAAAAAAAAATACCTACGATCCACGTCTGTACGCTACTATTACTTTCGACTATCCAGGTTGTACACTTTATGGTACAAAATTCCGCGAAGCATGGCCATACACAGGTGCTGATACAACAAAATGGGCAAACATGTTCTTCTGTAGAAAATACGAAAACGTAAATTCGGGTAGAGCTAACGAGTTCGACTGGCGTTCAGGCATCAACGAAAGATTAATGCGCTATTCTGACATTTTATTAATGTATGCCGAATGTGAAATGGAATTGGGACAAATACCTACAGCAGCCAAATATATTCAAATGGTACGTGACAGAGCCAATCTGCCAAATCGTGAAACTGAATTCGCTGCAATGACCAGAAATCAATTATTCGAACAATTGGCCCACGAGCGTGCGTTGGAATTCTGTCTCGAAGGACACAGATACGATGACATTATTAGATGGGGTTGGAATAAAGATGCTAACAGATTAGTAACTCTGAAAGCTCACGATGCCGAATGGAACGGTTATATTGCAGGAAAAGAATATATGCCAATTCCAAACATCGAGATTCAAACGAATCCAAACGCGGTTCAAAATCCGTCTTATTAATTAATATTTGAATTTGGTTGGGAATCGACACTGTTGATTCCCAACTTTTCAACTATGATCATCTGCAAGTAACAATTCTCAAAAATCAGAAAATAATGTACATCAAAACTAACAGTACAACCAATATGTACCGAGAATCAGCATTTGGATGGAGGCATATATTTACCGTTCTACTTTGCCTTATATTTACCAATCAGTTATTTGCGCAAAATACAACCTATGCTCACGATCCGGTGATGATAAAACAAAACAACACCTACTATGTGTTTTGCACAGGTTTTGGAATTACCGTTTTGTCTTCGACGGATATGAAAAACTGGAAGACTGAGAAACCGGTATTCGCGAAGGGTCCTCAATGGGCTGTCGATTCAATTCCTGAATTTAAAGGGCATATTTGGGCACCGGACATTTCGAAGCATAACGGTGAATACTATTTGTATTATTCAGTCTCGGCTTTTGGCAAAAACACTTCATGTATCGGGTTAGCAACAAACAAAACGCTCGACCCGAAATCCCCTGATTTTAAGTGGGTGGATCATGGAAAGATTATTCAGTCGATACCCGGCGTAACCAACTGGAACGCTATTGATCCAAATCTGATTGTAGATGAAAAAGGAACGCCTTACATGGCTTTCGGCTCCTTTTGGGATGGTATCAAACTGGCAAAGTTATCACCTGACGCGAAAAGTATTGACGAAGATATCCGGTTCATTCCAACCATTGCTTCCCGAAAAAAAAATTCGGGCATACCAAATCCACCATCAATAGGAAACAATCCGGTAGACGCAGGTGGAAATTCAATTGAAGCACCGTTCATCTTTAAAAAACAAAAATATTACTACTTATTCGCCTCCATCGATTATTGTTGTCAGGGAATGAATAGCACTTATAAAATGATTGTTGGCCGATCGAAAAAAGTGACCGGTCCTTATATTGATCAAGCCGGAGTACCCATGTCAAAGGGCGGTGGAACAATTGTTCTACATGGCGACAAAGACTGGTACGCCGTTGGTCATAACGCAGTTGTTAGTTTTAGTGGGAAAGACTATATAGTTTATCATGGATATGATGCCCACGATGATGGCAAGCCAAAATTGAGAATCAATAAACTCAACTGGACAAAAAGCGGCTGGCCGATAGTTATCAAAAAGTGATTTAATGATTTATAGGTTAATTTAAGTGGAAGTAGGGTGTGAACCCTGCTTTCATTGTTTTATTGCACTTAGGAATCAATCGAGCAACGCAAAACGAGTCTAAAAAAGTATCATTATTGTCTATCCTATCGAATTGATTATTCGTTTAGAAATAAAATTAATACTTTTGTTTTGGCTTTCATGTTTTTACTTTAGAAAAAATAAAAGCATCGTTTATCTACTGAAATTTAGACATCTATCAATGAAAAAACTGACTCTTCTCACGTTCTCAATTTGGTTTATCGGGCAGACTCTTCTCGCCCAGGGTACAGTTGAAGCCTACAACCGTGCCTATTCCCTTCAGGAAAAGTTTAAAGACAAAGTGTTTTATTCCAATGTCACCCCTCAATGGATTGGAAAAACCAACAGTTTTTGGTACGTTCGCTCCACGCCACAAGGAAAAAACTATGTGGTTGTTGATGCACAGAAGAAAACCCGCACCGAACTTTTTGACCATAATAAACTGGCTTTGGAACTTACTCTGGCAACCGACAAAAATGTTGATGCCAAACAACTACCTATCACCTCCGTAAACGTTTCGTCGGCGTTGGACACAATTCATTTTGTATATAATGCTTACAAATGGGCGTATCTGACCAAGAATAATTCGCTCAAAAAAGGAGCTAAGATTGCAACTACTAAAGAAGAGTACTGGGGAACTGTGGATACAGAACGAACAGGAAAAGCGGTCGTTTCACCCGATAAAAAGTGTTCGGCATTTGTCAAAGACAACAACCTTTACATCAAAGACCTGGCAACCGGAATCGAAAAAGCATTAAGCCACGAAGGCACTCAAGACGATTATTATTCTGCTTACCCCTACTGGTCGCCCGATTCGAAAAAGCTGGCTGTGATGCGTATTCACGCTGCCGAAGCACGTAAACTATATCTTATTGAGTCCTCGCCTGCCGATCAGTTTCAACCCAAGCTGCAAACCCGCGACTATGTGAAACCGGGCGACGTGCTGCCTTCACGCACACCTGTCATCTTTGACATGGCAAGTGGCAACCAAAAAATAATTTCTACCGATTTGTGTAAAGACCAAATGGATTTGAAAGCCTTCGAATGGTTTGCCGATAGTAAATCGGTGCTGTTCGAATACAACCAACGTGGTCACCAAGTGTATCGCGTGTTGGAAATAGTCGCCGAGACCGGAGAAGTAAAAACCCTGATTGAGGAAACGTCGAAAACCTTTGTAAACTACACCCGCTATTTTCGCCAAACGGTAAACAATGGCAACGAAATCATCTGGATGAGCGAACGCGACAACTGGAACCACCTCTACCTCTACGACCGCCACACCGGTAAGGTCAAAAATCAAATTACCAAAGGCCAGTGGTACGTGCGCGAGGTGCTCAATGTGGACGAGAAAAAGCGGGAGATTACTTTTACTGCCAACGGCATGATGCCGGATGAAGACCCTTACCTGATTCGTTACTATCGCATCAGGTTCGACGGCACCGGGTTCACTTGTCTGACGCCAGAAGAAGGCATGCACCATGCATGGTTCTCCGACGATAAAAAATATCTGGTGGATGTATATTCCACCGTCAACAAAGTTCCGGTAGCTGTTTTACGCAGTGCCGCGGATGGGAAAATAGTGATGCCCCTCGAAAAAGCCGACATCAGTGAGTTGGTGAAAATTGGATGGATTGCTCCTGAACCTTTCGTGGCTAAAGGGCGCGATGGCAAAACGGACATCTGGGGTATCATTTATCGCCCCACGAACTTTGACCCTACCAAGAAATACCCGGTAATCGAATATATCTACGCCGGACCGGGAAGCCAGTATGTGCCTAAATCATTTATTGCATACAACAGCAACATGACAGCACTTGCCGAATTGGGTTTTATCATAGTGCAAATGGACGGCATGGGAACTTCATTCCGCTCCAAAGCGTTCGAAGAAATGATTTTCAAAAACCTGAAAGATGCCGGATTCCCCGACCGCATTGCATGGACAAAAGCCGCTGCAGCCAAATACCCATACATTGACATCGAACATCTGGGTATCTTTGGTGCTTCGGCAGGCGGACAGGAAGCCATGGGAGCCTTGCTGTTCCATCCCGAACATTACAAAGCCGCCTATTCCTCGTGCGGATGCCACGACAACCGTATGGACAAAATATGGTGGAACGAGCAATGGTTGGGTTACCCTATCGACTCAAGCTATATTGCCGGGTCTAATGTAGAAAATGCACATCTGCTTACCCGTCCGCTGATGTTGGTAGTAGGCGAAATGGACGATAACGTGGATCCTGCCTCCACCTACAAGGTGTGCGACCAGTTGATAAAAGCCAATAAAGACTTCGAACTGGTAGTACTTCCCGGCGTGCCCCACACCATGGGTGGCGACTATGGCGAGCACAAACGCTTCGACTTCTTTGTAAAAAACCTAATGGGCGTTACACCACCTAGCTGGGAGAAAGTGATTGTGAAGAAATAAAGTTGTTTTCTGGAGTAACTATAATCATTACGAATTAATTGTATCTTTGCACAGAAATATCTATGGCAAATCTTTATATCATATCTGGTTGTAATGGAGCGGGCAAAACTACTGCTTCCTATTCTGTTTTGCCTGACATGCTAAAATGTAAAGAATTTGTCAATGCTGATGAGATAGCAAAAGGCTTGTCTCCCTTTCAACCGGACAAAGTAGCTATTGAAGCCGGACGTATTATGTTGGGCAGAATAGATGATTTGATGAATCATAATGTTGATTTTGCTTTTGAAACGACATTAGCCACTAAATCGTATGCTAGATTTGTTTTGGAAGCTCAAACAAAAGGTTATTTTGTTACGTTAGTATATTTTTGGCTTAGTACGCCTGAACTTGCTATTGAGAGGGTAAAAAAACGAGTGATGTTAGGAGGTCACAATATTCCCGAGGAAATAATCCGCCGACGGTATAAAGCCGGCATTCAGAATCTCGGCAATATGTATATACCAATTTGCGATTATTGGTTAATCATTGATAATTCAAAACCTCCGTTTCAGATAATAGCAGAAGGAAGTAAAACTGATAGCATTGAAATTAAAAATCAACACATTTACAATAAAATTATAAAACCATGACAAAGGAAGAAGTAAAAGAAATGCGCTCGAAAATTCTACAAGGCATAGAATTATCGTATAACAGATTGTTGACTTCTAAACAAAAAGAAGATGGTGAGCTTGTCATATCAGATAAAGGAAAGGTTGTTGAAGTAAAAGCCAAAAATCTCAAACAATCTAATAAATTCAGCGCAGCACATTAATCTGTATTTTTTTATCCCGTTGGAATAACAAAACGAAACTTCATAAATTTATAAACAAGGCTACTCAGAAACGAGTGGCCTTGTTTGGTTTAAATAAAACGCTAAAAATCCCTGCAGATCTGCTGAGCCACCCTACTAAATTGTAACTTCTACGTTCATTCAAATACATTTCTGTTGCTTCTACGCAGTCACAACAAAACATATATCACACATTATAAAGCACTTGAAGTATTGGCACAGCCTTTGCCTTGCTTTCCACAAAAAAACAACGTTATGACAGCAGAAGAAATCAAAGAATTGGATGCGAAAGTGCGAAAGGCTCGCTTTGTTCTATCCCAAAAAGCAGGGGCTCTGCACGACCTTATTGAGGATCGGTTGCCGGCAGATTATCTAGAAATTCCCGCCTATGCCGAGGAAACATTTCTGGCTTGTAAAGCATGGGATGAACTGAATAAAAAATTGATAGAAAATAAAATCTAAAACATCCCAATAAGTCAACCGCTTATACATATACTATTATTCATATCGGTTACAGATAACTAAACTCGTAACTAAATTCTTGTAACTATGCTTGTACATTTCTACGAAAAGCCCGGTTGTATCAACAATATCAGGCAAAAACAATTACTGGAACAACATGGACACAGAGTAGAAGCACATTCGTTGTTGGATCAGCACTGGAACACAGCTACACTTCGGCTATTTTTTACTGACATGCCCGTGAGCGAGTGGTTCAATGCGGCTTCACCCCGCGTAAAAAGTGGAGAGATTATTCCGGCCAATTTTAATGAAAAATCTGCCCTACAGGCCATGATCAAAGACCCATTGCTCATTCGCCGACCGCTGATAGATGTGTATGGAGAACTGACGTGTGGTTTTGACAGTCCTTTGGTAAAAAGTCTACTGGGAGAAAACACAGATATTAGCAGTTTGCTATCGTGCCCAAATACGGGAACGTATACAAAATGTGATTGACAATAAGTTCTCATCTGTCAACAAAGCACTCTTTATTCCAACCCTTTATCCATAAATGCAGAGACACACCCCCCGACTCTGCTTTTCTTACATCCCGCATTTTCAGTTCAAATGACATCCAAGTCTTACTCCTCATCTACAAATTCGACACATCCTTTTACTATCTCTATTTTAAATATATTGATTATCGGTAAGGCAAAATGGCAAATTTTTAATAAAGAAATGAACACAAACAGTGGCTCTTCGTTAATATTGTGTGGAAGGACAATACAATTAACACCAAATTGATTGCAGAATTATTTTTCTATATATATTTGTAACACTTTTAAGTAAAATAAATGATTGGCGAGTATGTTCGCTTAAAACAATCAGTCGGTAGTTGACATACCAATTATTGATAAACCCAAAAACACAACTTAAAATGAAAAGAATTTGCACGTTATTAATGGCTGTCGTATTTCTTTCAGTCACAGCAATTAGCACACAAGCAGCTACGGCTAAGCCTTCGAAGAAAGACACAAAAACTGAAGTTAGTCAGAAACTTAAAAAAGATGGAACAGTAGACAAACGTTACAAACAAGCTGATGCGGCTGCAAAAGATGCGAAAGTTGCTCCGGCTAAAGTATCAAAACAAGTAGCTACTACAGGCGAACACTTGAAAAAAGATGGATCGGCCGACATGCGTTACAAGGAAAACAAAGAAGGTCATCAAAAAGATGTAAAGCACCTTAAAAAAGATGGCACTCCTGATAAACGGTTCAAAGAAAACAAATAAATTTCTTGCAACTTAGGAAATAAAAAAACGAGCTTAATCGGTGTGATTAAGCTCGTTTTCATTTCCTAAACGTTTACTTCTTTAGTATAAAAAGAAACAATCCCCTCAATAATCTTTTGCTTAAACCCCATTTTTTAGTTACTTTTGAATGTCCAATTTTAGGAAATAAAACTTTATACAGCATCATGAATATCAATCAATTCAACAACATATTCTTTATCGGAGTAGCAGGCTCGGGGATGAGTGCCATTGCGCAATACCTTCGGGGCATTGGTAAAAACGTAAGTGGTAGCGATCGCTATTTCTTGCCGGGGACTCCAAATGAAACCCGCGAAAAACTCGAAGCAGAAGGCATTCAGTGTTTTTTGCAGGATGGAAGTGGCATTACCGCTCAAACCGATTTAGTGGTAGCCTCTACCGCTATCGAGGATACGGTTTTCGAAGTGCAAAAGGCCAAGGGGCTAAACATTCCTATTTTGAGACGTTCGGCAGTGCTGGCACTGATAGCCGAAAGCAAAAAAACAATTGCCGTGGGAGGCACTTCGGGCAAAAGCACCACGTCGGCTATGATTTTTGATATTATGCAACATGCCGGACTGGAACCGAGTATTATCAGTGGCGCCGGGCTGACCAGCATTATCCGCGAAGGAAAAATTGGAAATGCAAAGGTAGGCAAAGGCGAATGGTTGGTGATTGAAGCCGACGAAAGTGATGGTTCTATTGTGCAATATCACCCTGAAATTGGATTGTTGCTAAACGTAGAAAAAGATCATCAGGAAATTGATGAGTTGATGGAAATCTTCGGAACGTTCCGCGACAATACGAAAGAGATATTTATCACCAATCGGTCGAATAAGTTAGCTGCAAAACTGTCGGTAAAGGCTGCGAATGATTTCGCGACTACGGCAAACGAAGGTGCAGGTTATACCGGTGGAGATTTTATACAGAATGGTCTTCAGATACAGTTTGCCGTAAACGGTTCCGTAGTAAAGATGAATACCGTTGGCAAGCATAATATGGAGAATGCACTGGCTGCCATAGCGGTGGTAAACCGTCTGGGAGTAAGCTACGAAACAGCAGCCGAAGCGTTGGCACAATACGAAGGAATTTATCGTCGCCACCAGATTATTGGCGAAAAGGATAATGTTCTGGTGATTGACGACTACGCCCACAATCCTGCAAAATGTGCGGCCTCGATAGCTGCCTGTCAGCCGGTGGCGCCAAAACTTATTGCATGGTTTCAACCGCACGGTTATAAACCTACCCGCTTCCTGCGAGATGATTTTGTACACGACATAGCTGCGGTGTTACGACCACAGGACGAGATATGGATGAGCGAAATTTTTTATGCCGGAGGTTCGGCGGTGAAAGATATTTCGGCCAACGACCTGATAGAAGATTTAAAGAAGTTGGGCAAGAATGCGTATTTTGTGGAAGATAGAAACCAACTGGTGGAAGCCGTGAAACCTCATTTCGACGGACAGACCGTATTGCTGCTAATGGGTGCGCGCGATCCGAGTCTGGAGGTGTTTGCAAAAGAAGTTTTTGAAAAATTGTAAGGCTTAAACTTCTCACTATCTATTTGATTCAACCAACAAAGGCACAATTTCTTGTGCCTTTGTTGGTTATTTTTTTACTGGATTTCTCACTAGCATCAATAAAAATCATACGCATTACTACTATTACTTCTGGTTCTTCTGGCTTTCGATCTCTTTGGTTTATTCATATTCAAAAATTTGAAACTATCGAGATAAATTACACCGCCTACTATAGTACATAGTCCTCCAATTATTGGAATCGGATTTACTTTATCTGTCTCTCTAGTCATAAGCGCTCCGGCCACCGATAGTAATGCCCCACCATAAATGAAAAGTTGGCTATTTCTGTTTGCTCTGTAGAAATCGGTTAGATGATTTTTGATATTTACTGTTTCATTACAACAGGTACTATCAACTTTCTGCACAACTATACTTTTAGCATCTGCATCAGAACCAACCTGGGTGTTCAATGTCTGTTGACCTTTGGCAGTTATCGAAATAAGAATAAAAAGAAGGAATAAAACTTTTTTCATGAAAACTATTTCTGTGGGTTTATAATGGTACAAAGATACAGTTAATTTTCAATAGGATTGCATTGTAAAATCACTTCTCCTTGCGGATATATATCCATTAATTACTTGCACAAAAGTGCGGGCTGGTCGGTGGGATTAAAAGAAAATCCCAACAACCAGTCAGAAACATTCTGCAAAAAATAAGATAAATACATCCGGAGGGACGGGAGCGCGAAATAGTCACACTAAAATGGATTGCCAAAGGATATGACAGTAAAAGAATAGCTGATAAACTGTTTATTAGTAAAAATACTGTTGACAATCATCGCAGAAAAATACTACTCAAAACACAAACTGCCGACACCGGAAAAGCACTGCTCTACGCACGCGCCATTGGTCTTATCTGACAATTCTCATAGCGCTGTTCCTGAAAATTGGGTATCTAATATTTATGTCTCATTTACAACACATTACAAAATTACGCCAACCTAAAAACGTCGCTAGCGGTAGCCTTGAAGTTTCTAGCGGGTAACCGCTAGAAACTTCAAGGTACTTTTCTATAGCTTCAAAGTACTTTGTAGTTTCTTCAAGCTACCTTCAAGGAACTACAAAGTACTTTTCTATTTCTTCAAGCTACCTTTTTGTTTCTTCAAGCTAGCTCCAAGGAATAGAAATGTAGCTTGAAGAAACTCCAAGCTTGTTTGTTGTAGCTTCAAGGTAGCTTGTAGTCGCATAAAGCTAACTTGTAGCCGCAGCTGGGTGACCCAACGGACCAACTAACCGATGCCCTATTTTATCTATCCGAGTGCTTACACTTTCAAGATATAGCG
>Ga0209124_10001189_pt1 | contig 10827 bp, 9 predicted proteins | sample BarGraIncu01122A_FD_184502 | JGI IMG/M metagenome (GOLD analysis project Ga0209124, IMG submission 184502) | Arctic peat soil microbial communities from Barrow, Alaska - Barrow Graham LP Incubations 011-22A (SPAdes) (version 2) | ecosystem: Environmental > Terrestrial > Soil > Wetlands > Peat...
AGAATAATATGTTGGACCGTTTGGAATTGCCGCTAAATATGCAGACTCGGCGAGTGTTATCTCTTGTGGATTTTTACCAAAAAAAGCTTTTGATGCTTCGGCTATACCATAAATATTTCCACCATACGGAGCTTCGTTTAAATACAGAGCAAGAATATCATCTTTACTCATAACTTTTTCAAGCTTAATTGCAAGTATCCATTCTTTAATTTTACGACTTACGGACACCTCGGATGTTAGAAGTGTATTTTTTATAAGTTGTTGTGTTATTGTAGAACCACCTTGAACTTTTTTTCCTGTTAGTTTGGCCCAAATAGTTGCGCGGATTATAGAAGAAATACGAATACCTTTGTGTTGGTAAAATTCAGAATCTTCAATAGCAACAGTAGCATTTAAAATATTTGTACCCATCTGTTCATAAGGAATTACAGTTCTTTTTATATCTTGGTGTACATCATAAAGTAATATAGTACCCGTTCTGTCATATATTTTTGTTGAACTTTGAATTTTACGCTCAGTAAAAGATTTGAAATCCGGTAGCTGAAGTGTACTTATCCAAATTGCTAAAGTACCAATAGCAAGTAATCCAAGCCCTAAAATGGCTAAAATTATGTTTTTAAACGTTCCTTTTCTAATATTTTTCTTCATATTTTGATATCATATCACAATATTTGTCTTTTGGGACAAAGATTTACTAATGTGGTAAAGTATATTTATGAATAGCAATATCAAAAACAATGATTTATTAACAAGGGGTATTTCCGCAACTTTTCCATCAAAAGATTTTATTTTAAATAAAATGAATCACGGAGAAAAACTTACAATATATTTGGGTATTGATCCAACGGGACCAACGCTTCATCTTGGTCATTCTATCCCTATTAAAATTTTAAGTGATTTTCAGAAGGCAGGGCATAAGGTTATTTTATTAATGGGGGATTTTACGGCGATGATAGGAGATCCCACAGACAAGAGTGCTGCTCGTAAACAACTTACTCACAAAGAAGTGATGGTTAATCTAAAAAATTATAAAAAACAAGCAAGTGCGTTACTTTCTTTTGTTGGTAAAAACCCAGCACAATTTAAATTCAATTCAAGTTGGCTCAGTAAAATGAATTTTGAAGATGTTCTTTCTCTTGCTTCTCAAATGACAGTTCAGCAAATGCTTGAGCGCGATATGTTTAACAAGAGATTAAAAGAAGGTAAACCAATATATATAAACGAGTTTATGTATCCACTTATGCAAGCATATGATTCAGTGGCTATGAATGTAGACGGAGAAATAGGTGGAAATGACCAGACCTTCAATATGCTTTGTGGTCGCGACCTAATGAAAACAATGAAGAATAAGGAAAAATTTGTAATAACAGTCAAATTACTTGAAGACAATACGGGGAAAAAAATGGGTAAAAGTGAAGGAAACATGGCTGCACTTTCTGATTCAGAGGAAGAAATGTATGGAAAGATTATGAGTTGGACAGACGGTCTGATAGTTTCTGGTTTTGAATTATGTACCAATGTTTCAATGGGTGAAATTGAAAATATTAAAAAAGAACTTACTTCAAATAAGGTTAACCCACGCGATTATAAAATGAAACTAGCAAGAGAAATTGTTGCCATTTATCATGGAGATAAAAAAGCAAAAAAAGCGGAAGAAGATTTTGTAAAAACATTTCAGAAAAATGAAATTCCAACAGACATAGAAAATATTAAAGCAAAAAAAAATGATTTATTAATTGATATATTTTTGTCAAATAATATTGTTTCATCTAAGGGAGAGTTTAGAAGACTAATCGAAGGGGGAGCTATAACAAATCTAGATTTAGACAAGAAAATTTCTCTATCTACATATAAAGTTGAGTCTGGAGTTTATAGAATTGGTAAAAAAAGATTTTGTAAAATAAATATTCAATAAAAAAAATCAGAGGTTGGACTGACGTTGTACATCTGCCGTAGCAGTTGTCCAACGTCGAATAAGTCCAACCTCTGATTTTTTTATTTAAATATCTGTTTCTTCTAAAATTTTTGCATCTTCACTAAACAAATCATCACCTTCTTCGACTAGGTCAAGATCATCATCTAGTAAATCGTTGAAATTTTCTTCGGAATCAACTTCTTCTAAAATATCCTCTTCCTCTTCATCACCAACACTTATTTTTATTTCTTCGTCATCAATATAGCTCATAATAAAGTAAACAAAATTATAATTTACTATTTGTAGCAAAATATAATTTTCTTTGCAATAGTCTTGAGTCTGTGGATAACCTCATTAGAGGTCCAACATCGAGCTGTCCCCAGATGTTGGACCTCTAATAGCTGAAATATATATAGATAATAACCTGATATATCTATTTTAACTTATACCCCTCACAAGCCAAACAAGTAAGCCCTATCGCTATTGCATCTATTTCATCATCAGATTTTATAGTTTTTTTTATGTCTATTAATTTAGGAACCATAGACATAACCATTTCCTTACTAGCCTTACCATATCCAGTGACGGCCACTTTTATTTGAGGAGGGGTATATTCATAAATAGAAAGTCCATTTTTTGATGCCACATATATTATTGTTCCGCGGGCCTCAGATACACCCATCACCGTTTTTTGGTTAGTAGTAAAATAAAGTTTTTCAATTGCGAGAGCCTTTGGTTTATATTTTTTAATAATTTTTTCAATCTCATTGCCAATATTTCTAAGTCTTTCTGGAAATGGAATTTTAGCAGAAGTTTTAAAACAGTCGGAGTATATTAAAATATCTTTTTTTAAAAAAGTTTTTTCTATAACAGCTATTCCAATTCTTTCAAAACCCGGATCAATTGAGATTATTTTCATAATTATGTTTGTTGATTTTGTAATTAAAATAGTTCTTCTCAAGGGGCACACCAATTTCTTGGTAGAAATTCGTTCAGTGTTCGCGCCGACGCGCTCACAAGTCCCCTTGATAAGACTATTTTAATTACAAAATCAATTCTCGTATTAAAGCATTTAAAATTCGTAATTATTAATTCTTAATTACTAATTATTTAAATACTCATACCCCAAATGCTCATAACCCTTTTTTGTAACAATTCTTCCTCGTGTTGTACGGTCAAGCAATCCAAGTTGAATTAAATACGGTTCCACCACTTCTTCTATTGTTGCCTCTTCTTCGCTTGTTGCAGCTGAAATTGTTTTTAATCCAACAGGGCCACCATTAAACTTGGAAATAATTATATCTAAAATACGTCTATCAGAAGAAGATAATCCAAGTTCATCAATTTCAAGTAAAGCCAAAGCTTTTTTAACAGCATCTTTTGATAAAGGAGTTTTGTTTACTTGTGCATAGTCACGACAACGTTTCAAAAAATAGTTTGCCGTTCTGGGTGTAAAACGAGCACGCTTAGCAATTTCATCGAGAGCTTCTTCTTCTAATTCCACACCAAGAATTTTAGCAGAACGTGCTAATATTTTTTTTATTTCTTCATGTGTATAAAATTCTAAACGAAATATTCCACCAGAAAAACGAGAACGAAGAGGGGATGAAAGGAGAGCAATACGAGTAGTTGCGGCAATAAGTGTAAAAGGTGGAAGTTCTAGTTGTATTGTACGAGCTGATGGACCTTTACCAATAATAATATCCAGAACCCCAGATTCCATAGCTGGATAAAGTATTTCTTCCACCATTTTATTTAATCGATGAATTTCATCTATAAAAACAATATCTCCTGGTGCAAGATTGGTAAGTATAGAAGCAAGGTCGCCTACTTTTTCTATAGCAGGACCAGATGTTATTTTTATTTGGCGACGTGTTTCTTTTGCTATAAGATGAGCTAGGGTTGTTTTTCCAAGACCAGGTGGGCCATAAAAAAGTATATGTTCTGCAGGGTGAGAACGTTCTTCCGCCGCAGTAAGGAGTATTTTAAGGTTGGCTTTAATGTTTTCCTGTCCAATATATTCGCTCCATATTTCTGGTCTGAGTGTTTGGTCTAAAAATCCCTCATCCCGTGTAGGTACTCTAGACTCTGGGCGAATGTGTTTAGTTGTTTTATTTGTACTTGACATTATATTTTTATTATGATATACTCTTTCTAGAAGTTTGATACGTTTTCATTATAGCATTTTAGTTAAGAGGATATAAATCTCTAAGCAATCGGCCCCGTGCTCTATATCTGTGCGTAGGACGATCTGGTTTAGTCAAATTTACTGGGCCTATCCTGTAATCCTATATTACTTTGTAAGTGTATGCTCTCAAAGGATTGTTTAGAGATTTATGGTTTCTTACTAAAATAAAAAAAAGACGTCCAACATCAATCTGGTCCCAGATGTTGTACGCCTTTTTTTTATTTTTTTACAAATTATTCTTCAAGTAAATCAACCACGCTTCCAATCTCTTCTAAAGTTGTTATTCCTTTTAATACTTTAACAATACCGTCTTCTTTCATATTTAAAGTTCCTTGGTTTGCAGCTATTTTTTTAATTTCACGTTCACTAGGATTTTGAGGAATTATTGCTTCTATTGCAGCATCATTATAAATTGCTTCAAAAATTCCCATTTGTCCTCTGTAACCAGTTTTATTACATTCATCACATCCAACAGCTTCATATAATTTAAATGGAGCATTTAAATCTATTCCATAAGAAGAAAAATCTTTATTATATTTTTTTGCCTCATTTATAATTTTTTTAATAGTTGCTATTTCTTGTTCTGTAACTATTTTTTCCTTTTTACAATTATTACAAAGTTTTCTTATCAAACGTTGAGCAATAGATAAAGATAAAGCCGAAACCAAAGTTTTGGGATTTACATTTAGGTCAATCAAGCGGGGAATAACTCCAGCCGCATTGTTAGTGTGAAGGGTTGAAAAAACCAAGTGACCAGTAAGTGCAGACTCCACAGCCGTTTTGGCTGTTTCAGCATCACGAATTTCTCCCACCATTATTACATCAGGATCTTGACGAAGAGCAGAACGAAGCCCTTCCAAAAATGTGTAACCTTTTTCTTCATCTATTTGAGTTTGAGATATTCCAGGCAAATGGTATTCAATAGGGTCTTCAATTGTAATGATTTTTATTTCCTCAGAATAAATTCTTTGCAAAAAAGAATAAAGGGTTGTGGTTTTACCAGAACCTGTTGGACCAGTCAAAAGAATAAGACCATTTGGTTTTTTAATTTCACTCATAAAAATATCAAACAATTTTGCTTCTATACCCATATCTTCTAATTTTACACGGATTGATTTAGGGTTGAGAATTCTCATTACTATTGACTCTCCGTAAGCTCCAGGCATTATAGAAACACGAAGACTGATTTCACTTTGGTCTAGAAAAATACTAAAGCGACCATCTTGAGCAATTGCAGCTGTTGTGATTTTAAGACCAGAAATTAATTTAATTCTAGAGTTAATAAATTTATGAACAAAAGGTGTAAGCTCCATAACTTCATGAAGTACTCCATCAAGACGCAGTCTTAGTCTGACTGTCTTTTCTTCGGGTTCAAAGTGTACATCGGATGCATTTATGGCAATAGCACCAGCCAAAACTATTTCAAGAATATGAGAGGTTGTATGTGTTTTACCTTTTTCTGCTTCAAGGATGGCACTTTTAATATCATCCATATTTTTAATACCAACCATCAGGGTTTTGAGCACCTCACCAGATACAGTAACAGCACCCATTTTTGATTCTGATGCATAAGAAATTTCTTTATATCTTTCCCATGCTTTTTCTAAACTAGCAAGAGAAGCCATATAAAAATGCGGAATAAATCCATGGTCAGTAAAGTAAGTGGTTAAATTTTCTAATTTATCTGGTTGAGGAGAACGAACAGCAACGTGTATGTTTTTACCAACTAGTTTAAAAGGAGCTATTTCTAAAGAAATAGCATCTTTTTCAGGGATAGAACGCAACGCGTTATTATCAATAACCACACCCGCTAGGTTTATTGGTAGTATTCCATATCTTGCTTCAGCTAGAACTTGAACTAAGTCCTCTTCCTCTTGTTTTCTTAAGTCTGTCAGATTTCTTTTTTGTTTATCATCATCAAATTGAATGCTCATCCCGTACGAAGCAGAAAATGTTTACATTTCCGTTGCTTATATTATTAATTAAATAAACTCGACGTAAAAACCTTATTTTACATTTCCCGTAATTAACTTTAGTGCTTCGTACGGGACTCATATCGCCTTATTATATAGTATAAATGGGGTACTTTGATACTTGACATTTTACACTAAATATGCTATTATATATACAAATGTCAGTTTCTATTAAGGTTATATTTATCTCTCAATTTTAAGTGATTTTGGGAGGAAAATATAACTTTAATATAAACTCAAAAATAAATAAGAAATGAAAAAATTAGCAATGATTTTGGTCATTCTGGCGATAACTGGAATCCAAGCAGTTGTTGGTAGTAATTACGAGCCTTGTGCTCCTTACAACCAAAGTAGAAATTTATCTGATGTAAAAAAAATTTTGCAGAAAGATGGAGTTTACTACGAAAACTTACGAGCAGCATATGCTCAAGTCTATAACTCACTAACAGGAAGAAACATTCCGGCTACCAAAAGTGGCATGGAAACAATGTTACAGCGGACAGTTCTTATAGAAAAATCTTTTGTTAAACCTGAGCAGTTTGAAAATGGAGTCAAAGTTGGGAACAACATTGAGTTCACTGATTTAGTAGGAGCCGAAAGTGATTATTGGTTAGCAGCCATTGATAACAACGGCAAGATATTAGATGTATTTGGAAAAGTGGGTTGCATAAATCCACAAAGAAAAAGAAAATCGAATGATGGTAAAAAGTTAACTGAAGCTATTGTGATAGATACCATAAGAACAAAAATAGTTAATAAAATTACTACGTACGATTCTATTTGTCACATCGAATACAGGTCAGAACAAGAACCACGACCACGTGAGATAGTATATGTCTCTGTTAGGGACAATTACAGTCCCTATTACAGCTATGGTCCATGTTATCCAATCTATTACAACCCTCTTTTTTATTGTGGTGGTAGGTCATTTCTAAATATTGTTCACAATACTTATGTAAACAATAGTTCTTATAGAAATGATTATCATACCAATGATTATCATCAATCCCAGCTTTCTAATTCATGTGGTCCAACCCCTGGATACGGAGGTGCAAATACTGCTGGTGAAGTTAGAAACAATGGTAATTATCGCAATGGTAATGGTTATCAAGGGAGTTCAAGAGGGACAAACGTTAGAGTTAGTTCAATTTCTGACCAAAATGCTCAGTCCTTTAGGACAAGGCAATCTGGAAATCAAAATTTGAAATCTGCTAACACGGTAAACCAAGGTATACAATCTAACTTTGGTAATCAAAATGTTCGGACTTCACAGTCTAGACAAAGTGATAATCAAAGTGGTCAGTTTAATTATGGTAGGCCAAGTCAGTCCTCTCAGACTTCACCGTCTAGACAAAATGGTGGTCAGGTTAGAAATTCTAACTATGGTAATCAAAATTTGAAATCTGCGAATCAATCAAATTCAACCAACTACAGTAATCAAACAAGGTCTTCAAACTACAATAGTGGTCAAGTAAGATCTTCTGGTTACAATGGTGGGCAACAACGTTCAGCCTCTGTTTATAATGGTGGTTCACAATCACATCCATCTTCAGGTGGATATAGTGGTGGACATCGTCGCTAATTAACTTCATTTTTTTTGTTCTTTAAAAAATTATAAGTAAAAAACTTCTGATAAATATCAAAAGACACTTATAATGTAGTAAAAAATAACACAGGAAGAGGTGATTTATTTCACCCCTTCCTTTGTCTTTTTAAGCCTTTAATGTTATAAAGCAGTAAAGGTTTAAACTAGCAAAGGAAAATACTCATATTGACATTTTATGTAAATATGATATAATTTAACAATTAAAATATAATTATTAATAATATGAAAAATAATATGAAAAAAATAATATTCGGAATCTTTAGTTTTGCTATTCTCTTTGTGGGACAAAGAGCTTTTGCTGTATCTGATGCTTGGAATACCCCATATAATAGCTGTTTTATTAATAGTTTTACTGCAAGTCCAACATATATCACAAACGGCGGTGTGTCGGTGCTTAATTGGAATACAAGTAATTGTTCAAGTGTTGCCATTTCAAATCTCAGTTATTCAGTTCCTCTATCAGGTACACAAACTATCTGGCCTACATACACAACTACATATACTCTAACCGCAATATCAGATGGAGTAATTCAAACTCGTTCAGTAGATGTCTTTGTAAACAATATTTCATCACCAACACCAAATTGTTCAATTAATAGTTTTTCCGCAAGTCCAACATCAATTACAAATGGTAGTTCATCAACATTAAATTGGAATACAAACAATTGTACAAACGTAACCATCTCAAATCTTGGTTATTCTGTTCCTATATCTGGTGCACAAACTGTTTGGCCAAATTACACAACAACATATACACTAACTGCAACTAACTCAAATGGAAGTATTCAAACCCGTTCCATGACGATTTATGTAAATAATAACAATAATAATTCGTGTAATATTTCAAATTTTACTGCCGGTAATACAAGTATACAAAGTGGTGACTTAACCACTTTAAGTTGGAATACAAATAATTGTTATCGTGTGAGTATTTCAAATATTGGCGATGTCTCTTTAAGTGGAAACAGAAATATTTATCCAAATAGTGACACAACATATACTTTAACTGCCTATAGTTATGATGGTTCATCTCAGACAGAATCTCTAAGAGTTTATGTGAATCAATACAACAATAATAATTACGCATACTGTACTATTTATAGTTTTACTTCTGACAATATAAATATTAGACAAGGTGATTCTACTACTCTAAGATGGAGCACATCCAATTGTAGTAATGTAAGTATTTCAAACAACATTGGCAATGTCTTAAGTAGCGGAAGTATAATTATTTATCCATCTAGTACGACAGTTTATGTTTTAAATGCTTATGGAAACAGAAACGAATCAAGATCCGTTCAAATAAATATTAACAACAATCAAATAACACCAACCCCACTTCCAATATACAATAGTAATATTGTTACTACTGTTGCCACAAATATTTCTCAAACAGGAGGGCAGGTAAATGGTCTTATAACAAATTCAAATATTCCTAGTATAAATGTTCACTTTGAATATGGTACAGATGTTACTCTAGGAATGAAAACAGCAGTAAAAACTGTAAATGGTAATACTACTTTTAGTGAATTTTTAACAAACCTAAATCCTAAAACTATATATTTTTTCCAAGCAGTTTCTGAAGGTACAAACGGGGTATCACGCGGAGCAGTTGAAGTATTTCAAACCCAAGGAGAAGTAAATAATAATCCACAGGTAATTAAACAGACTGTTGTTCAAGGTGCAACTATTACCGGTTCTCAATCTCCAGTAATGCTTAAAATAGAAAATCGTTATCAATCAATTGGAGTAGGGGATGTTGTTGATTATGTTATAACCTATAAAAATATTGGAAAATCAAAATTAACTAATCCAATGATTCAAGTATTTATTCCAAAAGGGATAACTCTTACAAATCTATCACAGGGAACATATTCAGAAAGCAGTAGAACTCTTTCCGTTCCTATTAATGATTTAAATTCAAATGATGCAGGTACTATATATTTGCAAGCAAAAGTTGATTCCACAGAAGCTAACTTAGCTCAGATTGTTACAACTGCAGTACTTGTATATACAAACCCAAATGGAGCACAAGAAAATGCTATGGCTTATGTATTAAATAATCCAAAGGTTGTAAATAACAGCAATTTACTTGGGGCCTCAGCATTCTTTGGAGGCATGTTTGGTATGGGGCTAATTGGATGGCTACTACTCATTATATTTATAATGATATTAATTCTGATAGCAAGAAATTTTTACAGTCGTAAAAATACTACAACAACTCCTCATTATTAAGATTAATATATTAACATACCCCGACTTATGTCGGGGTATGTTAATATATATTTATGCTCGAGATAACAATAAAAGATTTAGATAAAATCGCTAATGATTTAATCAATAAAGCCCAAAAAAATAAAACAAAAAAAGCGACAGTGCTCGCTTTTTATGGAGATTTGGGTACAGGTAAAACAACAATAACTCAAGCAATCTGTAAGATTTTAGGAACAAAAGAAAAAATAATTTCTCCAACTTTTGTGATTATGAAAAAATATTCCATTAATAATGGGAAGTTTAAAAATTTAATACACATAGATGCTTATCGAATTGAAAAAATTAATGAACTAATTTGTTTGGGGTGGGAAGAATTAATTTCAGATGAAAAAAATCTAATCATTATTGAATGGCCAGAAAAAACACAAAAATTAATACCAAAAGACGCTATAGTGATAAATCTTTCTCATATAAATGAACATACAAGGGGTATAAGTTATTAAAAATAAAATAAAATAAGGTTTAAAATGGATGCAATTTTTGCAGCATTTTTTGTTTATGAAAATGCTATAATCAAAATATGGCAAGTAAAAAAACCGATAAAAAAAGACTCATTCTTCTAGACTCACACGCTATTATACATAGGGCATATCATGCTCTTCCGGAGTTTATGAATTCTCGTGGTGAGCCTACGGGGGCTATATATGGGTTAGCAACTATGCTTTTTAAAATTATTACCGACCTAAAACCAGATTATATAATTGCTTGTTTTGATTTACCTAAAAAAACATTTAGACACATTGCATATGAAGATTATAAGGCAGGTCGTGCGAAGGCTGATGAAGCACTTGTATCGCAGCTTATTCGTTCGCGTGATTTTTTTAAGGCTTGCTCCATTCCATTTTATGAATGTGAGGGTTTTGAAGCAGAT
>Ga0209124_10001191_pt1 | contig 10786 bp, 4 predicted proteins | sample BarGraIncu01122A_FD_184502 | JGI IMG/M metagenome (GOLD analysis project Ga0209124, IMG submission 184502) | Arctic peat soil microbial communities from Barrow, Alaska - Barrow Graham LP Incubations 011-22A (SPAdes) (version 2) | ecosystem: Environmental > Terrestrial > Soil > Wetlands > Peat...
GGTTTTCAATTATAATCTTTAAGAGAATGATGAAGCTTAAAGCTTTCAGAATCAGGAATTTCAGATCCATTGTCGATAGCGGGTGGCAGAATATTTCTCCCGATAACATTACGTGCCTGATAGGTCAGAATGAATCAGGAAAAACGTCAGTTCTGGAGGGTCTGAAAGTTTTCTATTCAGGAATTATCTCCGAAGATGTGTTACGTAGCGACCTATCATTGCCTGAAGTGAGTTGCAGGTTCAGTATTCCGCCGGGATGGCTGATTAAAATCACTGATAACCCTGGCACGGAATTGAAAGAGTTACTCTCAGGTCTGTCACATGTTGAGCTTACAAGGACCTGGATTGCCGATCTTTCTTCAGAAATTAATGTCAGTGGGGAAATAAGCCAGTATCTCGACTCACTGGAAGATGCCTGGAGAATATACCTGAATGATGTAACGGTAAAGCTTGTTGAAGAGATGAACTCCATACATGATTTGGAATCAGCTCTCTCCCGACTGGGTGAAGAAGAAACAGATATCAGATCAAAGATTGGGCATGATGAGGTAAAAAGATTCAACTTCAGGTTGTTCGGAAAGAAGTCTGCCGAGAATGAAAATCCGATAAACTCTCAATTCCCAGGGTTGAAAAATAATCTGAATGAAATAAATAAACAGAAAGAAGAGATTAGTACAATCCTTCTTAAGAAACAATCTGTCAGGAAAGCAGGCGAAAAGTGGAAGAAACTGCTTGAAAAATGTAATCAGATCGATATTCATCTGAAGGAACTCTCGCTTAAGCTGGAAGAACGTCATGAGAAAATGACACTTCTTATGCGTCCAATTGAAGATGACGCAGATTCAGAATGGAAAGAAGTTCTTTACGACTACAGGAAAACACGATCTGAACGTGAACTCAGAATGTCGGAACTTGAAAGTCAGATAGCATTTTCCTGGCATATTATAGAAGGAAACTCAGAAGAAGAGGCTGAGAATAAGGTTAGTGACGTAATTCAGTCATATAAATCACATTATAACAGCGCCTTTCTTGGTAAAAAATATTTTGAGTACTGTCCTGTTTTTGAGTTGTTTGAAGACTTTGGAAGCCTGCTTCCCAACAGGATTGATATGGAAGATATTATAACCGGGAATGAGAATGTTGAAGGTTATAAGGCAGCCAGGAATTTCCTTTCTCTGGCTCAGCTCGATTATTCCTTTTTCCAGCAACCGTCGAGCCGCATTCTGAAACAGAAGATTGAAAACCTGAATAATACGCTTACCCGTAATTTTCATGATTTCTGGCAACAGTCTATCGGACGTAATAATAAGATACACATTCAGTTTGAACTTGATCACTACAGCTCTTCCTACGAAGGTAAAGCCGGGAAGCCTTATCTGGAGTTCTGGATCAAAGACGAAGGTGAAAGGCTCTATCCAAAGCAACGGAGCAGGGGAGTAAGATGGTTCTTATCATTTTATATGGAGTTAATGGCTTCAGCCAATAGCGACAGGCCGATGGTGCTACTTGTCGATGAACCCGGTGTAAGCCTTCATGCCAGGGCACAGGAAGATGTACTGAAAGTATTTGAGGATATCAAGGATAAAATCCAGATAATTTATACAACACATTCTCCTCATCTTGTTGAGATCAATAAGTTACACAGGATCCTTGCAGTTCAGCGCGATGATCTCGACAGTATGAGAAGCACCTCAAGAATACTTGATCCTTTGCAGCTTGCTTCCGCCTCCCCCGATACCCTTACTCCTTTGCAGAGCATCCTCGGTAACCCGATGGGAGGTGAAGGGTTCTCCTCAAAGTGTTTTAACCTTATAGTGAATGACACTGGATCATTTTATATGATGAATGCCATAATTCTCCTGATGGGATTTAAAGGTAAAGTTTGTGTAATACCTTCAACCAATGTCTCCTCCATTCCATTACTGTGTAACATGATGATGGGATGGGGTCTTGATTTTGCTGTCCTGCTTTTTGAAAATGATGATGAGGTTCATATGTCGGAACATCTGAAGAGTTCAGTTTTCAGAACTGATGGTAATAGCAGGGAAATAATCATCAGAATGCCAGGAGCTTTCTTAAATTCCGAAGACATTTTATCAACACTCGACTTTAAAAATTATCTCCTGGAAACAAGAGAGGGAATTCCTGTGCCAAATTCCGTTTATCTCAGAGAGAAGGAACTTCCAAGGAATTTTCTTATGAGCAGATTCCTCTCAAATGTAAAAACAGGGAAGATAAAAGCTTCTGATTTTGATGAAGAGACACTTGAAAATTTTAAGCTGATCATTGATCTTCTCTCAGGGTTAAAATAAAATTCTGATTTATTTTGCACTTTATGCTTGTTTTCATACTTTTGTCGCGCTCCATAAATAAGATCACCTGATTTTGGAGAGGTGGGTGACCCTCCTTCGCTGAAGCTACAGAGGGCGAGGGTAGCTAGAAGAAATTTATTATTGGAGAGGTGGGTGAGTGGCTTAAACCAGCAGTTTGCTAAACTGCCGTATGGGAAACTGTACCGGGGGTTCGAATCCCCCCCTCTCCGCAATATCAAATTGCTCCCTCGGCGCAGCCGGGGGATTTTTATTTACAGGTTGCCGAGCCAGGCTTGTCTGAGTGAGGCAAACTATAAATAAAAAGCCCATACGAGTGAAACGAGTAAGGGAGTAATTTGACGTTGCAAGGTTCCCCACCTGGGATCGCCGAAGGCAATCCCTACACTGATGTGATCCCCCACTGGAACTCATCTCCGCTGTGATTCTGAAACCCCAATATTCACTTATGGCTTTGGGCTGCATTATTCAAGATAGTGTAATTCTTAATTGACTTTTTTCACCTCTTTGATCTTATGTAAACTTATTTCCACGGGACATTAGTCCAGGGAAATGGTTTATCTATTTAAAATGTTTCAGATTAATAAATAAAAAAGGGAAAATTAAATTTTTAAATAGTTCATAATCAAGAGCCCAATATATAATGTTGTATTGTTGTTGAGTTTTGGAACAAGGAAATAAATTCACTGAGAAAGTGAAATTTACTTAAACAATTTCGTGCCGGGAATGTTATTAAGTTACTTTGATAAAAATGGCTCCACCCCATGAAAAAATTATTCCTTTTTTTTATTTCACAGGTTATTCTTCTTCCATTATTCTCCCAACTTCCTGTTAAAGGCAAAATAACGGATGACAAAAATGTTGCGGTTGCTGGTGCCTCGGTGCAGATTAAAAATACACTGAAAGGTACATTCAGCGATGTTGACGGAGGTTTCTCAATTGTTGCTTCCCCTGGCGACACTCTTGTATTCTCCATGCTGGGAATGGGCACTCAGAAGATTCCGGTTGCCGGTAAAACAATTATCAATGTAAAGTTGCTCGAGGAATCAAAGGAACTTAACGAGGTAGTAGTGATCGGTTATGGTACTGTTAAAAAAAGTGACCTGACCGGATCCGTCGCCTCTATAAAATCAGTAGATCTTACGAAAATCACATCCTTAAACCCTGAACAGGGATTGCAGGGAAAAGTAGCCGGAGTTCAGGTGACAAGTTCCTCAGGAGCACCCGGAGCTATTCCATCAATTCTTATCCGCGGAGTGGGTACCTTTAACAATAGCGCTCCAATCTTTGTGGTTGATGGAGTGATCCTGGATGACATTTCCTTTCTTAACTCACAGGATATTGAGTCCATGAATATTCTCAAAGATGCGTCAGCAACGGCCATCTATGGTTCCCGGGGAGCCAATGGTGTCATCCTGGTAACCACCAAAACGGGACAAAAAGGACAGGGGAAAGCCACATTTAATTATTCAGGCGAATACAGCGAACAGATATTGCAAAAGAAAATTGATTTGCTCTCGGGTAGGGATTATGCCACTGTGGTTAATGAAATTACGCCCACTTATAACAATGTTGATCTGGTTCCAAACACAAACTGGCAGTCGCTTATATTTCATCCTGCTTCAATTCAGAGTCACCAATTGTCTGCTTCCGGCGCTACAGACTTAACCCAGTATTATGTGAGCCTGGGTTATTTCAAACAGGATGGGATAGTTGATAAATCAAACTATGAGAGGGTCACTTTCAAATTAAATAATACTTATTCCTTAACAAAAAATATTAAAGTAAGTAATTTTCTGAGCATCACTCCCTATAAGCAGCAAAATGCACCAAATGTTACATATTCGGCATACCGGGCCCGGCCTGATCTGGCTCCATATAATACGGATGGAAGTTTTGCAGAAGTATTTAATGTGGGAAATCCCCTGGCAGATCTGGCATATTCAAATGATTATAACAAAGGGGTTCGCGGTGTAGGCAATATTTTTGCAGAGGCAACGATCCTGAAAAACTTTAAGGCTAAAACCAGTTACGGTATTGACGCCGGCTATAATCAATCTACCAGCTTTACACCTGCGTATTTCGTTTCCCCGCAGCAACAAAACCTTCTGAACACACTTACTAAGGGAAACAGCCACAGCATCGCCTGGCTCTGGGAAAATACCCTTTCTTTTAATAAGCAATTTGGTCTTCATTTCTTTGATATCGTTGCAGGTTATACTATGCAGAAGACTTCATCGGAGAATTTCTCAATTACAGGGAAAAATATTATCCGGACCTCTCCGGATTTCTGGTATCTCAACCAAAGTTATATCTACGATCCAACTAATGGAGTAAATACTCTTAACAGCATTTCTAACGGAGTAGATGCTAATCAAAATTTTTCTATGATCTCATACCTTTTCAGGGCTAACTATACATACAATTCAAAATATATTTTAACGGCAACATTTCGCCGGGACGGATCATCCAAATTCAGTTCCACCAACAGGTATGGAAATTTCCCATCCTTTGCTGCAGGCTGGGTTGTTTCAAAAGAACATTTCATGGAGAAATTTCCTTTAATCTCAAATTTAAAGGTGCGTGGAAGCTGGGGAATGACGGGTAATGATAAAATAGGATATCTTAGCCAGTTTTCAGTTACTCAGAATCTTGTAACAGTTCTGGGAAACCCTTCATCAGCAAATTCAGCCATCACGTACTCTGTTTCCGGTAATCCAAACCTGAAATGGGAAAGCACTACTCAGGCTGACGCCGGACTGGAAATAGGTCTGTTAAATGGCAAATTAACAGGAGAATTTGACTATTATCACCGTCTTACTAAAGATATTCTGATCGCACTGTCAACACCCGATTACCTTGGAAATGGCCAGGGTGCGCAAGAATCTTTCAATGCTGCATCGGTGAAAAATACAGGCTTTGAGGGCAAACTAACATGGAAAGACAAAATAGGACAAGTGGGATACTCAGTTTCTATTTTAGGCTCGTCAATCCGGAACAGAGTTTTGAAAGTAGGAGGAAGCAGCGGAATCGATTCTGTTTTGTATGGTGGATTCCTTTCCAGTGGGATTCCCGTAACCCAAAGCAGGGTGGGGTTGCCAATCGGAGCTTTTTACGGGTATAAAACCAATGGAGTTTTTCAGAATACAGACGAACTTAATGCATATCCCCATCTGTCAACTGCAGTTCCTGGCGACTTACGGCTTGTTGATGTCAACCATGACGGAAAGATTGACGGAAATGACCGAACCTATTTAGGGTCACCTATCCCCAAGTATACTCTGGGGTTTAATATTGAGGGTGACTATAAAGGATTCGATCTCTCCATGGATATCCAGGGTGTTTATGGTAATAAAATATTCAATGCCAAAGAAATTGTCAGACCTGATCCCTACAACTGGGAAAAACATGTTTTAGGTGCATGGACAGGCCCCGGGACAAGTAATTCGGAACCAAGAGCCACCTATGGCGGTAACAATTACCTCCCCTCTGATAAATTTGTTCAGGACGGATCTTTTACCAGACTGCGAAATGTAACCCTGGGCTATACCCTTCCATCCAGTATTACCAAAAAGATCGCTATCAGTCAATTGAGGTTCTATGTTAAAGGCTCCAATATATATACTATTTCCAGGTTCACGGGTTACACACCTGAAATTGGAGGTTCCAATGTTATTTCCAACAATATTGATTTTGGAACATATCCGGTCAGTTCGGTTTATTCCTTTGGTATTAATCTAACATTCTGAATGTCATGAAAACAAGAATTATACTTTTTTTCTCTGTTATCATTCTACTTATAGGATGTACCGACTTTCTAAAGACTGATCCCCAGGGACAATTAATAGAAGCTTCTTTTCCCGTTTCTTCGTCGGATGCTTTGCTGGCAGCAAATGCTGTATATGCTGCTGTGAGAGACTGGTACTATAATTCGGGCGGATACCCTATTCTGGATATTATGTCGGACGATGCCTATAAAGGAAGTAATAAGAATGACCAACTAGCCACTGTAGGAGCCTATGATAACTTCACGTTCAACACAACAGGTGATGGACTCGACCGCTGGTGGGCCACCTTATACCAGGGAATCAAATGGGCCAATGTGGTCACTGAAAGAGTATCTGTTATCCCGATGGATACCATTTTAAGGAACAGGTACGTAGGTGAGGCCAGATTCCTGCGGGGACTCTTCTATTTTGATCTGGTCCGTGCCTGGGGAGGAGTACCCTTAGTGACCACAACTAATCCTCCTTTACATCTGGGCAAAGCTACAACCCAGGATATCTACAATCTCATCATTTCAGATTTACAGTATGCAGAAACACATCTTACCAAAAGGAGTGAACTTATCTCCACTGACAGAGGAAGAGCTACATCCGGGGCAGCAGATGCTCTACTGGCAAGAGTTTATCTTTTTCAAAATGATTTTGTAAATGCTGAAAAGTACTCAATGAAAGTAATTCAATCAAATGAATATTCTCTTGAGCCACGATTTATTGATGCTACCGGTGTTAATGGGAATAATGGTGTGGAATCCATTTTCGAAGTTGGGGCCCTGGGAGTAGAAGATTATAACGGGGGAGGAGCACAGTATGCAAACACCCAGGGAGTAAGAGGTTCGCCAAACCGCGGGTGGGGATTTAACAGGCCTTCAATAGAATTGAGAAAGTCCTTTGAACCGGGCGATCCTCGTCTGAAAGGCACAATAATTGACCTTGGTGATGTATTAGACGGTGTTTTTATCAAGGGTGATCCTGATCCTGCAAATGATCCGGTTGCAATACTGAATCAAAATGGAGATACAATAAACATTCAATGTTATAACAGAAAAGTCTGGACACCAGGAAACGATACTCCAACTCAGTGGTCACATCACAGAAGGTTGATCCGGTATGCAGATGTCCTTCTTATGGCTGCTGAAGCCATGAACGAAAACGGGAAACAAACAGATGCCCTTAATTATCTCAATCAGGTAAGAAAAAGAGCAAGGGGAGGAAATATTTCTGTCTTGCCCGATATAACAGTAACAGATAAAAGTTTGCTCAGGGATAAAATATTTCTTGAACGACGACATGAGCTTGCAATGGAGGGTGAACGTTTCTGGGATCTGATCCGGACAGGCAGGGCAACTGCAATTCTTGGCCCTTTGGGATTTGTTCCCGGCAAACATGAATTGCTTCCCATACACCAGAGTGAAATCGATATTTCGCAAGGCTCTTTAACACAGAATCCAAATTATTAATTGAATTAAATGCTTTTTGGTATATATAACTAAACAATTGAAAATTATGAAAAGAAAATTTTTTATTATCAGCATCTTAATGATGATGACAGCTGTTTTTGTGATTGAGAGCTGTAAGAAAAGCAATCCGGCACCTCTTGACCTTGGAACACTGATGGTAGGCACAATTGATCTGAATGCCGCCATTGCACCAACAAATGTGCCAGTAATGCCCACAATTACTGCCACTTTTACAACCCCGGTTGATGCTTCAACTGCAACCGCGGGCAATATTACCCTTACCGAGGATTATGATGCGGTATCCATACCGCTTTCTATTGCGGCTGCAGGAAAAGTGGTTACAATAACTCCTACAGGCAATCTGGCAAATGGTGCTCTTTATAAGCTTGCGATCACTGCTGGTTTAAAAGCTTCAGATGGCCAGAGTGTTACGGCTATTAACCGCTCTTTTACAACCCTGGGTTCATTCCTTCCCGCCGGGGTATTCGCTTATTGGAACTTTGACGGAAACGCCAACGACCAGACTGGAGTATACAACGCTGCATCAGGTGGTGTAACAGATGTTACCTATGTGACAGGCCGAAACGCTGCTTCCGGTCAGGCTGCAAGCTTTAACGGAACTACATCTCTGATTCAGATTCCAAACGGGGATGTACTCGAAAATTCCAGTGACTTCTCTATAAGCTTCTGGATAAAGGACGACACTACTGCAAAGCGCGATCAATTCGTTCTGGGATTGGCCGGATGGAATGGTTTCCAATTCGAGTACAACAGTAATATCTATGGCACTGGCGCTACTGCTCAGATAGGTCAATGCAAACTGGCAGCACAATACAGTTACACAGGCGGAAGTACCTCACAGGACTTATGGCTTGATGGCCAGGGTGCTACCAAGGACAACGGTGGATGGCAGGGTTGGACATTCAGCAAAAACCTGGTTGCAAGCTCAGGAACAGGTGTAAATGGGCTGTTAGCTCAGAAATGGGCTCATGTCGTTTGTACGTATGACCATGCTACCAAGATAGGTACTATGTATATTAATGGCCAGGAAATGAAGGCACAGGATTTTAATCTCTATCCCGCTCCCTTGTTAACTGCAACAGGACTCAAATACGCCGGATTAGCAGCCAATAAGTCCTTTGTTTTTGGTTTTATCCAGGATAAGGTCAGTCCTACCATTACGGATAGCTGGGCCGATTATACAAATCCTGCCAATGGCCACTTTAAAGGTCAATTGGATGATGTCGCTATCTATCATTCAGTTCTTACACCGGCTCTTATTACACTAATGTACAATTCAGGAAAACCATAATTTATTTTAAAGTCAGTTGAAAAGGGAGAGCCTCAGTGCTCTTCCTTTTCTTTTTATTAATTATCTTTTGACAATGAAAAACAGAATCATTCCTTACTTATTTTTTATTCTTGTTACTGCAAGCGTTTCCTGCAGGAAAGATACCCAAAACAAAAACCCGGGAGTGATTCAACTCATAAGCTTGCAGGTGGGTACTTCCAATCTTAACATCAATAACACAGTGAAAGATGTGCCTAATGATCAGCCTATCCAGTTTTCATTTACAAGTGCGGTTGATACCACATCCATTAAGAAGGTGATAACCCTTCAGAATTCCATCGGAAATGCGGTTGATTATTCATATTCTACTACCGGAAATCAAACCGCACTCATTTTAACACCGATTCCTGTCCTTCAATATTCCACCGAATACATACTGAAAATTTCATCTTCATTACGTGGTGTAAAAGGGGAGACTTTTCCCGGTATCCAATTCAGGTTTACTACCCTGGCCGGATCTATTGTAATTGATTCCATCCGGCTAAACGGTCAATTGATGACGACTTCACCATTGCAAAACATCGACCCTAAAATTATCAGCATTAAAGTATATTTCTCCCAGCCCCTGAATCCCACAACTTACCAATCATCATTTTTATTTACAGGACCTTCCCTTTCGCTGACTCTTTCCAGTGACAATAAAACAGTTTTGGCCACCAATTCCGCAAAAGCAAAAGGGCTGACCAGATATACATTTTCAATTTCCCCTAATCTTACTTCAGCAGGAGGTTTCACTTTTGGAGGTTTTACTTCTGATATTTACACAGCCATCGATTCCACATATCAATTTGCTCAAATATCGGACGATGATCTTATGACACTGGTACAACGGCAAACCTTTAAATATTTCTGGGATTTTGGTCATCCTTCATGCGGAATGGCTCGTGAGAGGAACTCTTCAGGTGATGTAATTACTACAGGAGGTTCAGGATTTGGAATTATGGCCATGATTGTTGCTATGGAAAGGGGATTTATTACGAGAGCCGATGGCATCGCCCGCCTCGATAAAATCCTTGGTTTTCTGGAAACCTGTGATCGTTTTCATGGTGTGTGGCCACACTGGTTAAATGGTGTTACAGGGAAGACTGTACCATTTAGTGCCATCGACAATGGTGGTGATATTGTGGAAACTTCGTATATGATACAGGGTTTGATTTGTATGCGGCAATATCTGAATTCTTCTGTTTCAGCTGAGAAAGCAGAAATTGACCGTATTAATAATTTGTATAATGCGGTCGAATTTGACTGGTTTACAAACGGTCAAAAAACACTTTACTGGGAATGGTCACCGGATTATGGTTATAACCTTAAGGTACAAGGCTACAATGAGACCCTTATTACCTACCTCACAGCTGCGTCTTCTCCTACGCATACCATTACTGCTGATGTTTATACAAACGGATATGCAAACAACGGAGGAATCAAAAACGGGAGAAGTTATTACGGATATCTTCTGCCCCTCGGTGCAGACTATGGAGGGCCACTTTTTTTTACTCAATATTCTTTTTTGGGCCTTGATCCACGGCACCTGAAAGACCAGTATGCTGATTACTGGGTACAAAATGTAAATCAAACTTTGATAAACTGGACTTATTGTAAAACAAATCCTAAAAAATATCCTGGTTACAGCTCTGCAATATGGGGGTTGACTGCTTCCGATAATCCCTGGGGATATAACGCACAATCACCAACAAACGATCTGGGAGTTATCACTCCAACTGCTGCTATTTCCTCCATAGTCTATACCCCAGTACAATCGTTGAACGCCTTAAAAACTGATTACTATTTTCTTGGAGACCATCTCTGGGGAAATTATGGCTTTTACGACGCTTTTGATGTAACCCAAGGCTGGTGGGCAACATC
>Ga0209124_10001193_pt1 | contig 10778 bp, 9 predicted proteins | sample BarGraIncu01122A_FD_184502 | JGI IMG/M metagenome (GOLD analysis project Ga0209124, IMG submission 184502) | Arctic peat soil microbial communities from Barrow, Alaska - Barrow Graham LP Incubations 011-22A (SPAdes) (version 2) | ecosystem: Environmental > Terrestrial > Soil > Wetlands > Peat...
GCGGAAACCGGTTTGTTCCCAACCAGCGAATTGTTGAAGCTCCGCCAGTTCGGCTGCGACCTCGAAGGTCATCCGACACCGCGGTTGCCGTTCGTGGATGTGGCGACCGGATCGCTCGGTCAAGGCCTGAGCGTTGGCGCCGGCATGGCGCTGGCCGCACGCCTCGACCATCTGGATTACCGCACTTACGTGCTGCTCGGCGACGGCGAAATCGCCGAAGGCGCGGTCTGGGAAGCGGCGTCGCTCGCGGGCGTTTACAAGCTCAACAATTTGATCGCCATCGTGGACGACAACCGCCTCGGCCAGAGTCAGGCAACGGCGTTTGGCCACGACATCGGTGTTTATCGCAAACGTTTTGAAGCGTTCGGCTGGCGGGTTGAGGACGTTGACGGTCACGACATCGAGGAAATTCTGGAAGTGCTCAGCGGCGTCGGCCTGAACGATCAACCGCTTTGCATCATCGCCAAAACCTATAAAGGCGCGGGGGTTTCGTTTTTACAGGACAAGGATGGCTGGCACGGCAGGCCGCTGAACCAGGAAGAAGCCGCCAAGGCCATCGCCGAATTACAGCCCACCGCGAAATCCGGCATCGGCGTTCCGATTCCCGCGCCGGCCCAACTCCCCGCGCCGAACAACACCGCGCCCGCAGGTTATCCGCCCATCAATTACAAACCGGGTGATTCGGTCGCGACGCGCGAAGCCTACGGCAATGCGCTCGCCCGCATCGGGGAAGTGGATCCGCGCATCGTGGCGGTGGACGGCGACACGAAGAATTCCACGTATGCGGAAAAGTTTTTCAATAAATTCCCGAACCGTTCCACGGAATGTTTCATCGCCGAGCAGAACATGGTGGGTGTGGCCACCGGTTTCGGCGCGCGCGGCAAGGTGCCGTTTGCGTCCACGTTCGCGTGTTTCTTCACCCGCGCCTTCGACCAGATTCGTGTGGCGGGCATTTCGCAGGCGAACCTCAAGATCGTTGGTTCGCATGTCGGTGTGAGCATCGGCGAGGACGGCCCGTCGCAAATGGCGTTGGAAGACATCGCCATGATGCGCGCGATTGTGGGCAGCGTGGTGCTGTATCCGAGCGATGCGGTGAGCACGGAAAAGTTGCTCGAACAAATGGCACAGAAAAAGGGACTTTGTTTCCTGCGCACCTCGCGCCCGAAGACCCCGGTGATTTACAACAATGACGAACAATTCCCCATCGGCGGTGCGAAAGTGGTGCGCCAGAACGCGGGCGACAAAGCCACCGTTGTCGCCGCGGGCGTGACGCTTCATGAAGCGCTCAAGGCTGCCGACGCACTGAAGGCCGAAGGCATCGGCATCACGGTCATTGACGCCTACAGCATCAAGCCGTTGGGCAAGGACGTCATCAAGGCTGCCGCGCAAAAGACCGGCAACACCGTCATCACGGTTGAGGAACATTACCTCGAAGGCGGTTTGGGCGACGCGGTCGCAGGCGAACTCAGCGTGGATGGAATCAGGGTTCACAAGCTGGCCGTGACGTCGCTGCCCCGCTCGGGCAAGGCTGGGGAACTGCTGGCGCACTTCGGCATTGACGCCGCTGGCATTGTGAAAAAGGTTAAATCCCTGGGCTGATTTGGCGTAAAAGGTGCTTTTGGGTTGCAGTGGGCAACAAAGCGGGTGCTTTTGTTGCGGCACGGGTTTTTTGGCAAAAAAACCAAACCATGCAACACCGTGGAAAATATTTCCTGATGGTCTTTCTGCTGGCCGGCTTTGGTCTTGGCCGGCCATTGGCGGCATGGGGGGAAATATGTGCCATTTGCGGACTGCCAATCCAGAGCACGGTTTACCTCGCCACCGACAAGGTCACCAACGAAAAGAAGCTCATCTGCTCCGACTGCATCCGATTGCCCCGGTGTGCCATCTGTGGTCTGTCGGTGAAGGAAGGCGGCGTTCAGTTGCCGGATGGGCGATATCTTTGCGCCCGCGATGCCCGGACGGCGGTGGTGAAGGCGGATGATGCCGAACGAATTTGTGTTCAGGTCAAGGATGACCTGGACCGGTTGTTTTCCCGTTTTACGGCATTTCCGGCAAATGTGGATGTGACCGTGATTGATCGCATTGATGTGGACTCCATGTTTCGCCCGGATGGCAACGATTTTGAGAGTCCCAACCTGCTGGGTTGCGTTCAGCCCGAGACGGTCAACTGCGAAACCCGGTATAAAATGCGCCTGATGACCGGATTGCCGCTGGCCGAGCTGAAGGCGACCTGTGCCCACGAATATTCACATGCCTGGGTGGGCGAGAATGTGCCCCAAGAGCGAAGAGCGGGGTTGGGGCATGATGCCCAAGAAGGTTTTTGTGAACTGGTGGCTTATCTGCTGATGGATTCGCAACGGGAAGAGGGGCAGAAAAAATTCATTCTCCAAAACCGTTACACCCGCGGCCAGATTGACTTGTTCATCGAAGCGGAAAAACGTTATGGCTTCGATCAGGTCCTGGATTGGATGAAATATGGCGTGACCGGACAATTGGAGGCAGGACACGTGGATCAACTCAGGGACGTCAAGATGCCTTCGGCAAAATCCGTGGCCAGCAGTCCCGCCATTTACAGCCGGACTAACAAGCCTGCCCCGGCCCCGGCCACCATCAAACTCCAGGGGGTTTTGTGGGGAAGCCGGCCCGTGACCATCATCAACGGCCGTTCCTTTCTGGCCAGTGACCTGAACCCCGTGAAAGTTGGGGGAACCAATGTGATTATTCGTTGTCGGGGAATCCAGAAAACATCCGTTCGCATCCAGAACGTTGATTCGGGAAAGGAACAGGAACTTTCCCTGCCGGTTAATTGACATTCCCTCGTGTCCGAACACGAGTTTCCCGCGCCCGGCTCCTGGAATTGCCACCCATTGCCAGATGCGTATTTCTGGGGCACATTGGCAGTGGTAATTGGTTATGAGCGAAACAGGAAAATTCCTCAAAGGCAAATTGCTGCTGGACGGCGGCGTTTTGCGCGGCTCCTTTTTCCATCACACGGTGGTGCTGGTTTGCGAGCACAACGCCGAGGGGGCTTTTGGCCTCGTGCTCAACCACGCCGCCGGCAACAAGGTGGGTGAAGTGCTCGTGGCCAACCTGCCCGACCGGCTTCGGGAATCGCCGCTTTTTCTCGGCGGGCCGGTGCAGCCGACCGCGCTGAGCTTTTTGCATGCGGACAGTTTCATCCCCGACGCGAATGTATTTCCGAATTTGAGCCTCGGCCATTCACTGGATGATCTGTTGGAAATCGGCGAATCGTTTTCACCGGAGAAAAAAGTCAAGCTGTTCGCGGGTTACGCCGGCTGGTCGCCCGGCCAGCTTGAAACCGAAATAAAACGCAAGGCGTGGCTCACTTTCCCCGCGTCGCTCGAACTCGTCTTTGAAACGCCGCCCGAACAACTCTGGCAGAAAATCCTGAAAAGCAAGGGCGGCTGGAAAAACAAGCTGCTCTCCCAAATGCCCGATGATCTGTCGCAGAATTGAAGCGTGTTTCCCGCAAGCAATATGGTTGCTATGATCGCCGACTACACGAGCATCATCATCGTTCTCAGCCTGCCAGTAATTGCCATTGCAGGATTCATTTTAAGCGTCCGGTTTATTGCAAACCGACTTTTGCGCCGCACAGTCTGTTCTGTTTTAACAATAGTTTTCCTGCTGCTAGCGATATTTGGTTTTGAGGTAATTCCGTATTTCTATGCGTGCCACTTGGAACGCAGTTGGTCAAAGGCTCAACCCACCACTCGTGCCGAACTTGAGAAATACCTCCACCTGTATTCAACACGACAAATTTTGCCAAGCGAGTCGAATTGGGGAAAGGATTACAAACTTGGTGGGGGTGAAAGGATGGTTCAGTACTTGATCCTCTGGAATGCGCTTTTGGACGTTGTTTACAACAAAGATGATCGCATTATGGAGATCTATACTTCCTACGAATAGTCGGACCGAGGACATCTTCCGAGTGACAGTGGATTTATCGTGGAACTAAGTTTCGACAAGAAGCCATGCCGTATCTGCTTTTGCCCGTAATTCCGTCTGCTCCAGGCATGCCGGCACGAGACAAAATTGGCCGGCGGACAATTTTACCGAAGCCGAACCGCTTTGAATTTCAAGCCGGCCGCCTAATCCCGCGATGATTTGCAGTGTGCGCGGTTTTAATGAAACGCCTGCACCGGCATTCATTCGCCAGGCCTCAACCTTGAAAAGTGGATCGCGCACCAGTGGACGTTTTTGTATTGGGTCTTCGCCGCTGAATTTGCCTTGCACCAGCGCCGGCTCGAAGTCGTTGAAATCAATGCTGGCAAGTGATTGGGCAACGTGCAATTCGCGTGGTTTGCCATCCAGCCCGACACGATTCCAATCGAATACCCGGTAGGTGGTGTCCGAGTTCTGCTGGATTTCAAAAATCACCAGGCCGGCACCGATGGCGTGGACGCGGCCGCTGGGCAGAAACATCGCGTCGCCCGCGCGCACGGGAACGCGGTGGAAACATTCCGCCACTTCGCCGGTCTCAACTTTTTTCTCAAATTCCGCGCGCGTGACACCGCGCTTCAAACCGACGAACAATTCAGCGCCGGGTGCGGCATCGGCGATGAACCACATCTCGGTCTTTGGTTCGCCGCCAAGTTCAGCGGCCTTGTTCGCAGGCGGATGGACTTGCAGTGAAAGTTTTTCCCGCGCATCGAGAATTTTGCAGAGCAGCGGAAAGCGGTTTTCGTTTGCCGGTTTCGCATCGCCGAGCAATTCGGCCCGATGATTTTCCATCAACCAACGCAGATTTTTCCCGGCCAGCGGGCCGTTGGCGATGACACTGGCGTCGTCGGGCCGGTCGCTGATTTCCCATGATTCGCCAATGGGCGTGCCGGGCGGCAGTTCCTTTTTATAGAGCCGTTCCATTTCGCGTCCGCCCCAGACGCGCTCTTTGAAAATTGGATGAAAAGTGAACGGATAGAGCATGGGAAATACCCGCCAGTCTAACGTTTGCCGTAGTTATCATAAATGCCATCAGCTATCCGCTTGATTACAACCGAAGCCTTTTCTTCTGTGGCAAGGCAACTGGACATGGTTCTGACTTTGGGGTCTGCTTCCTTCAGGGCTTTTGCAGAGGCATTGAAGGATTCCTTGTTGAGGCTGCGAATTCCACAAAGAGCGTACAATTTGGCCTCATCCGAGCCCTTGGATAAAGTTGTTTCAAAAAGTTCCAAAGCGTTGGTGCTTTCAAGTACAGCACGGAACGCAATTTCTCCCGGTGAAGTTGTTCCCGCATAACCCACCCCGCCGAAAGCGAAGCATTTTATGTTCAGCAATTGTTCGTGAGCAGTTTGGACGGAATTGGAACCTTGCGATGACAAATCGGAGCTGAAACACCTTTCAACAGAAAATAAGACAAATAGTGCGGCGACGAGTCCTGAAGTTTTCATTGCCCTGGTTACGCGGGTGAGGCGGTGGGAACAACACCGTTCACGGCCGGTTCGGTGTTTTCGATGAAATGCCCGTGCGCGCGGAATTTCGCGTAGCGTTTTTTCAATCGTTCGGCGACCGGCATCGCGGCGAGTTCGCTCAAGTGTTTAAGCAGATGGGTCTTCAAATTTGCGGCGGCTCCAGCGGTGTCGTTATGCGCGCCGCCAAGCGGTTCGGGAACGATTTCGTCCACGAGGCCGAGTTCGAGCAGGTCTTTGGCGGTGATTTTGAGGGCCTCGGCGGCTTTCGGCGCGGCGGCGCGGTCTTCCCAAAGAATGGCCGCGCAGCCTTCGGGGCTGATGACCGAGTAATAGGCATTCTCCAAAATCAACACGCGGTCGGCGACGCCGATGCCGAGCGCGCCGCCCGAACCGCCTTCGCCGATGACCGCGGCGATGATGGGCACTTCAAACAGGATCATTTCGCGGAGATTGACGGCGATGGCCTCGGCGATGTGGCGTTCCTCCGCGCCGATGCCGGGATACGCGCCGGCGGTGTCAATGAGCGTGATGATGGGCAGGCCGAATTTGTTGGCGAGCCGCATCAAGCGCAGTGCCTTGCGGTAGCCTTCAGGATGGGCACAGCCGAAATTGCGCAAAATGTTTTCCTTCGTGTCCCGGCCTTTTTGCGTGCCGATGACGACGACGCGGTATTCGCCCAGTTTCGCAAAGCCACCCACCATCGCGCGGTCCTCGGCAAACAGCCGGTCACCGTGCAGTTCATGAAAGTCGGTGAACGTCTTTTCCAGGTAATTCAGTGTGTAGGGACGTTTGGGATGCCGCGCCAGTTGGACGCGCTGCCACGCGTTGAGGTTGAAAAAAATCTGCCGGCGGGTTTCCTCCAGCTTTTTTTCGATGAGCTGGATTTCTTCCTCAAAGCTGATGTCCAGCGAATGCTTTTCCGGGTGTTCGCGAAGGGCGTCCAGCTTGTTTTGCAGTTCGATGATCGGCTTCTCGAAATCGAGCTGGTGTTTCATGCGTCGGGAAGGCTAAATGTTTTTCGCCCTGCAATCAATGCGAATTCCATAAATGCAAAAAAAAGGCCGGACTTTCGTCCGGCCCCCGCGGTGACGAGGTTTAAACGCCTTCACCGATGCGCTCAGAAGGGTGGCGCGACCAACTTGGGGTCGCTGTTCGAGCCGCGCCACGAGCAAAACCTCTATGCCAACCCTAAACGAACAGCGAAATCCTTCATTTGCTACAATTGCATAGACCGAGTAAGAATGCAAATGGTTCAAAAATTTGTCAAATAATTTTGCGCGTTTAAATCAGTGGAAAATCGCTGAAAATTTTCGTGCGTGTCCTAAATCGAGTCACTCGCGCCAACGGCGTGTGGCCTTTGGAGCAAAGCGATTCGTGTAACGCTGTTTTCTTGCCAGTGCCCGACACCAGCACCCAAACCTGCCTTGCCACCGCAATGGCCGCATAACCAAGCGTGATACGATTTTGTGGCGGTTTGGGCGAATTTTTTACCGCGCGATAAATTGCCTTGTCTGAAATTGAGACATCCGGTCCGCCCGGAAAAAGTGAAGCCACGTGGCCATCCTTCCCCATGCCGAGAAAAATCAAATCCAAAACCGGCTGGCCGTTTTCATTCACCGGCGCGATTTTGGAAATTTCTGTTGAAGCTGCTTTCGCTGCGGCTTCCGGTGAATCTTCGCCGCGAATGCGGTGAATTTGCGCATCGGCAATTTTCAGCGGCGCGAACAGGAATTTTCGGGCGATGGCAAAATTACTTTCCACATCATCTGGCGGCACGCAACGCTCGTCCGTCCAGAAAAAATGCACGCGCTCAAACGAAATTGTACGCGTCCTTGCCTGATCCGTCACAGCGGTAAATAATTTCTGCGCGATGCGTCCGCCGGACAGCGTCACGCAATATGACTTGCCTGCGCGATTTACCGATTCGATTTCATCCAGCCACTTGCCGGCGACGGTGCGGGCCAGTTCGTCGGCGGTGGCGAAGGAAATCAGCTCAAAGTTTTTCATTCAATTTGGGAGGGACGGCGTGTCGCCGTCCCAAATATTTGGGGAGGGTTGGCGTATCACCGACCCAAATTTCCGAATGATTATTTTGCAAAGAAATATGGGGACGGCGACACGCCGTCCCTCCCAATTATGAAGCCACGCGCTCGCGGCGGCGCGAGCCGGCAATTCACGTTTCATAGGTTTTTAAGATCATTCAAGCCACCATCTGCGGCTCGTGCCACACATGACCGCTTTGCGCGAGCAAATCCTCGGCGGCGACCGGTCCCCAGGTGCCGGTGGCGTAAAATTCGCGGTTCGTCAGCAGCTTGTTTTCCCAGCCTTTGCGGATCGAGTCCACGATTCGCCACGCGGTTTCGACTTCGTCGCGCCGGATGAACAGCGTCGCGTCGCCGGCGATGGCTTCAAGCAGCAGCCGTTCGTAGGCTTCGGGCGTGTAAGCGCCGAACTCGGAATCGTAGCTGAAGTGCATCCGCACGGGCCGCACGCCGAGGCTCATGCCGGGCACCTTGCCGTTGAAACGCAACGAAATGCCCTCGTTTGGCTGAAGGCGCAGCGTGATGGCGTTGGGATCAAGCTTTGGTCCGCATTGCGCGGCGAACAAAACGTTCGGCGTGGGACGGAATTGAATTCGCACTTCGCTCGCGCTTTGCGGCAGGCATTTGCCGGTGCGCAAATAAAACGGCACGCCGGACCAGCGCCAGTTGTCAATGAACAGCTTCAAAGCGACGTAGGTTTCGACGTTGGAATCGGGCTTTACTTTCGGTTCCTGCCGGTAACCCGGCGCCGGCAGCCCGTTCACCGTGCCGGCGAAGTATTGGCCGCGCACAACCTGCTTCGCCACATCTTCGGGCGTCAGCGGGCGGATGGATTTGAGCAATTTCACCTTTTCGTCGCGAATGGCCTCAGATTCGAGCGACACGGGCGGTTCCATCGCCACGAGCGAAAGGACCTGGAGCATGTGATTTTGCACCATGTCACGCAGCGCGCCGGCTTCCTCGTAATAACCGCCGCGCTGGCCCACGCCGGGTTTTTCGCTGACGGTGATTTGCACATGGTCAATCAAGTTGCGATTCCAGAGCCGCTCGAAGATGGAATTGGAAAAGCGGAACATCAAAATGTTCTGCACCGTTTCCTTGCCGAGATAATGGTCAATGCGGCAGACCTGCTGCTCGTGCGCGAAGCGGGTCAGTTCCCGGTTCAGCGCGTGGGCGGAGGCGAGGTCGTGGCCAAACGGTTTCTCGACGACGATGCGTTGCCAGGCTGAACCGTCCTTGTTTAACAGGCCGGCGCGATGGATTTGCTCCACGACTTCGCCGAATTGGCTGGGCAAGGTTGCCAGATAAAACAAGAGCTTCTCCCGCAGCGGCGCGCTGCCGAACGAGGTCAGCAATTCTTCGAGCTTTTTGTAAGCCGCCGCGTCGGTGATGTCGCCCTGGCAATAAAACAAGCTGGCCGCGAACTCGCGCCACACGTTTTCATCCACCGGCTGGGTGCGGGAAAACTGGTCGAGCGCCGCGCGCAATTCCGCGCGCCACGATTCGTCCGTTTTTTCCCGCCGCGCGAATCCAATGATGCGGAACGCGGACGGCATCTGCTTTTCCTTGCACAGGTGGTAAAACGCCGGAATGAGCTTGCGCGCGGTCAAATCGCCACTGGCGCCAAAGATGACGATGGAGCAGGGTTCGAGTGCCTTGCGTTCGGAACCCATGTGGCAGGGCGGCGAATCGTCCAGTGAAATCGAATTATTCACGGGCCAACCATGGCTCAACCGGCGGCTAAATTCAACGCTTCTTGTGTTGGAGTTCAGGCTTCAGCCTGCCCTTTGTGTTGAACAATTCCGCCGGGCGGGATTGAACTCCAACATTGTTAAAAATTGCTCGCCCGGCGCAAAATTTTTCCGCAAAATTGTGTCGCGCGAGTATGAAAGCGAAAATCATCATCACCCCCAAGAAGGCCGTCGTGGATCCGCAGGGTAAAACCGTCCAAGGCGCCCTCGAACAAATGGGCTATAAAGGCGTCACCGGCGTCCATGTCGGCAAATACATCGAGATTGACCTCGCGCCCGACACGGACCGGGCCGCCGCGGAGCGCGTGCTCAACGACGCCGCTCACAAGTTCCTGAGCAACCCCATCATCGAGGACTACAAGCTGGAAATTGAATGAAGACGTGATGCGTGAAACGTGAAACGTGAACCAACTCACGCATCACGCATCGCGCATCGCGCATCACGAATATGAATTTTGCAGTCTTACAATTTCCCGCCAGCAACTGCGACCAGGATGCCATCCATGCCATCCGGTTGCTCGGCCACCCGGCGCGTTACGTCTGGCACAAGGAAAATTCCCTTGGCGACGCCGACGCGGTGATTGTGCCGGGCGGTTTCAGCTATGGCGATTATCTGCGCTGCGGCGCCATCGCGCGATTCAGCCCCGTGATGCAGGCGGTGAAGCAATTCGCCGACAACGGCGGCCTCGTCGTCGGCATCTGCAACGGCTTTCAAGTGCTGACCGAAGCCGGTTTGCTGCCCGGCGCGCTCGTCCGCAATCGCGACCTGCAATTCCACTGCGAGCACATTTTTCTCAAGACCGCCACGACCGATTCGCCATTCACGAACAAAATTCCGCCGGGCAAGTTGCTGCGCGTGCCCATCGCGCACGGCGAGGGCTGCTACTTTGCCGACGAGGAAACGCTCGCAAGGCTCAAAGTCAACAACCAGATTCTCTGGCAATACTGCGACGTAAACGGAAACCTGACCGACACGGCGAATCCGAACGGCGCGCTGCTGAACATTGCGGGCATCTGCAACGAACGCCGCAACGTGGCCGGCCTGATGCCGCATCCTGAACGCGCGAGTGAGGAAATTCTTGGTAGCGCCGATGGACGGTTGATTTTCGAGAGCATGATTGCCGCGCTGCAAAACAAACCTGTCGCAAAGGCTGCGTAGAGATTTTTCCCCGATGACCGAACCCGCCATCACACCTGAACTGGTTGCCAAACACAACCTCACGCCGGACGAATACGCCCACGTCAAACAAATCCTCGGGCGCGAGCCGAGCTACACCGAACTGGGCATCTTCTCGGTGATGTGGAGCGAGCATTGCAGCTACAAAAACACCCGCCCGCTGCTGAAAACGTTTCCGACCAAGTCCAAAAAAATCCTCGTCGGCGCGGGTGAGGAAAACGCCGGCATCATTGACATTGGCGACGGTCTGGCCATCGCGTTCAAGATCGAGTCGCACAACCATCCGAGCGCGGTCGAGCCGTTCCAAGGCGCGGCCACAGGCGTGGGCGGCATTGTGCGCGACATCTTCACGATGGGTGCCCGCCCGATTTGC
>Ga0209124_10001197_pt1 | contig 10764 bp, 10 predicted proteins | sample BarGraIncu01122A_FD_184502 | JGI IMG/M metagenome (GOLD analysis project Ga0209124, IMG submission 184502) | Arctic peat soil microbial communities from Barrow, Alaska - Barrow Graham LP Incubations 011-22A (SPAdes) (version 2) | ecosystem: Environmental > Terrestrial > Soil > Wetlands > Peat...
ATATGGGCTTGCTTTGATATATTCATGATCCTAGCGGGGAGAAAGTATTATTATCTATGCAAAGGGGCAATTCATCTCCACGACTGAAGGCGGGAGCTTTCTTGCCCCTTTGAACCCGTTTTTGTAATTTCGCCCCATGCCCATACACGACTACAGTGCTTGTGGATAGCGTTTCTACTATTAGGAGTGGTACCGTTCCCCCCAGTGTAATACCAGACGCACCAGCACCAGTACCTGATGAAAAACATATGTCGGATGACTTAGAATAATGACATAATCTTTTGATATACTGAAAGATTATAATTTTTTATTTTTTTTTTGCAGAATATTCCCCACCGCTATTTTTAAACTTTTCTCTTCCAGGATGCGATATGAGGCACGAACTCACATAAGCCATTGGATCTTTTAATAGTCTATATCTCAATGGCAAATATCAGATTATGCCTTATTGATTGAATTAACTCGATGATTCAAGGAGAATAGTTTGCATTTCGTTTTATTCTTGCATTTATCACATTTATTCATATTGCTAATTATATATATATCCATATATTAATATTTATAACTTACTTAACATAATTTAAATAATGTTGTTTCAAGGGTTCATGCGAATAATTCAGGACATTTAATATTATTTTATACTTTTACAAAGTAAACTCATGGTTTTAAATATATAATATTATTTTAATATTTAAGAGAAGGGTTTATAAACCCCCGTTTCCATTTCACCATAAAATGAGGCTATTAATGAAACAGCTATGCAGTAACCATTTATCAAATACAATGCTGAATTAGAATACTTCTGAGGATACGATGCATTTAATCATAACGGAAAAACATGACACTGCAAAGAGGATCGCGGCTATACTATCCGAAAAGAAGCCCGATAAGGAAAGAGTGAACGGTGTTGATACTTATAAATTCAATGGAACAGCAGTTATTGGACTGTCAGGCCATATTGTGGAAGTTGATTTCCCGAAGGAATATAATAACTGGCAGAAAACAGATCTCAAAGACCTGATACAGGCACAGGTCCTGACAAACCCAACACATGCCAATATCGTAACAGCTATTCGAAAATTAGGAAAAGTTGCAGACCACCTGACCATCGCCACTGACTACGACAGGGAAGGCGAATTGATAGGTGTGGAAGCACTGAACGTGGTAAAAAAAGTGAATCCGGATATTTCAGCTGACCGTGTTCATTATAGTACAATAACCCCCGCCGAAATAAAAAAGGCTTTTTCCAATCCCACAAAGATCGATTTTAATCTTGCAGCCGCAGGGGAATCGCGCCAGATAATTGACCTTGTCTGGGGTGCGGTGCTCACGCGTTATGTTTCATTGAGTTCAGGGAGGCTTGGCGATAAATTCCTGTCTGTGGGCAGAGTGCAATCCCCCACACTCGCGATCATCGTGAACCGCGAAAAAGAACGCGAAGCATTCGTTCCAGTCCCATACTGGGAGTTATTCGCTACTCTTGTCAATGGCGGGGAATTTGAAGCACAGCACAAGAAAGGACGGATCCTTGACAGGGCAGAAGCCGAAGCGATACACGCAAAACTCGGGAAGACCGGCACGGTAAAAAGCATCGTACTGGGAAAACGAAGCGAAAAACCTCCAACGCCATTTAATACCACAGAATTCTTAAGAGCCGCAAGCGCGATCGGGATAAATCCGGCAAATGCCATGAGGATAGCAGAATTCCTGTATGTTAACGGATACATTTCATATCCGCGTACTGATAATACCGTATATCCCCCTGCACTTGACACAAAAGGCATCATCGAGTCTTTCCTGAATACTGAATTTAAAGAATATGCACATAAGTTGCTTGCAGGGAAACTTACTCCTACGCGGGGAAAGAAAGAAACCACCGACCACCCTCCGATCATGCCAGCAACTCCTGTGAGCAGGAATAAGCTCAAAGAAGATGAGTGGAAGATATACGAGCTTGTAGTGAGGCGATTCTTTGCAACGTTCGCTGATGAAACACTCTGGGAAACAATGGCAGTGACCGTTGACATAACCGGTGAGGACTTCGGGGCAAATGGCGCAAGACTGGTGGAGCCGGGATGGCGATGGTATTATTCATATAATCTGCCGGAAGACAGGATACTGCCTCAGCTAAAAGAAGGACAGACCCTGAATGTGAAGGATACCGATCTTCAGGGAAAAGAGACGCAACCGCCCTCAAGATATGGGCAGGGACATCTTATAAAGATAATGGAAGATTTTGGATTGGGAACAAAATCCACGCGCCATGAAATAATCGCTAAACTCTATTCAAGGGCGTATGTGCACGGAAATCCCCTCCAGCCCACAAAAACAGCGATTGCTGTTATCGATGCGCTTGAGACGTATGCAAATACTATTACAAAACCCGACATGACAAGCAAACTTGAAAAAGATATGGATGAGATCTCAGAAGGAAAGATCAAGGAAGATTTCGTTATCAATGAATCAAGGGAAATGCTTGGCGAAGTATTCAAAGACCTGACAAAGAACAAAGACCTTATAAGTGAATCATTGAGGAACGGGTTATATGAGGATAAGATAATCGGGACATGCCAGAAATGTTCTTCTGACCTGATAATCAGGAAATCGAAGAAGGGTTCAAGATTTATCGGATGTTCAGGATATCCCAACTGCGATTTTATTCTTCCACTGCCAAAAGTCGGGCAAATTGTGGTAACAGAAAAACAATGCACAGGCCATGGAATATATCATATCAAGATAATCAACAAAGGCAAGCGCCCCTGGGATATCGGGTGCCCCCATTGTAATTTCATCGAATGGCAGAAGAAGGTTGAAGCTGAGAAAAACGGAGCGGTGAAGAAGGAGATGGAAAAATAATTTTTTGAAAATATAACTATTAATAAATTGTATTCATCCAGACGAATAGAACGTGGATGACGCGGATTCACGATGATGTGGGGTTTCTGTTTCTAAAATGTCCCTTCTTTCATTGGAGAAGATCGCTCTTTTGAAATCTGGTTTTTTACTGTATCTCATTCTTGACTTTCATCTCTTCTGAATCTGAGAAATGTGTCTGTTTATGCCTGATCCATTTGTTATATACGCTTCTGCTGATTCCAAGAGCTGAACATCCTCTGCTTATGCTTATTTGGTTGGGTTTTTTCTGAATATTCTGTATTTTCATATAGATCAGTTCCCTTCTTTCTATTTTTGATGTTCGTGCAGCTTCGTCTCTAAGCTGCTCAATACTTTTTTTAGAAATGCATTTTCAGCATATAGCTGACCTATTAGACGGTCGGTTTCTGCCAATTTTGCTTCCGATTTGCTGATTTTACCATTTCCAATGAATGCTGCCCCAGGATTCTGCTTATATTCCCTTTTCCATTTTGACAGCATTGTTGGATGGATATAATTTTCACGACTTACCTGTGCTGCATTTTATCCATTTTCTAGCTCACAGAGAATCGATATTTTGAACTCTCATGTGAATTTTTTCCTTGTTATCATATTTGTACCCTTTCTGTAGATGTTTATTAAGTATGTTTCTTAACTACCTGTCCACTTTTTGGGGTGCAGTCCAATACCATATTTGTGATATATGGTTCGACCCCGTGGAGAAATCAAGTTGTATGTCAGAATGAGAAATGTAATTATTATCTCAAAGAAGAAGATAAAGACATAATCAAACGCGGTAAGTACAATAGAGGTCAGCTTTAAAAATCATGCCATAAATCCCTTCCAATAACATGAGAAATGGGGACTATGTTTTAGTTCTGATGATTTTTCCTTCGAATTTTAAATTTAAATTAATATCCATATTTTAAGCTATTAAATGCGCCAATTGAGCCATAATAATCACTTCAGGTGTCATTTTTTTTTTCGGATTTTTTTTGTAAGCGTCGGCGTGGATGCTCCCAGAACGCCGACGCCAAAAAAGGGAGGGGTTGAGAGGAAGTGGGAAAAAAGTGAATATCATTATTTTGAGAAGGAAATATGACACTTGTGAAAATGTTGACAGGACAAAAAGGAATAACTGAACTGGATGAGTTAAGATCATATGGAAGCAATGCAAAAAACCTTAGGGCAGTTGAATACACAATTTTTATAGATATCTCATCTTATCTTCAATTGCCGCACATGCCGGCAATCTGACGTAAACTTTAAATCTCAACAAGTACAAGACAGTAGTCACCGCTAACCATTTCAAAAATTGATACGCAGGGGAGCTATTTTGATAAACTCAACGAACAACAACTTTAGGTACTTTTTCTTATACTAATAAATGAGGATGGAAAGTATTAATAACGATATCATTATTCTAATATTATGATTGCTCGAAAATCATTGTCAGGTTTAAATAAATGGATATTAACTGTCCTTATAATCTCATGGTTCTTTAGTACTGGTGCAGCATTTGAATTTAGTCAACTCCAGTGGGATAATGGTATATCAGGAACATTAAAAGGCGATGAAATTATTTCATATATGGGATATTCCGTAAAAGTTGTGAATTTCAATGCGCCGGTGGAATCGGATAAATATAAGGAGGTACCTGTTGAACCGGTTGAAGGATATGTAGGATTAAATATATCTAAAAATGGTACTTTAATAAATGAGACCATGCTTGGGCTTGGTGAATCTTTTATCACCCCGGATGGGGAATTTAAGGTCATGGCAATTGAATTTCCTTCGAGTTCAGGCAAAGAATGGCTTTATGAAAGCTATAACCCATGGGTTAAATTAGAATTAAACCAGAGAGGAAAACCTCATTTTGACTTGTTAATAGATACGCAAGATGAATATTTTTCGGCTCCAAATACAGAAATCCCTGTAAATGTGGTATTGAAAAATACGGGAACTGCCGATATACAAAATGTTGATATGGACATTGGCACAGAACTCCCTATCTTAAGAGGTAATTTGAAGTTTCACTTTGGGAATATAAAAAAAGGTTCACAAGTTTCAGAAACCTTGACCTTCTCATCACCAATTATAACAGAACTCAAATCATATGACATATCTGCAAATGTGAGCGGATTTGATGTTAAGGATATTTCATATAAAAGTGTTATGTTAAAAACAATTTTCATTGCTCCTTCTCCCCAGCAACTGCCGTCATTGAAGAAAAGTTCAGGTGCCAAAATGTATTTAAAAGATACTACAATGGTTTCACTTTCATTCAAAAACGACTTAAATTATGAGCTCAAAAACGTGAGCATCACAGACTATATTCCAAAAGGTTTCAAACAAATAAGTAATAACTCATTGCACTGGCTCATAAATGTTCCTCCTAACGGAGAATGGTATTTCCGTTACATATTGAAACCCATGGAAGCTGATAACGATGGTTTATTATACCCCGCAGCAAAGGCGGAGTTCGAAATAAAGAATGAATATTATATGATCCAGTCCAATAGGCCTGAGACGGTAGTCTATGGTCCAAGGATTGAACTTAGCAAACAGGCAGACGTCCAGGAGATCGATCCTTATGGTACTTTGACAGTCACAGTTATCGCCGTGAATAATGGAAGCATTCCTTCAAAGGTCACAATAAAGGATAATTTGCCAGCAAATGTGACACTCGTTAACGGCACCACGATGAAAGAGGATTATCTGGAAGCAAACAAGAAAACAAGGTTCAGTTATACTATCAGATCAGATTCGGATAAGCCTGTGAGGCTTCCCGCAGCAAATGCTGATTATTACGAACTTGGCGACAGTGGTACAAAAATTATCACGAGAAGTCAGGAACTTTTAATAAGGATCAAACCGCCTCCAACTCCAGAACCCACTCCTCCGCTGGTCATTGAAATGCCACTTAATTCAACAGAGGCAGGCAATGCCCAACCGGAAAAATATTCAAAGGATAATAATGCTATTTTGAATCTACTTCTGGATTGCAATGAGATTAAGGGACATGATATAAGAATTAATACTACTTCTGATGTTTGCAGCTTTGTCCTATCTACGATCAGCGTACCAGGTATTACGGTCACCTCACCCAATGGCGGAGAGAGCTGGGCAAGAGGTACAACTCAGACGATTCGCTGGACTTATAGTGGTACTCCTGGATCTCGTGTAAAAATCGAACTCCTGAAGATTGGTGTGGCAAATCGAATCAATTCAAGCACTCCAGTAGGTAGCAGCGGTATTGGCTCCTATAGCTGGCGGACCAACTCGTCTCAGACTCTGGGAACGGATTATAAGGTCAGGGTCACGAGCACAAACAATTCAGCATATACAGATACAAGCAACAACAACTTCACAATCAGCGCCCCAGGTATTAAAGTCACTTCACCCAATGGAGGAGAGAATTGGGCAAGAGGAACAACACATTCGATTCGCTGGACTTATAGCGGTACTCCTGGATCGTATGTAAAGATCGAGCTCCTGAAAGGCCGAGTGTTAAATCGAACCATCAATTCAAGCACATCAGCGGGAAGCAGTGGTTCAGGTATCTTTAAATGGCTGATTAATTCAACTCAAACATTAGGATCTGATTATAAGGTCAGGGTCACAAGCACAACCAATTTAGCATATACAGATACAAGCAATAACAACTTCACTATTGGTATATGAGTTTATTGAAAAACCCAATCATGGAAAGTTAGGACAATTAAAGGTGAGCTAACGGCTGTTTATGCCTGTGGGGGATTATCCACGTCGATTATAGAGAGATAAGCGAACAATACGCAACATATAATATTATTTTATATTTTGCAAAGTTAACTCATGGTATTAATTGTATATATATAGTAGCATTATTCCATCTCTTTCACTATCTGCATGTACATATCACGTGATCTTTCGTTTTGTATTTCTCGCTCTCCACTATCATCAGCCACATCTTTTGACCTGGCGATTTTAACCTTCTTCCTTCCCAGTGCTTCGAGATAAAGACCCCGTAATCCAAGAGCATCTCTTATTTCTGTGAGCTCCGTTCTTGTTACCACAAGAGTAAAGTTTTCTTGTTGTTTGTCTTTATGTATTTCCATGCTATACCCCTACTTTTCCTTCATCGCCAGTTTTATTTCCATTCCCAGCGACTTTAGTACCTTATCCCGGATCATATTTGCTTCAAGGCTTGTGCGTATCCTTGGTCTTGGCAACTTTACATCGAATATCTCTTTGACCGTACCCGGGCGGGCTGACATCACCACGACTTTATCACCAAGGAAAACCGCCTCATCCACGCTGTGGGTGACAAAAAGCACGCTAATGTGCTCTTGTTCCCAGATCCTCAGCAATTCACCCTGCATAAGATTTCTTGTTTGTGCATCAAGCGCCCCGAAAGGTTCATCCATCAACAGCAGTTTCGGATTATTTGCATAAGCGCGTGCGATCCCGACCCTTTGTTTCATCCCTCCCGACAATTCTTTTGGGTAATGGTTCTCAAATCCGTTCAAACCCACAAGATCAATATAATGTTTTGAGATCCGTTCGCATTCATTTCTATCCAATCCTTTTGCCTGGGGGCCGAATTCAATGTTTTCCTTCACCGTCCTCCAGGGGAACAGCGCGTATTCCTGGAACACAAAACCGCATTCCTTATTCACCCCTTCTATCTTTTTCCCGTCCAGGAACAAATTGCCCCCCATTGGGGCCTCAAGTCCGGCAGCAAGGCGAAGGACCGTTGTTTTCCCGCATCCACTGGGGCCAAGCAAACAAACGAATTCACCGTCCGCAACTTCAAAACTAACGTTTTCAAGCGCCAGGAAACTATTAAATTTCTTGGTAATAGATTCCAGTACTAATCTGCCCACTTGATGAACCTCCTCTGTAAAAGAAGGATGCTGATATTCATCATATATCCTATTACGCCTATTACGATCATGCCTGCTATCATTTCGGCATAACGTCCCAGGTCTCCCATGTTCCATATAAAATAACCAAGACCTACAGGACTTCTGATAACCATCTCCGCAGCAACGATAGCCATCCATCCCACTCCAAGTCCGATCCTCAATCCGGTCATGATCGAGGGAAAAGCGGAAGGTATAACCACTTTTGTTACGATCATCGATTCTGATGCTCCAAGTGTCCTGGCAGCATCAAGGAGGCGCTCATCTGTTGACCGGACACCCTGGATAGTGTTAAGGATTATGGGGAAAACAACACCTATAAAAACAATAAATATAGAACCCCCTGATACGAAAATAAATATTGCGATCGGTATCCATGCCATAGGCGGCATATTTCGAACGATCTCAATTATCGGATTAAATATATTCCCGATAAGCTTTGAATATCCAACACCGATACCCACTGGCACACCAATGATAAAAGCAATTATCCCTCCCTCTATAACGCGCTCAAGGCTTGCAAAAACATGGTTGTAAATACCATACGTAAGTGCAGGACCATAAATATGGGTGAACATTGAACCAAGAAGTGCATGCCAGGTTTCAACGGGTGTGGGAATATCTCGCAGGCGAATGAAAGGTATACTAAAAATGCCCTCACGCGTAAGGATCAGGACCGTCTGCCATAAAAGCACAAAACCGACAAGAGAAAGGAGGTTGATCAACAACTCCTTTTTCCCTGGGTCGATCTTCATTAATAACTGACCTTGAGCCCTTCCTTATCTGCTGCCATAAGGAAAAGGACATGCTGGATAGTTCCCGGGCCGGGGAATCCAACGGTCTTTCCACTGAGGTCTTTTAATGACGTTATGTTGCTTGCGACAACAATTACTGACCCTTCATTGTTCATTCCGGCTATTACACCCACACGGGCATCATCATTTGAGAAATCATTACTGTTTATCCTGTGAATGATCACCGGGGGTATTCCAAGACTTCCTATATCGATCGTATTTGCTTTAAAGCCTTTTTGCATCTCGAACGCGCCGTTCTGGAACGGGGCGCCTTCGCCGATACTTATGTTTATTCCTAAGTCTTTATAATACCCTTTTTGCCATCCGACATAGAATGGAAGTTCATGTATGTCATTAATGAGGTAACCATATCGAACAGTGACAGGTTCCTTCAAAGAAATGTCCGAAAGGTTCGCATCTTTATTATTGATCGCCCAATCAACATAGTTGTTCGTGACAAGGGAATTGGCATAATCAGAAGCGTTCTTGTATCCCGATTGGTTCCATTTTTCCGGGACAAAAATGCCAAAATCCTGTATCTTCTGGATAAATGTCGTTGCTCCCGGAACGTTGGTATTATAAACGAATTCCACATCAGCAAGACTCATATTTGCCGCAACAGGATCTGTCATTGCTCCAAATTGCATTGTGAAGTTTATTAATTCGTCATGATCTTTTGAATCGCTCTGTTTTGCATTATTGATGTATTCGACAGATTTTAACTGGACAAGCGCCATTCGCTTAAGGATCTCATCCGAATTATTCGTAGCCTTATACCAGTCTTCATCATATGCGACCACGCAGCAAGGATGGTCTTTCCAAATATTTCCCGATAATATCAGATTTCTGCCAAGCCCTTTTGTTACAGCTATTGCAGGATATGGTTCCCACATAATGAATCCTGATATCTCACCAGTTCCCAATTTCTGAATCATTTCCTGCCCGCTCATTTTCACAAGATTGATCGGTGCGGAAGTTTCAGGAGTTTGTTTACTTTGAAGGCATCCAGCCACAAATATTGCAGATATTGTTAATGTAACAATGAATAATATTTTCATAGAATTTTTCATGATTTTCCTCGCTAACTTTCTATGAACTTAGATTCGAATAACGCTATTTAATTGTTTCCGTTTTTTCTGGATATTGTAGAATCCGGAAATTATTTCGCCGGGGTTTTTCTACGAATTATCAGTCATCTGTCCCCATGGTGAAGATGACTAACCATAAGATCAAGTTAGGAATTGATTGGGTATTAAAAAAGGGTAAAACCGTTGATGAGGTAGCCAAAACATTTCATGTATCATCAAGGCGAATAGAACAATTGGTGAAAATCTTCAAGGAAACCGGAAAATATCCGATTTTAAATCCCAGAAGACGACCTAAAGTGTACCTTACAGAAGATCAGAAACAGATAATAAAACAAGCTTATAGCGAATCATATTTCGGCGCAAAAATGCTCAGGTATCATATAAAAAAGAGACACAAGCAAAACATTCCTCAAAACAAAATTCATGCTTATCTTTTAGAAATTGGATTTGCAAAACCTGATCCTAAAAAACAGAAAAAGCGAAAGCGATGCCGTTATGAGCGGGATCACAGCTTATCATTACTCCATGCAGATTATATGGAAAATGAAGGAATTCATGTGATTGCCTATTTAGATGACGCATCCAGGAAGATCCTTTCAATTGGTGAATTCAATAATGCAACTACTGATAATGCTTTAGAGATACTAAAAATTGCGGAAGAAGAAGTAATGGAAGTCAACGGTTTGATTCAATCGATCAATACGGATAGGGGTTCACAATTTTATCCAAATAAGAAAGACAAAAATGGTGAAGCGGATTCTGTTTTTCGAGATTATCTCGAATCAAAGGGAATAAAACATATACCATCCCGAAGAAATAATCCACAAACCAATGGCAAGATTGAACGGTGGTTTCAAGAGTATCTCCGCCATAGAAATAAATTTAATTCAGCAAATGAATTCAAGAATTGGTATAATGATAGAATACATGGTTCTTTGGAACTTGAATGGGGTGAAACCCCAAACGAAGCTTTTGTTAGAAAAATGCAGCCTGAATCAATTTTAGGACGCTTTTTTAAGGTTTTTGGATGGTGAAGAAAAATATGAATGAAGGAAACAAAGGTGCTGAAAAAAATCAGCGAAAAAATATCGGGATTCAACA
>Ga0209124_10001208_pt1 | contig 10709 bp, 7 predicted proteins | sample BarGraIncu01122A_FD_184502 | JGI IMG/M metagenome (GOLD analysis project Ga0209124, IMG submission 184502) | Arctic peat soil microbial communities from Barrow, Alaska - Barrow Graham LP Incubations 011-22A (SPAdes) (version 2) | ecosystem: Environmental > Terrestrial > Soil > Wetlands > Peat...
GGTTATCCACGCGAAAGTCCTCCTTAAGAAGGCGGTCGTCTCATTAAGCGGGTGTGATGTCGGTCACGTTAAAAACTTCAGCATCGATTCCGATTCGAAAGAGATCGGCTTAGAGGTTGGCGTTGGTATCCAAGCATTCCATATTGAAATAACGGTTCCTTGGAGCAAAATAGAAGCAATAGATGAGCTCATTGAAGTGTCAGACTCTGCTGTGTTGCATTTGTGCCTGATGCCCCTCTATTAATGTGCCTGCCATAGTGGGAGTTGCACGCACTGTCACTATGTTCTGGCGCAGAAATCGGAAACAACTCTCACTTTTTGTTAACCCTAACCCAGACTTTTAGTTTGTTTTTTTATAGTTAGTGTTAAATCGACAAAAGGAGGTTAATTTTGCCAGTTTATCCAGTTTCAATGTGTTTGGTCTGCAAATATTATCGAAAAGCGCAGCGATGTGAAGCTTTTCCATCAAGAATACCTCAAGCTATCTTGATAGGTAGATACGATCATAGGAAGCCTCACAACGGGGATCACGGTATAAAATTCGAGCCAAAAGAAGGTGTTAGCAAAGACGAGCTCAAAACGATTCTAGACGTATTTGATAGTGAAATTAAGAGTTGAAATCAACCTAAAATTTTGACTTTAGCTGTTTATTTTGCAGGGTCTTCCCGTACCTGCGTTAACTCTCACTTTTACCTTATTTTTAACGAAATTTGCGACCTTAAGGTTATTATATTGCACTTCTACTAGATTTGCAACCATTATGATTTATGATAGTATTATAATCATTAGTTTATAGTCATTAGATTAATTATGTTATTAATTAATAATTTTAATATATATATTTTATATTACTATATTGAAGTTGTTTGTTGTGCAATTAAAAAATATAAGATTGTAGATTAAAACTCACATATATATTAATTGTTAGTTGATCTCGCATCTTAACGTCAGTGAGAGGGTGTTAAATTGAGGCTTATTTATAAATTTATTTTGTTTGTTAGCTTTTTTAACCGTTCGAATTTTACGAGAAAATCTGCTGTTTTAAAAAAAAGCATGCATAAATCGAAATTTAACTTCAGGCTATTAGATGTTAACTTTACTTAGATTTGTTAGTTTATAAGATTATGATAAGATAACTAATTATAATTGCCCATTTTAAGACTATAAGAAAATTTTTGAAGATCGTTAGATATCAAAAAATTTACAGCAAAGAATGGCACTTCAAGTAAATGTTGTGTCAGTTGATAACCTTATTTTTTCCTAATTTTGTTTATGTACTCTCACTTTTATAAAAATAGGATTTGACCTAAAAGTCAATTTTCTGGTAGATCTCGCGAATGTCATCATCTTTGAATTGCAAATAGATCTGCGTCATATTGAGGCTGCTGTGTCCTAAAAGCAGCTGCAGCCGCCGTAAGTCCATTCCACTGCGAACTAAGTGAATAGCAAAACTATGTCGGAGAGTATGTGGATGCACGTCTACGCCTATCGTGTTTCCATATCTTTTGACAATGTATCGGATTTGTCTGCTTGTAAGCCCAAAAATAGGTCGATCCTCTGGGATATTTAGTGCTGAAACATAGTCGGAGAGCATTTTGAGGGTATCCTGGTCAAGAAGTACTCTTCGCTGCTTCCCGCGTTTAGCTTTCGTGACGTTGATTACTTGATTGTTCCACTCAACATCTCCGGGCTTGATATTGATTAACTCGTTTACCCGGACACCAGTACGCCACAATACCCGGATTATTAAATAGTCCCTAAAATTAGCAATCTTGGCTGCTTCAAGGATCGCTTCTACCTGGTCTCGCTCCAAATAATCGGTGATATTCTTCACATTTCCGAAAATACACATTTTGGGAAATAAAGCTTGCGATTTTGACCTCCTTTTAGGTGCGATACCGCGAATTTATACAAGTAGGCAAATTTCGTCTAGAAGTCCCTATAAAATTTCGAAGTTAGCGGGTCGAGACATACAAGTGGCTTTACACCCTAGTTTTTCGTGTTGAACATGTGCTTACGCGAGCATACTCTTTCGTCTGAAAATATAACACTGTTATTGGCCCATGTTGCGAGGCGGGACAAACCATTCACTACGCCCAGCTATATTCGCGCTGCTGAAGCACATTCTGGAGTACGTCTAATCACAAGAAAAAATGGAACTTAGACAAAAGTGAGACTTAGGCACCTCCGCATTCGAGTGTGCCGTGTTTTAATGTTAATATCTAGCCCTAGAAAAATTCTTTTCACAGTTTAAGACACATTTTTTTATTTCTTTAATGCATCGTGAACAAATTGTGATTATATCTTGATTTTTGATGATGTCATCGATATCAGGAATATTAGCGATTTGTTTCTCCTTAGCTCCCCGGACCTTAAGAGCTTTTATATCTTCTGAAAAATACCAACTGAAGTCACCTTTTCCTTTCTCTCCTTGTTTCAAAGATATATGGGCACGAGGAAACACGTTAATGAGTTTTTGATGCACAACGACATTTCGTAGCGATCTTAGCAGCTTCATTTCGCTGTTTTCCCTTATAATCTCCTCAACCTTGCCTTTATCGAATCCGCTTGCTTCGTACTCCTCTTTCAACACATCTCGTATGCTTGCATAGGCGCTTAAGAACGCGCTGAAGTAGTAACAAAAGTCTCTTGCCATTCTGTTGTATTTACTCTCCTGAGCGTCATCTGTTAAGATTTTTAAGAAATCGTACGTCTTATCAAGTGTGTTCTCGTCTACTGTACTCACCTTAAATCTTTCAAGATGTTTTAAAAAAAATTCAGCTTCGCTAAGTTTCCAGTAAGTTTGGCTCACAAAACGTTCTTTTAAGTCCTCTAAAGTACAGGTTGCATCGGTTTTGGTATCTACGTTAAGAACTATTTCTTCCTCAGATTTCACGTCCTTCTTCATAAAAACACAGATCATCTCGGTTGGAATGCACTATATTTCTTGCTAAGATTCGCAAAAGCGGCGCACAAATTGCCAAGAATCTAGGTTTGCACCTCTAATGCGGTCAAGTTGTGTGGAGCAAAGCTAAATTAGATAAAAGTGAGAGTTAATAGTGTACTTTTGTAGTTGCATATAATTCGTCAAAATATAGGTCAGCGAGTCAGTTGGCCGAGCAGGACGTCTTTATATAACAAGCGGAATCATTACTCCCCCTCATTTCCCATCTGCCGCTCGAAGGACTGGCGGACCAACCCCATGATGTACGGCAGTTCTTCCAACGAGGTAAAAGCCACTTCCACATCACCGTTGCCCTGGTGCCGGCCGGGGGAGGGCCAATTTCTGACCACAAATTCGGTTTCTTTTAGCTAATCAGAAACCGTGCAGCAATTTTGGGGTAGTCTGGCAAGCAAAAGCAGATTGCGCGTATTATTATCTAGTGTCAAGGGCGCGCTGTTTTAGTAGTTATCTAGCAAAACCCTCAAACGCGCTTTTTTAACCAATCTATGTCAGCTTTTTGTTAGTTTTCGGAGGCTATTGACGTGCACCTATCAAACGGTGCACGAAATAAGGCCGCTAACGACGTCATAAGGCAGTAAAGACTTAGATGCTTAACAAGTCGATGTAGTGCTAATTGACTGATTCCGTTTGAACGCTAGCACATAACTTCATGAGTTACGACATGCAAGCTCGATTGCAGGATATAAGAGAACCCGCGCAGTGAGCTTATTGCAGCCGCGACTAAACAAAAAAGGAGAGAGTATAGAAAAGCTTCCTTTTTGAGCAGTATAGCCCAAATTCAAGCGGTATAACCCAAACTGAAGGGGGGTATTTCAAATATGAGAGTGAAGTATATCAAGCGGATGCAAAAAAAAGTGCTGTGCACCTTGCTAATTATTGTCCTATTCGCGAGTGTTACGGCCGGATGTGCCAACACATCATCATATCCAAATTACCCGACCGCCCCTCAGAGTTCGCCCGTGACGTACGACGCGGTGCTCGAAAAATTCGTTGCCGCTGACTATAACGATACCGCGCGAAACATCACCATCAACAAGTGGGAGGTCACGTGGAACAACAGCACCGCCCTCATCGTTCACGCCGAGGGTGGCCTGAAGGGTGCAAACAACACGGTGTCCATCAATAAGACCGCGATGCGTCTGCCCTCTATTAACGCGTCAACCGCGTTTGTCAACGCTTACAATCTCACCGGCTATTCTCAAGTTCAGATCGCAAATGTGAATGCGACTATCTATCAGCAAGCAACAGGGCATAACGCAACAGTCATTAGAATGTACGAGAATACCTCACAAAGCCCTTCCAGCTTAATCGTCGCTCGGGTGACGCAGTTAGACGACATTGTTGTGATTAGCTCCACAACGACCACCCCCGCGCCAACACCGTCGCCAACACCGTCGCCAACACCGTCGCCAACACCGACTCCAACGGCAACACCCACGCCCATACCACCGACGCCTACACCGACACCCGCGCCCGTACCACCCACACCGACACCCGCGCCCGTACCACCCACACCGACACCCACACCGACACCCACACCGACACCCACACCGACACCCACACCGACACCCACACCGACACCCACACCGACACCCACACCATAGCCACCAGCAGAGAGCTTATTAGGGGGATACCACGAGCGACACAACGTCGGTCTTAGATCAGAAGCCAGTTTTTCGAATTCTGCCCATATCATATCTTGCAGGCCAAATCAGTATTTAGAATAGAAACTGTACCTTTAGGATTGCGTATCTAAAGGCACGCCCTTTCTCTTCCCTTCTCCTCTTGACCTCAACGTTACCTCACGGGACATGCACGAAGTATAAGCAAGCGTGCGTGCTGCCGTCGCGCCTGCAAGTCCCGCTCCCACTACGTACTCCTCTCGCACGCTTTCGCTCACTTCTCAGGTGTCAATCGCACCTGCCTGTACGTCATGACGCCCACTATAAACAGAACCGCCGTCAAGCCGATCAACCACGACATTTCAAAGAGAACGTTCGGGGTCAACCCGGTTCCATAGGTAAGGACAGCTCTAAGAGAGGAGACAGCGTGCGTCCATGGAACTACGTCGTATACTTGGTAGACATGATCGCCAAGCGTCCCGAGCTCCTGCCGTGGCAGCGGCATAAACGCGCCTGCCAGAAAGGCCAGCGGCGACGCGATCATTATGCCCAAGCTGATCGCTTGCATCTCATTCTTGGTAAACGCTGCGACCAGCAGTGCCAGAGAAATGGACGCCATTGCGGCGATCACACCGATGATGAGGGCAAAGCTAAGTCCGCTGACGCCACCTTGGTAGTGGTATCCTAACGCTATGGCAATCGCAATGAGAATAATGACCTGCGCGAGTGCGACGAGCGTCCACGTGACAAACGTTCCAAACAAGAGATCAACCGCCCTCACTTTAGAGAGCTTTAGCCTATTTAGCGCCCCGCTTTCAACTTCTCGCGCAAGAGAGCCGGCAATAAGGCCTGTTTGCATCAACAAGGCGAAGACGATGAGCCCTGGTATCAAGTAATCGAAGAGCGTGAACGACTGTGTCCCAGCGATGGGAACCGTCTCGAGGGGTATATAATCCGTGAACAGGCCGTTACCCGTTCCTGGGGCGGCAAGCGCTGTGGCATTTGATCGTACGTTGTCCTTATACTGGCCGAGAATTGCCATGACAAGGCCTTGAGTAGTGGCGTAGTTCATGTACCCAGCGTCGCCTTGAATTATAAGCGACGACGTTGTGTTCCCCGCTGCCGGCAGCGTCACATTGGCGGGTATCAGAACCGAGGAGGCCGCTGTGGGGGACGGGGTGACAAACGTCCCAGTCACAGGGTCAAATACTGGGGTGAGGTTGCTTGCGGACGCAAGCTGCTGCTGACCAACAGATGACTCGATCGCGATCCGTGTCGAGTTGTTGACCATGGTGACGAACGCGGCTGAGAAGTTTTTCGGAATGGTGATTATAGCGTCGATATTTCTGCTCTTTAACATGTCGTCCGCTTTAGCCGCGCTTGCGTTATTGAGCGTAAAAAGGTGCGTCGAGCTGTTCTCGGACGTCGCGTTCGTGAGCACTTGGATGAAGTTGTTACCGTAGTTTATGTTCTTCGTCGTGTTGTTGGTGGCAACTTTGACACCGACGTCTTCGTTAACGACGACCACGTTATGAGGAAGGCTCCCCCCCGTGAGGAACGACCCGCTGCCAAAGGCAAAGGCAAAGAGAACGATGAGGAGAATGGGAAAACCAAGTATGAACAGAAATCCCCGCCTATCTCTTGTGGTTTCTTTTACTCCTTTCACTGTGACGTCAATACTCTTCATGGTCACTCCCTCAGGGCTCTCCCCGTTAAGTAAATGAACACGTCTTCAAGCGTGTTGCCGCGGATAGTGACATCGCACACGCTGCCGCCGGCACCCTCGATGAGGTCCACAAGCTCGGGGAGCTTACTCGGCGCGTTGAGTGCCCGTACGGCCACTCGATCTTTGAGTTCGTAGGCTTCCTCGATGCCATCGAGTGTGCTTAGGCGTTGTATTATTGCATCATTCATGGCAATGTCCCCAAGCTGCAGCTCCACAACGTCCCCCCTTCCCATCGTCTTCTTCATGGCATCGGGCGTGTCAAGAAGGAGGAGCTTGCCGTGATCAATGATGGCGACGCGATCGCTCAGCGCATCGGCCTCTTCCATAACGTGGGTGGTTAAGATCACCGTCTTGCCTTCCTTGTCGCGGAGGGTGCGGATGAAGTCCCACAAAAGCTGCCGGGTCTGCGGGTCGAGGCCTGCGGAGGGCTCATCGAGAAAGACAATCTCGGGGTGGTGGACAACTGAGAGAGCGACGTTGAGCCGGCGCTTCATGCCGCCTGAGAGCTTTGACGCCAGCTGATCGGCCTTGTCGGTGAGGGAGAGGTAGTCGAGTAACTCGTTCACACGGTTTTCGAGTGCGCGCTTCTCAACCCCATACATGTTCCCCATGAACGTGAGGTTTTCCCGGCACGTTAACGCTTCCCAGAGCACGAGCTCTTGCGGGCAGACGCCGATCTTTTTCTTTTGCATCGATCCCAGCTCTGCTCCATTAAAGAGCACTCGTCCGCTCGTCGGTTGGAGGAGGCCCGTCATCATCTTAATGGACGTGGTCTTTCCCGCGCCGTTGGGCCCAAGGAAGCCGAAGACCTCTCCGTGTTTGATCTCTAAATTAAGGTCGTCGACGATCGTGACGTCCCCAAATTTCTTCGTCAGGTGTTCCGCCTTCATCGCGCTCGCTCCCACAGCTACCCCTTTGACCGATCTTTGCGGCTTCTCGTGAGCAAGTGTGGTTGGTTGTTCTTGGTTAAGCGCGGCCCTCTCAGGTAGCGACGCTACTGCTGCCATAGTGACCGTTTGCTCCGCAACCTCTTTCACGCGTCGCTTGCGCGGAGTCCTCCACTCGGCTTTTCCGCGTAGTCGCCACGCGTACACGTAGAGCCCAAGCACGATTGATCCGGTGATGAGAACGATCACTGCAAACAGTGGAAACAGATCGACGGCTACGTTTGTCACAGCACTCGGTGTTTCTATAAAAGAAGAATTAAGTGGTTCAACGGCCGTATAGAGCGTCGCCCCGTTATGGAGCGCCGCAGGAAAGTAGTACGCGCCGACCGGAACGGTGAAGGCATAACCCCCTTTGCTGTCCGTTTGGGTGTGCGCGAGCGTTGCGTCGCCCATGTGGAGCGCCACTGATGCGTTCGCCAGTGGACCGCTCGCGGTGCTCGCTTGCCCATTTGCTCGCAGCGTACTGCCAAGGGAGATCGGATTTGCGCTTACAGTTACGTTGTTCATAACTGTCGTGCTACCAGATGCCTGTGATGCCTGAGCAGCGACGTTCAGCACGCCGCAGTGCAGCGAACTGTCGCACACAAACGTCAAACCAGCCGTGATCATCAACGCGAAAATAAGCGCCGCGCACACTAATCGTGCTTTGCTACTGGAACGAGTCATGAACCACACCTAATGTACGAATGCCACAAATCCCTGAAGAGACGTGTTCACTGAATCGCTCCTATCGGCTTGTATCCCCGTCCAAAGCCTTAACCAACGCTCATTTGAAAAAGTCTAGATACGTTTGAATTCATGCTCTTTGTCGTGATTTGGCTTTGAGCCGCTTTACTTTTTTTCTGGATGAATCGACGCCGCTTTGTAACGTGAGAAAGTCTATGAGGTCGTCGACGATGGTTACGTTTTCGAATTTTGGTTAAGTGTTCGGTCTTTAGTATATAGTCGCTCACTGATCTTCAAGGTGTGTTAGCCTCCAAGTGCTCCCACCAAATCCTGGTCAAACACCCTTCGTACCTCTTCGGCACACCCGCGCATATCTTCAGATGGCATCCGTTTGATCACCCGATCAAGGATCGGGCCTGGTCGGTCACAGACGGGACAGCGTTCGAGTAGGCTTTATCCATATGAACGCACCCTTCCATGAATCAAAAAACCCATCAGTCCTCGAACACGAGTGCTGCGTGTTCCTTGGCCTCTATGATCGGGGGAGAGAGCCTCCGCTCCCGCGCCTTCTTATCATATGCTTCGCGCCCACCGGCCTCCTCGATGATCTTCCTTCCCTGTGGTAAGTTATTTTTAACGGCAAGATTGGCTCGTTCCATCGCCGCGGGAGCTAACCACATGAGGGCGTTCATTGCGATTCCGAGCTGCAAGGGGATGGACTCAAAGCGCTTTACCGTCCCCGGAATTAATTTAAACGTGAAGCCTATCGGGTCTTCTCCGAACGTCGGTATAGGGAGGCCTACACGAGCATAGATCTCAGATGGCATCGCCACGTGTCCAACTGTCCATTTACCGTCGACGTACACCTCACCTTCCCCTTCAGGTACGCCCGTGTTGAACATGTCCGCCGTCATCGCCTCTCCCTCAGTCACCTCTTCTACGTTCACTATGTTCATTATCTCATCAGGCAAAAGCATGTTAAACGTCTTATACCGGGCCTTGATCCCAGCAGCCCTGCAGAGAGCGATCCACACGGAGATCAGGTGATAACACGTCCCCGTGCCTCTCTTTAAGGTTGCGCTCACGCTGTTCAGGCTAAGCATCTCAACTAGCAATTTGGTGTTGACAAACCAATAAGCAGCTTCAGCGAACTCATAATCTGATAGTTCATAGGCACCCAGTTCGGTCGCCATTGCGATAACCTCGGGTTCCCCGGGGTTGCAGTACCGCGTGGGCCTGAGGTACTTCTCATTGGAGGTGCAGTACTCCATATTCTCGCGAAAAGGGGGGAGCTCATACTGCCTCGGCGGGCGGACGTACCGCTCTTCGTCGGGGCCCATCACCCTAAACTTTTTGAGGGCGGCAGGGTTCTCGAGTAGCATCCTGGCGAACGTCATTCCCACCCCTAACATCGACGTCTTCGGCACCTCCTGTGAGGTATGCCTCTGATCGGTGATTTCACTTACTTGTGTCATATGGTCTCACTCGTTAGTTAATCAACTGAAAAGTCCCTTGCCAGAGCTCTCCGAACTTCTTCTGCACATCCTCGCACTTCCTCTCCTGTGGCCCGGTGAATCTCTGGTTCAAGGACCGGGCCTGGTCGGTCACAGACGGGGCAGTGCTCGTACATCCGTACTTGATCGCCGGTAATAATGAATCCGGGGTAGCTTTCCGCAAGCGCGTCGAGGAAGGCAAAGCGTCCCGATTCGCCGTACTCTACAGGCATTAAGTCCTCGTTAAGGACGAAAGGCTTGTAATACGTGTACGGCAGGTGAAGGTAGTGACCTTCAGGACATTGAACCATCCACCCGTTTCCTTCGACCATTGCGTAAAGATCGAAGCAGCTGGCGTCAGGGATGCCCAACACGTCTTCTACTTGTTTTCTGAAATCCTTGACAGGCAACCGAATGTTCTCCCGTACCTTCCAGCCACCGCCGGTTAAAACGAAGCTATCCTCGCCCAAATCAAAGCTCTTTCCATCTGCCTGTAGTTTTTGCATAACGAAATAGAGTAAGTAGGGCGTGCCGACGAGGCTTACTGTTCCGCCTGCCTTATCGTGCCGCTCGAGCCATTGTATAATCTTGCCGATCGTCTTCTCTTGCGTCCTGTTTTGGACATATGAGAATAGTCTTCCTTTTGGCCCATGACCGCCACTCATAGCCGTTTGTATGTCTTTCGACGTAAGTTCCCGATCTATCGCCATCTGTATCTCATTTACTATATCAAAATAAACCGAAGTAACCTTCCCGACGAATACGTTGGTCTTCGCCGGGTTTGGCAAAAGGAGGTAGCCATCAGTCTCAAAGAGGTCTCCTGCCCACATATTAATAGCCGATTTTGCAAGCCCATATTGGCCTGTCAAAAACGTCTTTTGGTCCCTCGGAATAAAGGTAAATCGTCCGCTCGTGCCGCTGCTGTAGGTGACCACCATTCCACTCGCGTTGAAGGCGTTGATCACCTCGTCAAACGTTGGGTTTGCCCCCTTAATGACCACTTTTGGTAGATCACCGGTAAACACGCTTCCTATCCAGCGCGCAAAGTCCTTGCCTTCTGGATACTGCTTGAAGGTCAGATCAGGGATGAGGGGTATTTTGAACAGGTCGTCGACAGTCTTGATGTCACTGGGTGAGACGCCCTGCGTCGTGCAGTACTCGTAATAAAAGCTGTTGTTATTGTAGTGGCGTGTGAAGGCGTACGTGATCGCCTTCAGCTGCATCGTCTGTGCGTCTTCCAAGGGCACGCGATAGAGGTCGATCGGCCCAAAAAGGGCCTCGTCGACAGGA
>Ga0209124_10001209_pt1 | contig 10708 bp, 10 predicted proteins | sample BarGraIncu01122A_FD_184502 | JGI IMG/M metagenome (GOLD analysis project Ga0209124, IMG submission 184502) | Arctic peat soil microbial communities from Barrow, Alaska - Barrow Graham LP Incubations 011-22A (SPAdes) (version 2) | ecosystem: Environmental > Terrestrial > Soil > Wetlands > Peat...
ACGCCAGCGAGGCGAGCCTGCTTTTCGAGGTCGTGTGCCGCCGCTACGAACGCGGCTCGATCGTGCTGACCTCCAACAAGAGCTACGGCGAGTGGGGCGAGGTGTTCTCGGGCGACACCGTGATCGCCACGGCCATCCTCGACCGGCTGCTGCACCACTCAACGACCATCCCGATCAAGGGCGAGAGCTACCGCCTGAAGGACAGGAAGAAGGCCGGCATCGTGACGACGCCGGCCGGCTGAGGGTGGTCAATTTTCAATCGTCACCCAATGGTCAGTTTTCAATCGTCATTGACAGCACGGCCAGACACTCCTCGCACTGCGATGCAGTGGCGAACACCCAGCAGCTGTTCGAGGTGGGCCTCGAGCGTGCGGATTCCGCTCACCTTGGACACCCATTCCGCCGTCAAGCCGATCACCCATTCCGGTCAAGGCGATCACTCTCAGAGCGAAGCGACGCATGTCTTGGTCAGCAGTACCAGAGTGATCGGCTTCAGGTCAATCTCTTGCCGCGTTTCGGGGCTTCTTTGCGCATGGATTCTCCTTTCAGCTCGATCCTGACGGAGCGGTGCACGAGCCGGTCGAGCAGCGCGTCGGCGATGCTCGGGTCCGTGATCAGCGAGTGCCACTCGCTGACCGGTAGCTGGCTCGTGACGATGGTGGAGCGCAGTCCGGCCCGGTCGTCGACGACGTCCATGATGTCGCTCGCGGCCTGAGCGTCGAGGGTGGCAAGTCCCCAGTCGTCCAGGATCAGCACGTCGACGCGGGCGATGGACGCGATGGCCTTGAGGTAAGTCCCGTCCGCGCGTGCCAGAGCGAGTTCGAAGACGAGCCGCTGCACCCGGCGATACGAGGCGGTGTGGCCACGCCGGCACGCACGATCGGCGAGCGCACAAGCCAGCCACGTCTTGCCGAGCCCCGTGGGTCCCGTGATGATCACGTTGCCCGCGCCGGTCACGAACCCGAGCCCGGCCAGATCCAGCATCACCTCGCGATCGAGCCCGCGAGGCGTGCGGAAGTCGATCTCCTCGACACTCGCGGGCATCTTGAGGTTCGCGTTCCTAAGGCGCCTGGCCAGCCGAGACTCCTCGCGCTGTGTCCACTGCCGGTCCACGACCAGGCCGAACCTCTCGGAGAAGCTCAAGGTCGCGTCCCCCGTGCGCGACAGCTCGGCGGTGAACGCCTCGGCCATGACGCCGAGCTTGAGATCGTAGAGCTTGTCGATGGTCGAATCCGTGTTCATTGGTGCGATCTCGTCTCTCTCAGTTGTAGTAAGCGGGGCCGCGCACGTTGTCGTGCGCGGCCATCGGCGCGGGCGGGGAAGCCGGCATCGGGGCGTCGTCGAGGTGTTTGTCGAGGATCGACTTGACGGACTTGTATGAGCGCGCGCCGCACGCAAGCGCCCGGGCGCAGGCCGCCTCGAGACGCTTTTCCCCGTGGGTCTTTGACAGCCGCAGGATCCCCAGACACGAGCGGAATCCCAGCTCGGGGTGAGTGCGAGAGGCCATGATCGCCGCCACGAGCGTCTCGGTTGCCGGTCCCGTGCGCCGGGCCCATGCCTCGATGCGCTCCGGCGTCCATGAGGCCACCTCGCGGTGTGATGAGGGCATGTGCGCCGCGTCCGTGGTCGCGCGACCGCGGACGCGGCTGCGGACGTGGCTCGCGACGCGCTGGCCGTCGAAGAAGACCTCCACGACCGCGTCGCTGAACACGAGATCCACCCGCTCGCGCACGAGGTGATACGGGACCGAGTAGAGGTGACCGGCAAGCTCGACGTGGTAGTCGATGTGGACGCGTGCGGACTTGCGGGTGCGGTGCACATAGGGCTCGGCGGGAAGCGGGGACAGCGCCGGGAAGTCGAGCTCGGCAAACACACTGGCCCGGCTGCCGGCCAGCTTCTTGAACGGGCGCTCGTTTATGAGCGTCACGCGGGTAGCGATCGCCTCGTTGAGCTCGGAAAGCGAGAAGAAGACGCGGTTGCGCATCGGCGCGAAGATATGGCGGTAGGCGTGGAGCACACCCGCTTCGACCTTGGCCTTGTCTCTGGGCTTTCGCACTCGCGCCGGGATCACCGCCACACCGTAGTGGGCGGCCAGATCCGCGTAATCACGCGCGATCTCGGGCTCGTAGCGGTGCGGGGTCTTCACGCCGGTCTTGAGGTTGTCGGGCACGAGGATCTCGGGGACGCCGCCCATGAAGGTGAACGCCCTGGAGTGTGCGGACAGCCATGCGTCGGTGTCTTGGGAGAAGCAGGCCTCGGCATACGTGTAGCTGCTCGCGCCGAGCACGGCCAGAAAGACGTAGGCGGCACGGATCTCGCCGGTGTCGGGGTCGACCACGCCTATCGTGTCGCCGGCCCAGTCGACGAACAGCCTCTCGCCGGCCTTGTGCTCCTGGCGCATGACGGGATCGAGCTTGGCCGCCCAGGCACGGTAGCGCTCGCAGTACCAGCTGTACTGGTAGCCGTCGGGGTGGTTGTCCTTGTGCTCACTCCACAGCAGCATGAGTGTCATGTGGGGGCGCTTGAGCTCCCGGTGCACGTAGTCCCAGTCCGGTTCATGCTCGTCGGTGGCCACCTCGCCGTGTGGGCGGTAGAGGCGCCGCTCGAGGGTGGAGTCCGACAGCGCGGCGGGCAGGGGCCACGGCATCCCGCTCGCCCGGAACCTGGTCACCGTGTCCGAGACGGTCGAGCACGACACGCCTGTGGCGCGCCCGACCTGGCGGTTGGACAGCCCGGCCTCGAGCTTCAGGCGCAGGATCTCTTTCGTTCTTCGCATGGGCAGTCTCCCGCAGCGCACCTCGGCCTCCTCGTCGTCAGATGACGAGGTCGAGTGTGACGGTCGCGCCATGCGTCGCTTGGTGGTGAGCCTCTGCCCGATTCCGCTCGGTGGGCCTAGAGTGATTGGCTTGAGAGCGGTATGGGTGATCGGCTTGCCCTGGAATCAGTGATCGGCTTGGACCGGAATCACTGATCGGCTTCGAGCGGAATGGGTGATCGGCTTCGACCGGAATACGCAAGTTCGCGCACGTAGGGGCCATCGTTGGTCAGCCAGACGCGATCCAAAGCGTCCTCGACTCGCGCCATGAACGTCACGCGATCGCCGACGTTGGGCCGCCCAACGTGGAGCGGACTCTTGAAGACCGGGCCATCCCCGGGCTCAATGGTTCTACCTGCATCTTCCATATGCTCGGATGCTTCCCTCCTCGGGGGTGTGACGTCCACCTTCCGGCTACACCCTGTCGTCAAGCAGCATCTCGATCATGCTGCAATCGAATGTCGGCGTGCCTGTCGCCTCAAACACAGACAGGCGCTCGGAGAAGCTGTCGTCGATGAAGATGGCCGGATGCCGCGTAACGAACTCGGCCTTCGACTCGCCGCACCGCAGATGGACGACCTCGTCAGGCAGCCCCGTCAGTCGGAATCTCGCAAGTGTCTCGTTTGGATCCTCCGCATGCCGCGTCAAAACAACAATCCGAATGCCTCTGCCCACGCACTGATACAGAAAACGGACCAATTCTGTGTTCACGAGATTCCGCACCAACAGGGTGTCATCGAGATCGACGTACACCGTCTGGTAGCTCAGGTCATGGCGATATCGATTCGCAAGTGCACGGTCAATCCGCACGTTCGCCGAATTGCGCAGTATCCGAATCGGCATTCGCTCCTGCTCGAAGATCGACAGGAGTGGGAAGTTGATGCCCTGCACGCGATGGAGAGCCATAGTCCCGGCCAACCTGGGCGCGACTTCCAGGAGCTTCAACTCGCCCTGGCTGTCTCGACGCACCTGAAAGAACCACGCACCATGGAACTCCAACTGTGTTGAGATCGCCGAAGCGATCGCAAGAAACTCAGGGCTCTCGACGCCGTAGCTATCCATCGAGATGCCGTTGCGCATTCTGACGCGCCGCCGCCCTGCACAGAACAGGACTCCGCGCTCGCGATCGCTGAAGCAGTCGACCGTGAATTCCTCGCCGGGCAAGTACTCCATTACCAGGAGATCTGGCCTCTCCTGCAGCCGCGCGCTGAGTTGCTCGCGGTCCAAGACCAGTGCGGCCCCCTGTGAACCTTGGCCCACGTCGGGCTTCACGAACACGGGGAACTCTACGTCGCAAGAAGGATCCAAAAGGGCAGGCGCAGGAACGACCCCTGCCAACCATCGGTATGTCTTCGTCTTGGATCGCGCGATCTCGCATGTCGCCAATGGCGAGGTGATCACCTTCGCTCGCAAGTCATCAACATGACGCGCTAGAGCCAAGACAACATCATCGTGAGCGGGAATGACGTAGTCGATCGCGTGTCGGTCAATCACAGCGTTGAGTCGACCGACCCACGTAGGGTCGTTGATGTCAGGAACGACGTCATGATTCCGGAATACGAACGGCGCATGATTCGACACGTCCGTGCCCGCCGAGTGGAGTTCGATTTCCTTGCAGTAACCGAGTGATCGGTTGACCTCAAGGCCTATCTCTGTTCCGCCCGGGAAGACCAAGACGCGCTTTGGCCAGCAGGAACCCTCCACAGACATCACAGGCTCACTATGTGACGGTGACGTCTGGGTAATCCGTCTTCCATTGCGCACTGAAGCGCCGCCTCATCGGTAATGCGCATGCAGGGAGCAACCTCCTCTTGGCGTGCAATCTTCCAGTCCTGCGGCGACCGGAAAATGCAAGTCCCATTGTCGCGCGGACTGCCCCCAGGCGAGCGCGGTCAGCGCCACCACATCGTAGCAGGGCGGAGGTGCGCAAACAGCATCGGTCCACCGAGGTCGTTCACCGCCGCCACCCCCTTTTCACGGTCGGATAACAGGCAGGGGCCACGTTCCGTCAAGTGAGCTCCTATGTTGTCAAGCTCGTCGAAGCTGTCGCGCGCAGAGCAGCATAGACAACGTCTGCAAGATGTCGTTTGAGGCAGCGCACAGCCTCACGCCAGGACTTCCCCTGCGCTCGCTTTCGCTCCAGGTATGCTTTCGCACGAGGGTCTGAGCGTGCCTGCACACAAGCGATGGTGTGCAAAGCCCGATTGAGCTGACGATCGCCTCCATGGTTCAGGCGATAGCGGGTTGTGTTGCCCGAGCTTGCGGGGATTGGAGCGACACCGCACGTCATGGCGAATGCAGCTTTCGAACGGAATCGGGTGCAATCGCCGACGCGTCCGATGATCTTGGCAGCAGTGAGGGCACCGACGCCAGATATCTCCATAAGATTGGTGCCGCTGCCGGCGACGAGAGACCATTTCCAAGGTGCGAGTTGGCAAAGGTGCCAGGTGCACTTCGATCGCGATCTGCTGGGAAGTGTCGCCTACAAGCACCGCAAGCAGCTCGCCGCGGACCTCAAGGAGATCTGGGCCGCGACCACGCTGCCAATGGCACTCGCCACCGCTTCCCGCGTCGCTGGCTCCTGGCGCGGCACGCATCCCAAGATCGCCGAGACCATCGAGGAGCAGTGCGAGGAGTGTCTGGCCGTGCTGCACTTCCCGGCCAGCCATCGGCTGTTCCTGCGCACGAACAACGCGCTCGAACGCTTCAACCAGGAGATCAAGCGCAGGACGCGCGTCGTGCGCATCTTCCCGAACGAACAGTCGTGTCTGCGGCTCGTCAGCGCGATGTGCGTCGAGACGAGCGACGAGTGGATGACCAACCGAAGATTCCTCGGCATGGACTCTCTTCGTGAGATGCTCGAGGCCGAGCGGGAGGAGGGACCGAGACTGGCAGCCGTTAGCTAGACTGGAGCCATCCGGACCAGGCGATTCATCAAACGAGGCGCATAGGTGAGACCGAGGACGCGAATGATGCCGCGAACGTCACGCGGGCGACGTCTCACGGCGACGCGCACGTAGCCGAGGGCCGCGGCCCTCGCCTCCGCCTTCGTGCAACCGGCGTTCTCCAGCCGCCACATCTCGTAGTTCCACCTAGCGAGGCCAGCTGTGATGAGAGGGCGGTACTTCGGGTCGAGATGCTCTCCGAGGGCTTCAAATGCACGGGCAACGGCGCGCACCCGATACGCCATGCCCATGTTCGACCACACGCCGTGGCCATGTACCCGATAGGATGCCATGACCTCATCGATGTAGCCGATCCAGCCGAACTGCGCGTTGAGAACATGGAGCGGCCAGTCCCCCAACTGCAGATCGAGGAACCACTCCGGAAGCGGTCCGATGAGATTGCGCCTGAACATCACCGAGCAACTGAGCATGAAGTTGCCAAGCAGCAAGTCCTCGATGGTCGAGACCGGCTTCTGCATTGGTCTCTTGGAACGGTGCGGCTTCAGGCCCGAGCCATCCTCGTACACGACCATCGCATCGTGAAAGCAGATGGCGCAATCTGGATGCAGGTCGAGGAACTCGACCTGCATGCGCAGCTTCGCAGCGGATGTCCAGAAGTCGTCGCCATCGAGGTGCGCGAGGCCGTCGACACGTTCATCGAGCTCTACAACAACCAGTGGCTGCCCGAGAAGAACGGCTTCATCAGCCCATCAGCAACCCGCGAAGCCTGGTACGCTCGACAGGCTCAAGGGGTCGCCGCGTAAGACAGATTCGTGTCCAGAAATCCGCGTGCGGTACACCACCAGTCGTGGCCGATCTGTATTCCGCGCTCTGCTACTGGCTTGCCTCTGACATCGACAGGCAACGAGATCTAGACGTGTGCGGAGTCTGTGGTGGGGTCTATTCACGTTGGCATCGCGCTCGGGAGCGTAAGTGGGATCGGTGGTTTGATGGAGACAGCTTCGAAACGCAGCGGGCTCGCTCCGGGGGGATGAAGTACTGCTCACGCAGGTGCGCGAGTCGCGCTTCGTCGAGGGCGTGCCGCGCAAGACAGAGGCTCAAGCGCCTCGAGGAGGTTTCTGGTCAGACCCCGACGTATAGGTGATGCGCTCGGTAATAGGAATAGTCTGCAAAGGACACAAAGAAGAGCCCGCCTTTGCCGAAGTTTCTCGGTAGGTGCGGGCTTTTGCCTACCATCCTATAGAATCCCCACGCTCAGAAGGTACTGGGGTCCACTTCTATTTCCTCGGGCCTCCTGGCTAAGCACAGCCGCCCCAGAATCGAAGTCCGCTATGCCGCTGGACTCCAGTTTACAGCGAGTAACTGTTTCTGTAGTTTTGTCCACAATTTCATGGCGTCATGGAACAGAACACTACAGAGGTACTCCGTCGTTGGCGATCTGACTTGTACTACGCTGAAGGAGCACGGAGCGAGATGGAGATGAGCTTAAAGCAATAGCCTCCACCAAACCCGGCGCGATTCACCCCGCACGGGATGACCGCTTTCATCGAATGTCACCGCGGTTGAATCTCCCCGGGTAAAGTGGAGGCTGCGAGATTCAGGAGGAGCCGATGCCCCGAGGTATGAAGTTCCCACTGGTACGGGTGTCCGGCATCACTGGAATCTGCACATTAGCATTGATGCGACAATGTAACGGAGGCTTCACATGCTCTGTATGATTTGCGGATACGAAACTGAGTATTACTTCTCTAAGACATACTCGGAACATCCCTTTGACGAGTTCATGCTTGATGTGGGCACAGTCAACTACCACAGGTGCAGGAACTGTGGTTTCGTCATCTCGAAGACCCACGTCGACCTTGATCCAGCTCGTTGGGCCAAACTGAACAGTGAGTGGCATCACTATTTCGAAGAGCCGCAGAATGAGAGAAAGGGCAACCAACCGCCCTACCTCGAACAGGCAATGATGTTACTTCTGTTGGGCAAGAACGGCATTGTCGATGTCGGAGACATGATCGACTACGCTGCCGGCTACGGAACATTAAGCAGGCTATTGGGAAAGTACCTTCAAACCCAACTGAAGATATTTGATCCATTCGTACAGGATGGAGACAAGTCAAGGTACGTACTTGAAGAGGACCTTCGTCCCTACAAGACAGTTATCAACTCCGCTATGTTCGAGCACGTCTTGCGGCGAGACGATCTCGACCGTGTGAATGCTCTGGTCGCCATCGATGGTTGTCTTGTTATCCATACTGTTGTTTGTGAAACCGTGCCCAAGGACCCAGATTGGTTCTATCTCCGGCCACCCGTGCACACCGCCTTTCACACAAACAAGAGCATGGGAATCCTAATGGATCAATGGGGATATCATTCCTCGCTGTACTGCCCCAGGAGCAAGTGTTGGGTCATGCTGAAGAAGAGAGACTCTACCGTGGCGGATCGACTCAATACTCTGAATGAGGAACTCCAATCCGATTGGTTCTACTTCAAGGAGGGCTTTGTGGACTACTGGAAAGGCTTCTGAGTGAACTGTCCACGACCACATCTTGGGGCAGGTGGCGCTAAGACTGAATCGCACCGGGTTCAGTGGAGACTCATTTCTTTGACTCCAACAGTATCGGTCTTGTCGTTCTCGAGCCAGTAGAGCGCCTCGAACTCGGCGGGCGGGATATCGCCGATCGGCTCGAGCAGCCGTCGGTTGTTGAACCAGTCGACCCACTCGAGCGTGGAGAACTCCACCTCGTCGACGTTCTTCCACGGTCCCCGGCGCCAGATCACTTCGGCCTTGTAGAGCCCGTTGACCGTTTCGGCCATCGCGTTGTCGTAGCTGTCTCCCTTGCTGCCGACCGAGGCCACCGCGCCGGCCTCGGCGAGTCTTTCGGTGTAGCGAATGGACAGATACTGGGTGAAATCAAGCGGTCGTCGCAACACCTCGAGGACGAGGAGTTGCGATGGATCGAGGAAGACGACAAGCTGATCGAGCTCTGCGTCCACCGATGCGCCCACCGGGTCGGCCGCCAGGTTGGCGCCGGGAACACATCCAACGGTTCTGGGAGGCGATCGCTCGAGGGCTTTCGAGCGAGGAGGCTGCGGTCGTCGTTGGCTTGTCGCCAGCGGTCGGAAGCCGTTTGTTCCGTCAAGCTGGCGGCATGGCCACCATCAGTCAAGCCCCGCTATCGGGGCGATACATCTCCTTCGCCGAGCGCGAGGATATCGCGCTCCTCCACGCGACAGGCAGCGGAGTGCGTGACATCGCTCGGCAGCTGAATCGCCCGCCGTCCACGATATCGCGCGAACTACGGCGCAATGCGGCAACCCGCGGCGGTGCCCTAGAGTATCGAGCCTCGACCGCTCAGTGGCATGCCGACCGTCGGGCCAAGCGACCGAAGACGGCGAAGCTCGCCGCCAACGATGCGCTGAGGCGCTACGTTGAGGACCGTCTCGCCGGTGTGATGACTGCAGCAGACGGCAGGCAGGTGTCAGGCCCACATGTTCCTTGGGTCGGTCGCCGGCACGGACGGCGCAAGGACCGACGTTGGGCCAACGCGTGGAGCCCGGAGCAGATCGCGAACCGCTTGCCCATCGACTTCCCCGATGATGTGTCCATGAGGATCTCACATGAGGCCATCTACCAGGCGCTCTACGTTCAGGGCCGCGGCGCTTTGCGCCGGGAGCTTGTCGCGTGTCTTCGCACCGGACGTGCGCTGCGGGTTCCCCGGGCTCGCACGCAAGCGCGGGGCAAGAAGTTCATAGGCCCCGAGGTCATGATCAGCGAGCGGCCTGCCGAAGCCGACGATCGTGCGGTTCCCGGACACTGGGAAGGAGACCTAATCCTCGGTCTTGAGAGCTCCGCGATCGGAACACTGGTCGAGCGCACGACCAGGTTCACGATGCTCTTGCACTTGCCTCGCATGGAAGGGCACGGCCCCGGGCCCCGGGCCCACAACGGGCCCGCGCTCGCGGGGCACGGTGCCCAAGCGGTCCGCGATGCGATCGCTACTTCGATCACGAAGCTGCCCGAACAGTTGCGGCGCTCGCTTACGTGGGACCAAGGCGCGGAGATGGCCCAGCACGCGCAGCTCCGTATCGACACGGGCATCGCGATCTACTTCTGCGACTCGCAAAGTCCGTGGCAGCGCGGCACGAACGAGAACACCAACGGTCTGCTCCGCCAGTACTTCCCGAAGGGCACGGATCTGAGCAGGCATAGCCCGGAGGAACTCGCCGCCGTCGCTGCCACTCTCAACAGCCGGCCCCGCAAGACCCTCAGCTGGAGAACGCCGACAGAAGCATTCGATGAACTGCTACGCTTCGATATACAAGCCGGTGTTGCGACGACCCCTTGAACCTGGGCTGAACGCCGCAGTCCGAATGGTGAACCACGCCGTGGGCATCGCCACCCCGGGCCCACACCGCCATCTCGAGTGCATCGATGGCCAGGTCGCTTCGAAGTGAGTTGGACACCCGCCACCCGACGATCATGCGAGAGAAGACATCGGTGATGAAGGCGACGTAGACGAAGCCACTCCACGTCGCGACGTAGGTTATGTCGGCGACCCACAGCTGATTGGGCCGCACTGCGGTGAAGTCGCGATCCACGAGATCGGCTGGCCTGGGCGCGGATGCGTCGCTGACAGTCGTTCTCTTGAACCGGCCACGTCTCACGCCTTCCAGTCCCAGCTCGCGCATGAGACGCGCGACGGTGCAGCGTGCCACGGCGAAGCCTTCTCGGTTCATCTGACGCCACACCTTGCGGGCCCCATAGACGCCGAGATTCTCCTTGTGGACGCGTTGGATCTCGATCTTGAGATCCTCGTCGCGCACCGCCCTGGCAGAGGGAGGGCGCTTCTTGGCGGCGTAGTAGGTGGATGGGGCGATCGGCAGCATCGTGCAGATCGGCTCGACCCCGAAACGGTCTTGGTTCTTCTCGATGTAGGCGACTACTTCCTCTGTCGGCGGTCGAGCTCCGCCCCGAAGAAAGCCG
>Ga0209124_10001215_pt1 | contig 10674 bp, 13 predicted proteins | sample BarGraIncu01122A_FD_184502 | JGI IMG/M metagenome (GOLD analysis project Ga0209124, IMG submission 184502) | Arctic peat soil microbial communities from Barrow, Alaska - Barrow Graham LP Incubations 011-22A (SPAdes) (version 2) | ecosystem: Environmental > Terrestrial > Soil > Wetlands > Peat...
TTGAATGGCTTGATTGAGTCAACGATCAGGTTCTTTTCAATCTGGACACCGCTTACTTCGAAATAGCGGCCTATCAACATGGCTCCCATGTTATCTGCAACTGTTCTGCTATCCATCGACTCCATTGAGATCTCTTTTGCCCCATCCAGAGTGATGCCTGTCAGTTGCTCAGTTAATTCCCTGTTGAGAATTATGTCCTGTGAGACAGTGCCATTATCGATGACCCCCTTGATTCTCAGGTCATAAACACCCTCGACTCTTCCATGGTCAGCACAGGCGCCTTTTACAAGTGACCGGTTACATTCAGGGCAGCGCTTTATCAGGCCAGAGCCCTGCTGCAGGTCGATCATCGCCCCGACTACGGTAACGAGCTTCTTGGCGATTGTGATGTCTCCGGAGAATGCGGTTATCTCTGAGTTCTTATTTACCTTGATTGATATCCTTTCCTGCCATAGGGATGTCACTACATTCTTGAAGAGGTAGCCTTGCCTTCTTAGAGAACTGGTGCTCCAGATGATCTCCAGGTCGTGAACACTACCGTGCCGGTCTCATCACCAAGCACGCCTGTCTGGAGAGGATCTTCTCATGTTTTGGTTCCCACAGGATCGAAACCTTGGCATTGAAAGAACACCATTTATTATCTTCTATCAGTTCAGAGATTTTAACCGGATTCTGATTAGCGAATCCTGCTGTCGCAAAGAACTCATCCGGATTAATATTGTGGATCTTCAGGAGGCGGCTTGTAACATTCCTGCTTGCCTCATTCAAGGGCACTCTGAACATGTTCACAAGATTGGACAACTGTTCAACTATGTCTTTTTCCTGAATCTGTACATTCACTTTCGCGAATCTTTCCTTTATTTCTAAAGATGTTTGTTTTATTTTCTCATTTTCCATATATGTTCACCTTTTGTTGTATTTTAGGAGGTGAGTCATAGGCCGACAGTGGACTTTAACCACATGGGAATTTCCAACCCATGACTTACATCATTTCAATTTGTCCGACCAAGGGGGAGTGATGTTTCGGCACCGCAGTGCGAAACTTCACCCTCCGCAGCGTCGGCGCCGTCATCACGCCTGTATCCTATCATTAATAATAAGTGGCGCAAGCTCGTCCTTCCTCGCATCCGCATCTTTTGTTTTCCTGAGACAAACGCGCCCCATTATCTGCGGAGCCTTAATCTTGCGGTTGCAGCGCAGACAGTGGTTGTACTTCGTGAGCGGCGCCCCTGTCACATTCTCAGGCTTGTGAGTTATTTCTTTCAGCTCTTTTAGGCCTTTGTTTAATTCAATATCTCTCTTCATTTTTTCACCTTTATCTCGCACCTTTACAATAGTAATACAAATGCATTACAACAACATAAGTATTACGGTTGTAATAGAGAAAAACTATAGGGGTGAGTCTAAACTCTCCTTCACCCACCCCATCCAACCAAGCCTCCAAAAGAGGCAGACATTCAGTTTCCTTTCAAATCATCGCTTAATTTATTCTTACATGGTGGATGCCACGACTGTTCAGCAAGCGCCATATTAATTAACCACCATTTGCCATCTCTATCTTTAGCGAAATCGACCGACCAGGATCCGGGAAGAACCGACCCGACCATCTCTGCGATGTTTGTGAGTATTCTCACTTCAATTTCCGACTCCGTGTTAAGTTCCTTTAGCCACATCTGCCAGGGCAGGTTCTCCCAATTCTTCGACTGCTGATAAAACTTAATGGCCTCTTTGACCCAGTACGCATGGTGGCATACCACTTTCCCATCTCGGGTGAAATAACGCCTTTCACAGCCGATAGGGAGTCCACCGAATGCCCTGAACCTGTAGCTGAGATATACAAACTCCCTCACAACGATGGTGTCAAACCACAGATCCCGCAAAGCATTCTGTTCTATCAGATTAAACAGGGTCTGCATCACTTTAGCCTCATTATCCACGTAGCAGGCATCTAGGAAGTGGTGCTTTCCGGAAGCAAGGTCTGTCCTAATAAACGCAGGGTATCCTATCTTTTTGATGGCTTCCTTAAGAGTCGCTATGTCCTGGTCAGGGAGCCGTTTCCCATCCAGGTACTGCCACCAGTCATCCCTACTCAGTACAAACTCAGTCTTTGGCTGTGGTATTGGCAGATCCTTTATGAGTGGGAACCAGTATAACATGCTTGATTTATTTATTACTTCATTCATTTTTATCCCTCATTCTTTTTCTCGTTTATTTACGCTAGTAATATAGCTGTATTATAAGAATATAAGTATTACTAATGTAATACAAAAAGACGCCGCTCTAACCACGGCTGGTTAATTATAATCGTTTGCCATCGTACCAGATCGATGTGCATCCAGCATTTGGCATCCCAAAATCATCAAGGGCTCAAAGCCATCATAATCCCCGGCAATCTTTCCTTCATAATACAGGTTCATATCGTCATCAAACATCTGAAAGGCAACTCCTTTCAAAATCTCTTCCTTTGTGAAAGTGGTATTATGGCCACCCATTGTCCCGGTTTCATCTGTTTCCGCTTCACTATGATCTCCTTTTTTGAACAGGATGTCTCTTGTTATTATCCAGCCGTACATTTCACTCACCATCCACCCATTTCCATATCACTGTTGTGATATTGAGTGGTATGCCTTTGTTTTCAAGGATCTCGCATCTTCTTTTCAACTCCTGGGCACTCTCCTTTGCATCTTTTGAATAAGTCCACGGCTGTTCATAGTGTTCTACTATGGCACCTTTCCAGTAAATGAATCCCACATCGTCTATGGTCATGTTCTCTATACCGTGGAACCAGGGCTGCTTATATTCCCCGGCTGCAACTGTTTTATGAAGTTTGTTGAACGCCTCAATACCCTCTGCTGTTAGAAAGCCGTTGACTGCACTTTCTACAAGACTCAGGTCAAGTGGGGCAAGCTTGTCCCCATCTGATGTAGCCTGCAGTATCGCTATTGCTTTATCACAAGTACTGATATCCTCTTTCATATATGCCCCGCCTCCTTCATGCTGAAGTGCCTGCCATCACCGATTATTATATGGTCGAGAACTTCAATGCCCATTATCTTTCCCGTTTCAACCAGCTTCTTTGTGATATCGATATCTTCCCTGCTCGGCGTGGGATCGCCGGATGGATGATTGTGTGCTACAATAATGTGTGCTGCTGACTCGATCAGAGCGGTGCGAAACACTTCTCTTGGATGGACTACGTTCGCATTGAGTGAACCAATGGATATGGTATCTTCCCTAATCACCTGGTTCTTGGTATCCAGGCATAGTTCCACAAAATGTTCCTTCTTTGATTCCCGCATTGTCGGGTAGAGGCGCCTGTAAACATCTTCGGGGGAGTTGATCTTCTGTCTCGATGAGATGCCAAATGTTTCCAGCCTTCTTGCCAATTCAAAACAAGCCACAATCTGGGCAGCCTTTCCCGACTTGATCCCGTGGATCTTCATGAGATGGGGTGCACCAGTTGCCGAGAGCTGCTTCAAGTCGAATTGCGATAGGACTCTGTGTGATAAATTAATCCTTAACTCTGCCTAAATTAAGTAATACCTCAATTTTACAAGTATTGTAAATATCTGCTTTTCTCCTGAATAAAAATCCTATACATATTTGTTTTTAATTTATAGGCTTATTAAATTCTAAGCGAAAGATTTATATATCTATATTACTTAATTAAGTAATATGGCAACTCTTCCTGACTGGGTAAAAAAATATCAAGAAAAAGGGACACAAGCAGTGAGAATAAAGGAAAATTATTATCTATATAAGATAAAAAGCGTTTGGGATCCAAAAAAGGGTAGAGCAAGGAAAGTAACTGAGAAATATTTGGGAAAGGTAACTCCTGAAGGTATAGTCAAACCGAAACAAGAAAGAATTATCGAAGGATTAAATAATATTACTGTCAAAGAATTTGGAGCATCAAGCTTTATAAATTCGATAGCCTCAAACATCATCGAATTATTGAAAGAAAATTATCCAGCCCTCTGGAAAGAGATATTTGTGTTCTCAGCAATGAGACTTTTTCATTCATCTCCTCTGAAGAACGTTTCACACTATTACAATTCCTCACATCTTTCTGATGCATTTCCTGATGCAAAGGTTTCTCCGAAAAGTCTCAGTGAATTGCTATTTTCTGTCGGAAAGGAAAGAGGAAAAATGGTCGATTTCATGAAAAATTTCGTTGAAGGATCGGAATTCTTAGTCATTGATCTCACGCATATTTTTTCTCTTTCAGAAAATATCATTTCAGCAACGTCCGGGCATAATTCCGAGGAAGATTATACTCCACAAATAAATTTAGTCCTTCTATATTCTCTGGATAAATTACAGCCATCTTTCTTCAGGTTGGTTCCAGGAAGCATCAGAGATGTTTCCGTTATTCCGATGTCACTGAAGGAAGCTGGTGTTAAAAAGGCAGTAATAATAGGCGATAAAGGTTTTTTCTCCGACAACAATGTAAAATTTCTGGAAACTAAAGAGCTCGAGCTCGATTACATTCTTCCTCTGAAAAGGAACAGTTCACTCATAGACTATTCTCCAATACAATCAGGCGATAAAAAAAGCTTTGATGGTCACTTTTTGTTTGAGAAACGACTGATATGGTATTATGAACAGGAGAAAGATGAACGGAGGATTATTGTTTTTCTCGATGAAAAATTGAAAGCAGAAGAAGAAAAAGATTATATTACTCATATCGATAATGGAAAAAAACCTATGGATGATTATTTCGACCGGCAATTCAAGATGGGTACAATAGCTGTTGTTGCAAAAACATCTTTTCAGCCTGATGAAGTCTTTGAAAATTTAAAAGCAAGAGTGGAAATTGAGTCTCTATTTGACACTTTTAAAAATTTACTCCACGCTGACAGGTCGTATATGAGAGATGAAGCCCATCTTCAGGGATGGATGTTTGTAAATTTTGTGTCACTGCTTCTTTATTATAAAATATACGAACTACTGATCAATAAAGATCTTTTGGCAAACTGTTCCCCAAAAGATGCTATTCTTCATTTATCCAGAATCTACAAGCTTAGAATTGAAGGAAAATGGATTCTATCTGAAATTCCAAAAAAATCTAGAAAAATCTTAGAAAAATTGGACTTTGCAGTACATATTACTTAAAACAGGCGGAGTTACGGATTAATAGCATTCTCGGCGACCGAACCTGACTTAAGGATTATTGGCAGGAGCTCGGCATTGCTTAAGGACGCTGCGCCGTTCGACATCAGGCGGTTGCTCGGTCGTCCTTCTGCGCCCATATCTTCGATTCTAAGTTTATATTGTTGCATTGACACCTCGTAATTTTTTAAGAGGTTGCTTTTAACTGAACCCGCCCGATTTCAGCACTGCAGTGCGAAATCTGGCGCCAGCCTTGATTGCTGACAGAGCGAGGTATAGGATTGAAGTTAAAATGCAGAGGAAGTCGATTGCTCAGAGATAGATTTTTCTTGGATGTTAAAACAAATCTACACCTACGCCGGCTCTCATCAAAAGTCTTAACCTTTAGGAAAGCCTATTCTATCATGGAAAAAACGGGAGGTAAGTGATAGCAATGGGAGAATATGTAGATACACAATGGGACATATACTTGGAAAGAGCAAGGTATCTATAGATGAATTATTAGAAGAAATGCATAGCAAAACCAAGAGTGAAATAACTAACATTATGAAAGTGGAATTTTGTTGGAATGCAGGGGCAGTATGTGTCGGTGCATTGGTTGATACAGATGAGATGCATGGGGCTAAATAAAAACAGGTGATCAATTACTTTTATGCAGTAATAATTGCAGAAAATTTGCTACAATTGCAACTGCTTAAAAGTTAAATACAGTTAGTGCGATTCTAATAGGCGAATGGGAGGTATAAATTATGGGAAGATATATCATAATCTCTAATCTGACAGATGAAGGTGCTAAGACTCTCAAGAAGAATCCTGGCAGAGTGAAAGAAGTTAATGCCGAACTCAAAGACCTGGGTGTAAATGTGCTGGATCAGTACGCTGTCTTAGGAAATTTTGACTTTTTGACCGTCGTGGAAGCGGATGATGAAACTACTGTCGCTAAGGCAGTTGTTGAAAGTGCATCACGGGGCAGCATCAAAACAGCGACATATAAAGCGATACCTATCGACGAGTTCATCGAATCACTTAAGTGATTTTCGAAAAATAAATTTAATAAAACGTTTGCATTAGCTCACGGTATGAAAAATAAAAAGAGTGATATAATATGGTCAAGAAAAGTGAAGGAAGAAAAGAAGAACCTAAAGAAGAGGGCACAGAAAAGAAGGACATTTCCAAGACATGGTCTGACAATTATACAACATTTTTAAAAATGTGGGAGGATTCCTATTCAAAGCTATACAAGCCCTGGATAGAATCCACAGGAGATATGTTTGAAAAGATGGCTCTTCTCTCAAAAGAAGCAACACCACAGAAATACAGGGATTTCTTTGATGAATGGATCAAAACATACCAGAATACCTTTGGTAAATTTTATCCGATCCCAACACCTGAATCAAATAAAGAGACACTTGAAAAATTCCTTTCAAGCGCAGAGGGATACAATAAACTATACAAATCGTGGATCGAAGAGTTAGAAGAAAATTCCAGGAAAACAAAAGAGATACTTTCGGGCAATCCGGATCCTGCAAAATATAAAGAATGTCATGATATGTGGATTAAGTCTTATGAGAAAATATTCGATGAGCTAATGGAGCTGCCTGCACAAGAAAGCACAAAAGAGATATTTGGAAATTATATGATAATACCAGATATCTATTCAGAAAGCTTTCTGCAAATGTCAAAACTATGGAAGAAATCATATGCACAGCTTTGCAAGCCGTTGAATGAATCTATGATGACCCTTTCCAGGAAAATGACAGAGATATCCATGGGAGATGCAGGCCCTGAAGCATATAAGGAATTTTATACATTATGGATGGATACATATAATGAGATTTATGGCAAATATGTCAAGTCTGCGGAGCCAACTGGTGAAATGTTCGAACATTTTGCGGAAATCAGCAACATTTATCTGGGCATGTACAAGTCCTGGATAGCAGCACTTGAAAAAATGTCAGAAAAGGCTAAGGAGATGTCCAAACAAACCACTGATCCAGAGGCGTTAAAAGAATTTAACAATCTCTGGATAAAGATGTATGAAAAGGCTTTTGATAGCTTTTTCGAGGACATGCCCACAATAGAAGGACCAATGAAAGAGGTCATGGAGCCACTAAAGATCATGGCTAAAATGTACGCAGACACCTTTGTTAAGATGTCAAAGATGTGGGTGAAATCGGGAGTTAGTTCAGCCTCCGCGTATCCGGGAAAGAATAAAAAATGAGCGATTCAGAATTAAGAGGAGGTTTAAGTATGGAAAAATCCAGTTTTGAATCCACACAGGAATTTTTTGACCGGTGGCTAAAGGTATACAAAGCCACAATGGATAGACTCATCGAGATGCCTGCTGTGGGCCCAGCACGTGAGAAATCTGAGAAAATGATGAAGGGGTTCTCAACCTTTCTCAACCTTTATGCCGCAGGGATGGATACCAGTTCCAATTTACAGAGTGTATTCATGGAAGCAATGCGCAAAGTGCAGGAAAAGACTGCAACCGATATGGAAAGGGAAATCAGTCCTGAGAAATATAAGGATTTTTACAATATCTGGATGGAGACGTATAGCGAGACCTTCAAGGAATTCTCAAAATCAGAGCACTTTGTGGCTGACCTGGGGAAATTGAATTCGAATTTAATGGATTTTCAAAGATACAACAGGGAAATGCTTGAAGAGAATTATCTGAAACCCATGAATCTCCCTACAAAAAAGGAAATCGACGAGATCAATAAAGAGTTGTATTCTCTTAAGAAAATAGTAAAAAAACTGACCAGCCAGATCAAAGAATTAAAAGAGAAAAAATAGGGTTCTGGTAAGGAGATGACATGAACATACTTAATTTAATTGAATATTTTGAGAAATTCAAATGTGGAATGGAATTATTCCTAAAACCACCCGAATTTTCGGTTGGAACAACGCCTTCTGAGTTAATATTTAGTGAAGATAAGATGAAGATTATCCATTATATCCCAATAGTGGAAAAACCACATCTGGTTCCAATACTCATAGTGTATGCACTCGTGAACCGGTACTACATTCTGGATCTCCAACCTGATAAGAGTGTGATAAAGAAGCTTTTGGAAGATGGTTTTGATGTTTATGTCATTGACTGGGGATATCCATCAGGTGCAGACAGATATCTCACACTTGATGATTATGTGAACGGTTATATAAATAATGCTGTGGATAAGATCAGGGAGCGGTCTGGATTGGAGAAGATCACCCTGCTCGGAGTATGTCAGGGCGGAACTTTTTCTGTGATGTATGCCGCAATGCATCCTGAAAAGGTGAAAAACCTGGTTACGCTAGTGACTCCTGTGAACTTCGATACTGATAAAGGACTTCTTCATCTCTGGGCAAAAAGCTTAGACGTGGATAAAATCGTGGACTTCTATGGAATAGTGCCTGGAGATTATCTCAATTCAGGATTCCTGTTCACAGACCCCTTCAGGCTTATGATCGACAAGTATGTAGGTCTATTCGAGCGGATTGAATGTAAACCTGGAGATAAAGAAGGCGAGCTTCAAAATGAAGAAACTGTCAAGAATTTCCTCAGAATGGAAAAATGGATATTCGACAGTCCCGACCAGGCAGGTGAAACCTTCAGGCAGTTCATGAAAGACTGCTACCAGAAGAACCTCCTCATCAAGAACGAGATGACACTCGATGGAAAGAAGATCAATTTGAAAAATATCACAATGCCCCTTCTTAACGTCATGGCCGAAACGGATCACCTGGTTCCCAACGCTGCGAGCATTCCCCTTAACGATGCCGTATCAAGTGAGGATAAACAGATGCTTGTTTTCCCAACCGGGCACATCGGCATCTTTGTGGGCTCAAAATCCCAGAAAGAGGTCTGCCCAAAGATCGCAGCGTGGTTGAAGCCCAGGTCTCTTATCGAGGGAAAAGGAGACGAAAAGACTGAATCTGGAAACGAAGAGTTGCCTGAATTAGCCAAAGAAAAGACGGTTGAACAAAACAGAAAGAAGCGCAAATCAAAGGTGAACAAAAAATGATCCTTGAAAACAAGGTCGTAATTATTACAGAAGCGGGAAGCGAGTTTTTAATTGTACTCAGGCAGTGGTTGAGGTTATGGTAAACCAGGGGAATGGCGTGATCATTAACACATCCCCTATTGTAGGATTAAATGGCAATGTTGGGCAGGTCAATTATGCTGCAACTAAAGCTGGTCTTATCGGTATGACAAAGACCCTGGCTAAGGAATTGGGGAGAAAAGGGATCCGTGTTAATGCAGTAGCGCCTGGATTCATACAGACTCTGATGACCTCGAAGATGCCTGACAAAATTCTTGAAATGATGAAAGAAAAAAATTCGCTCCACAGGCTTGCCGAACCTTTAGATATCGCATATGCATATCTGTACCTGGCTTCTGATGAAGCGATGTATGTAAACGGAACTGTGCTTTCGGTGGATGGAGGGTTGACACTCTAATAATTGTTGGCGTAAATAAATGAATTATTCGAGAATAATAGACACCATTATAAAGATTCATTAAAATGAACATGAATTATTATTCAATGTAATTGTCGGATAGTCTTATTGGAGCGGGTAGGGTATTACATTGGTCGTAAAGAGGTAGTTAATATGGGAATGAAAACGGATTGCCAGGTAAAAAGTCGCCCTTGTCAATGGAGGATCAAGGGTGATTATTTGTGAAATCAACGAAATCGTTGTGTCCTGAATGTCTTGCTGTTATCGATGCTTCGATAGTTGAAGAAAATGGAAAAATGATCCTTGAAAAAACATGCGCAAAACACGGGTATTTCAAGGATATCTACTGGTCTGATCCAGTGCAGTTCAAGCGTTTTGAAAGATACTTGCATGATGGTGGCGGAGTGCTTAATCCAGGCGGCTCGGATGGGAATTGTCCAAATTCATGCGGGATCTGCACATCCCATAAGACTACTACAATTCTTGCCAACATTGATGTTACAAACCGCTGCAACCAAGCATGTCCTGTCTGTTTTGCCAACGCTTCAGCTTCAGGTTATCTTTACGAACCATCCCTTACCCAGATAAGGGCAATGATGCAGATGCTCCGTAACGAAAAGCCTGTTCCCTGCCCTGCAGTCCAGTTTTCGGGAGGTGAACCCACGGTGCGGGATGATATCGTAGAGATCGTGAAAATGGCCCATGAATTTGATTTCACGCAGATACAGATGGCAACCAATGGGATCAAACTTTCAAGGAGTCCGGAATTATGCCGGCAATTGAATGATGCAGGTCTTCATACGGTTTACCTTCAGTTTGACGGTGTGACCGAAGAGCCTTATATAAAGAACCGTGGCTTCAATGCGCTCCCGATCAAACTTAAAGCGATCGAGAATTGTAGAAAGGCGGGCCTTACCAGCGTTTCTCTTGTGCCCACGCTTGCAAAAGGCGTAAACGACAAGCAGGTAGGCGATATTATCCGATTTGCCGTACAGAACATGGATACCGTAAAAGGGATAAATTTCCAGCCTATTTCATTTGCGGGAAGGATAAATAAAGAAGAGAGGATGGAAAAAAGAATTACTATATCTGACTTATTTAGATTGATCGATGAAC
>Ga0209124_10001224_pt1 | contig 10609 bp, 13 predicted proteins | sample BarGraIncu01122A_FD_184502 | JGI IMG/M metagenome (GOLD analysis project Ga0209124, IMG submission 184502) | Arctic peat soil microbial communities from Barrow, Alaska - Barrow Graham LP Incubations 011-22A (SPAdes) (version 2) | ecosystem: Environmental > Terrestrial > Soil > Wetlands > Peat...
GCCATCCACAAGACGGCGTTCGTGCTTTCGAGCCGTGCGCCCTTCGTGCCCGACGGTGCCAGTTGGGGCGCGACGCAGTCCAACGGCGGCTTCGCAATCCGCGTCATCAAGGATTACGACCCGCTGTACGTGCGTGACCGCTGCATCGGCAGCTCGTGGATTGGCAGCGACGTCGTGCGCGATGAGGGCACCCTCGACAAGAACGGTAAGTTCGTGCCCAAGGGCGGCACGGGTTTCGCCCCCGAGGTCGTCGCCGGGACTCCTGTCCCGATTGAGGCCGATGACGGCGCCCCGATCCTCGTCCGTGCCGTGAAGCTCACGCTCGGCGACTAACCACAACCAAACAGCGCCGAGGTCGTGGGCTTTCTCAGTCACGGCCTCAGCGCGCTCCCGAGCCTTTCCAGTTCCGCGTCCACCCACGTCGCCCTGACCCGCCAGCGACCACCCTGCCGGACGGCCGGCACCTTGCCCGCCGCGATCCAGCGCGTCATCGTCGACTTGTTCACGCCGAGGCGGCGGGCGGCTTCGGCGGCGGTGATCGTTTGGGGTCCGGTCACAGTGCATCCATCTCAGTCCAGCGGGACGGGGCGAAGTCGGAAGTGAAGACCGAGAAGGCCATCAGAATTTTGACCCGACGCAGATAACGAAGGCCACGATTGCGAGCACGACAATAGTCAAGACCCACTCTGCCCAGCCGTAGGGCCAGGGGAAGATGTCACGTAGCTTCACTCGTATCGCTCCCCTCAGCCCAGCGCGTCGGCTCAAAGTGGCAGGAGTCGGAGCACTTTACCATCGGCCAGTTGTCCTCGTCGGCCCAGTCGCCGTCAACGCCATTCCATCGGCTTCCGCACTCATGGCCGTCCCAACTAATGCGCGGTGGGGAGTCGTGACGCAGGGTGCAGTTCCCGCACACCCTCAGCCGCTCAATCTCGTCCCGGTCGTGCCTCGCACCCCTCTCGAAGTCCGCGTTCTCCGCCTCCAGCTCGGCGATAGCGGCGTCGGCGCGGTGCATCTCCTGCAGCGTCATCGTGCCTTTGTGAATCTCGTACTCGTCATATGCGCTCATCGCGTGTACCCGGACTCGGCGTCGAGCTTGGCCCAGAGGTCGCGCAGGCGGGCAGACTCGGCGTCGGGGATGCTGCGGTACTCGGCGACCTTGTCGTTTTCGTCGAGTAGGTCAGCGTAGAGGGCGATGGTCGCGCGGGCGGACGAGTATGCGTCCCTCTGCGCCTGCGAGCGGTGACTCGAGCGAATCTTGACAAGGGTTTCGATGGTCCTGCGGGCGGTCTCAACTTCGGCTTCGATCTGCTTCGGGTTCGTCGTGCAGTACATGGTGCCCTCCCTGGCGGGGTTGCTTACTGACGTAAGCATACCCCGCAGCGCAACCATTGCAACCCTTTAGGCGTGGACTTCACGCAATCTTAATAATCGGCCCAGGAAAGGCGGGCGGTGCCCATGGCCTTCGTGTCCTTCGATGACTTCCAGACCCGCTACGAGAACACCATCCCGGCCGCCGACGAAGAGCGGGTCGGCGCCCTCCTTGACGACGCCTGCTCCCTGGCCGCGGACATCACGGGGACCACATACGCAGTCGGCGACGCGGTGCCGGGAGTCATCACGGCGACGGTCTGCACGGCGGTGCTACGGGCCTACGACAACCCGAGCGGCCTTGCCGGCGAGACCATCGGCGACTACTCGTGGCGCGGTGCCTCTGTCGCTGGGGCAGGCGCCTACTTCGGGTCCGGCCTCTACTTCACCCCGGCCGAGGAACGCATCATGCGCCGGGCCGCCGGCAAGCTCAGCGTCGGCACCCTGGAGCTTCAAGGCATGCTGCCGGCCGTCGACGATGCGCAATTCGTCACCGACGCCGGAAGCAGCGAGCCGATTCTGTACTTCGCCCACGAAGATTTGCTGTGAGGACGCTCCCCCGCAGCCTGCGCCGAGACCCGATAACGGTCGAAGCCTACTCCGGTGAGGGCGGAGACGGTTCCCTATACGAAGACCCGCTCACCGTGCTCGGCAAGGTCTCCTACCAGCGCCAGTTGGTACGCGACGCAGCGGGCGCCGAGACCGTCTCCGAGGTCACCGCATACGTCCACCCCGACGACGCGGCGCCGTTCGTGACCGGGGCGCGAGTCGTGATTGACGGCAGCGTCACTTACGTCATCACGGCCGGCCCTCAGGGGCGCCCCGGCGAGGCTGTCCAGGTGAAGGTCACATGCAAATAACTCAGGAGGATTGACCGATGCCCTGGTACAAGCTGCCGCACGCCGACATGGTGATGCACTTCGACCACGAGATGGACCTGGAGCCCGCGGACGATCCGATAGGCACAGTGGACGTGACGGCGGTCGATAGCAACCCCAGCTTCGTCCCGGCCCCCGCGGAGGAGGCTGAGGCCACGTGAGCCTGTCCAGCATTGTTGTCCGCGCCGACCACACCGCCGCGGTCAAGGCGAAGATGCACGCAGCCGCCGCTGCGGCGCTCAAGGAGGCGGCTGACGAACTGCTGCAGGTCGCTAGCGAGACGGTACCCGTGGCCCCTGTCGGCGGCGGATTCCTCCGCGACTCCGGCAAGGTGGAAGTCGACGAGGCTGGACCGAGCGCCCAGGTCGGCTACACCACGGGACCGGCGCGTGGTGACGGCCGCGCCCGCGGTGGCAGCCTCGCCGTCATAGTGCATGAGGACACGACAACTCGCGCTGGTGGTCCGTTACAGCACAGCCCCGGCCGCGCCAAGTGGCTCGAACTGGCCGCCAAAGAGAACGCCCAGCGACTCGGCGTCACCATCGGCATGAGCATCAAGGGGAAGATGCGATGATTTCGCGCGCCCTCGCCAAGTACCTGACCGACGCCGGGCTCGTCACCTACACCACGGCCACCGGCGGAGACTGCTTCCCCGAGCGCCTGCCGGACACGCCGGACGCCGCCGTGATGATTCTCAGTACGGGCGGCAACCCGACGCCGGCCGCGGCCACGTGGGGCTACAACGAGCCCACGGTGCAACTCATGGTACGCGGCGCGCCGAACGACTACGCGACGCCGCAGGCGCGCGCCGTGGCCCTGTACGGCGAGCTGCAGGGTCTGCGCCACGTGACCCTCGCCGCAGGCGGCGACGACGAGGTCTTCGTCATCGTCTGTGAGTCGCTCCAGACGGCCCCCGTGAACATCGGCACCGATTTGAAAGGCCGCTACCGCTACACGCTGAACTTCGCCCTGCACGTCAGGGCACTCACCGCCCACCGAGACTAGAGGAGCAGACATGCCCGGCACGCCCGACAAAGTTCTGAGCAGAGACTTCAAGATCGCAGTCAACACCGGCACGGAAGAAGTGCCCGTCTACACGCCCATCGGCGGCCTCGACGAAGACGGCATCAGTCAAAACACGTCCAGCCGCAAGACCGACTACATGGACGCCGACGACAACGGCACCGCCAAGCCGGTCGTCATCGGCCACGGCTACACGTTCGGCCTGAAGGGCGCCCGCATGGAGTCCGTCGTCGACGGCACCCGCGACCCCGGACAGGCGGCCGTCGAAGCGATGCAGGACCTGAGTGGACTCGCAGCCATGCTGATGTACCAGATCACCAGCCCGGCCGCCACGACCCCCGAGGTCATCACATTCAGCGCCACCGCCGAGGTCAACGCGATGGCCGGCGGCGACAAGAGCGGCTGGACCGCTTCGCTGGAGTGCTTCGGCTCACCCGTGAGGTCATAGGGTGCCCGGCAAGTACATCGACGCTGAAAAGGCACTCGCCGAACTGGACCGCACCCCGGTCGTGCTGCGGGGCTTCCAGGGGCAGGACTGGGAGCTCTTCGCATCCATGCCGGCCAAGCCCGTTTTCAGCCTCATGCTGCTCGAAGCGGCGGGCCGCTCTCAGGACAACCTCAATCGTGCCGAGATGCTCCGCATGATGGGCGAGATGGTGCCGGCCGACACATTCACGGCGTGGCTTGATGGCGGCGTGACGATTGACGAGGCCATCGTCCTGCTCAACCGCGTCATCGCCGCTTACAACGGCGAGGACGACGCGAGCGAAGAGGGGGAAGCGCCGGCCCCAAAGAAGGGGCCTACGCCTTCCTCGAAAACTGGGTCGCGCTAGAAGCGGATTTCACTCGTGAATATAGATTGGACCTGCTTCATGAACTGGACGCCGGCATGACCTGGCGGCGCTTTCAGACGCTACTCGCCGGGCTGTCCGCCGACTCGGTGTACGGCTACGCCGTGCGCGGGGCGGCCGGTCCCAAACCGCTGACGGCCGCCGACGCGCCGTCGTACTTCGCAAGCTTCCCGAAGGCAGGTGAGTGATGCCACTCCAGGTCGCGGACCTGTCCGCCAAGCTCGGCCTCGACACAAGCGTCTTTGACCGCGGCATCGCCGGCATCCCCGGCAAGTTCGGCCCCGTTGGCATAGCCGCGCTCGGAGCCGTCGGCGCCGTCGCCGGCATCGGTATCGCCGCCGTCAAGATGGGCGAGGAGTTCGACGCCGCCTACGATAGCATCCGCATCGGTACAGGGGCCACGGGCGCGAGGCTCCAGGGGCTCAATGCTAGCTTCAGGGATGTGGTCACCGACGTGCCCGCGTCCTTCGGCGACGCCAGCGCAGCGATCACCGGACTCAATCAGCGCCTCGGCGTGACCGGCCCCTCGCTGATTAAGCTCTCCGACCAATTCCTCAACCTCTCCAGGATCACCGGCACCGACGTGGCCGACAATGTGCGCCTCGGCACGCGCCTCTTCGGTGACTGGTCTGTCAAGACCAAAGACCAGGCCGCGACCATGGACCAGCTCTTCCGCGCCACGCAGAAGTCCGGCATTGGCCTCAGCGACCTAATGGCTACCGTTGTCCAGTTCGGCGCCCCTCTCAGGAACATGGGCTTCAGCTTCAGCGATTCGGTGGCCATGCTCGCCAAGTGGGAGAAGGAAGGCGTCAACACCTCGACCGTGCTCACCGGCATGAAGTTTGCCCTGAAGACCTTCGCCGCGGCCGGACTGGAACCGCAGGCGGCGCTCGCCGGGATCACCGCGAAGATCCACGACGCGACCAACGCCCAGACGGCGATGACCCTGGGAATGAAGACATTCGGTCTGCGCGCCGGCCCCGACATGGTGGCCGCCATCCGCGAGGGCCGCTTCCAGTACCAGGACTTTGCGAAGGTCATCGCCAACGGCAAGGACACGATCAACACGGCGGCCAAAGACACCGAGGACATGGCCGAGTCGTGGACGATATTCGCCAACACCCTCAAGGTCAAAGCCGAGCCCGCGCTGTCGGGCATCTTCCAGGGCCTCACCAACCTGATGCAGCACCCCTTCAGCAGGATCACCGACCTGTTCGACGCCAGCGCCGACGAGAAGTCCATAACGCGGCTGGAGGGTTCCCTGAAGCACCTGCGGGCGGAGGCCGCCCTGCGCATGGCCCTAGGCGACTTCACCGGGGCCGCGAAGATACAGGCCGGCATCAACCTGATAGAAGGCAAGCTCGGCATTCTGCGCGACCACTTCATCACTCCCATGGCCGTGGGCCACGTCAAGAACCAGATCTGGATCGACGGTATCAACCAGGGCGTCACCCGGGAGCAATACTTCCGGGACATCATGTTGCATCCCGTGGCCGTGGGCCACGTCCAGAACGCCCTCTGGCTCAGCGGCATCAACCAGGGGCTCACCCGCGCACAATACTTCAAGGACTTCGTAAAAAACCCCATGGTCGCCGGGCACCTCAACGTGACCCCATGGACGGACCCGATCGCCAAGGCGATGAAGGCGTACAACGCCTGGAAGTCCGTCGCCCAGCAGGGCTTCAGCACCGGCCGGCTCAACGTCGTGCCGCCAGCATCAGGCTACGGCGGTGGCGGCGGCCCTGCCGCATTCGGACAACGCGCGGATATCGTTCAGGCCGCGGAGTCTCGCGTCGGCGACCCCTACGTCTGGGGCGGCTCTTCTCCGGGCGGCTTCGACTGTTCCGGGCTCATGTACTGGGCCTATCAGCACTCCGGCGACCACGACTTCCCCCGCATCCCCACATACGGCGGCCGGCAGATCAGCCGCGGCAACATCCAGCCCGCCGACATCATGTTCTACTATCCCGGCTCCGTGCAGAACGGCGTCCGCGTCCCCTTCGGGCATTTTAAGATGTACGCCGGCAACAACCAGACCGTCGAGTCGACATCCGGCGGCGTGCAGGTACGGCCCGCGGACTGGGCCGGCGTGGCGCAGATTCGCAGCTACTTGGCACGCGGCGGGATCACGACCGGCCCCTCAATCGTCGGCGAGGCCGGACCCGAGGCCGTCATCCCGCTCACCAATGCCCGCCGCGGCGCGGCCGTGATGCGCGAGGCGGGACTGCTGCCGGGCGGCGAGGGCGCGACGGTCATCCACGAGCACTACTACATCCAGCTCCCCGGCGGCAGCGCCATAGTCGGCAACGCCGAAGACGTGGGCCGCCAGATCGCCCCAGCCGTGGGCCGCCGGCATGCCGCCGAAGCCGCCGCGCGGGCAAGGAGCCGCTGACATGGCGCGCACCCCTCTCACTTACGGCTACCTGGACATCAACGATGGCGTGAGCTATTTCCTCATGCCCGGCTTCGACCCCGGCAAGCGCGCGAAGACATATGACGAGGTGCTCGGCTACGGCGGCGGCGTCCTGCAGTTCAACGTCACCGAGGCTCACCTCATCACCATGACCGTTCCGCTGCGCTTGCAGGCCGCGAGCATGGCCGACCTCGACGCGCTCATCGACGCCATCAACGCCAAGGTCGACGAGGGCGCGCAGCCGCTGGTACACGGCGGCGCGGTTTATGCCTGCGTCCTCTCGCCGCGCGTCGGCTACCCGCATGAAGCGGCTGTCCTGACGACGTTTTCGGCCTTCGTCACCTTCTCACCGATTCGCATGCCATGACGGTGGTCGTAAGACATGCGGGAAGCGTCGCGGCTGGAAACTGGACCGACTTCACCGTGGAGAGACTCGCCGTCGATGACGGCTCCATGGCGCATGTCCATCTTGCCATGGCCTTGGATGAGAACGGATATCTGAGCAATTTCGGCTTCGCCATTCCTGCCGATGCGACCATCACCGGGTTCACCATCTCGGGCTCCTGGGTGAGGGGCGGGGGCGAGGACGCAGTACACAACGGGATTAGCCTGGCCGTTGAGATCGGTCCAGCATACAACGGCAACTTCCTCACGGCGTACGGGGAAGGCGCGACCGAAGACACGGAAATCTCCGAATCTGCGGCGAGTATCATGCCGAGCGTCGCGTGGCTAAACTCGGCTGGGCTCATGGTCACGGCGACTGCCCTCAGGGATATCCAGTCGGCCGGAATCGTCTATCTCAACTATGTGGCCCTGACGGTTGAGTACGACGAGTACGTCCCGCCGGGGCCGCCGGAGCCGGGGACTGTCGAGCCTTCCGTCGCGACGGCGGGCGTCTATGACATCACTGCGACCACCGCGACCGGCGGCGGCAACGTGACCGCCGACGGCGGCGGCGATGTCGACCTCCGCGGCGTTGTCTGGAGCACATCGCCTAACCCAAAGCTGGGTAGGCCATTCGGCCACCCCGGCTGGGAGACCCCAGATCCTCACCCAGGGGGCGGTGAGCTATTCGCCGGCGAAGGCACGGGGGACTTCGCAGATATCATAACCGGCCTCGCGCCGGCCACTCGCTACTACGTCGCCGCCTTTGCCCACAACGCTGCCGGGTACACATTCGGGGCAGACGTGACCTTCGTCACCCCCCCTGCTGTTCCCACCGTCTGGACGTCGAATGTCAGCAATGTCACGTCCACTACCGCGACCTGCGGCGGTCAAATACCTGCGTCCGGCGGGGCAGCGATCACAGCATACGGCCTCTGCTGGAGTACGTCCCCCCTCCCGAGGGGGGCGTCATGGTATACCTATGGTTGGCTGGGGGCCTTTGATGGCCCTCTGACTGGACTCACGCCAGCCACTCGTTACTACGTTTGCGCCTATGCCGAGAACGCCGGCGGGGTTGCCTTCGGGGCAGACGTGACCTTCGTCACGCATGGCCCCCCAACCGTCGCGACGGCGGGCGTCTATGACATAACGGCGACCGCCGCGAGCGGCGGCGGTGACGTCATCAGCGATGGCGGCGAGGCGGTGTTGGCGCGCGGCGTCTGCTGGAGCGTCGAAGCAAACCCGACGACGGCAGTCAACCTCATCCCCGCGATGACCTCCGCCACGGCCCCCAGCGGCGTGGCGTCGGCGAGCAGCGAGTTCGGTCCCCTCCGCCCTCCCTGGAAAGCGTTTGATCACGTAAACCCGACTGACGCTGGAGGTAATACTGGCTGGATGCCAACCACCGGCACGACCGGCTGGCTCCAGTACCAGTTTACGGCAGCTCATGTCGTCAGGCGTTACGCCGTCACTACGCGCAATGAGGGCACCAACTCGTACTCCCCGAAGACCTGGACGTTCAAAGGCAGCACCGACGGCACCACGTGGGTGACGCTCGACACGCAGACGAACATCACCGACTGGGCCGCGAGCGCCAACGTGCGCAAGGTCTTCGACTTCGCCAACTCGACGTCCTATGCCTACTACCGCCTCGACATCACGGCAAGCAACGACGCCCGCTACGTGGGCGTCGGCGAGCTGGAGATGATGGAGGCGGCCGACGACACCTTCGACGGCAGCGGCCTCGGGACGTTTGTCAGCCACATGACCGGGCTCACGGTGGGCGTCACCTACAACGTCAGGGCCTACGCCGTGAACGCAGTCGGGATTGCCTACGGGGCTGCGGTCACCTTCACTGCGACAGCGGATGCGCCGCCAGTCGAGCCGCCACTGGGGCCGCCGCGTGACCCCTCTAAGAACCTCCTCTTTGACGGCACCCTCGAGCTGAAGGTCGGCACGCTCGACGTTGCCGCGTCCGCTACTCAAGTGAAGTACTCGAACTCGAACCCCGGCGGATTCGGTAACCTGTCGTTCCGTCTGCCGGCCGATGCCCCGTGGGGGGCCTTCGACGCGCATGTTGTGAAGGGCGCCGCGGTCACAATGAATCACGGCCTGGTGGGCTTCGCGGCCACCCTCTTCGAGGGCGAGGTCACGAGTGACGTATCGCACGCCACGATTGCGGGCGGCAAGGGCTACTACGACGTGACCTGCGCAGGGCTCTGGTGGGCGGCCGGGCAGCGCAAGGACTTTTCCATGGTCGTCGGCGATGATGACTACGGCCAGTGGTACGCGATGGAAAGCAACGCGAAGGCGTTCAACGTGAGCACGGACGGCTGTCTGGACATCCGCCTTGAGGCGGGGCAGTCCGCAGCGGCAGGTGACAGCGCCAGCCTGTACTACTGGCTGGGCAAGGGCATGGGCGACCCCTCGGCGGTCATCGACTTCCTCTTCGGCATGGTGACATGCAACGTCACCGGAACAGAATGGGTTGCGACGGTGCAGTCCGCTCCCACCCCGTGGGGTCCGTGGACGGATTGCCTTTACTTGTCCAATGGCTGGATTGCGCCGGGCCTTGCTCAATGTGTCTCCATACTGGGGGACAACCCACAGGCGCTGAAACTTCAGCTCTCTACCACCAGCGCCGTGGACGCCCTGGCTACGGACCGCTTCATACGCCAAGACAACGTCTCAGTCAGCAGCGGCGTCAGCGCCAACGCCATTAGCGCCGTCAGCGCGGCCAATCCGACCGTCGTCACGGCGGCCGGTGCGCACGGACTGAAGACCGGCGACCGCGTGTTCATCACGCAGAGTTCCGTCTCCACGCCGACAATCAGCGGCTGGCGCACGGTCACGGTCACCGATGGGGCACACTTCACCGTCCCTGTCGCCGTGACCACGGCCGGCGGCGCGGGGACGTTCTACAAGGCGACCCGCATTGACCAGGCCCTGGTGGAGATTGCCGTCACGACCGGCCTGGCCACGCGCGCCAGCCTCCAGCATGGCGGCATCGGCAACCTCAACTGGGGCCTCAACGTGCGCCCCCACGCGAGTCGCGCCGGGAGCATCGACCTGCTCTCCGCGACCAACGTCGCGCCCTTCGACTATGGCTTTTGGGATAACAAGACGTTCTACTGCCAGGACCGTCCTCTGGCCATCCGCGCGCTTCACGACTACCTAATCGACTCCAGCCTGCCCGGCATCGACTTCGACGTGCGCCGGGCCACCGAAGACTCGCCGACCACGGTCAAGGTGCTGTACAAGTTCCGCGCCGAAGACGGGGTGGCGAGCCCCTACCCGGATGGCACGGCGCTAGCCGTCTACCGCACCGCTCCTGACGTGGCCTTCTCGGCGACAGGCGGCGACAAGACCACAGACGGCCTCTACACCGTTCACAAGTTCACCACGAGCGGCTCGCTGGTCTGCACCGGCGACCCGTCACTGGCCGAAGTGCTTGTCGGCGGCGGCGGCGCGTCCGGTGGAATGCGCGTCGGCGGCGGCGGCGGCGGCGGCGGCGTACTGTCTGGCACAGAGACGCTGACGGGGACGATGAACGTAGTCGTCGGCGCTGGCGGCGATCCGCGCACTTCGGTGACGAATACGCCACAGGCTGGAGACGACGGCGATAGCTCTTCATTCGGTGCTCGCACAGCCCTCGGCGGCGGCGGCGGCGGCGCGTATGCGACGCCCGCCAA
>Ga0209124_10001227_pt1 | contig 10571 bp, 13 predicted proteins | sample BarGraIncu01122A_FD_184502 | JGI IMG/M metagenome (GOLD analysis project Ga0209124, IMG submission 184502) | Arctic peat soil microbial communities from Barrow, Alaska - Barrow Graham LP Incubations 011-22A (SPAdes) (version 2) | ecosystem: Environmental > Terrestrial > Soil > Wetlands > Peat...
GTTAATTTTGGAAGCGAAGCTCCTGTTCGTCTGATATTCGTCGCAGATCTGAACCGGCTTATCAATACCCGGGGTTACAGGGAACCTGGTTTGCTTGATCCTGAGATTCAAAAGTCATATTACTATGTTGATACAGGAATAATAGCAGCCAATGTCTACTTATTTGCGGCTTCCCACGGTCTGGCAGCGTGGTTTCATAATTGTAACAGATCAGCGCTTAAAACAAAACTGAAACTGAACTCCAATCAGCAGATTTTGTTCGGACAGACTGTTGGATATCCTGTAAAGAACAAGGACAAATGATAAAAAGATTGCTTCTCCCGCTTCGAGGGATCGCAGGACATTTTCTTATTCCCCTCCGATCCTGTACAAATACTTCTGGGTTCTCAGTATCATGGAATTTCTTAAGACTGCCGGAGTTGCCCAGATACCTGAATCCATTTTATTCTGAGCGACAACCTCATATTCCCGGCCTGCTTTAATTGTCAGAGCTTCACCTCTGACTGAAAAGAACCAGATATTGCCATTTACATATAGAGGCGAGGCATCATAATTTGATGTTACATGTTTTGACCAGATTTCTTTACCGGTTTTTGCATCTATGCACATCATTATGTTCCTGGTATTGACCGTATATATCAAGCCGTCTTTGATTACAGGAGTAAGGCACTGGTTACGCGAAAGTTCCTCCAGTTTTTTCCAGATAACTTTTGAGGAGGTTATATCGCCATTGCCATCAGGATTAATTGCCATTAGTTCAGTAAATTTCCTGCCATCGTTTTCTTCCTTAAATCCGCTATAGGAGTATACTATTCCGTTTTCTGAAAAAGGCATTGCTATTGTAGATTCGGCTCCATTCACTACTCTCCAGATTTCTTTACCGGTATTGGGATCGTAAGCAATGCATACAGCCGAACCGTTGGATATCATCATATCCCGGCCTTTTATATTTATTATAAGTGGGGTTATATAAGCTTTTCTCCCGATTTCCGGAAGTGGTTTATAAGGTTCCTCAGGTCTGTCGGTTTTCCAGATTATTTCTCCGTTTGATTTATCGAGTGCGACTATGTACCTCACATCAACACCTTCGAAGTGCAGAATAAGGAGGTTCTTGTATAAAACCGGTGAGGAGGCAGGACCCTGCACATGTTTACACTTAAAATCGGTGCGTTTCCAGACAATCGATCCATTTGAAGTGTTTATGCAGGCTGTACCCATGTTTCCGTAATGCACATATACAAAACCCTTCTCTATGCATGGAGTAGGAGAAGCATAAGTATTTGTGGAGTGTTTCCCTTCAATTTCAACAGGAGTAAAAACACTGATATCATAAATGATCTTCCCGGTAAGAAAATCAATACAGACAGCATAAAGATCTTTCCCGTCTGACTTTGCAGTTGTAACCCATATCTGGTTGTTATAAATAACCGGAGAGGAATAACCACTGTCGTGAATTTTGGTTTTCCATTTTATAGTAGAGCTGTCGAGTTTCAGTGGAATGTTTTCCCCTGGTGCCAGACCATTCAGTTCACTTCCCCTGAAGTGAGTCCAGTTTTTATCCTGGGAAGCAGCTTGTTTAAAGCCTAAAAGGAATGCAATGCCCAAGAGACAAAATATAAGTGACGATTTAGAAATCATATAAGTTGTTTTTAAGATTTATAATGCCTTTCATCAAATAAAGGGAAAATTCATTACATTTCAAATAAGGGTTTAGAACGAATGATCTATGAATTCAATATTGCAAGACCTAATGACTTAAGGACCACCTTAAAACAACAACTCCGAATTCTTAAACTTTTCTGCCGGAATATTGTTTTATATATCATTAAAAATCCGACACATAATAGATTTAAAGGAATAAGACCTCCTGTTAAAATCGGGATTAATCAGTTATAATCGAAGCACTATGGCAGAAAACAAGGTAATTTTTAATTTATTGAATAAAACAAATACCAATTTACTAAGTATTTGCGTGCTATTGTTACGTTGTCTGATCGGAATCTATCTGTTTGTAGCAGGAGCCGGTAAAGTGATGGGGTGGTTCGGTGGCTTTAACATTGATGCTACAATACAGTTTTATACAAAGATGGGGATATCATCTCTGTTCGCGTACCTGAGTTGTTATACCGAGTTTCTCGGTGGATTCCTTTTAACGATTGGATTATTTACCCGGCCGGCTGCATTTGCCGTTATGATTAACATGCTTGTTGCAACTATCATAAGCTTACATGCCGGTTTAATCGGTCCTGCCAGTGCACAGACTCCCTTAATCTTTCTAATCGTTGACATTGCAATTCTTATTGCCGGACCAATGTCAATAAGTATTGACAAATTGCTTGTTAGAAAATTCAGTGACTAAGTCTGAATACTAAAACATTGTGTCCTTCTAATTTTGTTTTTAATGTCTCTCCGGTTGTACCGGTTTGTTTTCCTGTCCATACGCTAAAGAGGTTAAATTTCTCTTTGCTGAAATCAACTTTAAAATCAAAATCCGGATCAATCAGCTTGTTTTCTGACCAGTTAAATTCGAGTGCAACAGGTACCCTTTTACGGTTGAGGAAACATACCGCCCATTCTTTGTTCTTCAGCGGTTTCACCCATACCTCGGTACTGTCAATATCTTTATATTTAAATGCCTGTATTCCAAGTGGGTCCTGATTAATTGAGATCATATCCTTATTTGTCAGAATTGCCACAGTTGGGGGATCAGCTGTACGGATATCATTTCCCATAATAAGAGCAGATGCAAGCATGCTCCATATCGTAAAGTGAGACCTGTTCTCATTTTCAGTCATACCTGTTCCGACTTCCATCATGTCAAAATCATTAAAGCCATCGGGACCAGAATATTTGCGGATATCTTTCCGCATATATACAACTTTCATAACACCCCAGTCTTTGTAGCTTCCATGGTCAACCACACAATCAAAGCAGGGAGCGATATCACCGCTGATCCTCCAGAGCTGTCCTATGTTTTTTGCCCATAACCAGGGTTGGTTGTCGCCCCATTCACAAATACCAAAGACTATTGGCCTGCCTGTTGCATAAAGAGCATCTCTCATTATGGTATATGCTTTTTCAGCATTTAGTCCTGAAGTGTTGCACCAGTCGTACTTCAGATAATCAATTCCCCATGAAGCAAAGAGTTTTGCATCTTTTATTTCGTAGCCTTTGCTGCCAGGATAATCGCCACAGGTTCTGGTGCCTGCACAACCATAGATTCCTATTTTCAGTCCTTTTGAATGAACATAGTCTGCGAGCGCTTTCATTCCTCCCGGGAACTTTGCAGGGTCAGGGACAAGGTTCCCCTCTGCATCGCGTTGCTTCATCGACCAGCAATCATCGATAATAATATACTTATAGCCTGCCTCTTTATAACCATCCTTCACAAAGGCATCTGCAACATCCTCTATAAGTTTCTCATTTATATTTGTTTTAAAAGTATTCCAGCTGTTCCAGCCCATGGGTGGAGTAGGAGCCAGGTTTGGAAATTTCTGGCCAAAAAGCAGAACCGGAAGAAAAAAGATTAACGTTATTAAAGTTTTTTTCATTGAAATGCTGTATTTAATTTGTCAAATATCTGGTTCCCAATTCTCCCTTCTCCTCACGCCTCACGCCTCATACCTCATGCCTACTGTTTTACCAGTTCTACTCTGCGGTTCAGAGCCTTGCCTTCTTCAGTATCATTTGTTGCAACAGGGCATGTAGGTCCGTCTCCGCAGCTGTATAATCTTGCGGCATTTACTGAGTACTGTGTCACCAGGGCATTGACAACCGCAATAGCCCTGTCCATTGAAAGTTTCATATTTGTTTCGATTTTCCCTACATTATCAGTATGACCTACTACATAAAGTTTAAGGTTTGGATCAGCCTTAAGCAGTTTTGTGATCTCCTTCAGGGTTGGGATTGACTCAGGCTTCAGCGTTGATTTGCCGGTATCAAAATAAATCCCATAAACAGCCACTTTGCCCGACTCCTTAATGCTTTTTGCCATGCTGCTGGCATCGGCAACCACATCCTGGTTCATAGCCTGCTTTTCCACTATTGTAATTTTATACATGCCATTGCCGGCTGATTCAACATATGCCCATGTCTCCATCCCATTCTTTATCAGCTTCATAACCGAACACTGGTATCCTCCATCCTCCCATTCATAGATAATTTGCCCTCCGACCTTCTTTATTGCGTTTGTGTAGTTCCTTACCACCTGTAATCCACTTACGGCAGGAGCATTATCATTAATGGTATAATTAATCACAATCAGATGACCCTCAATGGCCTGCGTTTTGTTATCCCCTGTTTTAAACTCGAACTTGTCAAATTGATTATCCGTATAGCCCGAAATACTGTGATTGGGCATTCTTGAAAACAGTGCGGGATCCTTGCTGCCTTCGAAGTCATTCTGAGCAACCATAGGAGCAATGCCGTAAAGCATTATTACAAACAGGAAAATAACTTTTTTCATTCTGTTAGGTTTTAATGTAAGTTGGATAAAATTAACATAATTTAATGAAGGGGTAAGTAAGATTTTGATAAATTTATGACTGATTTATCTTTAGTTATGACTGGCAGATTCAGAAAAATTTTAAAATGTATCGGGCTTTCGTTGTTTATAAGCTCAGTACCGGTAAGTGCGCAATTACTTCAGGATAGCACTGCATTGAACCTTGTAAGGGAAGATATTGATTATATTTATAATCAGCAGTTTAATGAAGCACGTGAAGTTTACCCAAAGATTGTCAGCTTATATCCCAACCACCCTATTATTCTTCTCCTTAAAGGAATTATGACTTACTGGGAAAATTATCCTATGCTCCATACAAATCCTTCACATGTTTCCTTTGAAGAAGATATGAAGCAATGCATCAAGCTGTCTGAAACCAACCAAAATTCTGATCATGAAGCAGAATATTTGCTGGCTGATCTTTGTGCAAGAGGTATGCTACTGACGTTTTATTCCGACAATGATCTAATTATGGAGGTTACTCCGCTAACAATAAGTTCTTACAGATGTCTCAGGCGTGCTTTTGATTTTACAGCAGTCTGTACAGATTTATATTATTTTACAGGTGTTTATAAATATTACCGTGAAGCCTATCCTAAAATTTATCCAATATATAAATCCTTTGCTCTTCTTTTTCCACCCGGAAATATGGAAACAGGATTGAAAGAACTACAGAAAGCTGCACTCAACTCTGTTGTTTTAAGAGCGGAATCGTATTCAATGCTTACATGGATCTATTTAGGCTTTGAGAATAGGTACCCTGAGAGTTTATATTATTGCAAGACTCTTTATGAAAAGTATCCCGGAAACGAGCTATTCCTTATCACCTACATCAGAAATCTTCTTCTTATGAAGAATTATAGTGAAGCGGAAAAACTTTTATCCTCCTCAATATCAACAGAGGGAAATAAATTTTTTCAGGCACAGCTTATAATTTTAAAAGGGATCTTACAGGAAAAAAAGTATCTCGACAATAAACTGGCTCAACAATATTATAATACAGGGATAAATGAAATTTCTCTGTTCGGTAAATATGGGAATGAATATGCTGCATATGCCTATTTTGGTCTGAGCAGACTGTGTGATGGTAACGACGAAAAGCACACGCGCAAAATTTACCGGAGGGAGGCCATGAAACTGGCTGACTTTAAGAAAATTAATTTTGACAAGTAATCGTGTAAAAACCCCGAGCCAGAAAAGATGGGAAGAAGGCTAAGGTTGAGGTTAAGATTAAGATTAAGATACTATAGGATTAAAAGACTGCAAGACCACATATAATTTAAATCATCCTTTATTTGTTTTCAGCAGTTGTCCTATATGGAAGAAGGCTTTTTTTGTAAAGTTTCCAGTACTGTTTTCAGGTACCAGAAATTTTTTTTCATAACCTAGTCTCAGTCCCAGTTCTTTCATACTTGCATTTCCAGAGGCATGCAGGATGCAAGGTTTTGATCCTGTAGCGGTATTACTTAATCTTCCGTTATAAAATTTCAAATCCTTCAGATCGGCTCTGCGGGTTATGAAATCTTTAAACAGGAGGTTATGAAATATTTCACATTTCCAATCGATATCAATATTATACATCTTCTGAATATAAACATATGTCAGCAATTGCTGGTCCATAGATGTGTCTTTCATATGAAACTTATCAACAAGTTCATCTATCAGGTACTGCGCAAACCCAGTCCTGGAGATCCAGGTACCTGTATTCAAAAAATTATAACTGGTAGGAGTCAGAGGTGTCTTTTTCCCTGATGTGTTAAACTCATAGTTATAAATCGCACCGGTAAGTTTACCCAGATTAAGAGCGCCACAAAGAAAAGCACATGAAAGTTTATTGAATTTATATTCAATTTCATCGAGTCCGCTCAGAAAAATTACATCGAACGGATCAACTATGATCACAATTTCCTTCTCAGGAAGATTTTTAATATAGTCGCGAATCACAACAAGTTTTTTCCCGTATCCTATCCATTTTTCATTCCATCCAAGGATGACCGGCTCGATACTATTTCGTTCGCAAGACTCTATAAATAAGTCAAAGTATGACTGTTTATCTGTTCCGAAAGCAATGACTTTTGGCATCCCGGGTTTAGGTTATTAAATTCTGTGACAGCTCAATCTATCGCTGTTTAACTGATCGCAAAATTAATATAAAACTGTTAATAGACTATTTTTCAACTTCAATTCAAAAGAAGTATGAATAAGCAGAGATTTCAGGTTTTCAGTGATCATTTAAAAGTGAAAGGGATTTGCAGGCCAATTACCTGAATATCATGTTGTAATATTTGACTTCTGTCTACTTGCTTACTAAAACAAATTACTTTGATTATTTTTGCATGAAATTTTTCAGAATTTTATATTAAAGTAAAGAAACTATGGCCGATTACTACCATATTGATTGCTGTGGCAGCTACCCTGTCAACTTTTAAAGGTGGAGGATTCAGCACACGGAGCCTGCTCAATCAGACCTTAGCAAGCGATCAATGGGCATTTTATCAGAGTAAAAGCATAAAGAGCTACATCTACGAGATGCGCAGGGAAAACCTTGAGATTCAGGTGACATCACTTGAAAAACAAAAAGGGAACGAAGAACTGATATCAAAGTACAATGGAATGATATCTGATTACACTCAAAAAGTGAAAAACTATGAATTGGAAATCAAAGATATAATTTTGCTGTCTTCAATAGCAACCCTGTCAAAAAAGAGGTTTGTATGGATATGCGGTCTGGTTTTAGGATTGATAGGTATCTTCTATTTCATAGATGGTTTTTTCCTGTTTATATAATAATGCTGCTTAAACGCACCAAAGTAATTATTTGACTTAGCAGGTTGTGTGATATTATTCAGGATACAGATCTGTTTGCAGATTTACTCATTAGTTTTTTCTCAGTATACGGAATAGATTCTTTCCTTTTTAGTTTTTCCAGTTCTCGTATAGCAGGAACAAGGTCTTTGCCGGCGAGCCGGAATTTATTGGTATTATCGGGAGTCATTAACCAAATTGCGGTACCTGGTTTCAACCCCTTTTCAATGATCATATTCTTATCATTTATTTCGCCAGGGATCACAATTTGTTTTTTCCCTTCTTTGGTATACACAAACGGTACGCTGTCTTCTCCTGTCTGAACACATTCAACAGGTATGTAAACTACTTTATCATAGGATTTGATCATCACCCTGTTACTTGTGGTCATAGAAGGTAAAAGCCGGCTGTCGGAGTTGTCAATTTTAATCATGACCTCGAACATTTTTGAATCGGAATTCGGAAGTTGTTCTCCTATATTTGCAATTGATGCTACATGGCCTGTAATCGGTTTGTCATGAAAAGCATCAAGTGTGATTTGTACAGATTGTCCCGGCTTAACTTTCTTTATTTCAATCTCGCTTATGTAAATTTTTGAGAGCATTGATGACAGATCGGGAAGTGTTGCTACCACAGGATCGAATGGATCGAGGGAAGAACCTGTCTTGATTTTCGCACCCGACCTGTCTGTCTTATAAATCAGCATGCCATCTGCCGTGGCTTTAATTACAAATTGAGTAAGGACATTTCTAAGGTCGTCGACTTTTCGCTGTTCTATATCAAGATTGACTTTCAGGTTTCTTATATCTGCGATCGATTGGTTACTCTGAAGTGCGTAGATATTTTTCTTCTGCTCTAGGAATCGGATTGTTTCATCCAGATCAAGTTCCGCGCGACGAATAAATTTGCCTTCTTTGGCAAAAGCATAATCCTGTTCGGTAGATTTCTTCCCGGAACTTAGCTTCACGAATAAAAACAATGCTAAAATGCAAATTGCAACTACGATACCTGTTACAGATGTCTTTTTCATTTCGATGGTTTCAAAGTTAATTCATTCTAAAAGACATCCTGAACAGGGATTTTATTCCCGGTACTATATCTTACTCAATCTTCTTTGCAGTCATCTCATTAAACTTGAAGCCTGTAACCTTTTTATCCTTATCGGAATGAAACTTGAGCGAGCCCCTGAATTCTCTTACAAAAAAATCTGAATCGGAGGTAAAATATACTTTCCAGTAAAGATCACCCAGTACATTAACCGACAATCCATTATCGCTACTCTTGAAAATTGCCTTTTGTCCACCCAGAATATATTTGCCCGCGTATTTGTTCAGAACTGAACTATCTATGTCAACGACCTTTTTTATTTCGGGCAGATAGTAATCCTTCCAGTTATAAACTGTTGCGACGCTATTGAAAGCTGGGTCTCGATGATATATTTGCACAGATCAACGGGGTTTGTCCATAAACCTGCTGCAGCCTGCTCGGGGTAAATATGGAATTTACCTGTTATTTCCTTGCCGTCCGACCTGTAACCTGTTGCCCTTATCTTCTCATTTGCAGGTGATGGAGGCTGCCTGAAAGAGAGTGGTTTCAGTTACAGGCCGGTTTATCGAAACATCAGCATAGCCATATCCTCGCGCCCATTCAATTTTGTAATTATGTATTACGGCAATGCTGACGCCATTAATATTATATTTTTTCATCCTTTCAGCCAGATTCCATCTGTCGTTGTTGCCTGTCTGGATCCATCCTGCCAGGTTATTCTCTACAAGCCTGATTTTTTCCTCAATATCTGATGTATATTTCTTTGTCTGCGCGTTCAGTGAAAATGTGATCATAGAAATGGTCATAATTATAAAAACAAAATATTTTTTCATAATAGTAAGAATTGGCACTATCTAAGATAATAATTTCCTGGTAAGTCAAACAAGATACCTACTTCTGACATTCGAATTATATAACTTATTTACATAATTGTGTAACGCAGGATGGTTCTTTGACATCTAACTTTGTTTTTTTAACTAATAATCAATAAATTACAAAATGAAAAAGAATCTGTTACTTGGTTTTTTAATACTTTTTGTATTAAGCACCACAGCATTTGCAGGCTTGTCTGATCCGAAAAAGGAAAATGAAAAACCGGCAGTTTCGAGAGAAAATAAATTATCGGATGAGGAAATAAGCCGTATGAACAAACGTGCTGAAATTGATAATCTTTCCGGTTCTAATCTTTTAAATAAAGAAAAGAGCTCATCGAATGATCTCAAGGCAACAAAGCAAGTTTATGTTGAAGGCGAACATCATCGTCATGGCGGTTACTACATATATGGTGGAGGACTTCTTCTGGTGATTATTCTGGTAATTATTTTAGTTTAATCATATACTGAATTCTGATTTTACACTTGTATTCACTGTCAGTTTATTGTTGTTAGACATTCAGTTTAACACTTTATTAAACCGGCAAAGGGGAATATCTAAACTAATTTTAAAACTCCGCATATCATTGATATTGCGGAGTTTCTTTTTATAAAAAAATGAAGAATTCCCTGTAACCTTTTACTTTTACATAGGTTTACAGTAAAGATTGATGCAAATAAAAAAAACTTAAAGCTTGGATACTCTCTCGGATAATGCACTTATGCTGAAGGTAAAAAATGGTGACATTGATAAAATGGGACTGTTATATGAACGATATCATCGTCAGTTGTTCAGGTTCCTTTTTAACATGACACTGCGCTCTACGATCATTTCAGAAAAATAAAAAGAACCCCTTCCCATACCGATATGAAGGAATATGAGGAAAAAATAGAGGGTGAGCATCATACCGATGCACAATTGGAAAAGGAACAGGAATTAAAAACACTGGAGAGAGCAATGGGGAAACTAAGTGATGAGAACCGTGAACTACTGATCCTTTGCCGCTTTCAGGAACTTAAATATAATGAGATAGCAAGAATACTGAATACAACTGAAGGAGCAATAAAAGTGAGGGTGCTTCGTGCTTGAACCAGTTGAAAAGCAACTATTTAAAAATTGAGAAATAGATATAAATATGGAATGCAAAGATTACAGCGAACAATTTACTTCAATTCTGACTGACACTCTCGGTCAGGCAGAACGATGTAAAATTGAAACTCATCTGGCAGGTTGCGTTGATTGCCGGAGAGAGTTTGAAGCAGCCAGAAAGATCTGGAACCTGATGGGTGAAATACCCTAGCCAGAGCCTTCAGAGAATATGCGGGCAGGTTTTGACTCAATT
>Ga0209124_10001233_pt1 | contig 10527 bp, 11 predicted proteins | sample BarGraIncu01122A_FD_184502 | JGI IMG/M metagenome (GOLD analysis project Ga0209124, IMG submission 184502) | Arctic peat soil microbial communities from Barrow, Alaska - Barrow Graham LP Incubations 011-22A (SPAdes) (version 2) | ecosystem: Environmental > Terrestrial > Soil > Wetlands > Peat...
TAGGCACTCCCGCCGCCCGCGTGGATGACGCGCATGATCTGTCCAGCGGCGAGTTCAATATCCCGCTCCATGTATCCAATGTCTTCAATGTCGTCGCGCCCGGCCTTTCGCGCCTCGAGCTCGAGCAGCTGCCCGATGTTGATCCCCTCCCGCTGCACCCACCAGCCCTCGTGATCGTCGCCGGACAGCGCCTTGGTCTTGATGCCGGGGATCTGAGGACAGACGCGCAGGAACTCATGGATCTGAGGAGTCACGCCATGGACCAGCAGATCGAACTCGTTGAACTTCGCCTGGCCGTCGCACCAGTTGCCAGCGAGATAAACCGTCGTGACGCCTTCTGCAGCATACCATTCATAGAGCTTGGTAATGACGTCCTCACGGCAATACTTCGAGGCCGTGTGCCAATCGGCCGTGTGTCCGATATGGAACATACCGCTGCGAGCGCCCAGGCCTTCGAGTGTTTCTTTGACCGGGTCCTCGGGTGGCCGGATGTCGTTTTGAATGGAGTAGATTCCATTCTCGCAATCAAGAGTGACCGCTCGTTCCTTCAGCTCGTCGAGTCCAGCTTGAATGACCTTCGGCGCGACCTCGAAGAAATCGGCGAGTTCGTCTTTAGTGCGCTGATACTTCGTCAGGTATTTGCGTATGCGCTCTGCCAGACTGTTGTCTTTGGCGACAAGGGGAACAGTCGGGTTCGCTTCTCTCGGCAGGATCGGCTTGCCGATCGAGTACCCCTTCCGCGGACCCGGCATCTTCGTGTTCAAGCCGTACAATTTGGCATAATTCCGGATGGTGTTCGCCGGGATCCCTAGGGCAACGGAAGCCCTGGTATAGTCGCCTCCATGCTCAAACGGGTGCTGTGCGGCATAGTCGACGACGGCCTTCTGACGTTCTGTACGAATGGGCGCGCTCACAAATCCTCTTGCTGAAAAGATACGACCGTGCTATGGTGTTCATCGTTCACGGGATGGCCTCCTGTGGATAACACGAGAGGGGCCGTTCATACCGGCCCCTTGGCAGTTTCGGTCAAGCTAATGGCGGTGCGGATGTTTCGGCGGCGGCGGCGGGCGCGGCGGGCGTTGTTTCTGGCGGCAATTTCAATTCCTGCCAGGCATCGCCCCAAACTAAGTGCATTGTGCCGACCGCCTCATTGAGCGCGTCCTTGAGGGCGTCAACCGTGAGGGCGGGCAGTTGTTCTAATGCCCGCTGCATTGCGAGTTGGAACTTTGCCGAATTGGTCAGTGCGCCATAGGTCTGCTGAACCACAAGCACGATGGCTTCGGCAATGAGCTGGTTATGTTCTATGACGGCTTTGGCTGCTGTCATTTGAGCGGTGTGGGCATCGAACCAACCCTTGACCATAATGGGCATCAATGTGGCGATAATGGTTGAAAACAGAGCGATGATGGCGAGGATGACGGGATTCCAATCAATCATTTGTGCCTCCTATTTGCCGAGAGCCGTGAGCAGACGATAGATCGTCCACTCCATAGCACCCCATGAAATAACCCCATCAGGGTCATGCCCGGGGTCAATGATCTTGAGGTCGATAAGTTTCTGCTCTGCTTTGGTTATTGGTTTTGTTATTGGCATGAACGCTGCGCCCCAATCTGCTTGTCTCGTTTCATTGATGTCGACCTTCTCACCGCCTACTATCGTTCCATTCAGGTCGGTCATCTGGACAAAGTGAGCATGGATGGATTCTTTGTGGTAGCTCCAAGCCCCTGTCTGCCAGAACCATGTCGCAGTCTTGTTTGTCCAACATCTGTCAATAAGAAGAATACCGCCATAGACACCGACGCGGGCAAGGCCCAATACTTCCGCAGCACCGCGTAGGTACTCGTCAATAGCCGGTTGGTCGGCAGGTCTCGCGTCAAAGTCCACGGCGAAATAAACAGGTCTATCCTCGGGAAAGCCTGCCGCCCTAGCCTGTGCAAGCGCTACAAGAGCATCTGCGTGTCCTGCGGAACGTCCCTCCCGCGGTCTGTAGATGTACTGCTCGTAGACAAGTACCAGCCCAAGGCCGTGAGCTCTTATGTCATCGGCCTCTTCCTTAGTGATGACCTTCGTACCGAAAACGGCACAGACGTAACGGGCTACAAATACGCCAGCCGCCCTCAATGCATCGAGGTCGGGCCTTGCTGATGCGTAGTCAAATCCCTTCTTTATTCCTTCCATGTCACGCTCCTATTTTAGCAATCCATTAACGATGAACCCGAGGATCCCACCGACAAGAGAGACAAGCGCCAAGAGCAATGGAATAGAAATGCCTGACCTGCCCTGGCTCTCGTTCTGGGTCTTTTGAATTAATCCGAGGGACGCGAGAAACGCATCATCCTTGAGTTGTTGCTGTCGTATCTGTTCTTGCGCATTATCATTTATTTGTTTCGTGACCTGCTGTAGATTTTTGGCAACGACATCGGCAGTGGTGTTCACGAGCGCTCGCTGTTGTTCATTGAAGTTAGACACCTGTGTCGCCAGTGTTGACTGTGTATCCAGCGCACGATCGGCAGCAACGCGGACTGCGGTTGCATCTACTTCCCGAATGGCATCTAGACGCTTGGATTCGGCAACGCGCATTTCTTTCATGTAATCGCTGAACATGACAAACCGGTCATCAACGCGGCGCACCTCCGCTTTGAACCAATCGGTCAGCCCATTAACCGTAACGTCAATCAACTTCAGCGTGTTCTGTGTAGGATCACTGGTTTCTTTTGTCATCTTGCCCCCCCCTAACCCTCAATTACCGTGGCCACTTTTGCGACTATTGCGACTGATGTGGCTTTCTGCAAGTCTGTCAGCTGTGCCGTTGCCATGTCCAGACTTGCCTGCAATACTGCAACTTGCTCCGTTTTAACGGCCACTTCTTTTGCCACGTCTCCCGCCGTCTTGACCGCTACAATACCCTCATCTGGAAGTATGGTTCCTCCCACCGCCACACGGAATGCTTCGATTGCGTCATCACTTCCTGTGACATTCCAGACACGAAGTGGTTCTGCTGAAATGGTATCCAGCTTATCTACTGAGGGATCCCGGTACGCGTCCATCTTCGCTCTGATAAACATGTCTACACCTGCCTTTGAAGGGTATCAACTCGTCGTACCTGCTCTTTCAACCGCGCCATGAGAGTATCCATAGCCCGTCCTGCCGCTATCGTCTTTCCATCTTGCCTATAGTCGATTGAGTAGACGGTGAATGGCGTTCCATCTCCATCGATGGGATCCCCCACTTGAATGTCGGTTCCCAACGGGACATCTCTTGTGTATTGCTCCCGTGCCACAGAGACTATGGGGAGTAGTCCGTTGGCGTATAACCTTGCTCCTGCCTCAGAACCGAACATATCAGCCACGATGAACGCTCTTTCCCCCGTGCCAGCCTGAACGGTGACGGGTTGCGGATTGTCAGCAACGAGTGCCAATGTGTCGATATAGTTATCACCTGTGAATGTCAATACAATCGTCTGAAGAGTGACAGGATTGCCCGTTCTGATGAAGTCCACCAAGGCAAGGTTGACTGCCTCGAACAGATTGAACGGAGAAGACCAACTGAAGGTCGTGGGAACCCAAGCGTAGTCGGTTACTGTTCCCATAGTGGAGAGTGTCACAGAAACATTTATTGGCCCAATGTCTTGGGGCCAATGGTGAACAGCATAATCCCACAGTTGAATATAATTGGAGCCCACGTACATAGTCAGCCAAGGAGCATTGTTACTGACAGTCTGTCCACTGATCACTACAGGCATGATGAATCCGTAATAGTAACTTGCGGCACCCCAAGTCATGCTAATGGTATAAGTCACGGACGAAACGACGCCTACGTGGGTTCCGACTGCGTTGTATGCCTGTGCGGTGATATAGCAGGTGATGCACTGGATGCCGTAGTGAACTCCGTCGACGAGATATAGGTTCGTGAACTCGATTCGGACTGTGGTGACCTGGGAGACTTGACTCACCGATGCCGGTACATCAGCTTCAAACGTGTTGCTGATGGTGTTACGCCATACGTCCTGCCACAGTGTTGCCCCGCCAGCGTTCAGTAAGGTCACACGATAGAGACAGTTGGCAGTCATGTTTCCGGCAATCGTCGTGATGAACTGGACGGGAGATATGGTAATGTTCTTCGTGTAGACATCAGTTGATGCAGTTCCTGTGTTGAAACTGAATCCCGCTCCTATTGGTCCGTTGAATGCGTGGGTCAACTCCAATTTATTGCTGGCATCCTGTTGTAATGAAACCACGACCGATAGAGCGGTGACGGGGTTCCAGTTAAGTTGAATCCTATTGAAATCCTTGAATAGTGTACTCAACCCAGCTCGTGATGCGTTGCCGACAGCTTTGAGCATACTACTCGCGCCGGATGGAACAGGCAAGAGAGTTGACGCTACCTGAGATACGTCCGTGACCGTACCTGTCCAGTGGATTGCGTCATTCAATGTCAAAACTGTTGATGGAGTCGGATATTGTTTGACCGTGTAACGCGCACTGACGGCTCCGTAGATGTTTTCATCTTTTTGCCATTTGGTAAGCGGGTCGAGACGCTGCATGTGGTAATCAGGAGTTTGACCACTTATGTACAAGGGGAAGACATACAGATTACCGTTGCGTATTGACGCTTGTGCGAGAGACTGAATCAAAAGTTGGTTGATGATGTCTACTGGCGCGATGTTTGAGAAAATCTGTGGATATGTCGTCTGTGTCAGTAGTTGTGCATTGATAATATTCAATGATGGGACAATCAATCGAATGGCGTCAGCAGTCGAACCGTAGGCCGTTTGGCGTGCCACGATTTCGGTCGTGAGAGCATATGACTCAACAGCCTCGCAAGTGTACTGATACAGGCCACCGGAGAACCCGACCGTGGTGATGGCGAACTGATACCGTTTGATTCCACGCTCTCTGATGACGGCTCCAATGATACCAATAAGGAGTGCCGCACATGAGAAGTTCAAGGTCGGGAGACCCGGCAACAATTCATCGTGGAGTACCGGTTCAATGACGTCCAGTTTGGCATCGCCCGAGAACAGGTCTATCCCATATGCTGTGAGTTCGTATGCTGCAACGTAGATGATGGGGTCTGTCGTAACTGTTCCAGCTGAATCAGATGCCTGCACGTAGACATCATGGGGTCCGCGCTCCAATGGAATGTTGACGGAGTAGACAAGAACGACAAAGTTGGCAGTAACGGTAATGTTGCCCGAGATACTTGTATCCGTTCTTGTCGCGGTCAAGACTCCATCGCTCCAACTGAGGAAGCGGTAGTTGACATTGGAGACAGCCGTTATCGGAGAACCATCCTTTCCCGCATCTACGACTTGAAGAAGATTCCCTACAACGGCACCATTTGCTCCGGCCGTATAGGTCAGAGTGAACGGGCTGGTATAGAACCCCTGGAGGAGACTATGGCGCAGGAAAGAGAGTCCGTTCATGGAGTTAGCTCGTCCCCAGCCCTATCTTCGCTTTTTCAGTCTGTCCCCACGCCCTGCATTCTTCGACATAAGCATTGTATGCTGAGGACTCATCGCTCGGGGCCATTCTCAGCATCCCCAGCTCGTCATCGATACTATATTTCTGCCTGATTTGCTCCACGACGCGCGCATCGATCAGCCGCACATGAGGACTGGCAGCCTTGATGGCGTCCAATAGCTCAGGAGTCAAAATCGCGCCCTCCACGATGATCTCCGATGGCTGTGTTGGCAATGTAGACGTATCAGGCACGTACACATACGTCGTGCCGTCAACGGTTGCCAGCTCCGTCCCGAGACGAGTCATCCCGTCCACGGGGAGAGCAATCTCAACCGTTCTCAAACTGTCGATATGCTTTTGGTAAGCGTAGATCATGGCATTTCTCCTTCATCGTTATCACGAGGTACCGTAAGGTGTGGGTCCTTCTGGCGTGACCAAGAATCGAGATGGCGCTCTGTATCTTTCCCGCCCGCAGTGCCCGCGAGAAGACAAACAGGCTGCGTTTGCGGATGAACCGCCGGTCTGCCCAGGTACGGTAACCGACAAAATTGACGCCTCGCTTGATGAGAGCAATGGTGAAGCGTGACAGCTCGAGGCCGAGTGTCTTGATGAAGGCAATGATGCGAGCGAGATATTCATCTGCCTGTTTTCTGGTGATCCCGAAGAGAATGAAGTCATCGACGTATCGGCAATAGCGCTTCGCCTTCAGTTCTCGCTTGATGAAGTGGTCCAGGGGGTTCAGATAGATAAGGGCATAGACCTGAGAAAGCAGGTTGCCGATAGGAATACCGATAGGTTCGCCATAATCGGCAAACAGCATCATGACGTCAACAAAGCGCCTATCCTTGATCCTGCGTTCAATAAGGCGCCGCAACACATCTCTGTTGATCCGGTAGAAGAACTTGCGGATGTCCAGCTTCAGGGTATAGCTGCCGGCTGGTGATACCTTCAACGCTTCCTGTGCATAGTCCGCACAGGCATGAGTCCCCTTTCCCTTTCGACAGGCGTATGACTGGTCAATGAACGCCTGGTCAACAATTGAACGGATCACCCGGTAGACGGCATGCTGCACGACCAGGTCACGAAACGCCGGGGCATAGATCTTCCGTTCCTTCGGCTCATAGACAGTAAAGGTAAGGTACGGTTGCGGTCTATAGGTACCACTCTGCAGCTCATCATAGAGGTTGTCCAGATTGTAACTCAGCCTTCGTTCGAACTTGAAGCAGGCCTGGTTTCCGTGTTTGTGCTTGCTGGCATCGAGATATGCCTCATAGAGATTGTCCTTAGTAAACGCTTGCTCGAAGAGATAGCCAATACGTTTCAACTTCTCACTCCTTGACGTTCGAGACCGTTGCCAGCCCTACCAGAAATGGAGCGATAGACCGATTTCGCAGCTACCAAAGCCTGCCGGAAAGCGCCTCCCTTTGTTCCACCATTCGGTTGCCCGATGCGAGGAGAAACAGAGTCAGAGCGAAACCCGATGTTGTTGTTCGAGTTCGCTCGGTTGTTGTTCAAATTGAGCGCCCACACGCCTGCGTTCGACGCATTGTTCCAGTTCCCACTCGAAATCGGACACATGTTAAGACGCTTCCCGTTGATTCTCGTGCACGATCCACCCTCCGATCATCCTGCCAAGTTCATCGATGAGTCGGCTGATCGCCAGGTACCTGTGCTCAGCCAGTGACTCCCCTCCTTCTTTCGTTCCATCCTTGAATTGAAAATAACCCAGACTGTAGGCCAGATTCGTGAACATGCGGAGCTGCTCATGCCGTATGTCCAGGCTCGTCAGTGTCGTCTTCTTGTGATACCGCTTCTGAGCTTCGACGATCAGGGCATACACGTCATACATGGCGGAACGGATCGACTGGCAGAGAGCATATTTCTCGAATCGTGGAAAATGATTGAGATAAATGTTCATCAATCCTGCCGTCTCTACGAACTTCCTGTTCAATTCCGCTTCTGAGTGCTGTCCCACATGATCACCTCGAGAAGAATGGGTGGACGCTATCGCGCCCACCTGACATGGCTACAAAAGATATAAGGCAGAGCGAAACCCGATGTAGAGGTCCGAGTACGCCCGGCCGTAGTACAAATTGAGCGCCCACAAGCCCGCGAGCGACGCATCGCCCCAGAGCCCACCCGAAATCGGACACAGCTCATTAGGCCTGTAATCGGCGAAGTAGTCAGATCCGAACAGGTTTGACCCGCCGACACCGGCGACCAGGGGCAGACCGAGACCGGCAGCAGCCCAATCATTGCCGCTTAGTGCTGCAGAGAGCACCTGCGTGGCGCTACCATAATATTTGACCGTGGAGGATGCGAGCAACGCACCATAGGTTGCCCCGATATTGTCAAAGTTTGCCGCCAGGCCTGTTGCGCCGAAGAGGTCGGTAGCCCCAGCATTGCTTCCTGTCAGCGCCTTCATGGCCTTGATAGTCTTGAGGACGAACAAATTTGTTCCGTCCGACCCTAAGCCGAATCCGACTTCCCAGATGAGCCCGTTCAAGTCGGCTACACCACTGTTCTGCCCGTTGTGAGTTGTGCGAGCGAAATAGTTGGCAGACCCGGTCTTGCCTACGTTGTAGGTACCGTTTCCATCAGAAACGTATAAGATACCGGCGTCTTGAGCGTCGCCCAGAGCGTTGTTGTTGCAGCCCTTCGGGAACATGCTGTTCGTCAGAAACCATGCACAGTTGAGCACTGATGTTGCCGCCTGACCATGCGCGAGCGCCAACAGCGCAAGTCCTGCCTGGATGAAACGGCTGTTGGCGAAGAAGCTAGCGCCCCTCGTCTTAGCCGCGGCTTGCGAGCCTCCGAGGTTGTTGGCAGGCGCGCCCGTCAGGGCAGAATACATGGCTGTTGACAGACTACCGCGTTGTGCACTCGTCAGCACGATGCCGTTCTTGATGCTCGAGGCTATGCCTCCGTTGTTCGAGTCGATGTATTTGTCGACGAACACGCCGGGCTGGATGAACCCGCCATCATAGAACATGCGGTGAAGGGCATAGCCATCAGCATTTGCCGTTGCAACGTCGACGTAGGCAGCAAGCGGCTTGATAGTGACGACGTTGATCGCGTTCCCGTTCGCTCCGGTTCCGAACTTGTAGAAGAACGCCGGGATCCACACCATGACAGAACCATCAGAGAACTGGTAGTTCCCATAGTTGTCGGCGGTCGGATCACGCGTCCCATTGAGCTCCACCATGCCCGCTGGCAATGCTCCTGGACAGATACCGACGCCAAACCCCATCTGGCCAGGGACGCCGATATGGTTGATCGCAGGACCCCGTACCGCACTGTCCGCTTCTGCCGCACTGAAGTCGTGATAGACCGTTGCAGCGTTCAGATGTGTTGCAGCAGTCGAACCTTCATAACCACGAGTGACCGTCCAGTCTGTGCCTGACCCCGTACTGGTGACGGACATTGCCTCTGTGTCGATACTGATGATGAACGGCGCAGTCGGGAAGGTCACGCCAGACGCAACGGTGATAGCTGTGCCGGTCGTATCTGTTATGGCTGCGGCAAGTTGACTCTGTGCAAAGTTCTTATGATTCATTTCTTCTTCCTCCTCAAGTAAGCACGGCCGTGTAAGCCTTGCCATCAATAATCACAAAAATATTCGGTGTCCCAGATGGACTGCTGAGAACGACAGACACCACGCACTGTTCGGCGTTCTCCGCGATACTTACCGAGGTGATGGTCATACGTCAGTCCTCTGAAGTTCAACGTACCAACGAGCGGAAAGTCCTTGGTTCTGTGCGATAGTCACGGCCGCTGAACCAATTGGGATGTCTGTGCCACCTAAGAGAGCCGAAATATCTGTGCCACTGACGTTAATAAGTCTGCTGCTGTCATTCTTGACAACTTCTCCCGCGTACCTGTTGCCGACGAAGAGCGTGTTGAACAATAGACTCAGGCTGGAATACGCGAGGGCTTGATACTCTGTAGATGTCAGGGCATACGGATACTCGATGAGGTTGCAGAGAGAACCCTCAAGGTTTCCAAGTGTCAGCTGGGGCCACGTCAGGAGCGCGAGCGTCCCGGTCCCGACGACCCACGAACCGCCCGCTGCATGAACTGCAATCGTCACGGCATGAGCGGCGTCTTCGATAGCAATGACGTCCAGTACCGTACCTGCTGTCCACGAAGCAGTCGGGAAGGTAATGCTGACCGTCGTGGTGCCATCTGTCCATGTGAGGACGTTTGTCGATGTGTTGATTGCGATCGTGTTATGTGCCGATGACCAGATGGTAAGGGCTGCGCCTGCACCGCTTGCACGTGTCATCTTGATTTGCATTGCGACTGTCTTCACCACAGAAACAGGTGGTGTCCACAGAGCGACATCCTGAGATGTGTCGCTTCCCAAGTAGAGACCGGCATCGTAGATAGGGGTGTTGATAGGATACACCACAGTGTTGTGAGTCTTTGCCAAAGCGCGCGTGAATATGACTGACTGACCGGCGAAATCCAGGAGCGTATTATTCATAGGCGAATAGAACAGAGGAGCCAAGTAATGGATAGTCGGAAAGGCGTTGACGTTACCCGACTGTGAGATTCCGGTGATGGACTGGTTGCCGAATTTGTAGCCGGTCGTTGGATAACGGACGACCGGTCCTAAAAGCGTCGGGCTCACTAACGCGGTCAGCTCATAGAGGCTCTGCTGATACATGTTGCTTGGGAATGCTGGCACCTGGACTCTACATTTTCTCCACGAGACGTTATCAAGTGAGAGCATGACGATATCATGCCACCGAACACTCATCGGGTCCGCAATGACGCCGTTAATGACCCACGTTTGCCAGTCCTGACCGAGCGGGATTGCGCCGTTGTCGTTGGTTAACGGCACATGGTAGGTCGAGAGGATTTGTGGGTCAGTCCGAGCATATCGAGCCTGAACGAGCTGGATCAGGGAGCCGTCAGGATATCTGAAGTACATTTACGCCCTCCCTAGTCCATTGATCACGTTACCCACGCCGGGCGCGACCTGGCGCGTGGCGAAGATCAGCGTGTCCATTTTCAGGCCCAGTTGCCGCAGTCCTGCTGCCACGTCACTGCCGCCCATCTT
>Ga0209124_10001235_pt1 | contig 10502 bp, 12 predicted proteins | sample BarGraIncu01122A_FD_184502 | JGI IMG/M metagenome (GOLD analysis project Ga0209124, IMG submission 184502) | Arctic peat soil microbial communities from Barrow, Alaska - Barrow Graham LP Incubations 011-22A (SPAdes) (version 2) | ecosystem: Environmental > Terrestrial > Soil > Wetlands > Peat...
ATCTCAAAGGCTATCCAGTCTCGCTGTTCCTCGAGCTCGACCCGCTGGTTTCCTTCGCCACGGCCATCACCACGCACACGGTTTACATGGGTTTGCTGTGGAGCCTGCTGCTGGTCATCCCGACGCTGCTGTTCGGGCGCATCTTCTGCAACTGGATTTGTCCCTACGGCATCCTGCACCATTTCATCGGCTGGTTGCTGGGCAAACGCCGCGCGGAGGAACGCGAACGCATCGAGGCCAACCGCTACAAAAAACTATACTCGCTCAAATACGTCATCCTCATCGGCATGATTGTGGCGGCGGTTTTCGGCAGCCTGCAAATCGGCTGGCTCGACCCGATCTGCCTGTTTCATCGCTCGATGACCGCGGCGATTTTGCCGATGCTTAACCTCTTTTTCCCGTCGAGCATTTACGTGCGGCAATACTTTCACGTCGGCGCCTGGGTCATTGGTTTTCTGCTCGTGTTCCTCGTTGGCATGAACGTGGTGATTCCGCGATTTTTCTGCCGTGTGCTCTGCCCGCTCGGCGCGTTTCTCGGCACTCTGTCCACGGTCGCGCTGTGGCGCATTGACCGCGATCCGCACAAGTGCGTGGACTGCGACCTCTGCCTGAAAAGCTGCGAAGGCGCGTCCGACCCGCACACGCAATTGCGCAAGAGTGAATGTTTCGTCTGCTTCAACTGCATCGAAGATTGTCCCGAAGACGCCATTTCGTTCAAGTTCATGCCGGCGCTCCAGCGCGAAATCACCGCGCCCGTCGTGCCGGGCCGGCGCGCATTTCTCGGCACCTTGCTGGGCCTGACTTTTTATGCTTTTGGCCGGGCCTCCGGCGCATCGGACCGGAATTACGACAAAAAAGTCATTCGTCCGCCCGGTTCGGTGGAGGAAAAGGATTTTCTCGAACGCTGCATCAAATGCGACCAGTGCCTCCGCACCTGTCCGACGAATGTGTTGCAGCCGGCGCTGATGGAATCCGGTCTGGAAGGCATCTGGACGCCGATCCTCAACATGAAACTCGGCTACTGCGAGGTGAACTGTACGCTCTGCGGCCAGGTCTGCCCCACCGGCGCGATCCAGCGCATCACCATTGAGGAAAAGACCGGCCTCGGACCGTTCGCCGGAGAAGGTCCGATCCGGCTCGGCACGGCATTTTTCGATCATGGCCGCTGCCTGCCGTGGGCCATGGAAACCCCGTGTGTCGTCTGCGAGGAGGTCTGTCCCATCTCGCCCAAGGCGATTTATTCGCGCGAAGTCACCTTCACCAAGCGTGACGGCAATCTCATCACGCTGCGCCGGCCTTACGTGGACCCCGCGCTCTGCATCGGCTGCGGCATTTGCGAACACGAATGTCCCGTCACCGACGAAGCCGCCATCCGCGTTACGGCCGTGGGCGAAACCCGCTCGCGCGACCGCCGCCTGCTGATGGACGGCGGGGTCACCAGCGCCGTCCGCGACCTCGAAAAACGACAACGTTGAACAATGCTCCCGCTGGTTGATATAATAGATTTCGGATGAAAATGACGAACCCCTCACCCCGTCCCTCTTCCCGCTTGGGCGGGGAGAGGGTGGTCCACGCAGAGCGGGCCCGGGAGAGGGGAAGGTTCTCTTCACCAACCGGTCAAATCCGGCAACCGTTTTAGTTCATGGAAAAAGTCACTTCCGGCCAGCGCCCCCGCACCTGCCGCGCCTGCGGGAAAAAATTCGAATATCCCGTCAAGGGCAGCGATGCCACGCGACATCATTGCGCGGACTGTGTCGCCATTCCCGCCGACGTGCGTAAAATTCTGGAACGCCTCAACACCCGCGTGGTGCAGCTTGAAAACCAATTGCGCCGGCTTCAGGAAAAGCCCACCAGCCCGTCGCCGGGCAACTGAGTTGAAAACAAAAACGCGGTCGGAATTTACTTTTACACGTCAAGCGACGTCATGCGGCGAATTTCCAAATCGTCGTAGCGCCTTTTGATGGGACGCAGATTTGCCCCAAAAACCGCAGTCAGAATGACTCCGGGCAGGAGCAACACATACCAGACAGCGTAGGGTTGTTTGAGCACGACGGCAACAAGTCCCACAATCGTCAAAAAAATTCCCAGCACGATGAAAATCTTTGTCATCGCCAGAACAAATTTGCGTACCTTTCCCATGCCCGCGAGACAGCCCAGTAAACCGCCGAAACAGCCAATGACCGAGCCGCCAATGCCGCCAATCATACCGCCTTGTTTTGCCGACCACCAACCATGCGAAGCAGCCTTGTTTGTAAAGAGGCCACTGACAGTCCCGTTGGTCGCGTTTTCAGTTTTTAAAGTTTGTGAGTCTTGCGCGGCGGCAGCCAGAACGAACCAAAACAACAAACTTATTTGAAATAACTTTTTCATTTTGTTCCTTTCTTTTGATTTTGATAGGCGGTCAGAAGTTTTTTGAAAGTCTGCGAGTCCAGTTTGCCGTCGGCGAAGTGTGCGCGCAGCTGGCGCTCGAAATCGTCGTCAATTTTCTGGCTGTCGAGGATTTTGACTTTTTCAATCAGCCGGTCGAGGCGAAGCCGGAGCGTCGGATAGGAAACATTGTAGGCGTCGGCCAAATCCTTGAGCGAACCGGAAAAAAGGACGAACCGCTTGATAAAAGCCAGATCCTCGTCCTCAAGAAAATCCATCCAATGCTTTTTGTCGGAATCACTCATTTAATAAAATTGATTTGCTCTTTAATTTTATACAACTCAATGAAGTTAAAGTCAACATCAATTTTATGAAATTAGGCAATCAGACAAAAGCCCAGACGGATGGCCCGACATCTTAATAATCGGTCCCGCTCATGACGCCGTCTGGCAGAGACGGGCTTTGCGCTGGTCCATCTCGGCAAGTCCGGCCTTAACTTCCGCCCGCGGCAAATTTCCCGCCGTCAACACGTCATCACCCAATCCCAGCAACCGCTGGTAAAACAACCGGCCAAAGTCCAAAAGTTCAGCCTGGTCCGGCCCGGCGTCCGCCATGCCAAACAACGCGTCCTCGGCCTTGGCGAATTCTCCGGTTCGTTCGTAATGGCGCATGAGCATCGCGTTGGTCTTCACCGGTAGCGGCGCATCGCGCAAGCCGGTCAGGAACGCCTCGACCGTGGGCACAAAGTCGGGGCGCTCTGTAATTTGACTGCGCCCGAAAGTATCGAGTAACAGGTGTAATCCTTTCAGGTAATACTGGCGGCTCTCTTCCAGCCGGCCCTGGCCGGCGATAAGGTCTCCATTCGTTTTAAGCAGGGTCGCCAGCATGAAGGCCTTGGTTTCGACAATCTGGGTTGGTTCGCCCTGAATCAACCGGGCCAGCAACTCTGTCTCGGACATTTGGAGCACTTCCACGGCGTCCGCTCCGGTCAGTCGTTGAAATTCTCCGGTGGTCACCGCCGAAGCCTCCTGCCACTGCTCGTTTTTCGCGAGCCCGGCAATCTTCGCCAGCATCGCGACAAACTGTTCGATCTGACGAAAAATGTAATCGCGGCGAATCATGGCTTTCCGTTGCCGTCGAAAATGTCTTCAATGCGCAGCTTGAAAAGGCGCGCCGCCTTGAACGCCAGCGGCAGGCTCGGATCGTATTTCTCCGTCTCGATGGCGTTGACGGTCTGGCGCGAGACGCCGAGTTTGTCGGCCAGATCGGATTGCGACCATTCTTTCGCCGCGCGCAGTTCGCGCAGACGATTTTTCATTTATACCTCCGCCATGAAAAAAATAATCCAATTAAAAAATAGGCCCACATCAGGTAAAATGCCCACTCCCCATGAAATTCCGGCGCGCCCTTTCCGCGGAGGAACAAATAGCTGATACAGGTGAATCCTGTGGCGATGGCGGAAAACGCCGCCGCTTCAGTAAAGATTTTTCTCCACATCTCATCTACTTCTGAAATGAAGCGGATGATGGCGGCGGAAACATAAATCAACGGCAGAACCGGCAATAGAACCAGCCAATACCGATACGGCGATTGTTTGTCGTAAAAGTAATTCAGCGCGAAAATCCCCAACGCATACGTGACGAAGCCGCCAGTCATCCGCAGGTAGTATTTTTTTATGTGCGGCTTCCTCGGTTTCATATTGATGGCAGCGGAAACGATAATTGCCGGCCAAAGCGGCAACGAAATCACGGCCAGTATTCCTTTGGCAGTTGCGGGGTGCAATCTATGATTCATCACGGCAAGCCCCAACACATACGTAACCATGCCGGCAACCGCCGACCAAAAGTATTTTTTTTTGTGCGGTTTCATTTGATCACTTGAGGAATTTGTCCACTTGGGCCATGAATTTTTCGGGCTGGTCAAGCATGATGAAGTGGAACGAGTCATCAATGCGGACAATTTTTTTGTTTGGCAGGGCGGCATAGTTCTCCTGGTAAAGCTGGTCGGAGGCCGCCTGCGGAATGCCGATCAAGGAATCCCAAGCATGGAGTATCGTCACTGGCGCTTTTATTTTGTGCAGTTGGGGGCGGATGTCGGTCGTCATGTCCTCATACATGGCGCGGGCCACGACTGATTTGTCGGACGCAATTGCCCATTTGGTTGCCTGCTTGCATCCGTCCGGGGATTTGACGAGCGAGTGCATGAAAGCTGTTTCGTTTTTGGCGTAGTCATCCTGCGTTTGAGCGAGGATGCTGTCGCGCATGGCGGCGGCTTGCGGCGCTACGGCGGCGGGGTCTTTCGCACCAAACAATGCACCATAAAATGGCAACGCATCCACGATCATCAGTCCACCCACGTCTTCAGGATGCTGAAACGCAAGCATGCCGCCCATGAGTCCGCCGAGCGAATGACCAATCACTCTCGGCGCTTGCAGCTTGTTTGTCTTGATGTAGGCGTCAATGGCATCCACCGTCGGCTGCATCACCGGACCTTGCGCGTTTGCCTGCGGCGGCGAGCCGGCAAATCCCGCCACCTGGATGATGTGCAGGCGAAAATGATTTTCCAAATGGCTGGCAGTGGCGTCCCACACCGCACCCGAAGTGGCGAGTCCGGGGATGAGCACCACGTCCGGGCCGTGCCCCCGGACGGTGACGCTGATGCGGTCTGAAACAACATCCGCAGCGGCGGTGAAAACCTGCCACGTCAGGGCGACGGTTAACAAAGCGATGAATTTGCTTCTGTGAATGGGTTTGTTATTCATAATAGAACCAGTGTAAAGCATACTTGTCATATGTCAAGCATTCTTTACATTTAGATTGGGCAATTTTGTAAGCCTTAGCGCGTCAAAAAAATTCGGAACGGAAACCGAGCGGTTGAACCACGGAACGCCGGCCTCCGGCACGGCTCGTTGAGGTTTGTTTCAGCATCGCGCCGTGCTGGAAGCCGGCGTTCCATAAAAAACGAGGCTGGAATTGCTTCCAGCCTCGCCTGAATTTTTCTGGTAGGGTCAGCGCGCTGCGCTGACCGGACGCCGCAGCGCGGCGTCCCTACCGTTGTTTAGTAGCCGCCCATGCCGCCCATGTCCGGAGCACCGCCGCCCATCGGGGCCGATTTTTCCTTCTCCGGAACGTCGGCGATGAGGCACTCGGTCGTAAGCAACAAACCGGCAATCGAAGCCGCGTTTTGCAGCGCGGTGCGGGTGACCTTCTTCGGGTCCACGATGCCGGCTTTCACGAGGTCTTCGTATTCGCCGCTGGTGACATTGTAACCTTCGTTGCCCTTGCGCTTCTTGACTTCCTCGACGACCACCGAGCCTTCGACGCCCGCGTTGCTTGCGAGTGCGCGAGTCGGTGATTCAATCGCGCGCTTCACGATGTCCACGCCAATCCGCTCGTCGTCGTTGGCGGGTTTGACCGTTTCAATGGCGGGCAGACAGCGGATTAGAGCCACCCCGCCGCCGGCCACAATGCCTTCCTCGACCGCCGCGCGGGTCGCGTGCAACGCATCCTCGACGCGCGCCTTCTTTTCCTTCATCTCGGTCTCGGTCGCAGCGCCGACGTTGATGACGGCCACGCCACCGGCAAGCTTGGCCAGACGTTCCTGCAATTTCTCGCGGTCGTAATCGCTCGTCGTCTCCTCGATCTGGCGTCGGATCTGGTTCACGCGGCCCTGGATGTCGGACGACTTGCCGGCGCCTTCAACGATGGTGGTGTTTTCCTTGTCCACCACGATTTTCTTGGCGCGGCCGAGGTCGGTCAGTTCAATGCTCTCCAGCTTGATGCCGAGGTCTTCACTGATGAACTTGCCGCCGGTGAGGACGGCGATGTCTTCGAGCATGGACTTGCGCCGGTCGCCGAAGCCCGGGGCTTTCACGGCGCAGACGTTGAGCGTGCCGCGCAGCTTGTTCACCACGAGCGTGGCGAGCGCTTCGCCTTCGACTTCCTCGGCGATGATGAGCAGCGGTTTGCCCGAGCGCGCGGCCTTTTCGAGCAACGGCAACATGTCCTTCAAGCTGCTGATTTTCTTTTCGTAATTGAGGATGTAGGCGTCCTCGAGTTTCACCTCCATCGTCTCGGCGTTGGTGACGAAATAAGGCGAGAGATAGCCCTTGTCAAATTGCATGCCTTCGACCACTTCGAGTGTCGTCTCAATGGACTTCGCTTCCTCGACCGTGATCGTGCCATCCTTGCCGACCTTGTCCATCGCCTCGGCGATTTTGTCGGCGATTTGGAAATCCCAGTTGGCCGACACCGCGGCGACTTGGCGGATTTCGTCCTTGTCCTTGACCTTCTTGGTGATCTTGTCGAGATGCGACACGGCGGCTTCGACGGCTTTGCTGATGCCGCGCTGAATGCCGATGGGATTCGCGCCCGAAGTCACATATTTGAGGCCTTCGCGATAAATCGCCTCCGCGAGAACTGTCGCCGTGGTCGTGCCGTCCCCGGCGGTGTCGCTGGTTTTGCTGGCGACTTCGCGGACCATTTGCGCGCCCATGTTTTCGTAGGCGTCTTCCAGTTCGATTTCCTTGGCGACGGTCACGCCGTCCTTGGTGACGGTGGGTGAACCGTATTTCTTGTCAATGACCACGTTGCGGCCCTTGGGTCCGAGCGTGGCGACGACCGCCTTCGAGAGCTTCTGGACGCCGCGCAGGATCGCCTGCCGCGCCGCCTCATCAAACAGTAATTGTTTTGCTGCCATAATTATTTGGTTTTTGGTTGAGAGTTGATGGTTGAGTGAGTTAAACAATCACGGCGAGGATGTCGTCGGCATTGACGAGTCTGTATTCTTTGCCGTTAATTTTCAAATGAGACGGCAAATCCGTGCCGCCGTATTTGGAGACGAGCACGCGGTCGCCTTTTTTTACTTCAAACGGAATTTTCTTGCCGTTGTCGTCCGTTTTGCCGGTGCCGAGGGCGATGACGATGCCTTCCTGCGGTTTTTCCTTGGCGGTATCGGGAATGATGATGCCGCCCTTCTTGACTTCCTTCTCTTCGACCGGCTCAATCAGAATCCGGTCTCCGATCGGTTTAATGTTTAGTGCCATAGTTTGTTTTCCTTGTTGTTGGTTTGTTAATCGTAATCAACTCCCGCCGCACCCGCGATGGGAAAATTCTTCAATTCTTTTCTGCCGGAACAATTCCGCCCGGCAACGGTTCAAATTCCGGCAATGCTTCGCCAATCACCGAATTCACTTCCTTCACCAATCGTTCCTTGACCGGTTTCGGCAGCGACGGCAGATCGCCGTCGTTGAAATAGCCGAGCGCCTGCAATGAAACCCGCGAATTGAACTCGCCGTTAAACACCGCGTAAGCCGCGCCCAATCCGTTCTTCAAGCCCACGCCCTGCCGCAGCAATTCGTCAATGTCCAAATAATCCTTCGCTTGGCTGCGCATCCAGATCGTCCGCAATTTCGTCGCGAGCAAATCCAGCGGCGAGGCCACCCGCGCGACTTTGTCCTCGTTTTCCTGCGGGTCGCGCACCCGCCGATACGACAGCCCGCCGAGAAACTGAATCTTTATCACCACGCCACGCGTCACCTCGACGTCGAGCGTGTTGGCGGCCACTTGCACCGGCTTGCCGCCGCGCAGAAACGGCAGCGAACGCATCAATTCATCCGGGTCAACCGGCTCCGAGGTGAAAAAATCAAAGTCCACCGAAGCGCGATGCCCGTAATGCAGCGCCACCGCCGTGCCGCCATACAGCACGAAGTGTCGCGGCACTTGTTTTAGCTCCGGCCACAACTTCCGTTGCGCCTCCGGCAGCACGCTCAATTTGGGCGCGAAGCTCATGTCAAAGACCGAATTCCTTCAAGAACGCCCGCTTGGGCCGTTCCGGCACGGGCAGTTCAAAAAAATGATGCCACATCACCCACGACTTGATGTCGAACAAGCCCGGCTCCGCGTTCAACAGCGCGTCGCGAAACGCCTCCCAGCCGAAGGCTTTCCTGAATGCGACGACTTCCAGCCAGTCACCGCGCGTCATCACCTGGCCCAGCAACCGGCGCGGCTGGCCGAGGGAAACCTCCGGCGACTGCCACCAGATCAATTTGGCGGCAAAGCGTTTCAGTTGTTCTTCGTTGGCCATGCTAAATTTTATCGAATTTCCGCTGCTCCCGCGATGGAAAAAATTATTTCTTCTCGTCCACAACTTCCGCGTCAATGATCGGCCCTTCGTCTTTCTTTTTGTCGTCGGACTTCGGCTCGCCACTTTCCGGCTGCGGTTGCGTCTGGCCTTTTTCAGCCTGCGCCTTCGCCGAAGCCGCCTTGTAAAGCTCGGTGGAAACCGCCTGCCAGACTTCGTTCAGTTTTTCGCCCGCGGATTTGATGGCCGCGGCGTCCGTGCCTTTGAGCGCTTCCTTCACGTCCGCGACGGCCTTCTCTATCTTGCCCTTGTCGTCGCCGGAAATCTTGTCGGCGTTATCCTTGAGCATCTTCTCGGAGCGATACACCGCGCCGTCCGCTTCGTTGCGCGTCTCGACTTCCTCGCGTTTCGCCTTGTCCTCGTCGGCGTGCGCCTCGGCGTCGCGGCGCATCTTCTCGATTTCGTCCTTCGAGAGACCGCTGCTGGCCGTGATGGTGATCTTCTGTTCCTTGCCCGTGCCAAGGTCCTTGGCGCCCACGTGCAAAATGCCGTTGGCGTCAATGTCGAACGTCACCTCGACCTGCGGCACGCCGCGCGGGGCGGGCGGAATGTCGGTCAGGTGAAACTTGCCGATGGTCTTGTTGTCCTTGGAAAATTGCCGTTCGCCCTGGAGCACGTGGATTTCCACGCCCGGCTGGTTGTCGCTGGCGGTGGAGAAAATTTCCGATTTGCGGGTCGGGATGGTCGTGTTGCGCTCGATGAGCCGCGTGAACACGCCGCCCAGCGTCTCGATGCCGAGTGACAGCGGGGTCACGTCGAGCAGGAGCACGTCCTTGACTTCGCCCTTGAGCACGCCGCCCTGGATGCCCGCGCCGACGGCGACGACTTCGTCCGGGTTCACGCCCTGGTGGGGCGGTTTGTTGACGAGCGAGTGCGCCACTTCGACGACTTTCGGCATGCGGGTCATGCCGCCGACGAGCACGAGTTCGTCAATCTTCGCCACGTCAATGCCGGCGTCCTTCAAACAGGCCTTCACCGGCGCGATGGTGCGCTCGAAAAGTTTGTCGCAAAGCTGTTCCATTTTCGCGCGGGTCAGCTTCATCGAAATGTGTTTCGGTCCGCTGGCGTCCGCCGTGATGAACGGCAGGTTGATGTCGTACTGCTGCGCGGAGCTGAGGGCGATCTTGGCCTTTTCGGCCTCTTCCTTGATTCGTTGGAGCGCGTCGGGCTGCTTGCGCAAATCCATGCCGGATTCCCTTTTGAATTCATCGAGAATCCAATCCATGAGCATGTTGTCCCAATCATCACCGCCCAGGTGCGTGTCTCCGTTGGTGGCCTTCACCTCAAAAACGCCGTCACCGATTTCCAGCACGGAAATGTCGAACGTGCCGCCGCCCAGGTCATAGACGGCGATTTTCTCGTCCTTCTTTTTGTCGAGGCCGTAGGCGAGCGACGCGGCGGTCGGCTCATTGATGATGCGGAGCACTTCGAGCCCGGCAATCTTGCCGGCATCCTTGGTGGCCTGGCGTTGTGAATCGTTGAAATAGGCGGGAACGGTGATGACGGCCTGCGTGATTTTCTCGCTAAGACGCATTTCGGCGTCGGTTTTCAGCTTGACCAGAATCATCGCGGAGATTTCGGGCGGCGAAAATTGTTTCGGTTTTCCGTCCACTTCCACTTCGACCGCGGCATCGCCGTTCGAAGCGCGAACGACTTTATAGGGGACGCGTTTCTGTTCTTCCTGAATCTCGTCAAATTTGCGGCCCATGAAGCGTTTGATGGAGTAAACGGTGTTGCGCGAATTGGTGACGGCCTGGCGCTTGGCCGCTTCGCCGACGAGCCGCTCGCCGCTCTTGGTAAACGCGACGACGGACGGCGTGGTGCGTTTGCCTTCGGAATTTTCCAGCACGAGCGGTTCGCCGCCTTCCATGACCGCCATGCAGGAGTTCGTGGTTCCCAGATCAATGCCTAATACTTTTGCCATAAAAATTTAAAAATTGGTTGTCTGCTCCCTGTTCCCATGCAATTACGATGCCGCAATTCCTAAAACGCAA
>Ga0209124_10001237_pt1 | contig 10494 bp, 9 predicted proteins | sample BarGraIncu01122A_FD_184502 | JGI IMG/M metagenome (GOLD analysis project Ga0209124, IMG submission 184502) | Arctic peat soil microbial communities from Barrow, Alaska - Barrow Graham LP Incubations 011-22A (SPAdes) (version 2) | ecosystem: Environmental > Terrestrial > Soil > Wetlands > Peat...
TTTTTCCAAATTGCTCACAAAAGTAACAAATCATTTCCAAAAGCTACCATATCTGTTCAATTTCCATTCAATTGTTCATTTTGTAATAAATTAAAAAACACGGATTTACAAAGCAGAGATTGAAAAAACACTTAATATAAGCTACAAAACAGTCTTTAAGACATTAACTATGAAAAGATTATCGTATCTTTGATGTTCAAATTTCAACACACGATATGAAGATTTTAATCACCGGATATTCGGGATTTATTGGCAGTTATTTACAAAAGAAACTTGAAAAAACTGAGCACGAATTGATATTGGTGGACATTGCTAATGGAACGAATATTTGTGATTGGCAACAAGTTAAGCAATATGAAGGAATGGATGTCATCGTACATCTGGCCAATTTATCATTTGTACCTGCATCGTACGAACAGCCTAAGAGATTCTACGAAACCAATTATTTGAGCACCTTGAATATGTTGGAATTGTGCAGACTGAACAATGCAAAAATGGTGTTTTTCAGTTCATATATTTACGGACATCCCCAATACCAGCCCATCGACGAAAATCATCCAACACAGGCATTCAATCCGTATGCTCAAACAAAAGTTATTTGTGAAAGCTTGTGTGAAGGTTACAACCGCGATTTTAAGGTTCCAATTACTATTTTCCGCCCATTTAATATTTACGGAACCGGTCAAAATCCGGATTTCCTGATTCCAAGTATCATTCAACAAGCTAAAACAGGTAAGATTGTAATTAAGGACGACCGTCCAAAGCGCGATTATATTCACGTGGAGGACATTGTTGATGCAATTATTACTGCCATTGAAACTGAAAACGCGGATAAGTCCATCCAAAAGTACAATTTGGGAAGTGGACTTAGTTATTCGGTAAAAGAAATTGTGGATATGGTTCGGGGACTTTTCGACACAGAAATTGAGTATATTTGCACCCACGAAATTCGCCCAAACGATGTGATGGATACGATTGCTGACATTTCCAAAATTCAAAATGAATTACACTGGAAACCAAGCATATCCATTTTGGAAGGACTAAAAAAAATGGTTTCGGAATAAAAAATCAATTCGATAAAAAATAATATACTGCTCTATTTTGGCAGCTCAGAACAAACTCATAAGCATGAAAAACATTTTAGTCACCGGAGCCGGTGGATTTATCGGCTCTCACCTTACCGAACTATTGGTAGAAAAAGGATACAACGTAAAAGCCTTTGTGCACTACAACTCGTGGAACAAATGGGGGTGGTTAGACACCAGTCTGGCCAAAAATAAAGTAGAAATTATTACCGGTGACATACGCGACTACGATTCGGTTTTTGCAGCCATGCAAGGTTGCGACTCTGTTTTTCATTTAGCTGCACTCATTGGCATACCTTACTCCTACGTATCGCCTCAAGCCTATATCAAAACCAATATCGACGGCACTTACAATGTATTGCAAGCTGCGCGCCAACTTGGCATCGAAAAAGTAATGGTTACCTCTACCAGCGAAACCTACGGCACTGCGCAATACGTGCCTATCGACGAGTTGCATCCAATGGTTGGACAGTCGCCATACTCGGCCACCAAAATATCAGCAGATCAACTATCCATCAGCTATTTCAAATCATTCGATTTACCAGTGAAAATTGTTCGTCCGTTCAATACTTATGGTCCCCGCCAATCGGCAAGAGCCATTATACCTACTGTAATATCGCAGATTTTAAATGGGCAAACAAATTTGAAACTCGGAAATTTAAGTCCGACAAGAGATTTGACTTTTGTAAAGGATACAGCTAACGGATTTTACGAAATTGCCTGTGCTGACGGATTGTTTGGTGAAATAACCAATATCGGTATGAGCGAAGAAATAACCATTGGTAATTTAGTGCAACTGATAGCCGACTTAATTGGCAAAAAAGTAGAAATCATATCTGATGAACAACGTATTCGTCCGGATAAAAGTGAAGTAGAAAGACTATTTTGTGACAACACAAAAATAATTTCAAACACTAGTTGGAAACCCTACTACACGCTTGAAAGTGGTTTAAAAGAAACCATCGACTGGATTAGCAACAACCTTTCTTATTTTAAATCAGATATTTACAATGTCTAAAAGAGCAGTAATTTTAGCCGGCGGAAAAGGCACGCGATTGAAGCCTTACACCATTAGTTTGCCAAAACCATTGGTTCCCATTGGCGATTTGCCTATTCTGGAAATAATTATCCGCAAGTTGACAAAGTGTGGTTTTGATCATATCACAATCACTGTCAACCATATGGCCGAAATCATCCGTGCCTATTGCGGCGATGGAAGTAAATGGGGAACGCATATCGATTATTCGCTGGAAGACAAGCCTTTAAGCACTATGGGGCCGCTAAAACTTATCAGCGATTTGCCAGATAACTTTTTGGTAATGAATGGTGATGTATTGACAGATCTTGATTTTGAGGCATTTTACGAAGAACATGTAAATGCCGGGAACATATTCACAATTTCGGCGTATTCCAGAGACCAAAAGGTCGATTACGGTGTACTGGAACTCGGAAGTGATAACAAATTAGTAAACTTTGTTGAGAAGCCAACTACACGTTACAATGTAAGCATGGGAGTTTACATGGCTAATAAACAAATACTTGACTACATTCCAGCTAATCAACTATATGGTTTTGACCATCTTATGTTGGATTTGATTAAATTTAATCACCCGGCAACGGTAAAAATCCATGATGGTTACTGGCTCGACATTGGTAGACCGGATGATTACGAAAAAGCCTGTAACGACTTTGATGAGAATAAATTTCTATTTTAAAACATCATCCGAAGTAGTTTCAAAACAAATTGAAAATTAAATAACTACCTATGTCAGGGTTTACTGCAATTATCAGCAAAAAAAATACAATTCCTTCGCCCCTCACGTTTAGAGATAAAAATGTGTATGGCCAGGAAAGTCGTTTCCATACGAGTTACATTGATGCTGAAAAATACCGGATAGAACATTTCACGCACAACAAGTTTGAACATGACAAAATCCTAAAGGAAGATGAGCAGTTTGTCATTGGCATTGAGGGTGTGATATTAAACCTCAGCGAACTAGCTATTGCAACTCAACAAACTGATATTTACAATATTATAAAGAAGTTATTTATCACCAAAGGCAATGAATTTATTCATTCGTTGAAAGGTGAATTTGTTGGTTTTATCTACTCAAAAACCGACAATAAATGGGTAATTTTTGCCAATCCAACCGGCACAAAACGACTTTTCTATTTTCAAAATGAGAATTATTTGCTTTTCTCGTCCGACGTACGTGAACTGACTGACTTATGCCATAAGCTTTTGATACCCATCACACTTGACACAAACGGTGCCTATCTGATGCTGACTTACGGTTATATGCTCGAAGATACTACTTTGGTATCGGAGATAAAACGGGTAGCTCCGGGCACGATGCTTGCTTTTGAGAAAGGCGAATTGACAGTGGCGAGCTATTTCAATTTATCTTGTATTGAAAAAACGACTGACACGAAAGAGCAAGTGATCGAAAAAATGGACGAATTATTCTCGAAAGCTGTTCGCCTTGAGTTCGAAAAAGATAAAGAATATAATTACAAACATATTGCTACGCTCAGCGGTGGTTTGGATTCACGAATGACTGTATTGGTTGCCAACGAGTTGGGCTACAAAGAACAATTAAATTTCACGTTCTCCCAATCGAATTATTTGGATGAAATGATTCCAAAGAAAATCGCATCGGATTACGCACATGAATTTCTGTTCCAATCGCTCGACAATGGTAATTACCTAAAAGATATTGACAAAACCATCTATTACAATGATGGATTGATTCTTTACTCCGGTTCAAGTCATGTGCTAAAATCGATAGAGAATATAAACTTCGATAAATACGGGCTCATTCATACCGGTTTGATTGGCGATGCTGTAATAGGATCGTTTCTATCACAACCCTTTGTTGTAAAACCCACTATTTACTCGGGGGCTTATTCCACCAAATTGATTACTAAAATAGAACCTTATCTGCAAGCCATAGTTGATAAATATCCATCGGAAGAATTGTTTAAATTCTATGGGAGAGGATTTTTAGCGGCTACCAATGGTAATTTCTATTTCGATATATTCACACAAGCAGTTACTCCTTTTCTTGATTTGGACTTTTTGTCATATTGCTACTCAATTCCAGATGAATGGAAGTACAAACACAAAATTTACCTGGAGTGGATTGCTAAAAAACATCCTGAGTTTGCCAAGTATCAATGGGAAAAAACAGGAGTTTCACCGCTTAAATCAAATAATTACAAGAAATATTTTGATTGGAATTATTATCAACGCATGAAGTTGAAATTCTTCGACAAGCTATCGAAGAAGATGAATTCGGGTATGAACCCATTCGACAATTGGTTTGCTAAGAATCCGGATTTGCAACTTACTTTCTCCAGGTATTTTGAAGAAAATATTGCGTTATTATCCGACAAACCGGACTTAAAAAAGGACTGCGAATATTTATTTGCCGAAGGCAATACGAATGAAAGGTTGCAGGTTCTTACGCTCCTTGGGGCTATAAAACTGCATTTTACACAACAAAAAACACGAAGCAGAAGTAATGGGTGATGAATTAAAGACCAAGATGCTCAAAACATTAACCTGGGTATCGATTGATAAATTTGGACAACAACTAGCCCAATTATTTATTGGAATTATACTGGCTCGTTTATTAACTCCTCATGATTATAAATTAATCGGAGTGCTAATGATTTTCATTGCGCTATCTTCAGTTATGATTGATGGGGGATTTGGACAAGCCTTGATCAGAAAACAAGATGCAACACCAACTGATTTTAGTACAATCTTCTACCTGAACCTATCTATTTCAGTACTACTTTACATCATCCTTTTCTTTTCGGCTCCATTAATCGCGAATTTTTTCTCAGAGCCAGAATTAGTCAAAATATCGCGTGTTTTATTTCTAACCATATTATTTTACGCCATCTATTTTGTTCAATATGTGGTACTAAACAAAAAACTGGATTTTAGAACCCTTGCGTTGATAAACATCTCCAGCGTTGTAATCAGTGGAGCATTGGGTATTGTTTTGGCATTTAATGGCTATGGTGTATGGGCACTGGTGTGGCAACAAATTGTTAGTCAACTGATTCGTGCTATTTTATTTCCCATTTTAGTTCATTGGCGACCAATAAGACATTTTTCATTTCAGGTGATAAAGGACTTTTGGAATTTCTCCATCCATATGCTTGGATCTACCTCTCTGAACGTAATTTTCAATCATATTTACACCATTTTGCTTGGACGCTTTTACCCTTTACAAGTAGGATATTATGTGCAGGCAAATAAATTGAATGAAACGGTCAATGCCGCTTCGCAGCAAATTCTATTGAGTGGCACCTATCCTTTGTTAGTTCAAATTCAAGATGATACCGAGCGTCTGACACGTATTTTTCGCAAGCTAACAAAATCAGTTTCCTTACTCGTATTTCCTCTAACTATCGTTCTTATTGCTATTGCAAAACCTTTTATTCTTGTTTTAATCCACGAACAATGGCTATCGTCGGTAATCCTTTTTCAATTATTGCTGGCTGCCAGTATCTTCGGACCACTGTATAGTTTGAATATCAGTATGCTCAATGCCAGAGGAGAGTCGAAAAAAACATTGAGAATAGAATTTATAAAAAAAACGCTTATCCTTATTTCGTTGGTTTTGTGTTTTCAATATGGTATAAACAGTATGCTTATCGGGCTTATCATCGCCACCTACCTTTCTTATTTCATCTCCATCGTTTACATCAGAAAGGTGTTGGCTTTAAAACTACGTTCTCAATTTTCTGACTTACTTCCAAATCTATTGCTAAGCATCTTAATAGGAGGAGTTACAGCCATTTTTGCCTATCTATCAATAAGCAGTAACTTACTGTTAGTAAGTATACAAATTACAGTCGCCGGAATTATGTATCTGCTAATAGTTCGATTTATTTACCCCGAAATCTTTTTCAACGCATTGAATTTCATACGCGAAAAAATTGGATACGCATTGTCATTCATTAAAAAATAAATCTTCTTTGGAGAAAATAAATCTTCCTAAAGCAATAATATTTTATGCTTTGAAGTAAGATATTATTGCTTTAGAATAAATGTTTGCAGCTTAAGAATAAAACTTTCTTTCTTCGGAATAAAAATTTGTAGCTTAAGAATAAATCTTTTTAGCTTTGGAATAAAAGTTTTATTCTTAAAGATAAAATAGACTAAGAATAATTTTCTTTAATCACGTCCACGAAACAAAGTTTACTTCTTGATAATGGGGTAGATAAAACTCTTGATTATACCAAAAACTGAACGTATTTTCCAAATGATTTTTTTAAATCCAAAATTCGTAATGGATTGAGTAAAATCTTTTCGGGCACCAATATAGTCACGACGAACCAACTTAAAGCTTCCTGAATGACAGTAATTTACAATAAGTCTTTTTTGAAAATGGTGTTGAATCTTTGATTCGGTAATTCCCAAAAATTGAAAAAACGGTTCGTCCTGCTGACAAAGATATAGAGCCTGTTGATACACTCCCTCGATCATTTGAATAGTGTAGGTTTTTGTCACCTGATTGGGTGAAACGCGCCATTTGCCAACCGGTTCATTTACAAAAGTAAATGTGCCCAGAAGCGATAATTCCTGCCAGGTGGGCAAATCAACCAATGGCAAATTAAACTTTTGAACAAAACCGCCTATTTGTACTAAAGCTGTTTTACGAATTAAAACGGTAAGTGCAGGTATATAGTTAGAAAAAAGTAATTCTTTAAGTGCCGATTTTACGGGTGTATTTGTAAAAATTTTGGCTTCATATTTCAAATTTGGATACAAGCCGTAGTTTTCCGACAAATCAATCGAAACCCCATAGGCCTTTCCCCACGATAAAACTGCATTATCATCAGCTTCCAGAGTTTGTGTCTGTTGAGCTAATTTTTCCGGCAGCCACACATCATCGCCTTCAAGAACAGCAATGTATTTTCCGTTTGATTGTCCCAACGCAAAATTATAAGTCTCGGCTAAACGAAAAATACCTACATTTTTTTGTGTAAAAACCCTTATCCGTGGGTCTTGTTCTGCAAATGAATGGGCAATCTGCAAGGTATTATCCGTGCTTCCATCATCCACTACTATCATTTCCCAGCTTGAGAACGTCTGCACCTGAGCAGAGCGAATACAGTCGGCTAAGTACTTTTCGTGGTTGTAGGTAGGCGTTATAATCGAAACTAAAGGCATATTCATTGTCGGACAGGTTTAGCTACAGTGGCAATATGCTTATAACGGGCATCGCTCAATATTCCGAAGGTAAGATTTATAAACAATTTTTCTTTCCAACTTTTGCAAGGTCTGATACATTCATGAATAACTAATTCATAACCCTGCTCCTGATACATTCTGGCAGCACTTTTATACGTAAAAAAACGAATGTGCGTGTCGTCCAAAATACCGCCCTCCGGCTTGTACCGAAAATCTTTACGCCATACTATTTCAGTGATTAGATTGTCGATGTATCTGAAATTAGGAATGGATGAAACAACCACACCGGTATCCGACAGCAAACTCTTTACCATACGAAGTGTGTCCCAGGGTGCATAAATATGCTCCAATACATCGTTAAAAACCACACAATCGAAATAGTTTTTAGGAAGCTCTTCAAAAAAGTCATTAAAATCACCCACAAAAATACGGTCGCAAATTGCCCTTGCTTTTTCACCGGCCTCAGGGTTAATTTCCACTCCCCATACTTCACGGTCGGATCGCTGTTTTAATGCGGAACAAAAAATTCCTGCTCCACAACCAACTTCTAAAATTCTTACTGCAGTATCAGGAATATATTTAAGCATATCCAATCGGTCATTAAAATAATAACCGTTCAGATTTTTCATATTTTCGGGAGATTTTTCCATTTCTAATTATTGGTATTTAAATAGTTGATTATTTCACTTACCGCTTGCGCCGAGGCACTTCCTTTTCCGTACAAATCCATACTAAAATCAGATTGCTTTGTACTTAAAACTTCGTAGGCCGATTTCAATTTTGCCGGATCGCTTCCCACCAAAATATTAAATCCATTGTCAACCAGCTCTACCCATTCAGTTTGTTCGCGAAGAGTGATACAATGTTTACCAAAGAAAAAGGCCTCCTTTTGCACTCCGCCACTATCGGTTATCACCATCTCGCACGATTTCAATAGCATTATCATATCAAAATAACCTACCGGATCGATAAGTTTGAACTCCGGAACGATGTGTTGCTGCGCCAGAATATGGCGTGTGCGTGGGTGAATAGGCACTACAACAGGAGTTTGTCGGTTTATTTCATTCAAGCCGGCAATAATATTTCGTAGATTTTCGGGCGAATTTGTATTTTCCTGACGATGAATAGTTGCCAAAATAAACGAAGGCAAGTCAATGGTTTTCAATACCGTTGATTTTTCTTCGGCTTTAGCAGTATAAAAAATGGCCGCATCCTGCATGACATCTCCATTTTTTATAACTTTGACCGGTAAATTATCAAACCCTTCACGCTGAAGGTTCTTTACAGCCGTATCAGTTGGACAAAAAAGAACATTGGAAATGCGATCGGTCAAAATCCGGTTTATTTCCTCCGGCATTTGCATATTGAACGAGCGTAGTCCGGCCTCAACATGAACCAGTGGTATGTGTAGTTTGGCTGCCGCCAATGCACCTGCAAGTGTCGAATTAGTATCACCAAACACCAATACAGCATCCGGTTTTTCTTTAATAAGAATTTCCTCTATTCCTTCGAGCATTCGTCCGGTCATGGCACCGTGCGTTAAGCCATTAATATCAAGTTGATATGCCGGTTTTGGTATTTCCATTTCGTCGAAAAACACTTCGGACATATTCGCATCGAAATGTTGACCCGTGTGAATAATCAACTCTTCAACACCCAGCAATTTAAACTGACGGCTCAAAGTGGCTGCTTTTACGAACTGAGGTCGAGCTCCTACAATGGTTATAATTTTTTTCATCGTTTATACAACTTAATAATCTTTCAAGTCAAACTAATCCCTAACACAACGTACAGAAAATCCATAATTTTTATTCAGATTATTAGCCCCTAGATTAAAATCTTGCCATCCACAGCCTCTAGCACAACCATAATAAGCTGAGGATTCAGTTGTTGTCCAAATATCTGTACCTGATTTCAAAATATAATAAGAACCGTCCACACCTCTATATCCCCCTGCAACCATTGAGAATCCTGATGAATTGTTTTTCGTTAAGTCATTACCAGGTGCTCCAACATTATAGCTTGTATTCCAAAGTGTAGTAGTGCATAATGATTTAGCAATTTTATTTTCGGAAGTCGTTTTATCGTAATTGTAACCATTCGCAATTAGATAGTTTTGTAATGAAGCCCATTCTGCATCAGATGCAACATGCCAACCATTTGGAGCTATACTTCTACTATCTGTGACAGTATACCAAGTATAAAGTCTTCCATAAGTTGCGACGTTACTTTCGTCTCCATTATATGACCATTGATATTTAGGATTGACTGCATAAGATAAATCAGTATATACTGAACTTGTTGTGCCAATTAAATCACCGTTACTATATTTAGTTGTTTTCAAGTTCTCTACCATCCAAGTTTGTGAGCCAATAGTGATGTAGTTGTAAACATTACCATCTATATCTTTTACTGTCCCAATCAAACTAAGTGTTACAAAGTTAACGGCACATCCATAAGATGTTCCAGTTGAATTTGTTGCAAAGGCTCTTACATAGTACGAAGTATTAGGTATCAAATTCTTCATTTGTATTGAGAAAAAACCAATTCCACTTCCACTAACCTTAACACTGTCTTTAATAGTTGGATTAATATTCCTACTCCAGCAAATACCTCGAGTTGTAACTGTTTGACCTTTATCATCTGTAATCGTTGAGCCATATTCTGCTGTAGTTGCTGAAATATTGCTGACAGATAATTGGGGGGTTATAGTTGAGAGTATAATTTCTGAAGCTGAATCTTTACAGCTTAACAACAATAAGAAAACGACAAACAGAAAAGAAAAATTCACAAGTTTTTGTTTCATAATTTTTTAATTTAGATTATTTAGTAAGTATTTATTTGATGCTAGAAATCAAACCCATCTAACAAGCCTGCAAGTTCACCTGTGAGCGAACGACGCGAAAATCGCTCAACAGACTCCGATTGAACGCTAAGCGTACCTTTTTTATACCGGTTATAATAATTCAGAATTGCTGTCTTTGTTGCTTGCTCATCTGCGAAATCGACGATTACACCCGCACCCGTTTCGTTCAAAACAACTGCAGCATCACCATCGGTTGGACCTACAGCTAAGATAGGGCGTTTGGCAGCCAGGTATTCGAAAAATTTACCGGTAAGAATTCCTTTTGCATTACCGGATTGGTTGATTAGCAACATCAACACTTGGGAACTATTTTGCTTGGCAATGGCTTC
>Ga0209124_10001247_pt1 | contig 10429 bp, 3 predicted proteins | sample BarGraIncu01122A_FD_184502 | JGI IMG/M metagenome (GOLD analysis project Ga0209124, IMG submission 184502) | Arctic peat soil microbial communities from Barrow, Alaska - Barrow Graham LP Incubations 011-22A (SPAdes) (version 2) | ecosystem: Environmental > Terrestrial > Soil > Wetlands > Peat...
AAATATCATCCTACAGCATCTTGAAAGTTACAAAGAAGAAATCAATGAACTGTATGAAAGTAAATTCAAAAGGCCTATATTGTAGTAAGAAGCATATTGTGGGTAAAAAATCTTAATTAATCCCTGTAGCGAAAAACTATGTCATGCTAGGTGCAGATTGAAAAAACGATTGAAAAATCCATTACATTTAGTCAATCCAACGAGAAGTTAATTTTCGTTGGATTTTAATATTCTAGGCAAAAGAGTAAACACCTTCCTATCTCCCACACACGAAGTGTAGACATGTATTACATTGCACGAAGTGCTGAAAGAACTGGAACTTCTTTTAGCAGATGAATTATTTTATTCAAGCGGTAGCAAATAATTTAAACGCTAAATGTAGTTTCCTCTGTCCCTATTCAAAAATAGTTTGTCTGTTTTTTTCTTAGTTTCAAAAAATACGGTCTCTAAAAAACAGGCATATTGTTTTGGGGCATTTATTCCAAGTTCAACATAAAACTTAAATTGCAACTATCTTTAAATGTTGGAAAGCAGGAAATAAGTTTTCCGTAATCCATATAAAGAAAAGTAAGAATTAGTCCCAAAAACTTATTCTTACTTTTCAACATTATTAAACGCTATCACAACGCATTTTTTTGAGTGGATACCGGGGATCGATGTGTCAGACGAGGAAAAAATGGGTTGTGTCCACTGTCCCATAAGGAAAACCTGTTGTGACTTTTATGCTTTTGCCAAAAAGGAAACACACATAAAAGTCATAAGTGGTTTTCGGGGCATTGTTCACGAATTAGAGATTCCCTAATTAATACACTGGTTAGGTGTAATTGCTTTTCGCTCTGACTTTAGTCTTAATGGGTCTACTCTTCGCGGTCAATGAAAGCGTACCATTTTATGTGCGTTGGAAAGTGGCATGTGTAGAGACCGAAAGAACGAGCTTGCGAGTATGAAAGAGGAAGCTACTTATGCCGTGCCGTGCTGAAGGGTTTAATAGACACAAGCTAAACAAAGAGAAAATACTCGCACACAAACAATCCTATAAAACAGAGCAAAGCTATTTTAAACCTCCCGCAAGCCCATGAAATAAAATGGAATGCTTGCATCGACTGCATAACTAATAAGTGATTCGTCGTTTTATAAAGTTGAGCGAAGTATAACGTTAAGATATTAGTAGAGACCTAAGAAAAGCTAAACAGGTACAATCCACCACAAAGAAATGAATACGAAAAGACCACAGATAAACTCCGTGAAGAACTTAGAAAGATATATAACTCGTTTCCTGGCATTAGAGATTTATTCAACATCGAAAAACTCTGCAAAGCTATTGGTTTCTCTGACGAGTTGACCAAAAAAATACTAACGATGAATCCTGTCGGTTTTAAAGGAAAACTCTTTTCGGCAGAACATCAACGTGAGTTTGAAACTAATCACTCTATCGCTAAAATAGAAAAAGACAGTGCTGAGCCAAGTTGACTTCGATTGTTTGTTGATAACTTAGAAATAACTGAATGGTTCAAAAAGAAGTATCAAGAGTTTCAAAAAGATTTATGGATTAACCTGAACCCGAAACAAGGAGAAAATAGAGGATTTAAAATTTAAGAATATCTATAGTCTTTAGCCGCATTATCTGGGATAGCACATTAATTCTAATAACACATTATTCAAGGTGATGGGAATAATGATCGATATTTTACCCATAAGACCTCAAAGCTCTAGAATCATTACTCCTCTTGACTCATTCTTAAATCTTATATAAATATGTATATTTTTGTAGAAAAAGTATCATGTTCCGTTTTTATTGACTAATTTAGTGGACTAGTATTTAGAGTCTTCCTTCATTTTGATAGAATAATAGATTTACTGTATTTATTGACAGTTCAAATTATTTCTGCTCAAAACACTCCCTTTTCTTACCCTTTATTGCCCTCCTAAATTGCTTGTCCTAATTATTTTGTGTTGTCCAGTGTTAACTAATTGATAATTAACATATTGTGTTTTTGCTTGTCCTAGTTTTTTTCACCCCATTATTTGATAGTTTAATAAATGATTGTTATTTTTATTGAACAGAATATCTATTAAATGCAGCACAGGTAGCAGCACAGGTAAAAGAAATACATTTTTGCTAACAATAGACGCAACGTATTACAAAACCATAATCCAATAGTTCAGGTATGAATAAACTTACTCTTTCCCTTTTTTTATGTCTAATGGTATTAAGCCTACAGGCACAGAATCTTCACAAACTAAGCACCGAACGCAACGCCTACCGTGCAGCCGATCAACTGGTAAAACAACAAGTAGAATACAATGACCCCGGCAGTTCGGGCAAGAACCTGACCTGGGACTTTCGATTTCTGCACCCAATCAATGAGGAATACTCCCTCAACTATTTTATCCCCGACAGCACCAATATGATACGATTGTGTGGACAGGAGCACAATACCCGTTATTATTTCCGCCAGCAGAAGGACAGTCTGCAAGCCGTAGGGTACGAAAATTCTACAACTTATATGGAATATCCTACCCCCGAACTGCGGATGCGTTTTCCTTTTGCTTATGGCGATACGCTGTTTAGCTACTTTGTGGGCAAAGGGCAGTACTGCCACCGACTAGAACTGGCGGTAAAAGGCTATACACGCGTTGAAGCTGACGCTGAAGGCGAATTACTCCTGCCCAAAAGCGAAACAGTAAAAAAAGCAATGAGAGTGCGTACCCTCCGCCATTATACCGAAACGGGAAAAGACAGCGTGGAAATGACCCTCGACACCTACTCGTGGTACGCTGCAGGTATACGCTATCCGGTGTTCGAAAGCGTCAAAACTACTCTAAGCAAAAAGGGAGATAAAAAAGACGAAAAAGGCGAGAGCATGAAAGATACCACCGTGTTTAAAACTTCCTTTTACTACCCACCCGAAAAACAGACCTCACAAGTAGAAACAGCCCCTATCCCTGAGGAAGCTAAAACAGCAGACCTCGGAGCAGCCGCCGTATTTACCGAAGCACAACTTATGCCTAACCCGGTCATCGATAATCTCTATATCAAATACAAACTGGTACGCTCTGCCAAAGTTTGGTTTACGGTACATAACAACATCGGTATACCTCAACGCAACATTTCGCCACAACAGCTTGGAGAAGGAGAGCATAGCACCACTGTACCCATGGGTGGCTTAATTCCAGGAGTGTACAGCCTGTTTGTACATGTGGACGATATGGTGATGAGGCTTAATGTGGTGAAGCAATAAAAATTAATTAAATTAAACGTTATGAAAATAATAAAATCTACAATAATGCTATTGTTTGTCTATACCTTAGCATATTCACAGACCTATAATACAACAAATGTCTTTACTCAAGCCCCTAAAATAGTTCCTCTAACACCAGAGGTGGCTGGTTTAGGCAAATATGGAGATATACCTGTCAGTAAATATACCGGTATTCCATCAATAGATATTCCGATATATACCATTGAAGTTGGGGATTTGAAAGTACCCATTAGCCTGAATTATTATGCCTCAGGCATTCAGGTAGCGCAGGAAGCTACTTGGGTAGGATTAGGGTGGAATCTCTTGTGTGGAGGTTGTATATCTACAATTGCAGTAGGAGGTTCAGACTATTCTGGGTCTATGGGTAATACGGCATCAACAACTGTTGAATGGGATCTTTGGCAAAGGTTTTTGGATTATCAGCCTGGATATTTTTCAGACGGTTACCCGAGAAGATTTAAAGAGGAAGGCGAAAGACTATGGGGTGGGATATGTTTCGCAAAACCTGAACAAGTAGTAACACACACACCTGACCCAATTATTGCTAGGGCACTTCAGGGCAGTGGTGAAAGAGATGTGTATTCAATAAATTTTCTAGACAAGCATTTCAAAGTGATTACTCATCCGAAAGATGGGACAGTTATTTTCTTAGGAGAGAAGAATAAGTGCAAAGTGGTATTCAATAGTAATCATACATGGACTATAACTGATGAGAATGGCATTATTTATTCTTTTATCGATTACGAAATTTTCTCAGAAAACGCTGATATTTACCCCACTTCGTGGTATTTGTCAACAATCGTAACTCCGGAAGGAAGATGCATTAAATTTAATTACAGTTTAACATCAAACGTCTCTACCCTAGGCACATTATATGAAATATCACCATTTAATCAGCAGGTTGTTCCCAAAACAAGGGAAGCCAGAACTATCTCCGGATCACGGAAGGTGCTAACATCCATTGAGACTGACCGTGAAAAGATTCTCTTTAAAACCAGTGACAGGACTGATTTGGACAAAGCGGTTGCGTTAGACTCAATTATCGTTAAAGATGTGAACGATAATTTTGTAAGCGGATATAAATTTAATTACAGTTCTTTTAATGGGCAGTTAATAGGGGGAGATTATACACAGGACAACGTGCCTTCCTGTGACAAAACAACTGATATTGCCAAAAAATCACAAAGATTGAAATTGCTATCGTTATCTAAATTAAACACGAACAAGTCAGCACCAAATGCGACCTATTCTTTTGAATACAACGGAACATCCCTGCCATATAAGACATCATTTGCATTCGATTATTGGGGCAATTATAATGGAGAAGAAAATAAAATACCATTGACAGGAAATATGGTGTCCGGACTGAACATATATTCTTCCATCCCGAGTATGTTTGATCAGGATTTATTACCCTCATGTATAAGCACAGGTGGTGCAAATAGATATTCATCGAGCGACTATATAACTGCCGGAATATTAAAATCGATTACTTATCCGACAGGAGGGAAAACAAGTTTTGAATTCGAAGCAAATGAATTCGGCAATTATAAATTTCCGGCAGCTAGTGCAAAATCATCTTTTCTTACCAGTTATTATGGTTCTATGAAAAAGTGTAATTTCCCTGCTACAGACGCCGCGTATCCAGATTTAACTTTTACTCTAGACAAAGCAGCTACTGTATCTTATGAATACGAAGTTCATGGTAAAGACTATCCTGTACTAAGCAGCTTCAATGGGTCAGGTATAGTAATTTACCCTGTGGGTAGTTCAACAGGGCCGCCAAGTATCCTGCAATTAAACGTAGGGGATAACACATCTCAAAACTCATATAGTGCTAATGGAAACTACTACCATGTAAGTGGCAGTGTAACACTTTCGGCGGGACAATATAAAGCTGTGATGATCTTGTCTACAGGAATAATAAATAACAATATGGTTAATTCGTATGACACCCCATTCAATTTTATTACAGGCAATGTTTCATATAGTTATTACAACACAAATAATTTAAATAACATAAAAAATGGCATTGGAGGAGGAGTCCGAATTAAAACGATCACAAATTCTGACAATAATGGGAGTACGATTAATCTCGAAGATTACAAATATGTAAAAGAAGATGGATCGACAAGTGGGACGCTAATTGCGCCTGTGAATAATTCTAAAACAAGGGATGTTGTCTATGTTGTAAACAATATAATAGAAGGCAGTATAGGAACAACGACATATTCAACAAATATCACTCCGCTATCAAATGCTTCAAAAGGGAATATTGTCGGATATGACAGGGTTGAAGTCAGCAAAAGATCAAATGACACAAATTTAAAAAACGGCAAAGAAATTTTCTATTTTGAGAATAAACCTGCGTTTAAGTTTTATGATGACTGGTGCTCATTGGAAAATTCCGGTAATGGAAATCTATTAAAACAAGTTATTCTAAATTCAAATAACGACACAGTTAAAACAATTGGCAACACCTATTCCGAATCGGAAAAAGAAATAGAATACCTCAATATTCATGCTGAAGATAAGTATTATGGTCCAACAGATGTCTGTGATGATAGTGGTTCGTGGGGTCCTCATTATAATAAATATTCATATAATGGAAGGTTTCTACTGACAGTCTACCCCAATATCAACTATTGGACCTACTTAAGCAATAAAACCGAAACAGATTATTTTGGAACAAATAAAGTAACAGAAACCACAAGTTACAAATATAATTCTACAAATTATCAGGTAAGCGAAACCAGCGAATTGACCAGTGATGGGCATCAGAAAAAAACGGTATTGAAATACCCGAATGATCTTATCACCCAGTCTCCCGAACCTTATACCACTATGGTTAATGACCGTAATATGATTGCACCAGTTGTTGAACAATCTTCCTATAAAGATGATCAATTTCTCGAACTCGTACGAACCAATTATTGGTATCTACTTAATGGGGCAATAAAACCATATACGATAGAAAGCCAAATTGGCACAAATCCGTTGATAAAACGTCTGACATACAACGTCTATGATGTCAAGAGCAATCCTGTTCATATAATTCAAAATGAAGCCATAAATATCGTTTACCTCTGGAGTTACAATTATTTGTACCCTGTAGCCAAAATTGAAGGATTGACTTATGCACAAGTGCTTAATCTGTATCCACAAACATCCATTGATAACCTGGCAAAAACAGTAAATCCAACAAGCGATCAAATTAATGTTGTTCGCACAACCCTGGCGGGTCAACCGGCTTTGGTAACCACTTATACCTATAAACCATTGGTAGGGATAAGTTCCATGACCGATCCCCGTGGAGTAACCACGAACTATACGTATGATACTTTCAACCGTTTGTATTTTGCAAGTGATGCTGATAAAAACATACTCGGTCGGTATCGCTATGCTTATCAAAATGCTCCAGATAATGGGATGGGAGGATATTCTGTACCTACAGCAACGGTTACTCCCGGAGCTACAAGTTATGCACCCGGAGCTACAGGTACTGCTACGCTGGGTAGCGTTACAGGAGGTACCGGCAGCTATAGTTATAGCTGGTATTTGAAAAACAGCACCGGCACCGTGTTAGCAAGCAATTTGAATACTACTTCGACATCATTTTCATTTACCTGTTCGCAAACCGGAATATTGACTATTCAATGTGTAATTAAGGATAATACAACCGGAATTTCAACAACGGTATCAACCACTATCAGCTCTACTGCGGTTACGGTTAATGGCAGTTTTACCACTATGTCCGGTTACGCATATCCAGCTGCAACTATTTCAAAAACGGGGACTACTGTCACGTTTGTTTTAGTGTTTCTACCCACTAGTTCTCCAATGAATGTTGGCGTTAATTACACTGTTGCCAGTGTATCTGCAGGTTTTCAACCATCAGTTGCCCGTACTATTTCTTATGTCACCGGTGGAAGAACCTGGAATATCACGTTTGACCCTAGCGGTAATGTATACTGCAGAATAGTAAGTGGAACCAATCTGCCTGTTGGAAGCGCTGTTGCGTTTGGTTCACTAACATATAATCTTTAAACAGTAAGCTCCAACTCTAATCATCAATAAAAAATCAGATACCATTAAACATTATGAAGTCAAAAATATATTTTCTTTTAGGCCTTTCTCTTCTTTGTTTTGGAGAACTAAGTGCACAAAACAATTCGAAAGAGTTAGCAAAAGCTTTAGCAAAAGCATCTGCCGATAGCAGTTATATAGCGGTAAATAAAAAAGCCGGTTGGCAGTTATTCAGTTCGTACTTAACTCCTATCAAAGCAGATAGTGTAATGATAGAAATGATTGTACAGCATGACCGGGCTATCGATTGGAAGCAGGAGCAGCTAGTTGGTCGTATCAAATCAACTTCAATGTTGCCAGAGGCAAGTCAAACCGTATCGTTTAGTTTGATATTCGACGTGTATCAATTACGCGTGGAACCCAACGGGAGATGTTATCTCCGCTTAGCCTCCGGCTCATTGCCTGATGGTGATCCGGTTATACTACCTATCAGGGCGGTGTATAAGCTGTAATGTGGTTAATTCAACTGCTGACAGGGTTTTCAACCGCTGTCAGAGTTGCTGGAAAACGAATCTTTAAACTTTCATTCTCTTTCAACTTTACGAAATATACAATATGAAATCATTTTATAAAATTATAACCACTCACTCTTTGCTTCCCCTTCGGGCGTTAGGGGGCTTTCTGTTATGTACTTTACCCCTGTGGCTATCGGCACAGACTACCGGGCAAAACTATATTGTCACTACCGTACCTTACCAGACGGTAAGTGACCCTACCACCCTGACGGATGCTAACTCCAACACAAGCATTCAATACTTCGATGGATTGGGGCGACCAACAGAGACTATTCAAAAAGCAATTTCAGGTATAACAGGCAGCGATTTAGTTAAGCTAACGGAATACGATGGCGTTGGGCGGGAATATCGACATTGGCTACCTATTACCAGTACAGGTAATGGGGCGTATGTTACTCCGTCAACAATTACTGCTAATACCACCACCTTATATGGTAGTGATGGCAAACCTTATACAACTACAAATTACGAACCCTCTCCATTAAACCGTGTTACCGGACAATATGGTGCAGGTGCTAGTTGGTATGCAGGCAAGAAGAACGACAGCATATTATATCAAACCAATGCTGGTGAAGTAGCCTATTTCTTTGTAAACACCAGCAACCAGTTGGTACGTGGCAATGGCACTACGAACTATTACGATGCCAACACCCTGTACAAAACCGTAGCGACAGACGAAGACGGAAAACCCACTACCGAGTACAAAGATAAACTTGGGCAAGTCGTGCTGAAACGTCAATCATGCAATGGTGAAAATGTTGACACGTATTATGTATATAACGATCTGGGACAACTGTGCTATGTGCTACCTCCCAAGTTTATTGACGGTATGGGGAGCACTACATCGTTTGACGATGCTAACGTTCTCTTAAGGCAGTTCGGTTATCTATACCGATACGATGAACGGGGAAATTGTAACTTCAAGCGGTTACCCGGCTGCACCCCAATATACATGGTGTACGACAAAGCTAACCGTATGGTACTGAGTCAGAATGGAAATCAACGTAAACAGCTTCAGGCGAATTTGATCCAATGGTCAGTAACTAAATACGATTCTTTCGGACGGGCTGTATTTACCGGACTGATGTATAGAACCGAAATAGACAGTACACAAAATTATAAGTCTATTCGGGATATTATATCAAATGTTGTTGTTACAGAATCTTATTCAGGTTTTTCCACATCAACGCCACTGACTATAAGCTATTACGACAATTATAATTTTATACCTTCCGGTAATAATCTTAACTACGATAGTAGCCAGGAACAAAACGGTTATACAGCATATTATAGCAATGCCAAAGGTCTGCTAACCGGTGCCCGGGTGTATCATCTGAATGATCCCAATGCATCCGAAACTACCGCCTTGTATTACGACAAATACGGACGCGTGGTACAAACACGAGCAACCAATCATTTGCTTGGATACGATATAACATATAATAAACTTGACTTTAAAGGAAAAGTAACTAAATCGCGAAAAGAACATAATATCTCAGGACAAGCTGTTATTCCCGAAGTATATCGCTATGCTTATGACAAAGCAGAACGATTAATACTGACCCGATATAAACTTGGAGCGAACGATACTATAACACTTGCTGCAAATTCGTATGATGAGTTGGGAAGACTTAGAGTAAAAGTACTTGGAGCGGTAGATGCTACTACCTATAGTTACAATGTGCGCAGTTGGACAACAGATATTAGTGGTAGCCGCTTTTCTGAGAATCTTTATTACAATTCAAATCCTCTGAGTAGCAACGTTTGCTTTAACGGTAATATAGCTGGAATTCAATGGGATGTCCCCAACGAAGGTATAGGACATAAGAGAGCATATAGCTTTGTTTATGATAACCTCAATCGCCTAACTAATGCCAATTATTACGGAATTTATAATGGTAGCGTAGTGGCTGGCACCTCAGACAGGTACAATGAAACCTTTACATTTGATAAAATGGGAAATATTACTAACTTTGTGCGCAACGGATTACAGTCAAATAACTCCACCAAGATTTACAGCAAAGTGGATGATCTGGTGCTAGAGCACGTAGGTAATCAGTTGACACGGATAACTGACTACGGAACTAATGGGAGTTTCTATGGGGATGAAGAATTTTTTAAAAATACAAACGTCAGCGTAAATAGTTGTGCTTACGATGCAAACGGCAATCGACTTTACGACAGTAATAGTAATATTTGGGGAATAAGGTACAATTTGTTGAATTTACCTGATGCCATGCAGTTCTATCAGGGTCACCAAACTAACTATACTTACAGCGCAACTGGAGCTAAACTTAAAGTGATAGACAAAACAGCTCCTCCGGGAGCAGAGCTTCCCGTAACGAGCCTGAACACTGTTCTAACGAGCCCTTCCGTATCTATGGTAACTACTACTGATTATGTGGGTAATATGATTTATGAGAATGGGACTCTGAAACGAATAGTTACTCCGGTAGGTTATTGGCAGGCTGGTATATATTATTACTTCTTGAAAGACCACTTGGGCAGCAACCGTGTAGTAATGACAGGAAGCGGTGGTATAGCCGAGACAAGCAATTATTATCC
>Ga0209124_10001250_pt1 | contig 10423 bp, 9 predicted proteins | sample BarGraIncu01122A_FD_184502 | JGI IMG/M metagenome (GOLD analysis project Ga0209124, IMG submission 184502) | Arctic peat soil microbial communities from Barrow, Alaska - Barrow Graham LP Incubations 011-22A (SPAdes) (version 2) | ecosystem: Environmental > Terrestrial > Soil > Wetlands > Peat...
GCACTTTTTGAGCGCGGCGGTATCGTCCGTTTCGCCATTGCCACCCGCGCCAAAGCGGGCGGCGGTAATGGACAGTGAATTCGCCGGCGCGGCGAGCGGCGGAGCGACATTCTCCAAGTCAACGAGGTCAATGATGCAATAGGCGGCAGCATCGTCATCGTCCTTCTGCAAGCGCACAACGTCGCCCTTGCCGATGGACAAGTCCTTCCAGCGAATTTCATCGAAGAAATTCCTCGGCGAGCCGGCTTTGGGGTTGTTGGTGAACGGATAACGACCGTAGAGCCATGAATACTTGGACGTGACCGGAAGTTTTTGCACCAGTTTTCCGTTCAGATAGAGACTGATGGTCGAATTGAGGCCCGTGCCAGATGGTGAGTCGGGTAAACTGTATCGCACCACGATGGCATTGGCCGCTGTCCTGGCCGTGAACTCCACATATTGCCCGACGGCAGCCAGCTTCACGCATTTCTGCCCGGACGATTCCGTCTCGGCCAGGTAAGGATCATATTTTGGTCCCAACGTCGCGCCTGTGGTTGTCATGTCCTCCGCTTCATAAGTCGTCCAAGGAATGAACACCGATGGACAGGGATTTTGTTTTGCGCTCTTTGCGTTCCTTTGCGGCGAGTTTAATTCGTGTTCATTCCCCGCCTTTGTTTCGCTCCAACGCGGCTGGCGGCGGTTGATTTTCATTCCGGCTGGTAGCGCTTTCCGTTTGAGTCTTTTCCCGTGAGCGGCTACAATGCGCGGTGATGTCTGACGCCCATTTCATGCACCTCGCCTTCCGCCTCGCCCGGCGCGGCTACGGCACGACTTCGCGGAATCCGATGGTGGGCGCTCGTTTCACGGTTTCTTTCACGCTCATAACCCCTTCATTTTCTGAATGTTGACCTGCGTCCGTGAAAATTCGGTGGACGCCGCCGAATTTTCACGAACCATGATGTCGTCGTGAATTCTAAAGCCCAAACCGATGCCAAGATGATGCACCTCGCCCTCCGCCTTGCGCGGCGCGGCTACGGCATGACGTCGCCCAATCCGATGGTCGGCGCGGTTTTGGTGAAAGCTGGAAAAATCATCGGCCGCGGCTGGCACCGGCGCGCGGGTGAACCGCACGCGGAAATCGAGGCGCTTCGCGACGCGCAAAAGCGCAGATATTCGACGAAAGGCGCGACGCTTTATGTGACGCTTGAACCCTGTTGCACGCAAGGACGCACATCGCCTTGCACCGAAACCATCAAAGCCGCCGGAATCAGGCGCGTCGTTATTGGCGCGACCGATCCGAATCCGAAACATTCCGGCCGCGCTTTCAAAATTCTGCGCCGGGCCGGGATTGCAGTCACGGCGCCTGGGAGCGCCGGCGTCCCGCCGGCCAGTCCCTCGATTCGCAGACCTGCAACACGCCGGCGAGACGCCGGCGCTCCCAGGGCGGACGCGCTCGCCAACGAATGTGCGCGGCTGAACGAAACGTTCAACCACTGGATTGTCCATCGTCGGCCGTTCGTCACTGTCAAAGCGGCAATGACGCTGGACGGCAAAATCGCCACCGCAATGGGTGAATCGAAATGGATTACCGGCGAAGCCGCGCGCGCCTGCGGCATGAAATTGCGGCAGGGGGCGGATGCGGTTCTGGTCGGGATCAATACGATTATCGCCGATAATCCATCTTTGACCTTTCGTACAAACGCCGATTCCAAAGGAAACATCGAACATCCAACATCGAACCGGCCTTCGCTCGGAAGCTATGGCCCGGCAGGCATCCAACATCGAATACTACGGCGCATCATCCTGGATTCGATGGCGCGGACGCCGTTGGCGGCGAAAGTTGTGAGCGACGAATTCGCGGCGTTGACAACGATTGTCGTGAGCAAATACGCGCCGAAAAACCGCGTCGCCGCTTTGGCCAAGCGGGTGAATGTCATGGTTGCACCGGCAGTCAGGCCCTCGACCCTCGGCCCTCGACTCTCGACCCGGATTGACCTGCGCTGGCTGTTGAAAAAACTGGGCGCGGAAAACGTGACGAGCTTGTTGGTCGAAGGTGGCGGCGAAGTGAACGCATCATTTTTGCTCGGCGGTTTGGCGCAGCGCGTGGCGTTTTTCTACGCGCCGAAAATTTTGGGCGGACGTGATTCGCGCAAGGCTGTCGCGGGAGAGGGCGCCAGGAGTCTGGCAGAGGTGATTCGACTGCGCGACGTTGAATGGAAGCGGCTCGGGCCGGATTTGCTGCTGACAGCGCGGGTAGAGTAGGACAGGCGTCTTGCCTGTCTCCGACTGTTAAACTTTCTGGCGTGCTGGGGAAAAATTTCCCACAATCTGGAGCCAGGCGGGACGCCTGACCCACTTTATGTTCACAGGCATTGTTGAAGAAGCCGGGACCGTCGAGCGCATCCAGCCGGCGGCGAAAGCCATTGAACTGACCGTGCGCGCCAGCGCGACCGGTCGCGGTTTGAAACTGGGCGGCAGTCTGGCGGTGAACGGCTGTTGTCTGACGGCGGTAAAGGTGGCCACGCGCGGGAAATTCAAGCTCGCCCAATTCGATCTGCTCCAGGAAACGTGGCGGCGAACCAACCTGCAATTCGCCAAACCCGGTTCGCTGGTGAACCTGGAGCGGCCGTTGCGCGCGGACGGCGAGTTCGGCGGGCATTTCGTGACCGGCCACATTGACGGTGTCGGCAAAATCATCCGCTGGGAACGCGCGGGGCAGGACCACGTGCTCGACATCGCCGCGCCGCCGGAAGTGATGCGTTACATTGTCTTCAAAGGCTCGGTGGCGGTGGACGGTATCAGCCTCACGGTGGCGGGCGTGCAGAAAAAAAGTTTCCGCATCTGGATTATTCCCCACACCTGCGAAATCACGGCCTTGCGGGAACGGAAGGTTGGTGACGCGGTGAACCTGGAGGCCGACCTGCTGGGCAAATACGCGGAAAAGTTCATCGTGGCGCGCGGTGGGCGTTGACCGGGGCGGGTTGAAGATTGCCGCCCGGGTTGTTTGTGGCGGAAGAAAGTGCGATATTGACCGAACGGACTTCCCTGCAAAGTAAAGATGCGCGAGATTGAGACAGTGAAAGTAGCAAAAACGGACCCGGCTTCAAAGGCTCTGTCGCCCGTGGTCCAACGCCCGAAAAAGGGCGGGACGCTGGCCGACCTGCTGGACCGTCACACGAGTGTGGGCGTGCTCTGGAAACCGGAGGATGGCCGGGTTCGTTGCGTGGCGTGCGGTCACCGGTGCCTGATAGCGCCGGGTCGGCGCGGGATTTGCAAGGTACGCTTCAATGACGGCGGCCAACTGCGCGTGCCGTTCGGCTATACCGCCGGCGTGGCTTGTGATCCGGTGGAGAAAAAGCCGTTCTTCCATGTGCATCCCGGCAGCGACGCGCTCACCTTCGGCATGTTGGGCTGCGATTTTCATTGTTCGTATTGCCAGAACTGGGTGACGAGCCAGATGCTGCGCGATGAAGCGGCGTCTGCGCTTTTCCAGACGGCCACCCCGGAAGAACTGGTGCACGCGGCCCAACGGCACGGCGCGCGGCTGGTGGTGTCGAGTTACAACGAACCGCTCATCACCGCCGAATGGGCCGTGTCCGTCTTCCAGCCGGCCAAGGAGCAAGGCTTGATGTGCGCTTTTGTTTCCAATGGCAACGCGACGCCGGAAGCGCTCGATTTTCTCCAGCCGTGGATCGTGGCTTACAAGGTGGACTTGAAAGGCTTTGATAACCGCCGCTACCGGACGCTCGGCGGCACACTCGACCACGTGACCGAAACCATCAAAAGGATCCATCAACGCGACGTCTGGCTGGAGGTCGTGACCCTCATCGTGCCAGGCTTCAACGACGACCCGAAGGAACTTCGGGACATCGCCCGGTTCCTCGCTTCGGTGAGCCGCGACATTCCGTGGCACGTCACCGCATTCCATCCGGACTACAAAATGACCGGCCCGCGCCCGACGCAGGCCGACGACTTGCTGCGCGCGGCGGAGATTGGAACCGAAGCCGGGTTGCGCTTCGTCTATGCCGGCAATGCGTCCGGCCGGGTGGGCGAGTGGGAAAACACGCGCTGCCCCGGCTGCGGCGAAACCCTGATTGTGCGCTGCGGCTACTTGATCCATGAATACAAAATCACTTCCCACGGCACGTGTCCGCGCTGCGGCGGGGTGATTCCCGGCCTCTGGCCAACGGACGGCGCGGAAGGCGTTCGCACCGGTGATGGCCTGGCCGCTTGCCATCGCCGCCTGCCGCGCCGGGTGAACTTGAAATAAAAATGCGCGACCAATTCAAGCCCGCAGCGGAAGCCACGGCGGTGCGTCTGCCGGCGGTGGCGGGACAATTTTATCCGGAGAACCCGGAAGAACTGCGGACGATGGTGGACGGTTTTCTGGCGGTCGCGAAAACAGTCTCTGACAAAATTCCGAAAGCCATCATCGCGCCCCATGCCGGCTACCAATATTCCGGGCCAATCGCCGGCTCAGCCTACGCCTGCCTGGCGCGCGGTCGTGGCGCGCTCAAGCGCGTAGTGCTGCTGGGGCCGTCTCACTTTGTGGAATTCGATGGATTGGCAGTCAGCAGCGCGTCGGTTTTCCAATCGCCGCTGGGCCTCATTCCCGTGGATGAGGAGGCGCTTGCGCGAGTTCGCGCGTTGCCGCTGGTAACGACGCTGGATGCCGCGCACCAGCGCGAACACAGCCTGGAAGTGCATCTGCCGTTTCTGCAAATCGCGCTGGGCGAATTCAAACTGGTCCCGCTGGTTGTGGGCGACGCCACGGCCAATGAGGTCGGAGCGGTGTTGAACGAACTCTGGGGCGGCAGGGAAACCTGCATCGTCGTCAGCTCGGACTTGAGTCACTACCACGACTATCGGACGGCGCAACAAACCGACCGCGAGACGGCCCGTGCCATCGAGTCGTTGAACGGGGAGAAACTCGACGCCGACCAGGCGTGCGGTTGCCACCCGATTCGTGGACTCCTGCGGGTGGCTAAGGAGCGCGGCCTGCGGTGCCGCACCGTGGATTTGCGGAATTCCGGCGACACTTCGGGTGGGCGCGGCCGCGTGGTGGGCTACGGCGCCTTCGTCTTCACGGAAAACTAAATCTCACTCGCCAAAGACCGTCACGACAATGGTGCGGCGGCGCGATTTAATGTCGCATTCCAGATGGAAGATTTGCTGCCAGGTGCCCAGCACCGGTTTCCGGTCGGCCACCGGCACGGTCAGGGACGGCCCCAGCAGCGTGGCCTGCAAATGCGAATGGCCGTTGCCGTCGTGCCAGGCCTGTTCGTGTCCGTAATCGCGGCCCGGCGGAATGAGTTTGTCCAGAAGGTCGGGCAGGTCCTCCAGCAGGCCCGGCTCGTATTCGATGGCGCCCAGCGCGCCGGTGCTGCCGATGTTGAACACATGCGCCGTACCCGTGTGCACGCCGGAGTCGTGGACGATCCGCGCCACGTCCGCCGTCACGTCGTGCAGGTGCCGGTGGCCCCGGGTCTCCAGCAGGATTTGTTTTTGATAAACCATGCCTTTCTCTTGCGTGGAATGGAGCCGGAACGCAATACTTTTTCCGGGCTCCCCTTTCGGTTCCTCGACATTTCCGATGGAAACAGGTGACGACCCGGCAGCCATTTGCCACCAGTCGAGGATGCGGCGGAATGACGAATGACGAAGCACGAATGACGAGAGAAATCCCAATGACCTAATTCCGAAACCGATTGCGGGCCTTTGCATTCATTGGTTATTTGAGCTTCGTCATTCTTTCGTCATTATGGTTTCGTCATTCGTCATTGATGCTTGCCCCGGTGGGCGCCAAATCCAGGAGTCGCGCTTGCGGGAGGTGATCGGCGATGATCAACCGGGCGAGGTTCACCCAGCGTTGACAGTGGTCGAGCACGATGCCGTCGGACGTGGCGATGATCTCGCCGGTATGCGACAGGACGTGGTCGGGACTGAAGACCAGTTCCACTTCCATGTTCCAGCCGGCGCGGGCGGCTTCCTCCAGAATGAGGGTCTTGAGGCGTCCGCTGTTGGAGACCGGCTGGTCGAGCCACCAGCGGCAGCGGCTGGCGCCCAGGGCCGCGGCGGTTTCGCCGACCAGGCGCAGGACGGGAAGGGTTTCATTCACTTTGCGATAGCGCCGGTGGATGCCGGCGATGTCCCGGCAGCAACCATCGCGGCACAGCAACACCATCCCGCCGGCCAGCGCGCTTTCGAGGACGGTCAGAACGTTGTAGCCGTCGAGCCAGAGTTCATTTCCGTGAAGCTGGCCGGGCTCGACGCGGAGTTTTTGGCGGCGTTGAACGTCTTCGTGAGCACAGGCGTGGCGGGAGACGGCCATGCGCTGGCGGCTGGTGAGGTTGTGCCGGTTGCCCACCAATTCGATGGCGGAGCGCGGGGCGTAGCCGCGGTCGAGCAGCCAGCAGAGATCGGCGGCGGCGGCGCGCAACGCGGGGAGTTGCCGGGCGGCAAAGAGCCGCTCGTCCCGGGGAGCGAGGCCCCGATGTGTTTGATGCCGTGCCACGGGGGAAATTGAAATTTTGGTGCGCATAGCAGGACTTGAACCTGCACGCCTTTCGGCACTACCACCTCAAAGTAGCGTGTCTGCCAATTCCACCATATGCGCACCCGCCTTCATAATGAACCAAGGGACGGCGGTCTGCGCAAGTTGAATCGAATCCTGTGCGCAAGGCGCGGGCGCCCGCAAAATTTTTCGCACATTCTTTTTAGTCGCCCAAAAACCATTGCCAGCCGCGCCAGCGATCGGGATGCGCGGGATGGAAACCTTCGCCATGCGTCGGTCCCAAATCCCATTGCATCAGCAGGCCGATGCTATGCGCGCCGCGACCGTGCGACCGGATGGCATCCACACCGTAAGCGTAGTCGAGCATGATTTTGAAACGGTCGGACGGCGCGCGATAGAAAATACCGCCGCCCACGCCGCTCAGAGAGTTGCCGGGCTGCCCCTCACCCGGCAGATAATCCACGACCGCGCTGGCGGCGTTCACGCTGAGATTCCAGCGCTGACTTTTGTCGAGCGGCAAAAGGTAATTCGCGTTGAGCAGCACAAATTGTCGCGCACTGATTTCCTGGAAATAATAACCGGGCAGCGACAGTGGAAATTCCGCCACCAGCGGCAAATATCCGCCGAGGCGATACGCGCTGAAACGGTCGGCGTCCATGCTCGTGCCGGCCATCAGTCGCACGTCAAAATTTTGCTGGCTCTTGGGCAGCGTGTAGGACAGCGCCGCTTCGGCCCAAAATAAATGCGAATGCGATTCGACTTTGCGGTCGCCGTTGAATCCATACGTGCCCGACGCGGTGCGGAACTGCCCTTCATACCAGACGGACAATTCCATGGCGAGCGCCGGGAACAGCGTCGGCTCGATGCCGCCCCAGCGCAAACCGGTGCGCACGTTGAACTCGCCACGATCCTCCGGCAATTGGAACGTGGGCGACGTGCTGTCGTCGCGGGCAAAAGTGGAATAGTGCGCCGTACCGCGCAGAATCAAATTCAACGGAATCTGGCCGGCGGGATTGAATAAATGATAAATGCTCGCTGAAATTTCGCCGCCGTGCCCGATGAACGATTCATTCGGGAGAAAGGTGCCGCCGCGAATTTCGTTGTAACTGTCCGCAAAACCGCCGCCCGCCAGACCGATGGCAAAGTCCGTGTGCGGCCCCAGCCCGCCGACAAAGCCGAATTCGGAATCGAGATACACCGGTGCGAGCGCCAGCCGCAGCGTCAGGTTCGTGCGCAGGAAATCCGGCTGGTTGTGATAGTAAAATGCGTAACCGGCAAACGGCGCGTGGCCTTCGAACGCCGCATTGTAGCCGAGCTGAATCAGATCGCGCTTGACCGGGTCAATTTGCGCGAACGCGAAAATCGGGGCGAACAACGTCAGCCACAGCAACGCGCGCCCGGGTTGTTTCATCGCCATTCTCGTAACGCAAAGCCGCGCCGCCAGCAAGCGCGAAACCACTCCTTACTGGACACGGCGAATATTTTGCGGCTTACTATCGCGAATTTAATTTCGCGCCGATGCCATGATCTGCGTGTCAAGTATCACGTGTCAGGCATCAAGTGTGCGTGCAAAATGGCAGCGCAATCGGTATGGTCGAGCCGTTGCAAAAACACAACCTCAACTGAATGAAAGGAATTTTATGGCTTTGGTAAAACGTTTCGAAGACCTTCACGCTTGGCAGGAAGCGCGCAAACTCACGTCCAATATTTACCAGCAAACGAATGTCAGTTCGTTTGCAAAGGATTACGGACTAAAAGACCAAATTCAGCGTGCGGCGGTTTCCTCGATGAGCAACACCGCTGAAGGGTTTGATTGCGAATCCAAGGCTGAATTTGCCCGTTTTCTTGGAATCGCCAGGCGTTCAACGGCTGAAGTTCAGTCGTTGCTTTACGTGGCGTTTGACGTTGGATATTTGGTCGAAGCTGAATTTAATTCGCACTACCAACAAGCTGTCAAAGCAAAGGCTCTCATTGGTGGCTTGAAACGCTCTGTGAACAAACGCGCGCAGACGGAGTGCAACCCGTGACACTTGACACATGACGCCTGACACGTTGATAAAAGCCAAAGGTTTAGGTTTCTCCGACCGGCAAATCGCGCATTTGACCGGCACGACCGAGGATAAAATCCGCGCGTTGCGGAAAAAACTCGGCCTCGTGCCGAGCTACCGCCTCGTGGACACCTGCGCCGCCGAGTTCGAGGCTTACACACCGTATTATTATTCAACCTACGACCGCGGCGATGATGAGGTGAAGGGCAACACCGCGAAGAAGGTGATGATTCTCGGCGGCGGGCCGAACCGAATCGGCCAAGGCATCGAGTTTGATTACTGCTGCGTCCACGCGGCGTTCGCGCTCAAGGAAGATGGATTTGAAACCATCATGGTGAATTCCAATCCCGAAACCGTTTCGACCGATTACGACACCAGCGACAAATTATTTTTCGAGCCGCTCACGCTCGAAGACGTGCTGCACATTTACGAACGCGAGCAATGTTGGGGCGCGATTGCGCAGTTCGGCGGGCAGACGCCGTTGAACCTCGCGCTCGACCTGCAAAAAAACGGCGTCAACATCATCGGCACTTCGCCGCAAAGCATCGAGATTGCCGAGGATCGCAAGCTCTTCGCCGCGATGCTCGACCGGTTGAAAATTCCACAGCCGCCCAACGGCATCGCCACCAACGAAGTCGAAGCGCTCGCGGTGGCGAAAAAACTGGACTATCCGGTTCTTGTTCGACCGTCATTCGTCCTTGGCGGGCGGGCGATGCAAATCGTTTATTCCGACGCCGAGCTTCGGCATTACATGCGTTTTGCGGTTGAGGCGTCGCCGGAACGCCCGGTGCTCGTGGATAAATTTTTGGAAGACGCGACCGAAGTGGACGTGGATTGCATTGCGGACGTTGGCCGTTTCAAAAACCCCGATGACGGCCATATCGTGATCGGTGGAATGCTGGAGCACATCGAATTCGCCGGCGTTCATTCCGGCGACGCCGCGATGGTTTTGCCGCCGCACACACTTTCCAGGAAAATCATTGAGACGATCCGCGCGTACACCCACGCGATGGCGGTGGAATTGAAGGTCATCGGCTTGATGAACGTGCAATATGCGGTGAAGGGCGAAAAGGTTTACGTGCTCGAAGTGAATCCGCGCGCGTCGCGCACCGTGCCGTTTGTGAGCAAGGCGATTGGTTTTCCGCTGGCGAAGCTCGCCGCGAAAGTCATGGCCGGAAAAACTTTGAAGGAACTCAGCTTCACCAGAGAAATCTGGCCGAAGTATTGGGCGGTCAAGGAATCCGTTTTCCCGTTCAACCGTTTTCACGGGCAGGACATTTTGCTCTCGCCGGAAATGCGCTCGACCGGCGAGGTCATGGGACTCGACGCCGATCTCGGCATCGCCTACGCAAAGTCGCAGATGGCCGCCGGCTCGCCGCTGCCGCTCGGCGGAAAAGTTTTCATCAGTGTCAGCGACGCGCACAAAAAGGAGGTCGCGGCGGTGGCGAAACAGTTCGCCGACCTCGGCTTTGAACTGGTGTCCACCGGCGGCACGGCCGCGGTTTTGGAAAAGGCGGGGCTGAAAGTTCAGCGCATTTTCAAACTCGCCGAAGGCCGGCCGAACGCGATAGACCTGCTCAAAAACAAGGAAATCCAGATGGTCATCAACACGCCCGCCGGCGAGTCGCCGCGCGCCGACGAAGTAAAAATCCGCACCACCGCCGTTTACACCGGCACGCCGATCATGACGACGCTCAGCGGCGCCAAAGCCGCCGCCCGCGGAATCGCCGCGCTCAAAAAGAGCGGTTACGGTGTGCAGACATTGCAGGAGTATCATTAAAAGTGGAACAGGCTTCCAGCCTGTCCCCATCGGCACGGCCGGTGGAAGGGTTGAAGATTTGTTTCTACTGCTCGCGCTGACGCGTTCGTCAGACAGGCTGGA
>Ga0209124_10001251_pt1 | contig 10421 bp, 6 predicted proteins | sample BarGraIncu01122A_FD_184502 | JGI IMG/M metagenome (GOLD analysis project Ga0209124, IMG submission 184502) | Arctic peat soil microbial communities from Barrow, Alaska - Barrow Graham LP Incubations 011-22A (SPAdes) (version 2) | ecosystem: Environmental > Terrestrial > Soil > Wetlands > Peat...
CTTCGATTTCCGGCCGCGAGAGCTTCGTTGAGTTGAGCGCGCCTGCGGCGTGTGCTCAACTCCTGCTCCTACAAGCGGGGCGGGCTGGCCGCCCGTGTCGTGCGGGGCCCGAGGCGTGTTGGGGACGGGCGTGCGGTGAGCCGCGCCCGCCATGTCGGTCGCGGCGGCATCGCGGGCGCAGGCGCGCTCTGCGCTCGACTCCCGCGAGCGTTGATGACCCGAATGTCTTCGATACGGCCGTGGGACGAACCGCCGTGAGTATCGAGTACTCGCGGGGCTATCCTGCGCAGATGCCCGATTCCTTGCGCATCGCCTGCGTTCAGCTCACGGCCGGCTCCGACAAGGGGGCCAATCTGGAGCAGGCCGAGCGGCTCGTCGCTCGCGCGGTCTCGCTCGGCGCCGAACTGGTCGTGTTGCCCGAGAAGTGGAACCTGGTCGGCGACGCGGAGACGCTGCACGAAGGCGCCGAGACGCTGGAGCAAGGTGAATCGGTACGGGCGATGTCGAGTTGGGCGAAGCGACACGGAGTGGTGCTCGTCGGCGGCTCGATCGTGGAGCAGCGCGAGGGGCGCGAGAAGCTCTCCAACACGAGTCTCGTTTTCGACGCGAAAGGCGATCTGATCGCGCGCTACCGCAAGCTCCATCTGTTCGATGTCGAGGTTGCCGGCCAGACCTATCGCGAGTCGGAGTCGGAGGAGCCTGGCGACGAGGTTGTTCTATGCGAGGCCGGCGGCTGGAGGATCGGTTTGACCATCTGCTACGACCTGCGCTTCCCCGAGCTCTACCTGCTGCTCGCGCTGGCGGGCGCGGAGCTGGTCACGGTGCCCGCCAACTTCACGTTGCGCACGGGAATGGCTCACTGGAAAGCGCTTCTGCGGGCGCGCGCGATCGAGAACGCGCTTTACGTAGCGGCGCCCGGCCAGATCGGCGAGCCGATGTTCGGCCGGTCGAGCTATGGGCACTCGCTCGTCGTCGATCCCTGGGGAACGGTGCTCGCCGAGGCGCCAGACGGCGAGACGGTCATCGTGGCCGAGCTCGAGCGCTCGCGTGTGGGCGAGATTCGCTCTCGCTTGCCTGTTCTGGCTCAGCGGCGCCCGGATGTCTACCGCCGCTTCGAGCCGAAGTGAACATCGAAGCTGTTCTCTTCGACGTCGATTTCACGATCTGCCGGCCGGGGCCGGAGTTGCGACCGGCGGCCTACGCCGAGCGCGGTCGCGCGTTCGGTCTGCAGCTCGACTCGGCCCTGTTCGAGCCGAGCAGACGAGCGGCGCTGGCCGAGCTTAAGCGGCATCCGCAGCTCGTGCACGAGGACGAGCTCTGGATCTCGTTCAGCGAGCAGATCATCCGCGGCATGGGGGGCGAGGGGGAGGGCGTTCGCGCGCTCGCCGAGGCGATGGTGTTGGCCTGGGAGCAGGCCGCGCACTTCGAGCTCTACGACGACGTGCTGCCGCTCTTCGCCGAGCTGCGCAGCCACGAGCTCAAGCTCGGGCTGGTCTCGAACACGGCCCGTGATCTGTCGGCCTTCGTCGCTCACCACCGGCTCGACGTTGACGTGGCGATCGACTCGCGTGGGCACGGAAAGACGAAACCGGATCCCTCGATCTTCTCGGCGGCGCTTACGGCGCTTGCGGTCGAGCCGGAGCATGCGGCGATGGTCGGTGACTCGCCCGAGGACGACATCGCCGGAGCGCGCGCGCTCGGCCTACGCGCCTACCTACTCGATCGCAACGGCGACTACCCAGATTTCCCCGCCAGGTTGAGTCGGCTCGACGAGCTGCCCGCCGCGCTGGAACTGCGCTGAGCAGTCGCGGCGCGACAGAGCATCCAGTCGCACGACAAACGGCGCCCACGCTCCGGGAAGGCGCGGGCGTCTGTCGCTAGAGGTCGTATCAGGTGGAGGTGATTACCGGCCGGACGGGCCGGCGGATAGCCGGCAGGTAGAGGTTGGCGCGCTCGCCACAACCTGCGTGTCGAGCGCAGACGAGCGCGCCTCCCGCTATCTCCGCGGCATGGCGGAGCGCCGCAAGACTCGGCCGCTCGAGTCGTTGCGACGATCCCATCCGGGTGGTCCACGCGTTTTCTGCGCCTTCCGACCAGCCCCCTGTGTCGGAGACGCTGACACGGACATACTCACCCGGTGGTAAATCGATTTCTTCGAATGCGTTCTCGGCAAGCCTTATCCGCGAGGTCTCGAACGAGAGCAATCCGCCCTGGTGCATGTGATCGCAGGCGCGCAGGCTGAGGCCGAGGAGCAAGCCCTCGACCAGAGCGCGGTCGGCGCTCACACTCGTCCAGCGGTCACAACCCAGGCATAGATGCACGGCGACGCCCGCTTCGTCGAGGAGATCTAGCGCGCCGGCGAGATGCTCTACGAGTTCGTTGACAGGTATGGGCGGGCCTAGACGCCCTGGCGGGGCGCTCGTTGTCAGCCCGCGCTGCGCGAGTTCGTCGCGCAAGAGGACGCTCACGGCTCGAGAACCTCCGCCTCGAGGATGCGATCGAAGGAGATCTGAGCCTGTTCGAAGCCCGCCGCGATCGCGGCGGCCGAACTGCCGTTGAAGAGGCAGAAGCTAACCTCGTCATCCGGCATGTAGATGGAGCGCAAGTAGGCGACCGCACTTTTCTCGGCGCCGCTCAGCCCCTGCGCCGCTTGGGTCACCCGCTCTCCCTCCGAGCGGAGATCGTTTGCGGTCGATCGGGGGACGTATCTTTCAACGACGTAGGTAGGCATGAGGTTTGTCGGCGCGCAGGGGGAATATCCGACCCTCACACCTTAGAAAACTGCCTGCAAAACAGAAATAAGCGATTCCCGCAGACTTTCCCGGCTGCGAATACGTGGTAGGGCGTCTAGGAACCTGTGGAAAACGATTGCGGTAACGTTTCCAACGGTTTTTATCTGTCTTCAGGCACTTTCTTACTCTTCGCCGCCGAGCCGACCGGCAAGCTCGGAGCGCGACTCGATACCGAGCTTGCGAAAGATCTTGGACAGGTTCGCTTCGACCGTGCGCACGCTCACGAAGAGAGCGGCCGCGACCTCTTTGTTCGATTGCCCGCTCGCAACCAGCTCGGCGACGCGGCGCTCGGTCGGGGTGAGCTCGCTGCCGCCCGCGTGCCGGCCGGCGCCGGTTCGAGCAAGCTCGCCCTGCGCTCTCCTCGCCCACTCGGCCGCCCCCAGTGTCTCGAAGCGATCGAGCGCCCGCGCGATGACTCGTCGTGCTTCGCCGCGGCGTTTTGCTCGGCGCAGCATCGTTCCGTAATACAGCTCGGTACGCGCCAGCTCGAAGGGGTGGGACGTACCGGCATGGGCCTCGAGCGCCTGCTCGAAGGCTTTGCCCGCGGTTTCGAGGTCGCCGCGCAACGCCGCGAGCAGAGCGCGCGAGCGGGCTGCCACGATCAGAGCCAACGGTTGACGCGTGTGCTCGGCAATCTGCGTCAGCTCATTGACGTAGCGCTCGGCCTGTTCGGTCTCGCCTAGCGCGAGGAGCGTCTCGGCCGCGAGCATGCGGTGGAGGAGGATTCGAGGATGGTCGATGTTCGGGACGGGATTTGAGGGCGTGTCGTTGCCATAAAGCTCGAGCGCAGATGAGATCCAGCGCCAGGCCTGCGCAGCGTCGCCCTTCGCCTGCTCGAACAAAGCCAGGCTGACGCTCGCGTGGTAGACGGCGTGTACGTGGGCGCTCTGCAACCCTCGCTCGACTGCCTCGATCAAGCCCGAGCGAGCCTCTTCTTCCCCACGCATCGACCTCAAGCCGAGCTGGACGATCTCGAGGTTTTGAGTCAGGTAGGAAATGCCGACGTCTCTGGCTTCCGGGAGTGCTTGCTCGCAGTACCTCTCGGCAAGGTCCCAATTCCCAGCCCGAAGCTCGAGATTGATCAGCATCGGGATCATGTGAAGCCATTCGGTCAGCCGGCCTTCGGCTAGCGCTCGTTCGGTTTCAGCCTGCACTATCGGCCTGGCGGCATCGATATCGTCCAGCCAGTAGTGCTGCCATCCATACCAAAGGCGCGGGCTGCGTCTCCCCGGTAGGACGCCGATCTCGCGCTCGAGCTCTAGCGCCCGCTGCATCGAGGCCTCGTCGATTGGCTTGCCAAGGAGAACGGTGGCGTTGGTCATACCCTGCAAGGCCTCGATCAGGAGCTCTTTGTCGCCGGAACGCTCCGCACGCTCGAGGGCGACTCTGGCGACCTCCAGGTGCTCGGCATCTCGGTTCGCCCGTCCGAAGGATGCTCCGAGCGCGATTACGGCTTTTGCCGCGCGAGCGTCGTCGTCGGCCGCCTCCTCGAGAGCCTGGCGGCAGAGATTCACCGCCTCATCGAGGTCGGGGACCGTCTCGGAGAGAAGTACGAGGGCGTCGGCCCTTTCGGGGCAGGGGCCGAGCTCGGCGATGAGCGCTTCGAGCAGGGCTCGGCAACGCTCGGCCTCGCCGGTGACAAAGAGCTGCTTGGCGGTCGCCAGGCGCCGGCGCGCGAGCGCTTTACGGTCTTCGGGCGGTGTGAGCTTGGCCGCGAGCTCACTCAGCTCGGCAGCGGAATCGGGCGCCGCTCGTGCGGCCGCGGCGGCCGCGGCTTGCTCCAGTTCCCGCGCCACTTTCTCGTCTGGCCCGGCACTAGCCAGAGCGAGGTGGTGCGCTCGCTCGCTCTGGTTCTTCGTCAGAGCGGCGGCTCGTGCGTGCGCGGCGCGCCGTTCTTCGGTCGAAGCCGCGGCGTAGACGACCGAGGCGGGGAGCGGGTGGGTATAGCGGATGTTGCCGTGCTCGATCTCGACGATTCCCGCTTCGACCGCTTCGGCCAGGCTCGCGCTGTCGGCTTTTCCGAGCACGGCGACGGTGGGTAGAGAGAGCGTGGCCGAGATCAACAGCGCTTTCCGGGTTGCGGGCTTCAGGGCCTTGAGTCGCTCGGCGATCAGCCCACCCAGCGACTCGGGCACCCGCAACGGCCTCCCGGGCTCGAGCACTGTCCGCTCCAGTTGAGCTCGCGCCAGCTCGAGCGCGTAGAACGGGTTGCCGCCCGACGCGGTGCAGATCGAGACGATGACGCGACGCGGTAGGCGGGCGGAAAGGCGGGTGCGAATGAGATTCTGGAGTGCGCCGAGACTGAGCGGGCCGATCGTACGGCGCTCTAGTGTCCCCAGGGAGCGCGATGCGAGCTCCATGTCCAGTGGCATGGCCGGCCCGCTCTCCAGCTCGATCCGCCGGGCCAGAAGTACTCGGCAGCGGTCGAGCTCGATGCGGCGAAAGACGAAGGACAGTACGCGAGCCGACGAAACATCGAGCCACTGCACGTCGTCGATCGCGATCAAAAGCGGCCCCTTGCCCGCGGCGGCGCGAAGCAGGGTCAGAGTGGCAAGCGAGACCGCGCGCTGATCGAGCGCTTCGCCACCGGCTTCGCGCAGAAGCAGGCCGATCTCCAGGGCGCGTCGTTGGGGAGGAGGAAGCTGCCGCAACATCTCCTCGTCCAGATCGCCTAGCAAGTCGCCGAGTACCGAGAAGGCGAGCGGCGTCTCGGCAGGCGAGGGCCTGCAGGACAGAACGCGGAAGCCGTGCTCGCGCGCGAGCTCCAGCCCTCTGAGCCAGAGAGTCGTCTTCCCGATTCCGGCGACGCCCTCGAGCAGGAGGATGCCGGGCCCCGTTGGGGCCTGAGTGAATAAACGCTCAATCGCAGTCAACTCGTCGTTGCGACCGAGCGGTTCCGCGCTCGACATAGCCGGAGCCTATTCGATTGCCACAGCGTCGCAAAAGACCGTCGCTCCCGGGCTCGTCCCACTGCCAGGCACGAGGACATGTACGAAGCGCCTAAACGTGGCTGGGCCGGTACTAATCAACGCCACCGTATCGCCGAGACAGGGCTCGGCTTCGGCCGCTACGGTACGCGCCGGCGGCGCCCCGTCAGTCGGCCTCGGGCGCCGACAGCCGTGCGGCCAGCTCGGCCCGCGACTCGAGCCCCAGCTCGTGGTAGATCTTGGAGAGAGTCGCCTCGACTGTGCGCACGCTCACGAACAGGGCGCCCGCAACCTCCTTGTTCGAGCGCCCCTTGGCCACGAGCTCGGCGATCTGCTGCTCGGTAGGTGTCAGGCCGAGATCGCCGCCTCGTTGACCGCCGGCCCGTTCGAGCGCCGCATGCGCCTTCTGCGACCACAAGCGCGCGCCCAGCCGATCGAAGATGTCGGCCGCCTGCTCGAGCGCTTCACGGGCCGTTCGCTTCTGTTTCGCCCTCTGCCTTACCGCTCCGGCAACGAGCATCGTGCGACCGCGCTCGAAGGGGTCGGACAGCACCTCGTGCCCGGCGATAGCGCGTTCGATCGCAGCCGCCGCACCGTCGAGATTGCCTCGGCCGGCATCTACGAGTGCCCGGCAGCGGGCGGCGCTGACGATGCCGTTCGGGCGTTTCGTCGCGGCCACGTGCTGCTCGAAGCTTTCCAGTATGCGTTCGGCTCGATCGAGCTCGTCGAGGGCGACCAGCGTCTCGATCGCATTCGGGCGGATGGTGAAGAGCGGCATCGCGATCGAGATGTCGCGGCCTAGCCTGTCCTGCAGCGCGAGCGCCGGTTCCAGCCAGCCCCAGGCTTTCCGCGCGTCGCCGAGCGAAAGCTGTAGGAAACCCGCGAGCGATGTGAGAGAGAGAGTCTGCCAGTGGGCCGTGGCTCGTTCGGCCTCGGCCGTCTGTTCCGCCAGTCCCAGCACCGACTCCTCGATCTCTCCTCGCAGCACCGACAGCTGGAGTTGCTGGAAGCCGAGCGCGCGGATGATGTACGCGTAGCCGATGTCGAGCGCTTGCTCCAAGCCCTCGTCAGCCATCTGCGCGGCGAGATCCCAGTTGCCGCTTCGCACTTCGAGCTCGATCAGCGGCGCGAGGATCTGAAGGCTGTCGATCAGCTCGCCTTCGTGCTGGGCTCGCTCGAGCTCGGCGCTGAGAATCGGCCGGGCGCGCTCGAGCTCGTCCAGCCAAAACAGCTGCGCGCCGTACCAGAACGACGGGCCGTGGAAGGCAGGCAGGGTCACCTGCTCGCGGTCGATCGCTATTGCCTGCTGCATGATCTTCTCGTCGATCGCGCCGCCGTTCAAGACGGTCACGATTCCAACGCCCTGCAGCGCCTCGACGAGTAGGCGCTTGTCGCTACCACGCTTGGCGTGAACGAGCGCTTCGCGCTGAGCGTCGACCTGGCCGGAGAAGTCGCCCAGTATCGAGCAGACCCTAGCGAGAGCGAGGTATGCCGCCGTCAGGCGATCTTCGTCGCCTCCGGCCTCCTTTACCGCCTGCCGGCAGAGATCGGTTGCCTCCTGCTCGTCCTCGACGAGATTTGCGAGCAGAACCAGCATGTCGGCTCGCCAGGGCCCGCTGTCGAGCTCGCTCAGCATCTCCTCCGCGATGCTGCGAGCGCGCTCTATGTCGCCCGCCGCAAAGTGGTGAGTGGCGGCTTCGTGGCGACGACGGTTGATCTCGCCCGACTGCTCGGGCGGCGTCAGGCGAGCCGCGTGCTCGTACAGCTCGGCGGCGGCTTCGGGCGCTCCGCGCGCGGCCGCATGCGTGGCCGCCGCATCGAGTTCCGTGGCGACTTTCGCATCGGGCGTGTTGTTCCCAAGCGCCAGATGCCATGCGCGCTCCTCGACGCCGAGGGCGACGCTGGCCAGGCGCTTGTGAAGATCGCGTCGATGATCGGGTGGTGCCTCGGCGTAGAGGACGGAGGCGAGCAGCGAGTGGGTGAAGCGGATGCGGTCCCCTTCGAGCTCGACGGCGCCGCTCTCGATCGCCTCGGTGAGACTCCCGCCGCCGGCCGCCCGCACCAGTTCGACGGTCGGTTCGGCTAGCGCCGCTGCAATCAGGAGCGTCTCCTGAGTCGGCTCGGGCAGCGCAACAAGGCGCTCCGTGACGAGCGCGCGCAAGGGCTCCGGCACGGGAATCGGCTGGACCGGCGCGGCCAACGAGTCTTCGAACCCCAAACGGGCAAGCTCCAGCGCGTAAAGCGGATTACCGCCCGTCGCCCGGTAGAGCTGATTGAGCACGGCGCGTGGAATACGGTGCCCGGTGTGCTCGGTAAGCAGGCGCCTGATGGCGCCGAGGCTCAAGGGGCCGAGAGTGAGGCTTTCGGTGGCGCGCCCCAACTCATCGCCGCTATCGAGCTCGAGCGGCGGTTTCCCGCCACTCGCCTCGTCGCTTCGGCGCGTCATAAGCAGGCCGATCGGGCCCCCCCGGAGGCGTCGCAGGACGAAGGCCAGCACGCGGGCCGACGAGGCGTCGAGCCACTGCACGTCGTCGATGGCGATCAGGATTGGGCTTTTCGCCCCGAGCGAGCGGATGAGCGTCAACACGGCGACCGAGACGGCCCGATGATCGGCCTTCCCGTCGCCGGGCTCGATCAGTAATAGGCTGGTCTCGAGCGCCTTGCGCTGTGGCGGCGGTAGGCGCTTTCGACTCGAGAGAGGAACCTCGTCTAGTAGGTCTCCGAGCGCAGCGAAGGAAAGCGGAGTCTCGGTCGGAGCGGCTTCGCAGGTCAGTACACGGAAGCCGCGTTCGCGTGCCAGCGCGATTCCCTCGCGCCAGAGCGCCGTCTTGCCTATGCCGGCCTCGCCGTCGAAGAGAAGGCCGGCCGGACCGGTTTCCGCACTGTCCAGTAAGCGCCGAAGTGCAGCTTGCTCGCTGTCCCGGCCGAGCAGCTCCGCCGTCCCCATGTATCCGAGCTTATCTGAGCGGTCTCCGGAAAACGATGGGCCGCTTGTCAACTGCGCTGCGGCTCCGACCGCAGTGGGCGTTTCCCGAGCATCGCGCAGATACACTTGCGTGCTCTCAATAAGCGCTGTCTCGCCCTTCGATAATGAGTTCCTCTCAGCACATCTCCCGGCCTACCAGCCACCCGCGTAGCCGCCATCGAAAGCACAAGTCGCGGCGTTCGCTCGCTTTGCTGGCACCTGCGGTCGTTGCGCTCTCTTTGCTCGTTCTCGTCGGCTACGCCTTCGCTGGATCGTCCGATCGCATTGCGACTGGAGTTGAGATCGCGGGTGTGAATGTGGGCGGCTTGAGCTCGGCTCAGGCGCGCCAGAAGCTGGAGAAGGCCTCGGCGAAGCTCACCTGGGTACCGGTCGAGTTCGTTGCCAGGAGCGAGCGCTTCCAAGTTGCACCCGCGCAGCTCGGAATCACTATCGACTGGGATGCGGCCATCGCCCGGGCGCGTCGCGACGGCGATGGACTTGGCCCGCTGCGCGGTTTCAAGCGCCTGGAAATGCGTTTCCTCGGCAGTCACATCAAGCCGTCCGTCAAGCTCTCTTCGCGGGCCCTGAAGACGCTTCTCTCGACGATCGCGAAGAGCGTGGACAAGCCTGCGCTAGAGCCGGCGCTCGTCCTCGACGGCTCGCAGCCCAAAGTCGTCCCCGGGCGTAAGGGCAGGGCGCTGGACAAGAAGCGGGCGGCCGACATCGTTATCAGGACGCTCGGGTCGCTCTCTCGCGGCACGGTCGTGCTCCCAGTGAGCGTCGTTACCCCGAGCGTCCGCCGCAGCGATCTCGTGCGGGTCGCGGGCCAGGTTCGCACCGCGACCTCGGCGGGGGTAATGCTCAAGCTGGGGGCGGTGCGCTGGACGATTCCACCGGCGCAGATAAAGAAGATGCTCGTGTTCCCGCACGACGGGGAGCGGAACCTGAGCATAGGGGGACGTGAGGCGAATGTGTTTCTCGGCTCCCTTGCCAGGCAGCTCGATCGGTCCGCCAAGAACGCCGCCTTCGCAGTCAGCGGACGAAGCATTCGTGTCGTTCCGGCTCGTATCGGTCGTGTGCTCGATCGAGAGCGGGCGGCGCGCGCGATCATGGGCGCCGCGCTTCACACCAGCGGCCGGATCGCGCCTCTTGTGATGAAGACAACTCAGCCGAGTCGGACGACCGAGCAGGCCAAGGCGATGGGTGTAACGGGGCTTGTCGGCTCCTACGAGACGTCGTTCAGCGGGACGGCGAACCGCATTCACAACGTCCAGCTCGTGGCCAAGCTGATCGACAACAAGTTCATCGCTCCGGGCGCGGTCTTCTCGTTCAACCAGACCACCGGCCAGCGCAGCGCGGCAAAGGGCTTCCTGACGGCGCCGCAGATCGTAAACGGCCAGCTGGTCGATGCCCTGGGCGGAGGTATTTGCCAGGTCTCGACAACCGTGTTCAACGCCGCCTTCGAAGCGGGTCTCGACATTCAGGAGAGAACGAATCACGCTCTCTACATCAGCCACTACCCGCTCGGGCGCGACGCCACGGTGAGCTGGCCCAGTCCCGATCTCAAGTTTCAGAACGACACCGATCACTGGCTTCTGATTCGCACCTTCTCGAGCTACAGCACGCTAATCGTCGCGCTCTTCGGAACGCCCCAGCATCGAAAGGTCGTCTCGGAGGCAGCGCCGCTGCACATCAACGGGCCGCCGCCGCTGAAGAGGATTCTCGATCCGAACCTGG
>Ga0209124_10001253_pt1 | contig 10415 bp, 8 predicted proteins | sample BarGraIncu01122A_FD_184502 | JGI IMG/M metagenome (GOLD analysis project Ga0209124, IMG submission 184502) | Arctic peat soil microbial communities from Barrow, Alaska - Barrow Graham LP Incubations 011-22A (SPAdes) (version 2) | ecosystem: Environmental > Terrestrial > Soil > Wetlands > Peat...
GTCGAGCATGCTGGCGTTTGAAAATTTCCTGAAGAATGTTCCGCAACAAACCCTGCACCAGGCCGCCAGCGCTTTCGGTGGCACGAGCACGGCAAGTTCCGGCGGCGCGCAAGCCAAGCCCAGCGACGTCGTCAGCGAAGCCGCGGCCGCGGTGGCGGAAAAAGCCAAGCCTGTCCGCACCGGCCCGAAAGTCGGCCGCAACGACCCCTGCCCTTGCGGCAGCGGCAAGAAATACAAGCACTGCTGCGGACGGTGATGCCGCGTCGCGGCTTGAAAGCCTGCTAAATTTGCGCCTTCAAAATCACACGCGTGATTTCGTTTGGCGCTGAATTGCAAGGAAAACACTGCCATCTTTACAATTGTAAAGATTTTGCTTGACATCTCTACAAATGTAAAGCAAAGTCGCGCCATGCCCAAGCCATCCATTGAACTGACCAAATCGGAATGGACGATCATCAAGGCCGTCTGGGACCACGAACCCTGCGCGGCGCCGGCGATCCAGGAAAAACTTCACAAACAGACCTCCTGGACCTATTCCACCGTGCGCACACTTATGGACCGCATGGTTGCCAAGGGTCTGCTGGCCGCGGAAAAGGTCCGCAACCTGACGCTCTACCGTTCCGTTGTCACCCGGGAACAGGCGCAGCGCGGTGAATTGTTTTATGCCCTCAAGCACGCCTTCAATGGCGCCCTCACGCCCATGGTCCAATGCCTGCTCGACACCCACAACTTGAGCGCTGATGAATTGACGAAACTGGAGTCCCTGATCAAGGCGAAGAAAAAATCGGCCAAAAAATGAACACGCTCATCGAAACCCTAAATCGTTTTGGCGAAACTGCCGTCCACTTTGCGTGGCCGATGTTGTGGCAATCGAGCGCGCTCATCGCGGCCCTGTTTGTCGTTGATTTTGTCCTGCGCCGGCGCGTCCGCGCTGCCGTTCGTTATGCGCTCTGGCTGGTGCTGCTGGTGAAGCTGCTGCTTCCGCCTTCGCTGGCGCTGCCCACCGGAGTCGCTTGGTGGCTGTTCCCATCGGTCGCCACGCCCGCCAAGCCGCATGTGACCAAATTTGTTGTCAGCTATGGTGCCGATGCCGCACCCAGCCTGCCAACGCAGCCAATACCTGTTTTCACGCCACCGCCACGACCATTGATGTCAGCGCCGGCATGGACAATTCTTGTCTGGAGCACTATCAGCCTTGGTCTGTTGGTCTGGCTAACGGCGCGCTGGCGGCAGGTTGTCCGCGATGTGAAATGCGCGACCTCAGCACCGGCGTGGTTGAATGAATTATTTGACGAAGCCAAAGACATGATCGGCCTGCGCCGCCTAGTGCGTTTGCGATTGACGGATCAAGCCATGTCTCCGGCGGTTTGCGGACTGTTCCGGCCGGCGATTTTGCTGCCACAATCGTTGGTGGAAAAACTTCCACCGGCCCAATTGCGGGCGGTGTTGCTGCATGAATTGACCCATCTCCGGCGTTGTGATGTCTGGATGAACTGTGTGCAGGCATTGGTGCAGATTGTTTATTGGTGGCATCCCCTGCTCTGGCTCGCCAATGCCCGCATCCGCCGCATACGCGAGGAAGCCGTGGACGATACCGTCATGCTGACACTGCGTGACGATGCCGAAAGTTACGCCCCCACGTTGCTCGAAGTGGCGAAACTGGCGTTCCATCGGCCACTGGCCAGCCTAGGCCTGGTGGGCATCCTCGAATCGCGCAGCGCCTTGCGGCAGCGAATCGAGCGCCTGGTGAACTTCCGTGCGCCGCGCAAGGCAGGGCTGACGTTGGTGTCGCTCTGTGGCATCTGCATTTTCAGCGCCGCGTCGCTGCCGATGGGAGAAGCACCACCACATTCATCCGATTCGAGCAAGAATGCACCGCCGGTCTTCAGTGGAATCACCAACAAGACAACTTCAAGTGCCGATGTTTCGACCAACCTCTACACACGTGCTTTCATGGTCACCGCAAACACTGGCCTTGCCAACTTGCGCAAAAAAACAGGTCTCACCGAGTCCAGCACAACAGACGAATATCTACGCGGCTTTTCGAAACTGCTTTCCACTTCAGGCACAACCCTGCCGCCGACCAGCATCTGGTTCAAAGAAAATGGGCTGTTGTTGGTTCGTGGCACATCGCAACAACTGGACGCGGTTGAACAAACGGTCTTAGAATTGAACGGATTTCCGTCACGGAAACCCCGGGGAATTGCCAATTCCGGAACTATCATTGATAACACCAGCTCAACCACTGCTGAAACTGGCAACCCGGCCAGTCTTTCCACCCGTACTTTCAAGGTTGACCCGAACACGTTCTATTCAGGCCTGCAAAGTCTAGGGGCACAAAATTTTGTTCCAGCTGATTCCAGCGGCGGCGATCATCCTGACGGTGGCGGATTGGCGTTTGTGACCAATCAGACGGCAAACATCAGTCTGGCCGCCAAGCAATTCTTTACGGCCCTGGGTTTGAATTTGGACCCGCCGAAGAGCGTTTTCTTTAATGACCGGTTGGGCGTGTTGTTCGTCCGCGCGACCGAACAGGATTTTGATACCATCGAGAAAGCCATTCAGGTGTTGAACATGACGTCGCCGCAAATCCACATCAAAGCCAGATTCATCGAAGTTCCGGAAGAAACGGTCAAAAGCCTGGGGGCGAATTTCATTCCGACGGGTGTCACCAACATGGCCGGTATTTTGACCGGTCCCAATCTCCGGCTTGTGCTTCACGGTTTGGAGCAAGGCAAAGGATTCGAAAGTCTTGCCGAACCGGAAGTGACGACGACCAGCGGCCGGCAAACCCAGATGCGGGCGACAGAAACCATTTCCGTGATGAACGGCATCAATCCCCAAGCACATCTGCCTCCGGGTGTCTCCGCCACCAACGTCATGCAAATCACGCCGCTCGAAACCGGCCCTGTCCTTGATGTCATTCCGCATTTGATGGACGATGGTTACACCCTCGACCTGAACGTGACCGCCAGCCTGACCGAATTTCTGGGCTATGACGAGCGGGGGAAAACTAATATTGCCACCGTGTATGTGGAAGACCGTAAACAACAAGTCAACATCCCCATGCCCCAAATCACCACCCGCGAATTGAAGACGGACGTCCGTGTCCGGGACGGACAAACCGTCGTCCTCGACGGTGGAACGCATGAAACCATTGTCCAGCGCAAGGAACAGGTGTCGGTTGCAAGCAGCAGGCCGACGGGAGAATCCCGCGTTCGCGAGCAGGCGACCCGTACCGTCAAAAAGCAGCTTCTTGTTCTAATTACGGCCACCCTGGTTGATGCGGCCGGCAACCGAATTCATAGCGACGCTGACATGCTAATCGCCCGCCCCGGCATCCCGCCGCAGGATTCCCATTAAATCACCGGTTCAACCCATCACCGTAAGCACGATCCCCACGAGAATACCGATCACGGCAGGCAGTTTCTGAAGCCCGTTTTTTTCGCCGAACAGGAGCAGCCCGCCGGCAAAACCCACCAGCGTGCTGCCGCGGCGCAGGCTCATCACGATGGATACGAGCGACGCTGGATCGCGCAACGCGCTGAAATAAATATAATCGGCCACCAGCAACAAAAAGGCGATGAACGGAATGCTCCAGCGCCAGTGAAACACGTTGCGCGGCCACCAACGCCGCTTCCAGCCGATGGCGAACGGCGTGAAAAGCACCAGCAGGTAAACCGAGAACCACGCCTGCACCGTCGGCACCGAGAAATGCGCCCGGCCCAGCAGGTATTTGTCGTAGATCGAGCTCACCGCCCCCAGCAACGTACCAGCAATGAGAAAACCCACCCATTTGTCGCGATGAAAATGCACCCCCTCCCGACTGCCAACCACTGATAGCCCGACAAACGATGCCAGGGTCGTCAGCACGCCGATGGTTTCCAGTCCCGTCGGGCGCTCGCCCAGAATCAACAGCGCACCAAACAGCGTCCACAGCGGGCTGGTCGCCCGGATGGGCGAGCCGAGCGACAGCGGCAGATGCTTGAGCGCAAAATAGGTAAAAACCCACGACGCGGCGACAATGACGGACTTGAGCGCCAGTTGCAGGTGCTGCTTAAGCGTGAGCGGATCGGTAACGAGCGATACCGGCAAAATGCCGGGGTGAATTGCCTGCACACTCAATAGCGCCACCCAGATTATCGCACCGGTCAACGTGCTGAAAAACAACACGGGCACAACGGCGTTGTCCCGGACGGCGTGCTTGGTGCAAAGCTCATAGACGCCGAGGAACAATGCCGATACGAGGCTGGCAACTATCCAATGCATGAAAAACGTAGGGCAGGCTTCCAGCCTGCCCGTTGTGCCTATTCCGTGCTTTGTAGCAGCCGACATCAGTCGGCTCAAACTTCTTTCGACGAGATCAGAGCCGACTGACGTCGGCTGCTACGATCCACGAGGCAAATTTACATGTGCGAGATGATGTTACTTCCAAACTCGCTACACTTGATTTCCGTCGCGCCTTCCATCTGGCGGGCGAAGTCGTAGGTGACGCGCTTGCTGCCAATCGCGCCGTTCAATCCTTTCAAGATCAAATCCGCCGCTTCCATCCAGCCCAGGTAGCGCAGCATCATTTCGCCGCTCAACACGACTGAACCCGGATTGACGACGTCCTTGTTCGCGTATTTCGGCGCGGTGCCATGCGTGGCTTCAAAAATCGCGTGGCCGGTGATGTAATTGATGTTGCCGCCAGGCGCGATGCCGATGCCGCCGACCTGCGCGGCGAGCGCGTCGCTCAGGTAATCGCCGTTCAAGTTGAGCGTGGCGATGACGTCGAAGTCGGTCGGGCGCGTGAGCACCTGCTGGAGCGTGATGTCAGCAATGGAATCCTTGATGACGAGGCCCGCGCCAGGCTTGCCTTCGGGGATTTTGCACCAGGGCCCGCCGTCAATCTCCACCGCACCGAAAAATTCCTTCGCCGTCTGGTAAGCCCAGTCACGGAAGCCGCCTTCGGTGAACTTCATGATGTTGCCCTTGTGGACAATCGTGACACTCTTGCGTTTGTTTTTGATCGCGTAGGCAATCGCGCTGTGCATCAACCGCACCGTACCGCTGTAACTGACCGCCTTGATGCCGACGCCGACCTGTACGTCACTCGGAAAATCTTTTGCGCCGACAGCTTTCCAGAATTCTTCGGCGGCGGGCTTGGTGCCGAACCGGATCTTTTTGAAATCCTTCGGGAATTCCTTCGCGATGAAGTCCAAAACCTTTTGCGCTTCGGGCGTGCCGGCGGCGTATTCGATGCCCGCGTAAATGTCCTCGGTATTTTCGCGGAAGATGACCATTTCCACCTTCTCCGGGTGCTTCACCGGCGACGGCACACCCGTAAACCATTGCACGGGGCGCAGGCAGACGTAGAGGTCGAGCCTCTGGCGCAGCGCGACGTTGAGCGAGCGGATGCCACCACCAACCGGTGTGGTGAGCGGGCCTTTGATGCCGACGAGATATTCCTTGAACGCCTCGACCGTGTCGTCCGGCAGCCAGTTATCGAATTTGTTTTTGGCCGCCTCGCCGGCGAACACTTCAAACCAGGAGATTTTGCGTTTGCCGCCATAGGCCTTCTGCACCGCCGCGTCGAACACCCGCACGCTGGCCGCCCAGATGTCCGGGCCGGTGCCGTCGCCGCGGATGAACGGGAGGATGGGATTTTCAGGAACGGTGAGCTTGCCGTTCGTGATTGAAATTTTTCCACCCGCGGGCGGTGTCACGTCCTTGTAAGCCATAATTTAGTTCAAAGTTTCAAATTGCAGACGAGAGGAAAAGGCCGAATGCGAAAGAAATCAAGGAAAGAAAACTGATTGGTTGGAAAAACGCTCGCCCTCATCCTGACCTTCTCCCCCCAGGAGAAGGAACTGCCGAAGCCTGCCTTTTGATTTGATGGAGATCATCCGGCAAATTCAGCCGCAGGTATTCCGGTGAGACGGCAAACGATTCTCCTTCTCCTTGGGGAGAAGGCTGGGATGAGGGAGGACGAAAAATCTAATTAAGGCCGCCGGCCAGTTGTTCCGCGATGAACTCTTCCTGCTCCACTGTCAATGTAACCGTCATGGCTCAACGAAAACTTCAAAAACAACAATCCACACAACTTCCGGATGCGAAGGAAAAATCATTTCACAACAATTGTAAAATCAGCGGAAAGGTAATCACTCCAACGTTCGGTTTCAGGAGCAAACGTATCTTTGTCGAGCAGCGTTTGATAAAATTCCACAAAGTAAAATCCGTGGATGTAATAGTTTCCGATCTGATCAAATGAAAACCATTTTTTAAGGTCAATTTGGTCTTCAAAAATTTCCCCCGGTTTAATCGGAACATGAACAGAAATGCCGCCGAAGCTCATTGCGTTGCCGACATCCGGCACGGCCTTGCGCACCCCTGTCCTGTTGGAAAGTTGTGCGCGAAAGCCATATTGATTGTCTCTCGAACCTCGTTGCATACCTCCCCGTTGAAAAATAATGGTTCGTTCATCGAGATTTTGGATTTTGAATGTAACGATTGTTGGCTCGTTCGTTCCGTATGCCGTTTTCAAAGGTAAAAATTGCACGAATATTTTATATCCTGGTGGAGAGCGCAGGTGACACGGCACTGCCAACGATTCGGCTATCGCTTCGGCATCGTCTTGGTTATGAGCCTTAAATTCCAAGAAATTGTCTGGTCCACCCGACTTGCCACCCCATCCAAAACACGAATACCAGTGATTGCCAACTTTAAGCACAACCGGATTCGAAGGTTTTCCCGATTTTGGATCAACCGGATAGTCGCTTGTGTTCAGCCTGATTCCAAACTCGGTGTTCGCATTATTTTCAGAATAAACGAACGCCTTAAGAATTTTAAGGCCCGCTTCCTCACCTACTCGAATTGTCGCTGCACCGTCAGTCCAAGCCTCCGGTTCTGTCCGCACTTCGGGTACAGACTGAACGGAAGACAAATAATAAAGGCCGTCATTCTTGGTTAAGGCTTGATCCGCATGTGTCGCAACACATGCGAAAAAAACAGCAGTGAAGATAACTATAAAATTCCGCAAACGGGTCACACCTAACGCAAAAATTTTCATGCCACCTCAATCAGCTTCGACGCCAAGGGGGCCGTGGCTTCGGTAAATTGCGCCTTCACCCTAACCACGGTGTTTTCGACGGTCAGACCGTATTTGCTACGGAGTTCATCCTGCGTCGTGGCGTGTTCGATAAATTGGTCGGGCCAGCCGATGCGCACGACGGGTGTCGTTACGGCCTTCTCGCTGAACAGTTCCAGCACCGCCGACCCGTAACCGCCCATCAACACGTGATCTTCCATCGTCACGACGATTTCCGCCGCGCGCCCGAAAAATTCATGCGCGCCATCGTCGAGCGGCTTGGTGAAACGCGGATTGATGACGGCGCAATCAAATCCTTCCGCTGCGAGTTGCGCCGCGGCATGGCGCGCGAGGGTGTTCATCGGACCGAGGCCGAACAGCGCCACCTTGTGTTTGCCATTGTTGGAAAAATTCCGGATGACTTCCGCCTTGCCCACTTCGAGCAGTTTGGGCTGGTCCTTGATGGGCACGCCTTCCGCCGCGCCGCGCGGATAACGAATGAACGTCGGATGCTGCTGGTGCGTGGCGGTGAACATCATGTCCACCAGTTCGTCCTCGTCCTTCGGCGCCATGGCAATGACGTTCGGCAGGCAGCGCAGGTAGGCGATGTCGAACAGGCCGTGATGGGTCGGGCCGTCGTTGGCGGACAATCCGGCGCGGTCCATGCAGAAAATCACCGGCAAATCCTGCAAACAAACGTCATGGTGAATACAGTCATAGGCGCGTTGCAGGAAGGTGGAATAAATCGCGCAAACCGGGTGGAAACCCATCGTCGCCATGCCGGCGGCAAAAATGACGGCGTGTTCCTCGGCAATGCCCACGTCGTAGTAACGATCGGGCATCGCCTTTTCGAGAAGTTTCAAGCCGGTGCCGCTGGGCATCGCGGCGGTGATGCCGACGATGGTGTTGTCTTTCTGGCAAAGCTTCACCATGGTCTGTCCCATCACGTCCTGATAATTTGGCGGCGCGCCCGCCTTGACGGGCATTGAATCGCCGGTTTTCACATCATAGGGCCCGGTACCGTGGAATTTTTCCGGCGACTTGAGCGCGGCCTCAAAGCCCTTGCCTTTCTGCGTAAGAATGTGAATGACGATTGGATGGTCGCACGTCCTGGCAAATTCCAGCGTGCTGATGAGCAACGGCAAATTGTGTCCATCAATCGGGCCGAGATAACGCATCCCCATTTCCTCGAATAAAACCGGGCTGCCGTAGCCGCCGCGACCGTCCGTATCCACCAGGCTGCCGGTTTGCCGCAGCCCAACGTCGGTGATGGCGCCCTTGACACCTTCCTCAGCCTTGTGTGCGAGTCTCAATGCAATTTCGCCCTTGGGCAGGCGGCGGACGAAATTCTCAAAATCGCGCGCGAGCTTGTTGTAACGCGGATTCGTGATGAGCTTGTTGAGGTAATTGGAAATCGCGCCGACGTTTTTGGCGATGCTCCATTCGTTGTCGTTGAGAATGCTGATGAATCGCTTGGTCGTGTGGCCGATGTTGTTGAGCGCCTCGAACGAAATGCCGTTCGTCAACGCCGCGTCGCCGAAAATGCAGACGATGTTTTCGTCCGTGCCGTTTTTATCACGCGCCGCCGCCATGCCAAGCGCGGCGGAAAGCGCCGTGCCCGCATGACCCGCACCGTAACAATCGTGCGGACTTTCCGTGCGCAACGCGAAGCCGTTCAGGCCGTCCGTCTGCCGGATGGTGCGGAAGCGCTTCTTGCGATCCGTTAGAATTTTGTGAACGTAAACCTGATGGCTCACGTCCCAGACAAATTTGTCCCGGGGCGTGTTGAAAACGCGATGCAACGCGATGGTCAACTCAACCACGCCAAGGTTCGGGCCGAGATGCCCACCGCTTTTGGCAAGCCCGGCGATTAATTCTTCCCGAATCTCCCCGGCCAGTTCCTGAAGCTGCGACAGCGTGAGTTTCTTCACATGCGCCGGCCCGTCCACCATCTCGAGATAACTGCTCATATATTTTGGGTCTGGGGCCGGGAAATCAGCCTTCGGACAAATCTGGCGACAGCGGCTTCAATTTCATTTCGCCCGCCGCATTTTTCTCCAACTGCTGGATCTTCAACTCCGCCTCGGCGAGTTTTTCCTGGCAGATTTTTACCAGCTTCGTCCCTTCCTCATATTTGGACAAAAGCGTTTCCAGCGGCAGGTCGTCGGACTCCATGGCCTCGACAATGCCCTCGAGCTTTTTCAAAACCTCTTCAAACGGCGGACTGTTCCTGGCCGCATCATTGGCCCTGGCTGATTTTGACATGCGAAAATGCTAAAGAAAACCATCGCGTCCGTCCAGCTTGGAGTCATTCGGAGCGAGGCAACTGCGCTCGTGAGGCGCGTGACTGAATTTAGCACTCACGCGATCCTGGAAACATTCAGGCGCGAGGTGATCCGCAACCCACGAATGCACGGAGAAGTTAGCCGGTCAGGAACCCGGAATGATCTCAATCCCGTTGATCTCGGGGCTCTGAATGTTGGTCGTGAAAGTAATGTCAAGCTTGCCGTCGGTGATGTCCACGTTGACAGTTTCGATGTAGGCGCGCCTGGCACCGCCGGTCTTTGCCCAGACATCAAAATCCTTGAACTCATGGCCCGCGACGTTAAGGGAAAAAACGCGCTGACCCGGGCCGGTGATATCCTCGTAAGTTTCGGCAAAATGAAGTTTCACAATGTATTTGCCGTTGGGAAGCTTGTACGAAAAAGAACTCATGCCGTATCGCTCGGTGCGATAGATAGCCTGGTCCTGTGTATTGGCGATTTGCATGTCGCTGCCCCGATCAATGACGTCTCCATCCACAAAACCCTGGTCAGGCAGCCAGACGTTGCCGTTGGAGTCGGTGTAAGGGGCGGTGGCGCCAGCTTTAATGCGAATCGGCAATCCCGCTGCCATGGGCGTGGCAGGCGCAGCCACAGCAGGCGCAGGCAGTGCAACAGGCGGTGCGACAGGCGCGGCTACAGCCGGTGCAGGCGCGGTTACGGCAGACGTGGGCGTGGTGACCGTTATTTTGACGCCAGATTGATCATTGTCCGACTGGCAGCCGACCAGCAGAAAAGCGACCACCGCTGAAATGAACGGTACGCGTGACCATTGCACCAAACGTTTTACATTTTGCATATATTTCTCTCTTTGTCCTGGGGTTTGCAGCTCTCAATCTAGTGATTCTCCGAAAGACTGCAAGCCGGTTTTTTACGTTTCGCTGAACAGGTTCCGTGACAGCGGCGGCTATCGCTTGTCAACCTTGCTCAAAACCTCACCCGCTTTCAAACGGCAGATTTTTGGCGGGATTACTGTGACCCGCGCTTTTCGACGGATTTGGCACGGGAACAAGGTTAAAATAAAA
>Ga0209124_10001261_pt1 | contig 10364 bp, 4 predicted proteins | sample BarGraIncu01122A_FD_184502 | JGI IMG/M metagenome (GOLD analysis project Ga0209124, IMG submission 184502) | Arctic peat soil microbial communities from Barrow, Alaska - Barrow Graham LP Incubations 011-22A (SPAdes) (version 2) | ecosystem: Environmental > Terrestrial > Soil > Wetlands > Peat...
AAGGTCGATTGACAATCCTGAATCCGATGCGGTCAACCCCTCGCAGAAATTCAGGAAGTTGTGAATTTGATAGTCATAACGAACATAAGGATCAACCAGCTTGATATTTTTTGCCCCTATGAGATAGGGGTTGAATAATCTGGAGTAGGAAACCCCCCGCTGGCCATCGGCAATGTTTAATGTTGCTGCTATCGGTTTTCTATCCGGTGACAGGTTATCAACCGGCGCTTCGGCTTTGTCAGACTCCGGTTTTTCTTCCGGATGGGACATCTGAAAATCGTCTGGCCGTTCACTCTTGATGGTCACCCATTGATACTCCTGATCGAGTCTGGCCAATTCATCCCGAATCTGCTGCCTCATCCGGACGGCAGGGTTCACACAGTATTCGACAAATTCCTCATCGGTAACCTGCAGATCAGGAAATAACAGTTTCAGATACCCCTCCGCAATTCGGGCGACGGCCTTGTGGTCGCGCATATCTTCGCAGGCAGGCAGGCGCATGCTGTGAGAAACATAGTCGGCATACTGGAGATCGCTGCGCAATTCATGAAGCACCTCGCTGAAAAAATCCCCCTTGAACCCCAGACTCTTGGAGGGTGTGTGCTTCGTGATCCGGGGCATGAACCATCCTTCGAGGAGGCCATGAAGACGGTCCACAAATGCCGACTCCTGAAGGGAAGAGGGTAGCTCCTTGAAAATACCGTTTGTTTCGTACAAAGGCCGCCTGTCAGGACCAATGGTGATATTGCCCAGGATAACAAAGCCACATTCGGCGGTCCCCATGTCCCCGGTGGCCCTCCGGTAGCGGCCGCTTTCCAGATACATCTTTAGTGCCGCCATGGCTTCACCGGCTGCATCCGTATGGATTTTTTGCACTTCGTCAACGACCACCACATCGTACCTGGGCATCAACCCCATTTGCTTGCTTTGGCTGTTAAAGAACAGGGCGGGTGCAGACAGTTTACCACCGGGGATAACGGCGGCATACCGGCTGATATTGTCGAAAACGAATGATTTTCCTGTACCCTTGGGCGCCAACTCAGCGAGATTAATCCTCGGCTGGACAAGCGGAATTATCCGGCTCAAGAGGAGCATCTTCTGCGGAATAGTGTGAGTATCGGGATTGAACTGGCAGCTCGATATTAAAAGATCAATCCATTCCGGAAGAGTAAAGTGTTTACGACATTCCCGGAAATATTTCAGATCCACCCCCGGACTCTGAAAGGGCTTGAAGTCTATCATCCAGACCTGCCCCTTTTTTACCTCCTCACCATCGGGCGGCACATACCGCAGGGTCCCGAGGCCCCACATGCCTGTCTTCAGAAGCATCTGGTTATCATCGATGATGCCCTTCTGAATCATGGCACTGTTGTTATCCAGTATAGGAATATTTAGCTCGTGGGTGTTTTTAGACAAGTTGACGTTGACACGAAAGTCATCGATTATCTTTACTTCTTCCTGTTCTTTCAATCTATTGAGAAGGATGTTTTTATCCGCCTTCTGAGGTAAGTAAGAAGACACAATCTTGATGATTTCCTCTCTGCCTTCATCCGTCAGGACGTCACCGGCCAGGAATTGGCTGATGATCCATTCCCCTACATAAACGGGAATAGCCCGTGCCCCAAAACCGGCCTTCGACATCAGTCCTTTGTTGATGACCACTTCGCCATAGTAGTCGCGCGCTTTCGTTTCAAATGATTTCATTGTCTTACCCTTTTCCTATTTTTTTAGGTCTTTCAAACTGGAACCACCGGTCACAGCCGATTTGAATTCCACTGCAAGCTTCATTTCCATGACCTTTTCCTCCCCGGCAATTTCATAAACAAATTGCAGAACCAATTCATCCTGGCGAAGGGCGGACTTGTCGAAATAGCAATCCAGGCGAACAGCCGTGGCCTGCCCCTTTGTCAGCATAGGAAGATCCTGGCCTTTGAGCTCCGTCTTGGGTTTCAGTATCGCCACGCGTACAATGCGGATGTCCTCCACATTGGGATTCAGCATCTCCATCCGCAAGGAAATTAACCTCTGAACATAGAAAACTGCCTTACCCGTCGGGGTATCGATTCGCAGATCCGGGAACCTCGCTGCCGGCGCTTTCCAGGCTGCCTTTATCGCCTTAAAAAAGGCCACCGGCACTATCACCTCTTCCGGCGTAGCGCCACCGTGGGTATATCCTTTACCTGCACTACCGGAACGAACGGTACTGTGCCCACGGGGAATAAAGAAGACATTTTCGCCTTTTGTGAAGGGAGGAACGAAGCGGTATCCCAAGGCCCAGAGGTTCTCCGGCACCGTATCGGCCAGGTCTTTCCCGATCATGGCAAAGCGGCGCTTTTCGTCGGTAAAGAGTTTGCTGACGATCTTTGATTCGAATGATTGCTTCTCACTATCCAGAATATAGCAGGCGCCGTGGTCCGTGAGAACATAGAGCCCGAAAGACTCCCGTTGCTCCGGCCGGCGTTCCAGCATCGCTGAAATCATCTCACCGACCCGCATAAACAGGCGATACAGTTCCCGCTCATGAGTCTCACCCTTTGTTTCCGAGTCGCCATGAAGGATCTCGTCACTGGCCAATAAATTGAGGAGAACAACGGCAGGCTCTATGGGCGCCATGAAGTCGGATAGCATTTTCAGGCTCGATAAATAGACAACCTTTTTACCGGCCCAGTCATTAGTTGCTCGTTCCTGCAGGATCGCCTCATAGGACTTCTGTGTCGTACCCCAATCACCGCTGACAAGCACCGGCTTGACAAATTCCGTATCAGTGGGCAGAGGGGCAAATCGATACTCCAGGAGGTGACGATGGAAACCGGCTTTCCGCAAGGCCTCCTCAAACATCGGCCAGAACGTCACGGGAAGTCCGTCGGCCAGGAGAACAAAGGAGAGCGTTTCTGCTTGGATAGAATCATGAAAAGCACCGAGGGCATGTACTAAACTGGTTTCGGCATTCTGGTGAATGGTCTCATAATTCCCGACATACCAGTCACTGAAGGACCGAACCGTATCTTCCAGTTCTGCATCATCATGGCCTTTTTTAGTCTGCCAGTTTCGATAGGGCAGATAGGCATTGACCGCCCAGGAGGCCCATGCAGATGGGCTATTGAGCGAATCTTTTTTCGGCAAGAGCGGTCTCTCCGGCATCACTATATAATCAAGAGTTGTCAATTCGACAGCATCCAAACCCGGGCATTGACGAAACTTATCTTTCACAAGAGCAATGTCTTCCCGGGTAGGTGCGAAGCGGCTGGCCGACAGAAGACTTTTAACCATTCTGAATTCAATTATCAGGCGACCGGATGTGCATTGAACCGCTTTCTGGAATTCAATACTTGAATCAACATCATGACTAATATCCTTAAAGAACATTTCAATTTGTGTCGTTGCTTCTTCAATACCCTTCGGCTCCAACGGAATAGCTTTTAATACATCCGCAGGTATGCCCCGCAAAAAGTTCGCCTGCTGCAAAGGCACGACATATTCAAGCAGTTTAGCCGGATAACCGGAAAGAAGAGCCCACAGGCTCAGATCCCGCCATAGGTCCTCCGGATTGCTGATGAGCAGAGGTATCAACGCTTTTTCCCATTTCTGATCGGCATGCAGCGTCCAGACTTGACCTTGCTCCCGGAGACAATTTGAAAGCAGGGGGTATTTTTCAAACAGTTCTTTTGTTTCCTGACGGCAGAGAGCAAGCAATACCTCAGCAATATGATTCCGATCCAGTCGATCGCCGCGAAACACCGAACCCAGGAAATACCCCAGGAGCGCTTCTGCGAATCGGCAGGGCTGTTCGGTCTTCACAGCCATATCAAGAAGCTTCAGCGAAACGACATCTTCATCCGTCAACCAGTCGGGAACCGTAACGCCCCAGGTATCGGATAGAACAAGACGTGCTGTTTTTTCAGAAAAATGGCAGGACAATTGGGTCTGTTCACAGAAATTTTGCAGCCAGGTGTAAATATAATGTTTACGAACCCAGATCTTCAGGGGCGTTTTTTTAGAAGCGCTTGCTGTCAGGGCGTGGCATGCCCTCACATAATCGGCATCTTTCTCGGCTAAAAAAACGTCTTCCGGAAGATGGTATGCATAATTCCCAATATAGCTGACTTCGAAACTCATTATTTACCCTTTTCATCGAAGAGTTCTTGAATGGCCGCTTCAAGCTTTTTCCCCGCTTCTTTCGTCAATATCCCCCGCGCAGCGCTCTGTTTCAATAGAGACATCACGACAACGGCAAGCCCCTGGATGTTATCGGGAAATTTGAACGTTGCCTTCATGTTTCCGAACAGGTCCTGCTCGATCCCGATTTCGTACTTCTTCTCCTTATTGACAACTTCTATGGTCAAGACATCGCTGGCATTCCCCTCCTTATCCAAAGCCCGCATCTTCACAACGACATTGGACTTGCCTTTGACAAGATCGGCAAGATACATTCTTTCGCTCACTTCTGCGACGGCATCAGATTTCTTGGGATCTTCCCCGGATGTGGTGTAGATAATTTTTTTGGCGCCGGCAGGCACAGTGATCACCGGGTTTTCCCCTGCACCAATCTCATAGGTTTTCGTCTCGATTTCAGGAATGGGAACAGCAGGTTTGGCCTCATCGACGACGGCTTTGGCTTGCTTGATCTTGGCCACGTAATCCGAGGTCTGGATGGTTGTCCAATTTGGCACCGGTTGAAATCCGTAAGCTTCGGGCAGTTTTTTGAAGAGGAAAATCGTCTTGTCGTCCGATTTAGTCAATTGCGACAAAAGTTCATAAGCCTCACTATCGTCGTATCTTAACGGATCACGCTGATGCGGATTCAGTCCCTTGTACCATTTGTCAATGGCACCCTCACATTCCACGATGTCACCCTTTGCACCAAAGATTTCACAAACCACTTTAGCCACAGACTTCTGAAGAGTCTGAAGACCTGCATCCAGGCGTTTTACATCGGCAGCAAAACCTTTGCCGCTGTCTTGAGCATCCTTCACTGAAAGATGATCTCCGATGGGCTCACTACTGTAAAGGGATGGTAAACGATGCAGTATCAGGTCAAACCGCTCCATATGGTCAGCGCCGTCGAGCAAATTTTTCAACCCTTTCAATCGCTGATGTTCCTTTTTCTCGTGGAGGTCCATTATTTTGGCTGCCGTTGGCAGCGTCTTCCACCACTCCTTCAAAAGGGCAACCGTTTTATCAACGGATCTGGTTTCACCGTGCTTCAGAGGCGGGGCATGAACAGCCTTAGCAACGGAATCGACCAGGTCGCGCTGGGCGTCCGATATCTGAAAAACCTCCAGGGCAACCTTCGTTGCCGGATCAGCCACAATCTGCAGAACATCATCATAGGCGCTGATATGCCTTTCCGATGTTTTCGTAGTATCACTGAATATTCTCAGATGCTCGCCAAAGGCGCGGACGACATGGGCCAGGGCGAGAATCTGGGCTGTCCCCCCGGCGCCGTAGGGTGCATTTCTGGCATCCCGCAGGAAATTCCCAAGGGCCAACATCTTTCCCGGCGGCAAATTTACCAGGTCGTGGCATAATAACTTCAATATTGGGTAATTATCTGAAATCTTTCCCGGATCGTCTTCGCATTCGAAATACGTTACCGTACCTTCCGTTCCCGCTTTTCGTAAAGCGCCGGCTCCTTTCAGGAGCACCTTTTCCAGGTAGCGCTTTTCCCCGTGATTATCGGGATTGCCGTTGTCGATCATAACCCGTTCGGACTCGATTAATACCTTGACCGCCTGCCTAAGCGCATTGTTTTTGCCGGTCCGCCATTTGTCGTCGTGGCAGAAATTCAGGTCAGGGTGATTAATCAGGCAATGTTTCTTATACAGGTTTTCGCAAAGCTGGTCCGCCGGTTTATGAGATTGGTGGGGTTGATCTACCAGTGCCTTCCCATCTTTGCCGTACCAACATGCCTTTTCACCGTTGCTAATATCCCGCAGTATTCTCTGCAACTGCGTACGGTAACCGTCTTCGGGGTTTTCGTAAATGTCGCGCAGCCGTGATTCCGTCTGGGCGCTGATCTTCATAGCTTCATTGGGAGGCAGATAATACCGGCAAGCCTTGACGTGCAGCAGGACGTCCATAAATGGCTGAGGGGAATGGGGAATGGAAACGGCCATGTTTTCATAGGGGATGTCGTTGATGGCGTTTTTAGCTATTTGAATATCAGCCTCGTTTTCGCACAGGACATAAATGACCGTGCCTTCACTGCTGTTCTTTTCTTTCACCATCTCCTGTTCCCATTGCTGGTGAAGCTCCTGCCAGAGTTTCATACCCAGATCCTTGGCCCAAACGAAGCGTCGATGGAAACGTTTATCCTCATTGAAGGGAAGATTGAATTGTTTTGCGGAAAGAAATTCAAGCTCCTGGGAGTCACCAGCCTCTGCCAGCAATGCGCCGATTGGGTCTTTCGGATGAAGTAACTCGTCGGCCAGAAAACGATCGATAAGATCATACGGGTCTTCCCCTGTGCCCGCGGCCAGTTCATAAGTTTTCGATTGCTGACGAAAGAAGACCGCCCCGGACTTCACAAGAGTCTTCAGGTGATTCTCCACCTTTTTTCTTTCAGTGGCTGCAAGGCAATAGAGACCGAATTGAATATTCTCCAGATTGGTGGGAATCTGACAGAGTTCGTAAATGAGAATGGTGCGCAGGATTGCCAACCGTTCATCCATTACGTCACCGAACATATCTCCATCGCCGGTCTTGCGAAGGGCGTCAAGGCTGGCATAGTATCCATTGACAACCTGACGCTGCCGTTCCCGTAACTCTGGGTTTTTCAGGGAAAGTTCTTTCCGGAAGAACTCAAACAGCATATTCGCGGTATAAAGATTGAGCTTTCCGCTACGAATGGCTATGTCGGACTTTTCTATAAATTCGGGATATGACCCTTCCGCACCCGCCACGTCCCCGGAGAAAAAAGTAAAGGTGCTGCGCGCATCGGACCCGATTTCGGAAGAAAGTCTTAACAGACAGGCTAAGGTCATGGGGTGGATACCGTAGATATCCTCCAGAACTTTCTCCCGGATTCTCTGCATATCGTCAAGCCAAGGGAAGAGCTTCAGCGACGTGCATACAGGCAGGAACTGGTCAAAAAGAGTGGTCTTCGGCTGAATTTCTTGACGCCATATTTCGGATTCTTTATCAACTTCCACAATGGCGCCGATAATTTCTTCAACACCTTCGTTGAGGAGATCTACCGGAGTGATCCGGGCACTCATGACTGCCACATCATCTTTGCTGTAACGATCGGCATAGGCCTTAAAGTCCTTGTGGATACACCCCACAAAAATAACATTGGGTTCGTTCTTACACAGAGTCTCCATGAATCCCTGAAGAACATCCTTCGCATAGGCCGCCTTTTCCAGGGTAGACCCGAATTCGTCAAAGAGAATAGCAAGCCCCTTGAACCGCTCCTTGAATTGCGGTTGTTTGATCAAGCCCTTGATGATGGGGATGAGGTTTCCCGATTGGGCCTGAAAAGCCAGTCCGCCCATAGTCTCCTTGAAGGCCCCGTGAAAAAGATTCAGGGCATCCGTATCGAATTCCTTCAATCGTGATCTCAATTGCGCCACAGAGGTGCCGGGGGACGTTTTTATCATAGACTTCTCAAAGTCTTCGTAGAAGTTTCGCACCCCGCTGTGTCCCCTTTTTTCCCATTCCGCAAGGAGCCGCTCGGCCTCGTTAAATTCCGTCTGGACTGTTACCTCAAGCCCCATGGAATGACAGGCATCTAAAATCCCTTTGAGGACAACTTCTTCAAACCGCCTTCCCGGATAGTCACAGATCGCCACCAGGTACTGACCATCCTTACGGATATTCTTGAGCGTCTTGGCAGTATCGGGATCAAGCTTCTCATAGTTTGCATAGAACCCTTTCATGCCGGGATCGCCACTGGAACGACTGAGAAAATTAGCAAACATGAGGCAGAGATGGGATTTTCCTGTTCCATAGGAGCCGCTCAGCAGGTAAAATTTTCGGTCGGCGGGCTGATAAATCCCCCGGCAGAGTCTTTCAAATGCAACCCGATGTGACTTGGTCGGCCGGTACATGGCCATGCGATCGGCGTTTTCCTTGGCCTCGTCGTAAGCGCTCTTCAGGTTCACAAAATTGGCATAACCTGTCTTCAGTTTAACAACATCCGCGATTTTAGCCATTTTTCTTCTCCACCTTGTCTATTCTTGATACAACCTCCTGCACAACATAATTGAACGCTGCATCAAGGTCATAACTTGCGCCGTCCGGCAGCAGCGATTCGATATCGCTCGCAAAGCCCGGATGCTTCATTTTCTCCCGGAGGTTCTTTTCATAGGTCTTGCCATCGACGGTATTGCCTTCAAAATCCATGTAGCGCCGGAAGATTTCCACAACACGTTCAGCGCTTGCTTTCCCTTCCGTAAGACCCAACCACAAATCTATGAGGTCGCGCCCTTTTCTTCTCTGGTACAAGGCGCGCGTTTTCGTCCCGAGCAACTCCTCAAGCGTGTACGTCGTGATCTCGCAGCTTCCCTGAAACCAGCGGGAATCGACTGAGAAAGGAATCTTCCGGAATCCCTCCACGGAAAAATGCTCACGCGTATTGATTTCCACTTTCAACCGCATGGAGATCGCCGGAGACCCTTCCGATTCCATTCGGTATATCAATGTCACGGTCCCTTCCGCCTGATTGCGACGGGGTTTCCCCAGGAATTCGCCCAGTATGCCTTGAATCTTGTCAATGACCGGTCCGATACCGCCAGGTTCGATCTGAACAAGGTCGATGTCCTCCGAGTAACGGCGCGGCTGATTGAAGTGCAGCTTATGCAAGGCCGTCCCTCCCCGAAAGGCCAACCTTCCAGCCAGGAATGGCTCCTGAAAGATAGCCACCAGCGCCCTGCTCATGATCAAGTCCTGTTCCACCTGGGCATGTGAGATCCAGGGCGCCAAACTGCGCCAGCCAACAATGTGCGCCGACGGAATCATATATCCGCCTCCACTTCCGTATTGATCAGCAGTTGCCAGCGCGGATCTTTTTCTGCGCCCCGAATCGGCAACGAAGGTTCCAGCTTGGCCGGCAGTGGGTTGCGTTCCCTGATCCATTCCCTCAGACCCTCTACCAATTCGGAATGACCGGCTTTTTCTAACAACCAACCCAGCCGCTGCCCATACGCAAGATTGCCATCTGCTTCGATGGCTCCCACAAGTTTTAACCTGTCCATGGTTTCCCCAAGTTCCTGCAGGACGGTCAATACACGGTCCAGGCCGCCGATCGCTCTGGCGTAGCGGATCAGATCGATTGCAGTTCCTTCTGGAGTTGAAACAGGAATAAAACCAGTTTGGACCTTAGTGGAGACAACCGGGGTCGCCTTAAAGTTGGTCTTGGAAAAAAAGCGGACGGACAGGCTCCTGACCTGAAGCCTGCGCAGGGGACCGGTCGTGACAACTTGAAATTGCTGCGGCTGTTGATGGGCGGCACCGTGTATAGCTGCGGCGCTCAGGAGCCCCACGTAATAGGGCCGTCCCATATGGGTCATCAAATCAGAAATGAACCAGTCGGCGGGCAAAACGCGGGTAGAACTGAATTCAAGAGGGATTATAATGTAGAAACCGCTGAGAACTCGAAGTATTCTTTCTTTCTTCTGCAATCTGGAAACTGCCATCTTGAAGGCAATGTCACTCATTTGCAGGTTCTTGACAGCCTCCTCGCGGGAGAAGAAATAGAGCCCCTGGGCCTGACGGGCATCGACCCACTCGGCCAACTTGGCAGGAACCGGAGCATCCATCTTTTCGGCCAAGGCAAACCTCCATTAAAGTTAATTTTCGCAGATAGTAGCGGAAGTCGCTACTTTTTGCAAACGATAACTTTGCCATTGAGGCGATTCGGGGATCATTGTTTGCAGCGGGTATTTACTCTTATGTCAGCTTCTTGAACAGTATCCTTAATGCTTTCCCTTCTCGAATGTATTCCGTAAATGTTTTCTCCCAATGCCTGGGATAGAGGTTTTTCTTATGATAACCAGTAGTCCGGATGGTTTTTTCAATGCTGACCGCCCTTTCTTCAAGATTCATGAAAGCAAGCAGCTTAATGGCGGCCTGATCGCAGGTGCAGAAGATAAGCCCTGCATCCTCCTGAATTAGGCAGGCAATGGCTTCCAACTCCCCGGGATCAATCCCCAGCCGGGCTTCTTTGGCTTCGTTTCGTACCGTTTGCAAATGCTCCACAGCAACATTTTCAATAATGGTGACGCGATCGCTGATAGCGATTTTGGTCCTCGCGCCGTCTCTTTTAAAGTATGATGCCTCAGAAAGGACGGTCTTCGTTACATGGATTTCATAACCCTTGATGATCCTATCGAACAAGCCGAGGGTATGAAGGTCGATGATGACAT
>Ga0209124_10001270_pt1 | contig 10328 bp, 6 predicted proteins | sample BarGraIncu01122A_FD_184502 | JGI IMG/M metagenome (GOLD analysis project Ga0209124, IMG submission 184502) | Arctic peat soil microbial communities from Barrow, Alaska - Barrow Graham LP Incubations 011-22A (SPAdes) (version 2) | ecosystem: Environmental > Terrestrial > Soil > Wetlands > Peat...
CACTGCCGAGCGGCCGGAGAGCACCTGGCCGTCGATCGGCAGACGTTCACCGGGCCGGACGATCACAATGTCGCCCCGCAGCAACTCGTCGACCGGCAGCTCCTGCTCACCGGCAGCCTGTGCCACCCGGGAAGCCGGCCCCTCGCCTTGGGCGGTGGCCTTCCGTCGCACGCGGGCGGTGCGCGGGGTCAGCTCGCCCAAGGCGTCGATGGCGTGGCGCGCCCGGTCCATTGCCACGTGCTCCAGCCCGTGGCCCAGGCTGAACAAGAACAGGAGCAGGCCGCCCTCCGCCCAATCGCCCAGCGCGGCCGCGCCGAGCGCCGCGATGACCATGAGGAAGTCGATGTCGAAGCGCAACTTGAGCGCGGCCCGTATGCCGTGCTGCGCGGCCTCGTAGCCTCCGGCGAGGTAGCCCAGCAGGTAAATGGGGAGGGTGGCATAGGGCGGCAGGCGCAACAAGTGTTGGCCGCCGAAAGCCAGCGCCAACAGCAGCCCGGAGAGCGCAGGCAGCAGTATCTCCAGCCGCTCCTGCAGCCAGTTGTGCTGCTCGCGCTCTTGCACCGCATAACCCAGCCAGCCGATCCTCTTGACCACGTCGGCGTGTGAGACGAGCGTCCTGTCGTACTCAAGACGTACTTTCTCGGCCGCGTAGCTGGCGGAGGCCGCAATCACGCCCGGCACACGGCCGAGGATGTGTTCGACGCTGCGCGCACAGTCCTGGCAGTCCATGCCGGTAACGCGCAACGTCTCGTGGCGATAGCGCCGGGCCACCCGGGTGCCGGCTTGCTCCGCGAGATGCTGAACGCGATCCAGCGAGAGGAGATTGGGATCGTAGTGCAGGCAAACCAGCGCGCTGCCGTTCTGGTGCTTGACATGCGCCTGGAAGATGCCCTTCTGGGCCGCGATGAGTGTGTTGAGCCGTTCGATGCACTGGTCCCGCTCGTCCTGGACGTGGGGCAACAGGATGGGAATCTGCAGTTGGAGGGTGGATTCAGCCACGGGCCGGCGTCCCGGCATGGCCGCCATGCCTGACGTGCGCCAGGGCCTGCGCGTACAGGTCGCGCACGTGCTCGTCGTCCAGCCGATAATAGACGTGCCGCCCTTCCTTGCGGAAGCGCAACAGCCGCATGGCGCGCATGTCGCTCAATTGGTGCGAGATAGCGGATTGGCCCATTTCCAGGGCTTGGGCCAGATCGTTCACGCAGATTTCGCCATCCGCCAGCGCCGAGATGATGCGTAGGCGTGTCGGGTCGCTCAGCGCCTTAAACACGCCTGCCAGGTCCCTCGCGACGGCTGTTTCGAGCAGATCCGCGCGCGCCGGGCGCTTCCCGCCCGCTTCTGTCATATGCAGCTCGGCGCAGCCACAAGCCTGCGCCGCCGCCCGTCCGACCGATCCGGCCATGCTCTCGCTCCGATAATGCGTAAATACTTGAACGTATGAATGAATGCTCATGTATATTAACCGGTTGGGCAAAGACTGTCAAGTAAGAGCATACCCGATGTGGTACAATGCCGGTTAAGGCTCGATAGGGTTTGGCGAGGGCGTGTCACGCTTGCGCCGCTAGGCGGTCAGGCCCCGGCTTTTAGGGCTCGCTTTCCACGGAATAGCCGCGCAGGATCGTGCGCACGGCGACGAGGATGACGAACGAGATTGCCAGCAGGATCACCGCGAGCGTCAGGGCGCGCGTCAAGTCCAACTCAAAACCGAGGTAGACCGCCAGCGGCATGGTCTGCGTGCGGCCCGGCAGGTTGCCGGCAAAGATGATCGTCGCGCCGAATTCGCCCAGGGCCCGCGCCCAGCACAGAGCGATCCCGCCGACGATACCTTGCCAGGCCAACCGTAACGTGACATAACGGAAGGTCTCGAGCGGCGTTGCGCCGTCCAGCGCCGCCGCCTGCTCCAGTTCGTAGCTTACCCCGCTCAGCCCCAGCGCGGCCGCCTTGATGTAGTAGGGTGCGGCGACGAAGGTCTGCGCCATCACCACTGCCAAAGGTGTGAACGGCAACTGGATGCCCAGCCCTGCCAGCCAGGCGCCTAGCAGGCCGCGCCGCCCGAAAGCCATCAGCAGCGCCAGGCCGGCCACCGCCGGCGGCAGGACGGTCGGCAGGTCCAGCACTACCTCCAACAGGGGCGCCCCGGGCAGACGCTTGCGGGCCAGCAGGTAGGCCAGTGGCGTGCCGAAAAGCACCACCACCAGGACAGTCAGCAGACTCGTGCGCAGGCTGAGGGCGATCGCCTGGCGCGTGGTCGCATCGCCGAGCGACGCCAACACGGCCAACGGTGGGGTCTTGAGGACCAACGATACCAGGGGAAGCGTGAGCAAGGCCAGCAAGGGCAGTCCGCCGGCGATCAGCAGCCAGCTTTGCATCTGGATTTGCTCGAACCTTGCTCTGTTCCGCGGCCATGCACCAACACTCACAAGCTATCCTACTTTCAGCGGCCTGGCAGGAAGCCATAACCGGCAAGAACCTGCTGGCCGGCCGGCGAGAGGACGAAATCCACGAATTGCTGCGCCAGGACCGGCTGCGGAGCGTGAGCCAGCGGCGCGATCGGGTATGTCGCCGGCTGGTTGAAGCGGTCAGGGACCTGCAGCGTGCCGACTCTGCGGGCAGGGGAGCCGGTCACATCCGTCGCGTAGACGATGCCCGCGTCCACCTCGCCCAGGCTCACCTTGGCCACCACCGATTTCACGCTGTCCTCGAGCGAGACAACGTTGGCCAGGGCCCCGGCCCTGAAGCCGGGTCCGTAGGTTGGGTCCTGGCTCATCCGCGCCAGCATATCCAGCGCGTACTGCCCGACCGGCACCGTCATGTCGGCAAGATCCAGCTTGACACCGGGCCGCGCCAGGTCGGCCAGGCTCCCGATACGAGCCGGGTTGTCTGGCGGAAAGATGACGATCAGCCGGTTGTGCGCGAAGGTTTGCTGCGTGCCGGAGACGACCGATCCCGCGGCAACCGCGTTGTTCATCTCCGCAACATTAGCCGAAGCGAACACGTCGGCCCGGGCGCCGTCAGCCAGTTGGGCGCGCAATTGCTGCGAGCCGGCGAAGTTGAAGGACACGCGGACGTCGGGATGGCTCGTCTCGAATTGCTTGCCCAATTCGCCAAACGACTCGCTGAGCGAGGCCGCGGCGAAGATTGTCAGGGTGCGGGCGCCCGGCGGGCCGGCCGGTCGTGCTGCCGGTTCGTTGGTCGATTGGGCGGCGCCGGCGGCTGCGCAGGCGACTGCCAGCGCCCCCACGGCGAGGAGGCACAAGACCGCCAGGCCACGGCGCAGCGCGCGCCGCAACCGGGCTGGGCGCCCACCGAGCGCCCGGTCACCGACCGGCGCGCGCCAGCGCGTGGCGGACTGACGGCTCACTGCGCTATCTCCTGACGCGAGACGGCCAGGTTGCGTAATTGGTCCAAAGCCTTGAGAATGGCTTCCACCTGCGCGGCACGGAAGTTGTGTACCACTGCCACCACCTGGTCGTCAAAGGTACGCTGCCGGGCGTGCGTCAGCCAGTCTTCCAGTACTTCCCGTTGGGCGTCTATAAGGTTCAGAGCGATCTGTGGGTCCTGGCGAAGAGCGAGGTAAACGCGGGCCAGCAACGCGCTGCGCAGGTTGCGCGGGTACTGCTCTGGCGTCCGCAGCCAGCGGTTCAGCGCTTCGCGGCCGGCTTCGGTCAGCCCGTAGACGACGCGCGCCGGACCGTTGCCCGCTTGTTCGCTGCTCTCTCCCACATAACCGCACTTATTCAGCTTGCCGAGCAGGAAATAGACTTCGCTACGTTCGATGCGCCAGATGGCGCGCAGCGCCTCGTCGTTATGCGCGCGTTGTGCCAGCTCGTAGCCGTGCATGGGCTTCTCCGCCAGCAAACCAAGCAGGACATTTTCGCTGGGCCAATCCGCTTTCATACCCGAGTGCTCTCCGCCGGTCTTCGGCTGGGCTATTCAGAATCTGACTACCAACTATTCAGATTCTAACTACTATCCTGAATCTGTCAACCTGACCCGGGCAGCCGGGCAGCCAGGCAGAACCAGCAGCTTTTGCCCTGATTTTGGGTTCTCCGGGACGTTGACCCATATTCAGTTTGTACTGTAATAGAGTCATATTTATTCAGTAGTTCGTCTTTCTTCAAGAAATGCTAGCAGAATGACTTGACGTGGCGAGATTTAAGCACTATTATCTGGTTGCTGATTTGTAAGCTCGTTGCAGATCTTCTCGTTCTAGTTCAAACCGAGCAGTACATGGCCAACCGGCCTCGCAAGCCAGTGTTCTACGATCCGGGACAGCGCCGTTGGGTGCGCCTGAAGCGGGTGGCGCTTGTCCTGACTATAGCGCTGCTTGCCGTTGGCGCAGTCCTCGTATCCAGCGCATTCACGGCCCCTGTTCTCCCGAATGTTGATCTGGGGGCGGCACGCACCTCGGCCCGGCGCGCGCGTGCCGCCGTTGCTACGCCGGCGACCCCTGTCCCTGCGACCGGCACACCCACCGTGCTGCCCACAGTCGCGTCGCCGCGTCTGCGCCCGACCGCCGCGCAGTTCTTCTTCTTGCCCACCCCGACGCCGAACGCGCAAGCCACACAGACGGCAAAGGCGCAGGCGACTGTCGTGCGCGCGACCCAGGCGGCCAAAGCGACGCAGTCCCGTGCCAGCCAAACGCCGACCGCGACCAGGCGCCCCGTTTCCGGGCAGACGACGCAACCCGCGCCCAGCCCGGCGCCCAGCGCCACGATCGTCACCAAACTCGAGTCCGCGCCCACTCGCTCTGTGGCGCCGGCAGCCGCTGCGGCATCACCTGCCCCGGCGTCTTCGCCAACTTCGTCAACTTCGTCGTCCACCATGCCGTCGTCTGGGACGCCGTCGTCGCCTCCTGCCGGCCCTACCGCCGTGGGTGCGGAGGCGCTCCGGCCGGCGTCATCCGCTCAGCCGGCGGCAGGGACCGCTTCGGGCGCCGCGCCGGCGCCCGCCCTCGGCCCGGCCCGGCCAGGCTGGGTCCTCCCGGCCGCTTTCCCGTCTGCGCTCGCTCCGTCCGCCTCCGGCGCGCTCACCCCCGGATCGGGCGAGACAGACGAGCCCACCCCCAGCCCGGCTCCGCTGACGGTTCGTTCGGTGGGCGCGTTCCCCGGGCCGCGCTCCCACACTGACGTGATCGCTTTCTACGTCAACTGGGACGACGCCAGCCTTTTGTCGCTCAAGCAGCACGTCACAAGCCTGGATAAGCTGATCCCCGAGTGGCTGCATCTGGTCGGCACGCCCGCCGGGACGGACCCGGCCGGCGGCGATGCGGGGGTGTCGCTCGGCGTAGCCGGAGAAGCCAGCTCAGACGCCAACGCCCAGCGCACCTTCGCGCGCGACGACCGGGCCAAAGAGAAAGCCGTCCTCGATTACCTGCAGGACGCTCGCCCCACCTTGCCCGTCGTGCCGCTGATCAACAACTACGACCCGGAGATGCAGGACTGGGATTCTGAAGCGTTGGGGCAGATGCTGGCCACGCCCTTGACGCGCGCCCGCACCATCCGCAGCCTGCTAGATTACGTGCGCAGCGAGGACCTGGCCGGCATCCACATCGACTTCGAAGCCGTTCCCCCGGACAGCCAGCCGGCGCTGGTGGATTTCATGCGCGAGCTTTACCTTGAGTTCCACCCGCTCGGCCTGGAAGTATCCCAGTCCATACCGCTCGACGACGACACGTTCGACGCCAGTGCCCTGGCAAAATGGAATGACTACGTGGTCGTGATCGCCCACGACGAACACTGGTCCGATGGCCACCCCGGTCCGGTGGCCTCGCAGCGTTGGTTCTCCGACGGGCTCTGGCTGCGCCTGACCGAGATCCCGGCCGATAAGCTGGTTGTCGCCGTCGGTAACTACGGTTATGACTGGCCGGACGACGGCAAGCCGGGCGCCGACATCACCTTCCAGGAAGCGCTCCAGACCGCCCACGATTCGGATGGGCGGATCGCGCTCGACTTAAACTCGCTCAACCCGACCTACGACTATTTCGACGACAGCGGCAGTCTGCATCACGTTTGGTACCTGGACGCGGCTTCGACTTTCAACGAGTTGGCCGACGCGCAGCGCTACGGCGTGCGCGGCTTCGCCCTCTGGCGGCTGGGCTCCGAGGACCCGGCTGTCTGGCAGGTGTTTGCGCACCGCGACCGGCTGGATAAATCAGTGGCGGATGCCGCCCAGCAGCTCCACTATGGCGATGATCCTATTTACCAGGGCCGCGGCGAAGTGTTGAAGGTGGAGGGCACGCCAGAGGACGGCAGCCGCAAGCTGCAATTTGATCCCGAGACGGGGCTGATCACTTCCGAGCAGATGGTCACGTTCCCGTCGGGCTATCTGGTCAGGCGCTGGGGCGGGGCGAACGACAAGCTGATCGCCCTGACCTTCGACGATGGCCCGGACCCGCACTACACGCCGCGTATCCTGGACATCCTGCGTAGCTATGGCGTGCCGGCCACTTTCTTTATCATTGGCTCCAGTGGTGACCTGCATGCGGAGTTGCTGCAGCGCATGGTCGCCGAGGGCCACGAGGTCGGTAATCACACTTTCACCCATCCCGATGTCTCGAGCATCACGACCGACCAGCTCTCGCTCGAGTTGAATGCTACCCAGCGGCTCTTCGAGAGCCAGTTGGGGCGCAAATCTCTGCTCTTCCGCCCGCCCTACGGCGAGGACATCGAGCCGTCGACGCCAAAACAGATCAAGCCGCTCCTGTTGTCCGGCGAGCTCGGCTATTACACTATCGGCATGCAGGTCGACCCAAGCGATTGGCAAGAGCCCGGAGTTGACGATATTATCAACGCGACCATCGACCAGGTGGCCAGCGGCAAGGGCAACGTCGTGATCCTCCATGACGGCGGCGGTGACCGTTCGCAGACCGTCGCTGCTCTGCCGCGCATCATCGAAGGGCTGCGCGCCCGCGGCTACCAACTGGTTACGGTTTCCGATCTGATGGGCCTGACGCGGGATGCGGTTATGCCACCCATCCAGCAGACCGAGCGCTCGATCGCGACGATCAACGGCATCAGTTTCCAGATCATGCGCGGCGGGAGCTGGCTGATTTCGTTGCTCTTCATTGGCGGCACGCTGTTAGGCGCGGCGCGTTTGCTGACCATCACGCTGCTGGCGATCGTGCAGCACGGGCGGGCTAAAGGCAAACGTTTCCCGCCCGATTACCGGCCACTGGTGGGCGTGATTGTGCCGGCCTACAACGAAGCGAAGGTTATCGGCCAGACGATATATTCGCTCCTGCGTTCCAACTATCCGAACCTGGACATTGTCGTCATGGACGACGGCTCAAAGGATTCAACCTGGCAGCGGGCAGTGGAGGCGGCCGGTGGAGATCCACGGGTGCGCGTGCTGCACCGGCCAAATCGCGGCAAGGCCAAAGCCCTCGACCTGGGAATGCAAAAAGCCCAGGCGGAGGTGGTCGTCATCCTGGATGCGGACACGATCATCCATCCCGAAGCCATCTCACGGCTGGTGCGTCATTTCGCCGATCCGAAAGTGGGCGCCGTCGCCGGCAACGCCAAGGTCGGCAACCGCATCAACCTGCTCACCCGCTGGCAGGCGCTGGAGTACGTCACCAGCCAGAACCTGGACCGCCGCGCCTTCGCACTGCTCAATTGCATCACCGTGGTGCCGGGCGCCATCGGCGCCTGGCGGCGCGAGGCCATCCTGCGGGCCGGGCGCTTCCCGGAGGACACCCTGGCCGAGGACGCGGACCTGACCCTCGCCATCCTCGAACTCGGCTACCGGATACCTTACGAGGACGGAGCGATCGCCTACACCGAAGCGCCGGACAACGTGCGCGGCTTGCTCAAACAGCGTTTCCGCTGGATGCTCGGGACCTTCCAGGCGGCATGGAAGCATGGCCACGCAGCCTTTAAGCCGCGCTACCGCGCACTGGGCCTGATCGCTATCCCCAACGTCTTTGTGTTCAATATCTTCTTCCCGCTCATCGCACCGCTTGTCGATTTCATCGCGGTGCTCTCGGTGGGTCTGGTGGCCTGGAACCGTTATCAACACCCGCTGGACAGCGTGAACGGCTCGTTGCGGCAATTGTTGACCTATTACCTGGTTTTCGTAGCCGTGGACTACCTCGCAGCGATCACGGCATTGCTGCTCGAGCGAACCGAACAATGGTCATTGCTGATCTGGCTGTTCTTTCAGCGATTTGGCTGGCGGCTGCTCATGTACAATGTGGCCTGGAAAGCCGTCATGACTGCGGTGCGCGGCCGGGTGGCCGGTTGGGGCAAGCTGGAGCGTAAGGCGACGGTCAAGCCGGATTCTGGCGCCGAGATGACCCCGGGAGATGGGGCTTGAAACGTCTCGCTTCCGCGTTGCTCGCGCTGCTGGTCTGGTGCACCGCCTATCCTGCGGCCGGGCAGGTTCCGGCGCTCCGGCTGAACTCCGGCACGGCCTCGCCCGTCGCGCAGGCGACGAGCGTCTTCTTGCGGGTCAATCAAGTGGCCTACGAAGCGGGCGAGTCCAAGGTCGCCCTTGCCCTGACCAATGAAACCCTCGACCGCCAGCCATTCTCGGTTCAGGCTCTACCGGGCAACGCTGTCGTCTACCGCTCGATCGTCGGCCAGGATCGCGGCCGTTACGGCCAGTTCGCCCACCTTTACGAGCTGGATTTCAGCGGGCTGACGGCTCCCGGGCAGTACCGGCTGGTCCTGGGCAGCGAGATATCCCCGCCGTTCACCGTCGGCAGCCAGCCTTATTCCAGCCTGCTTTCATCCACCCTGTCGTTTTTCCAGGTGCAGCGTTGCGGCAACACCGCACCCCGCCTGCACGCTGCCTGCCATCTGCGCGACGGGGTGGCCAGCGGAGGGCCGCTGGACGGCAAGCCGGTCAAGGCCGAAGGGGGTTGGCACGATGCCGCGGGCTACATCAAGTTCACCGGCACGACCTCCTACTCGCTGGCGCTGATGTTGTCGGCCTACCTGCGCCATCCGGACGTGTTTGCGCGCAGCGGCGCCCAGGGGCTGCCCAACGTGCTCGCCGAGTCGCGCGTCGGCCTCGACTGGCTGCTCAGAATGTGGGATCCACAGAACCAGGTCCTCTACTACCAGGTCGGCAACGCCGATGACAATAATGACCGGCGCATGCCCGAAGGCGACGATAGGGTGGGGCCGCCTCGGCCGGTCTACGCGTCCGAGCCAGGTCATGGCGCCAATCTGGCCGGCAGAACCGCGGCCTCCCTGGCGTTGGCCGCGGTGGCATGGAACGATCCGGCCCAGCCCTACCGCGACCCGACGCTGGCCGCCCAGTATCTGGAAGCGGCCAGGCAGATTTACGCCTGGGGGAAGCTCCGCCCGCTTGCCCAATCGGCCACCGATAATTTCTATGACGAGAACTCTTCGGAAGATGATATGGCGCTGGGCGCGGCCGAGCTCTACCGGGCTACTGGGGTGCAGACATATCTGCGCGAGGCCGAGATGTATGCCCTGACGGCCGGAGCGCAGGGCTCGTTCTCGTGGGCGGATATGCATCCGCTGGCGCAGTATGAGATCGCCCGTCTGGATCGCGGCTATGCCCCCGCGGCCGCCTATTTCCTTAACTCTGACCTGGCCGGTTACGCGACGGCAATGACTGACGACGCCTTTGGCGTCGCCATCCGGCCCCTCATCTGGGGCTCAACCGAGCTGATGAGCGGCGCGGCCCTGACTGCTCTCTGGTATCATGATTTGACCGCTTCCTTCACCTACCATCGGCTACCGCAGGCACAACGCGACTACATCCTGGGGGCCAACCCCTGGGGCGTTTCCTTTGTCGGGGGCGTAGGCGCCGTCTGGCCGCGCCATCCCCAACATGAGGTGGCCGACCTGACGAACACTCAACTGATCGGCTTCTGGGACGAGGGCCCGGTCACGCAACAGGTCTTCGTCGATGAGGACATTCACCTGGGCGGCCCGGATGTCTATGCCGCTTTCCAATCACCCGAAGCCGTCTTTCACGACGACATCGAGGACTACACCACCAACGAGCCTACTATCACCATGAACGCCCAAGGCCTCGCGTTGACCTCCTGGTACGCCCCGCCTCTCGCCGGCACTGCCGGCAAATAGCTCTGACTATTTCCATGAATAACCTGTGCGGTAACTTGTGCTATACTCGAACCATAACGTGTCACACTGCTCGGCGCAAGGAGGGACTGGATGAAAGACCGGTCTTCGATCCAGGCCGGTTCACTCATTCCCCTGGAGGTCATTCATGAGTGACGATCCCTACCGGCTGCTCGCTACCCGGCTCGACGAGTTGCCCAACGGTTTCCCGCCCACCGCCGATGGGGCCGAACTGCGCCTGCTGGCCCGGCTCTTCACGCCCGAGGA
>Ga0209124_10001274_pt1 | contig 10283 bp, 10 predicted proteins | sample BarGraIncu01122A_FD_184502 | JGI IMG/M metagenome (GOLD analysis project Ga0209124, IMG submission 184502) | Arctic peat soil microbial communities from Barrow, Alaska - Barrow Graham LP Incubations 011-22A (SPAdes) (version 2) | ecosystem: Environmental > Terrestrial > Soil > Wetlands > Peat...
TTCAGCCGGAGAAACCGAAAAAGCGAGAATATTTATTGAAGATATTCTTGGTAATTATGAACCTCAAGTATTTAGTGCATTTACTAGTAGAGTAAAGGGTAAATACATAACAAATACTGTTATTAAGGTAGACCCAAAAATCTGGCCATTACTAACAGATGACAAATTATCTTTGGATCAAGATTTATCACAAAATCTATCACAACTACCACCCTCCTTTACTATAAACGTTGACCCCGAGGATTTACTATAAAACAGCGGTCCAACCCCGAAGCTAGCCCGTGAGGTGATTCTGGTGAATCAGGGTTAGACCACTGAAACTAATAAATGTCGACCCTGAGGATTTATTATAGTATTAGAGGTACAACCTCTGGGGCCAGCTTGAGGTTGGACCTCTAAACACTTGCTTGAAAGATAAAGGTATGATAATATACCAATCATGATTACCGTTATAGAAGTAAAGAAAAATGCAAACGAAAGCAATATGAATCTTATTCGTCGATTTACTCGCAAGGTGCAAGAATCTGGAATAATTCAAAAGGTTAAAAGTAAGCGTTATAATAAAAGAGCTGAATCTAAAATAAAAGTTAAAGCGGCTACTCTTAAAAGATTAACTCGCAAGAAGAATACAGAAAAACTTTTTAAGCTAGGTAAGGTAACTAAATTTACTAAGAAAAGAGGTCACAAGTAAAAAATTATGACAGATACAGGTTTCTGTACTATTACAAATAAGACAAAAGGCAAGCTTCCACGCTTGCCTTTTGTCTCTATAAAAAACAAAGTTTTAGGTAGCGATTACGAACTCGGAGTAAGTTTATTAACCCCATTAAAGCAAAAAAAAATAAACTTTAAATATCGAGGCAAAAATGAAACTACAAATATATTATCATTCCCTTTATCAAATACTTCTGGAGAAATTACGATTGATCCTATCAAAGTAAAAAAAGACGCTCCCTTATTTAATATGACTTATACTCAATTTTTTAAGTACCTATTTATCCACGGAATGCTACATTTGAAAGGTTTCGAACATAGTAGTACAATGGAGAAAGAAGAAAAGAAATATCTTAAGATTTTTTCATAAAATATTATCTATCTTACTTTACTCATGATTAAAACTAATTACACTTGCGGAATAGATATAGGAACTCACACTACAAAAGTTGTAGTTATGGGTTTTGATAAAGAAAAAAAGGAACATATTATTCTTGCAACAGGAATGTCACAAACAAACGGAGTACGTTTTGGTTATATTACAAACGTAGATCAAGTAACTTTAAGTATTAATAAGGCTGTTAAACAAGCAGAAAATATTTGTGGCATAAAAATTCGCAAAGCTTTTGTTTCTATTGGCGGTGTTAGTCTTAGCTCTATTGTATCTACAGGCTCAGTTATTATTTCTAAAGCAGACCAAGAAATTACAAATCTAGACGTATTAAAAGTTTTAGCAAATAGCGAAGAAAATCTTGATATAGTAAATAAAAAAATAATTCATGTAATTCCTATCGGTTACAAGCTTGACGGTAAAGATATTTATGCTAGACCTGAGGGGCTTCGGGGTATTAAATTGGAAGTAAAAACTCTATTTATTACTTGTTTAAAACAAAATATAGAAGACCTAACAACAGCTTTCGCCTTGGCAAAGATAGATATAGAAGAAATAATAGCATCTCCTCTTGCAACAGGTAGTATTCTTGTAAACAATAAACAAAAAATTGCTGGATGTGTTCTCGTTGATATTGGAGCAGAAACTGTATCTACTGTAGTATTTGAAAACAATTTACCTATATCTGTATCTGTATTTCCAATTGGAAGTATGGATATAACAAAAGATATCGCGCTTGGATTAAAGATTTCACTTGAAGAAGCAGAAAGTATAAAACTGGGTAGTGTCACAGGAGGAGATTATTCAAAAAGAAAAGTTGATGAAATAATAGAAGCACGACTTGGAGATATATTTGAACTCATTGGTAACCAGCTCAAGCGCCTAAAAAGAAATGAACTTCTTCCTGCTGGAATTATTATTACTGGAAATGGTTCTTCTATAAATAATATTTGCGAAATAGCTCGTGGTCAATTAAAACTTCCTGCAAAAATAGGTGTACTGGATTCTCCTACACACAATAAATTTAAATTACGTGATGTGTCTTGGTATACAGCACTTGGTCTTGCATTAACTACAAGCAGTGAATTTTCAAATGACCAAACAAATAATTCTATTGGCGTAAACGTAAAAGAAATCAAAAGTTTTTTCAAATCTATCTTATCTCAACTTCTTCCATAAGAATATAACGAAACATAGTTATTATATGTCAATATGTTCCCTTTTTATTAATTTCTGGTATTATGTATTTACATAAACTTATTATTAATGCAAGACTTTGGTCTATAAATATATGCCTAAATTAAACCCAGACATTGAATCATTCGCTCGAATTAAAGTTATCGGAATTGGCGGTTCAGGAAAAAATGCCCTTAACCATATGATCAATTCCAAAGTTAAAGGTGTTGAGTTCATCGTAATGAATACAGATACTCAGGATTTACATAATTCACTATCTGAAAAGAAAGTGCATTTAGGAAAGAATCTTACAAAAGGATTAGGTGCTGGTATGAACCCAGAAGTTGGAAGACGAGCTGCTGAAGAAACAAAAGCTGAAATACAAGATGTCATCAAAGGTGCTGACATGGTATTTATTGCATGCGGAATGGGAGGTGGTACAGGTACAGGAGCAGCACCTATCGTTGCTCAAGCTGCAAAAGAACAAGGAATCCTTACAGTTGCTGTAGTTACTAAACCATTTTCTTTTGAAGGCAATCAAAGAATGAAACTAGCAGACATAGGACTCGCAGAACTTGAAAAAGAAGTTGATGCCATTTTAGTTATTCCTAATGACAGACTTATAGTTATTTCAGGAAAAGATGTTGGATTTAGACAAGCCTTTGCTATGTGTGATGAAGTTCTCAAACAAGCAGTTGAAGGAATTTCAGAATTAATAACTACACCCGGCATGATCAATGTAGACTTTGCTGATATTAAAGCTGTTATGGCTGATGCTGGAAGCGCATTGATGGGAATCGGTATTGCTGCAGGCGAAGGACGTGCTGAAAAAGCTGCACTTCAAGCTATAAATTCACCTTTACTTGATCTTTCAATTTCTGGTGCAAGAGGAGTTTTGTTTGCTATTTCTGGTGGAGACGATTTAACTATTCATGAAATACAAGAAGCTGCTAAAATTATAACTGAATCAATAGACAAAGATGCTAAAGTTATTTTTGGAACTATTCGTGATGAAAAACTTAAAAAAGGAGAGATCAAAGTTACTGTTATCGCGACCGGATTCCCTACTGACATGCCAAGACGCTCACTATTTCAAATTGGTCAAAACCAAAATAGAGTTCCTGAGCAAACAGTAGCTAGCTCAACAAAAGAAGAGATAATTCAAATTGTAAAAAAAGAACTTCCTAAAAATGAATCTGATGATTACATAAAGAAAATAGAAAAAATAGAAGATGATTTATTTATAGATGACACAGATGATTGGAGCACAGTTCCAGCATTTCTAAGAAGAAATAAAAAGTAATTTTTAACAAAAAAGTCCAAAATATTTATTTTGGACTTTTTTGTTTTTTGATATAGAATACATATTATGTATGATTTAATAATATTAGGAGGAGGTCCAGCAGGTACTGCAGCTGCGGTATACGCAGCACGAAAACAATTAAAAACAGCCATTATAACTAGCGAATTTGGTGGTCAATCCATAGTTTCAGAAACTATATATAACTGGATAGGAACGCCTGAAATTTCTGGTGCTGAACTCGGAGCAAATCTAAAAAAACATATTCTTTTTTATAAAGGTCCTTTTTTAGATACAATTGAAGGAGAAAAAGTAATAGAAGTATTTAAAAATAATGATGTAATATCTACTAAAACAGAATCTGGCAAAATTTATGAAAGTAAAGCTATACTAATAGCAACCGGAAGTAGTAGACGTAAACTAGAAGCTATTAATGCTGATAAATTCGAACATAAAGGTATCACATATTGTGCATCGTGTGATGGACCTATGTTTTCTGATCAAGATGTCATTGTTATTGGGGGAGGAAATGCTGGATTTGAGTCCACTGCTCAACTACTCGCCTATTGTAAAAGTGTGACACTAATACACCGAAGTGCAGAATTTAGAGCTGATGAAATAACCGTCAAAAAAGTTCTTGCAAATCCAAAGTTTAAAGCAATAATAAATGCTGAAATTACAAGAGTGGACGGAGAGCAGTTCGTTAATTCACTTACTTATAAAGATAAAATTACAGGAGAAGAAAAAACTATCCCAACCAACGGAATATTTGTAGAAATCGGACAAATTCCAAATACTGGATTTGTTAAAAATTTAGTTCAAATAGATGAAATTGGTAAAATTGTTGTTGATCCAATGACTCAAATGAGCTCATTTCCAGGTATATGGGCAGCTGGTGATTGTACAAATGGAAAGTATCATCAAAATAATATTGCTACCGGAGATGCAGTAAAAGCACTAGAAGATGCTTATATTTGGATACATAAGAATAAATAGAAATTAAAAAAGACGTTGGACTGACGTTGATATTTAGACGTTAGACAACTGCTACGGCACCCAGTAGGTCATTTTACTAAATGAGGCGTCAACGTCAATCCAACGTCGGAATTGTACAACGTCTATTTTTTATTTCAATTATAAATTTTGATTATCTAGGATTCCTTCTAATATTTCCAATTCCTCCTTTGAATTCGGCTGGAAAATTTCCATTATATTTTTAAGAGGAATTCCTTCTACTTTTTGTCCTTCTTTGAAAGCTAGTTTTATCAAATCTGGTAAATAATATTCTTGAGCAGCATTATCATTTTTTATTTTATCAATATTTTTCCAAATCCAATCAGCATTAAAAGCATATATTGCTGGATTTATTTCTTTTATTTCTCTTTGTTCTTCATTTGCATCTTTATATTCCACAACTTCCACAACTTCACCTTTTTCATTTCTTATGATTCTTCCAAGATAATAAGCACCCACTCTCCAGTCCTTAAAATCTGGTAGTACAACAGTACCCATAGTTATTATTGCTTTACTTTTATTATGAGCCTCAATAATACTTTCAATTGTTTCTTTAGATATTAAAGGTTGATCATTAGACAAAACAAGAACTGTCTTATGTCCAGGATGAACATTATCTTTTGCTGACATAACAGCATGACCAGTCCCCAATTGTTCTTTCTGGTGAGCATAATTATGATCTTCACCGAATACTTCAAAAATTCTTTCTTTTTTATGGCCTACAACAATAACTGGCTTAATAGAAAGATTTAGATGTTTAAGTGTATCTAAAATATGTTTTAAAAATGGTTTACCTTGAAGCATCGCAAGCGCCTTTGGATCGTCTGATTCCATTCTTTTTCCTTTTCCAGCTGCTAATATTATAATTTGTGTATTTTGCATATATAAAAATTTAATAAATAAAATAAATTACTTTCGTAATTTAGTGTGGTCCAGGATTCGAATACAACCTATTCGGATACTTTTCAATTTGCAAAGCAAATAATGAAAAGTCTTTCGAATCCTCTACGCGACAGGACCGCGAGTACGCTTTTCGAACCCTACTGGTTCAGTACACCTTTTCGACAAATTTTGATTTATCAAAATTTGTAACGAAAAGCTTTTCAAATCCCTAACGCACTTAAAGCAGTTTAAGTGCTACCGCTTAAAAAATTGCATTAGCAATTTTTGTGCGCGGTGAGGGATTTGAACCCCCGACATCGTCAACGTCAATGACGCGCTCTACCAACTGAGCTAACCGCGCAATAAATTAAAATCAAAACCTTGCGGAGGGTACAGGATTTGGTCACGCATAATTTTCTGCTGAAAATTTACTTGACCGCGACTCAGCCCAGTCGGCTTCCGTCTTTCAAATCCATCCTCCCAATACTCTGTATTGGTTGCGGAGGGTACAGGATTTGAACCTGTGATCCTCTTACGAAGATTCCGCTTTTCGAAAGCGGTGCATTCAACCTCTCTGCCAACCCTCCATAATTCTTAGCACTCAATTAACGTTAAAATTATACAGTAAATTAATGATATTTTCAATCTAAATTAAACTTTTTCGCAGACGTTGGACGTCTACAAAATCTTAAAGCCTACAAATAAAAACCCTTATAAAATAAGGGTTTTTATTTGTAGATGTCCAACATCTACAAAACGTCTTTTAAAATTTTTAATTCGTAATTATTAATTCTTAATTAATTAAACTCTCCCCTGTCATTTCCTCTGGTTTTTTAATCCCAAATATTTCCAAAACAGTAGGCGCAATATCAGCTAAAGTTCCAGTGTTTTTTAATTTTTTACTTAAATCTGTAAAAATAAACGGTACTGGATCATTTGTGTGAGAAGTATGCCTCAATCCTGTAATTTGGTCGATATTTATTTCAGCATTCCCGTGATCAGCTGTTATACAAGCTATACCACCAGTTTGATTAAGTGCTTCTAAAATTCTACCCAATTCCTTGTCTATTTCCTCTATTGCAATAATAATGGCTGGCACTTCTGCTGTATGCCCCACCATATCTGCATTGGCAAAGTTAACTAAAATAAAATTAGTACCCTTTTTTATTTGCTCTATAACTTTATCAGCAATCTGTTCGGCTCCCATTTTAGGAGCAAGATCATAAGTTTGTATATCTTTACGACTAGGAATAAGAATATGTTCTTCACCTGGATAGCACCCCTCAACTCCTCCATTAAAAAAGTATGTAACATGTGCAAACTTTTCTGTTTCTGCAATATGAGCTTGAGAAAGACCAGCAAGAGATACCTCTTTAGCTAAAGTAGTATTTATTTTAATAGGAGGATACGCAACTAGCGTAGGATACTCATCACCATAATTTGTCATTGTTACAAGACAAATATTTTCTTCTTTTTGTTTTTCTAAAATTCTTGAAGTTAATTGTCTTGATCTATCTGCCCTAAAATTAAAAAAGAAAATGCCATCATTCTTTTGTACTAAATGTTTTTCTCCGTCTTTATTAACACATATAAATGGTACCAAGTGTTCATCTACTTTTCCTTTTTTGTATAAATTTTCAATATATAAAGATGGTTCAATATCGCATACATCACCAATACCAGAAAAAATTACTTCTTCAGTTTTTAAAAGTCTATCCCAATTTTTATCTCTATCCATTGCATAAAAACGCCCAGAGACCGAAGCTATTTCCCCAATTCCAATTTCTTTAATTTTATCCTCCAATTCTTTAATATAAGAACTTCCACTTTGAGGAGGAACATCTCTACCATCAGTAAAAACATGAACGGCCACCTTGGAAATATTATTTTCTTTGGCTGCTTTTAAGAAAGCAAAAAGATGTAAAATATGACTATGAACCCCTCCATCGGAAAGCAAACCCATAACATGTAGTGTGGAATTATTTATTTTTACATGATTAAAAAGTGTTTTAAATGCTTCATTATTAGAAAATATATCATCAGAAATATCTTTGTCTATTCTGACTAAATCCTGATTTAATATCTTTCCTGCACCTATTGTCATGTGTCCTACCTCACTGTTGCCCATTTGACCATCAGGAAGCCCCACAGCTAACCCAGAGGCTCCCAAAAGAACATGCGGACATGTATTCCACAAGTTATCATATATGGGCTTATTGGCCTGTGCAATTGCATTATCTTTCTTTTCTGCTCTATATCCCCATCCATCAAGAACAATTAAAGCAACTTGTTTTTTTATCATAATCAAATTATATCAAAAAATAGTAAAGTTCGCATATTTAAAATAAAAAAAATTAAAACAGTCCCTGAGGTGATTCTGGTAAATCAAGGTTGGACTGACGTTGACGCCTCAATTACCAGATTGACCTCACGGGTGCCGTAGCAGTTATCCAACGTCAGTCCAATCGCTGTTTTATTTTTTTAACTTTTTTTAAGACTGTTTATTTCTTTTTTTAACTCAGCAATTTCTGTCTCTTTAATAGCTAAAACTTTATTTATTTTATCGATGGTTTTAGTTTCATTTAAAAGTCGTTCTTCAATCTGAATCTTTGATTCATTATTTTTATTTAATATAGTTTCAAATGCATTTTTCAATTCTCCAATTTCATCATTACTATCAGGAAATATTTCTAAACTTTTTTCATCTTTAAGCATGTTATTTAAAGATGAGATTGATTTTGTAATTTTTTTACTTAAATTTATACCAACCAAACTAGCTAATAGACCTGCTAGTAGAAAAGTAATCAGATAAAGATACATTATTTTATTATCTTGTGTAATAACATCCATTGCACTCATATCAACGCCTAAAACTCCCACTTTTTTGTTGTCTTTGTCATAAATTGGAGTATATCCTGAAAGCCAAGTACCCCATTTATCTGTATACAATCCCTTTTCCACGACAAGATTATTTATATTTGAAAAATTATTTTTTAGAAATGGACTAGCTGAAGTATAAACATCACCAAAATGAGGTAAAAGAGTTGAATCTATCCCCGAATCAGAAACGACAAAGATAATATCTTTATTTTCATTTTCTCTCATAAAATAAATATTTTGAATATCTTTAACGCTACTTCTGACTTTTTGTAACTTTTTTTGTATTTCTTTAAAATTATCAGTGCTTTCATCAGTACGAGTCAATAATAATTTTTGATTGTCGCCATCAACCTGTAAGGAAGCCATACTTACCATAAGTGATAAGTGTTTAACAAGCATTTCATCATTTAATTTCTTATAATTTAAAAATGACAAATAAGAAATTAAACCCATAAACAAAAGTGCGAAGGAAACAATTCCCAATGTTATTTTTGTTTCAAAACTAAAATATTTTTTGTGCTTTAATTTTTCCATAATATAATTTTAAATAAAATAAATTTTAAATATAAACTTCCAACAGTTAAATTATACACCTATATTATCTATAAATAAAGCGATTTAATTGACAACGGACTTCATAAATTGTAATGTAAAGAAAAATTCATTCACAATCAAAATCTAAAAACTATGAAAAAAGTAATGATCGTTCAAAGTAATCCTACATGGATGGCTATTTTAAAGGATGCAATCAACAAGCAACTAACTGAGTTAGCTCCTAACGTTATTTACACCACTTCTTTTGACCACGCCATTGACTTGGCAACAAAAGAGGAAGAAATCCTCGTCATCTGCAGTGATATGTATCATGACAGAGATTCTGAACACTATGGAAGTGTCACAGAAAAATTACCTGACAACGAAAAGGACAGCCTCAGCCTTGCAAAACTTATTAAAAGCATAAACAAAAAATCACAGGTTTATGTTTTTAGTGATTATGCACCAAATACCTTTTCCAACCTGGACGGTTACATTTCAAAAAATGTCCCGACTGATGTAAGCATCCCCAAGGTGCTTCAGACAATCAAAAGAAAAATCAATTAATTTTTCACAGAAAAAAGAAAAACCAGCCAAATGCGGCTGGTTTTTTAATTAAACTATAATATTTTAGTTTAATTTTTATCTATTTAAGATTTTAACTTAAAAGTGAATGCGACACCTTCTTTGCTTGTAATCTCAAAATAAATAGAGTCTTGAACGAGAGCGTACGCACCCCAGATTTCATTCAGATAATTAACGAAATCTTTCTTCGAGATTTTAAATTCCTTAAAATCTGACTCAGAAATTTTGACATCTGAAGTGCAAAAACTTATGCCTTCATGAAAATCAAAACTAATACTTTCGTGAATCCAAAAAATAAGTGACCTCATAAGATATTCTTTAATGGGGATACTTACATCATTGGTAATCTTTTTGAGTAACATTTGAGTGATATCACTCGATATATGCCATGAATATTCAGCTATCTTTTCATCTGTTGCTTTTTTAAGCAATTCGACAGATTCAAGAATGCCTTTTATTTTTCCGGCTTCACTTATGGCAAGGTCTGTTACTCCAAACTTGGCAAGAACTTTTAAATCCATATTATTTTTTTAGATTGTTAAATTTAAGATAAATATAACAATAAATATTAAATTTGTCTATAGTCCAGAGGGGTTGGAATTGAAATCATATTGTTGAAAATATAAAGAGGTTTAAAAAATTAGTTACTATTTAAAAACACCCTTCTTACGGGGTGTTTTCTTTTAAATATTATTACAAAATTATAAATTCCAGGACAATCCTGTCCCTAAAACTAATTCATCCTTCATCCCTCTCTTATTTGATGGAGAATAAAAAGTCGCCTCAACGACATTCCAAACAAAATGT
>Ga0209124_10001276_pt1 | contig 10279 bp, 7 predicted proteins | sample BarGraIncu01122A_FD_184502 | JGI IMG/M metagenome (GOLD analysis project Ga0209124, IMG submission 184502) | Arctic peat soil microbial communities from Barrow, Alaska - Barrow Graham LP Incubations 011-22A (SPAdes) (version 2) | ecosystem: Environmental > Terrestrial > Soil > Wetlands > Peat...
CCACTTTTCTGTTCCCAATATCAATCCTGACGGATCATGGCGCGATTTGACAAAACAAAAAAACTCATCAGCTGATATTTCTCCCACTGCCGGACAAATGCCTCGTTTATTAGGTCTGGCTTATGCTTCAAAATTGTTCAGACAAAATAAAGATCTTCATCAGTTTTCAACTCTCTCAACAAAAGGAAACGAGGTGGCATTTGGATCGATAGGAGATGCCAGCACTTCCGAGGGTTACTTCTGGGAAACTATCAATGCTGCAGGAGTTCTGCAGGTACCTATGGCAGTTTCCGTTTACGATGATGGTTACGGCATATCTGTACCCAAAAAATACCAGACCACGAAAGGGAGTATTTCGGATATACTTAAGGGTTTTGAAACTGAAAAGGATAAACCCGGAATAAGAATCTTCAAGGGAAAAGGGTGGGATTATGCCGGATTAATAAAGCTCTATGAAGAAGGCATTGCAATATGCCGCGAGCAACACACTCCAGTTGTGTTTCATATTGAGGAAGTTACACAACCCCAGGGACATTCCACTTCAGGTTCGCATGAAAGATATAAAAGTGAAGAACGGCTGAAATGGGAAGACGAGTTTGACCCTATTAAAAAAATGAGGGAATGGATTCTAAGTTCAGAAATAGCCACTGCTGATGAGCTTGATAAGCTGGCAGCTGAAGCTGAAGAGGAAGCAAAGGAATCAAGAAGGAAAGGGTGGGAGTCATTCCAGAACCCGATCAGGATTGAAAGAGATGCACTAGTTAAGATTATTAATGATCGTACATGCAGATGCACCGATAAGGCAAAAGAAGATTCAGTCGATTATTATACCGAAGAGCTAAAGAAAGTACCAGCTCCAATAAGAAAAGACAACTTTGTTACTGCCCGCAGGATTTTGAGAAATATTTGCGGATCGTGTATTAAATCGGATAACCTGAATGAAGAGTTGCAGGGATGGCTGAAAAGGAATTATAAAGATGCTCTGCACAGCTATGATTCGTATCTTTATAATGAAACACCAACTTCAGCGCTTAATGTGAAGCCTGTTGCTCCTGTTTATTCGGCTGATTCACCTGAGGTTCCGGGACGCCAGATATTGCGCGATAATTATGATAAACTTTTTACAAAATACCCTCTTCTTGTTACTTTCGGGGAAGATACAGGCCGTATTGGAGGCGTAAACCAGTCACTTGAAGGATTGCAGAAAAAATTCGGTGAATTGCGCATTACTGATACAGGTATAAGAGAAGCTACTATTCTTGGTCAGGGACTTGGTCTTGCTCTCAGAGGGATGAGACCGATTGCTGAAATTCAATATCTCGATTACCTGATGTATGCTTTGCAGATTCTAAGTGATGATCTTGCAACAACGCATTATAGAACAGCGGGAAGAATGATAGCGCCACTGATTATAAGTACGCGTGGACATCGTCTCGAAGGGATCTGGCATTCCGGTTCACCTATGGCTATGCTTATTAATTCTGTCAGAGGAGTTTATGTTTGTTCACCGCGGGATATGACAAGAGCAGCTGGTTTTTACAATACTCTTCTGGAGGGTAATAGTCCGGCCATAGTTATTGAACCGCTCAATGGCTACAGGCTGAAAGAAAAACTGCCCGATAATATTGGAGAGTTTCGCCTGCAACTGGGAATTCCTGAAATATTAAACGGGGGAACAGATCTTACAATTGTTTCATACGGCTCCACAGTTAAGATCGCTTATGAAGCGGTAAAACAATTAGCCTTACATGATATTTCCGTTGAATTAATTGATGTTCAGACTCTTATTCCCTTCGATAAAAATAATATGATAATTGAATCTCTTAAAAAGACTAACAGGGTACTTTTTCTCGATGAAGATTTGCCTGGAGGAACTACTGCTTACATGATGCAGGAAGTCATTGAGAAACAAGGAGGCTGGCAATATCTTGACAGTCCACCTAAAACTCTCACAGCAAAAGAGCACCGTCCTGCTTATACGACCGACGGAGACTATTTTTCCAAACCAAGCTCAGAAGATGTTTTCGATGTGATCTATGCAATGATGAAAGAGGCAGAACCGGAGAAATACTAAGCAGTCCGAATGTACTCACCCCCTTTGTTTTTCCCCCTCTCTACTTCGTAAAGAGGAGGAAACTCATTATTATTCAATTATATAACGCCCCCTCTTTGCAAAGCAGAGAGGGGGATGGGGGGTGAGTTCATAAGATTAAGGGACAGAATAACAGAGTTAAGATAGTATTATATCTTAACTCCGATTATCCTCAGCAATTCCATTGCGGCTTCTTTTGGTCCACTGGCTTCATAACCAGGTATGCCAAGTCTTGTTCTCATCTGTCCTACGAAAACATTATTTTTAAAGAATGAACCGAAATACTTTGCCGCTATTTTATCATGAAGCTCTTTGTATTCGGGGGGACCGAAAATATTTGCGAAATACGAGTGTACCAAACCACTTGAAGTCGTTGTCCCTTTGCTCATTACAGCACCCTCGCTGAATATATCCAGAGCCCATTCTACCGAAGTGAATTTCTCAATAACAGGATGTTCATTGTCAATCTCTTCATAATTATTGGCATAAAGAATATAGTCAATTTTATGTCCCGCAATGACAGTTTCAAAATTAGTTACCGGGAAAACAATCCGTGCATTTACCTGGCTTGGATTCATAATTATTGACCTGTCGAGATGTCCGAAAGCGTATCCTGGCTGAAGATCATCGAGACGCAGGAATGCACCGATCTCTGTTCCGTATCCTATCGGGCAACCGTTTAGGTCGAGCTCAATGGAACCCATATCGTCAGCTATGATTGTAAGTTCACGGATATATTTATCGGCCAGGACCCTGAAAGCCTCAAGAGTCTCGGATTTACCGGCGCCTGTGTCGCCCATCATAAGTATGGTGGCTTCCTTATTTCCCTGAAGCATAATTTTCACCATCGCGCCATGGAAAGGCATGTTCCCCAGTTTCATCACTATGGAATTATGCAGAGTGAGTATCATCTTCTTAAGATAGCCGAAATATCCGAATTCGGGGCGGTCGGGAATCGCACCTATGAAAATTCCGTTTTCCTCGTCGTCATAAAAAACTGTCGAATATTGTGCCAGTCCGTCTACCGCACTTCCGGGTACACCATAAATAAAAAGTGCATCGGGCTTTTTCTCAAGATCAGAATCAATGGCCAACTCGAACAGGTTACACATTGAAAAGCCAAGTTCAAAAAAATCAAGATGGAAGTAAACCATAATGAGCAACTTACCGACTTTTGCAGGATAACAGATCCACTCGCCCGGTTTCAAATCGACCAGATCTACCGGATTCTTATCTATCTTCTTGAAATGCCCCGTCCTCTTGTTCATGGGTTGCTGAATCACAAGCGGGGGATAAATCAGCATCTGTCGTATCACAGGAACACTGTTCAGTTTTTGATATTTTTCTCCCTTATAGGCAATGTTTTTTGGCAGGGAGATCACTGCCATTTCAGCGCCTGCAGGAACCTGTCTGTAAACAGTAGGATGGCTCCCTGTAATGTTTTCCTGAATATGTCTGTAAACAGTTCTTATAAGATGAGTAAGTTGTTCTATGGTTTCATTAAAAGTTCGATAAGGCCTTTTATCGAGACGGTCACCTTCTGAATCATTTATGATAAAACGATCAAAATGACGCCAGTAGTCATATAGATATTCTACAAAACCTGCTAATTTATCCAGGTCTTTAAGAAATATCTTCGACTTATCAAAAATATGAGGAACAACATTGCTTTCATATTTAACGAGTAATGAAAGTGTTTTAACAAGATCATTTACACAATCTTCATCTGCTGTGCAATCTCCAAAAAACTCAAGTAATGGTGAGTTTTTAGATCTGAGATTATTGAGACAATGGTCAAGAACCTGACGGAATTTGTCACTTGCCAGCATTTCTTCTGCTGTTTCGCACATCCTTTCACGGATATTTAAAACAACTTTATTCCCGATTATGCTTAAAGTACTTCTTTGCATGAGATTATTTAACAATTGGGGTAAAAATATGATAATATTTAATTGAAGATAAGTTTTTACTTAATTATTTTTGTATAATATTTATTATCTCTTTAGTAAATCAGAATTATGCAACCGGAACTCGATTTGTTTGCAATATTGCCCGAAGATAAAATCCCTGAGAAGGGTAAGATTCTGATTTCAGAGCCTTTTCTACCCGATACCTTTTTCAACCGGACCATAGTATATCTAACTGATCACAACCCACGGGGATCAGTTGGCTTTATTCTGAATAAAAAACTTGATTTACAGGTCAGTAATGCGATAGAAGGCTTTGAAAGCTGGAATGAAAATCTCAGCATGGGTGGACCTGTTGCCCCTGACACTCTTCATTATCTGCATAATCTGGGCGATTTGATTCCTAATAGTGTTCCGGTTGAAGGTAATATATTCTGGGGTGGTGACATTGACAGTATAAGGGAACTGATTAAAATCGGAAAAATAGCTCAGTCGCAGATCAGGTTCTTCCTTGGTTATTCCGGCTGGTCGGCCGGTCAGCTTGAACGAGAACTTAAAGAAAACTCATGGGTGATTGCAAAGGTCAATTCCAATATTGTTCTTAATAACAGGGGTGATGATATCTGGAAGAAAGTTCTGAGGAGCTTTAAAAACAAATACAGGATGTGGGCTGATTTCCCCGATTCGCCGGAAATGAATTAATATTAAATGTAGTGTAGAGACAGGTCTCAGACCTCTCTCTACTATTACAATACAACTATAAATGTAATATCCTGAAAACCAACTCTTTCAGTAGATCTCCAGGTTCCGTCCCTGGATCTCCAAACCCCTTTGATTTCATATCGTATGTACGCAGCAGACTTATGATCTGAACAGTCTTTGAGACGTTGTACTTTGTTGCAGAGTTCTCATACTCCTTTACAAAAAATGGATTTACCTTAAGTGCCGCTGCAACATTGTTCCTCGATTTGTCCGTTAAGTAATGGAACGTCAGAAGTTTGCTGAAGAATCCGAAAAGCGAAGCAATTGAAAGGGTGATCGGGTTGTCTTTTGGATTATTGGCGAAATAATGAACTATCATATTGGCTTTCAGGATATTCTTTTCACCTATTGCTTTCTGTAATTCAAAATTATTATAATCCTTGCTTATCCCTATATTTTTCTCAATCAAAGAAGTTGTGATAACAGGTTTTCCGACAGGGAGAGTTATGATAAGTTTATCAAGCTCATTCACAATCTTGTGCAAATCGGTTCCAAGGTACTCGGTAAGCATAGCACTTGCGCTTGGATCTGTTTTTATACCCTTTACCATCAGATATCTTTCAATCCATGCCGGAATCAGGTAATCACGTATTCTGGCTGATTCGAAATAGACACCATGACTTTCGAGTGTTTTATACAGTTTTGTTCTTTTATCAATTGTTTTATATTTATAGCTGAACACAAGTATTGTTGATAATAGTGGTTTCTCAAGATAAACAACAAGATCATCAATCTTTTTTAATGATTGAGCCTCTTTTATTATAAGCACCTGGTGACTTGACATCATGGGAAACCTTCGTGCCGTATCGATTACTGCAGCAATATTTGTATCGTCACCATAAAAGATAATCTGATTGAAAGCCTTTTCATCTTCCGGCAGTACCTTTTCCTGAATATACTCATTAATGAGGTCAATATAATAAGGTTCTTCTCCGGCCAGAAAATAGACAGGTTTAAATATTCTGTTTTTCAGATCTGAGATAATCTCCTCGTAAGTAACAGCCACTATCAGAATTTTAGATGTTTAACGGATACACCGTTATCTATTATTTCCCTTAATGAATCAATACCAATTCTAAGATGCATTTCAACATAGTCGTTTGTCACCTTAATGTCGCTGGCTTCAGTTTTAATCCCGGTTGAAATCATTGGCTGATCTGAGACAAGAAGTAATGCCCCAGTAGGGATCTCATTGGCAAAACCAACTGTAAAAATCGTTGCAGTCTCCATATCAATTGCCATTGCACGGGTTTTAACCAGATATTTTTTGAACCGGTCATCATATTCCCAGACCCTTCTGTTGGTAGTGTATACTGTCCCTGTCCAATACTCTCTGTTATATCTGGTTATGGTAGCAGAGATAGCACTCTGTAACTTAAATGCTGGAAGCGCAGGCACTTCGCTGGGAAGATAGTCGTTCGAAGTTCCATCACTTCTTATCGCAGCGATTGGCAGTATAAGGTCACCTAATGTATTTTTTTTCTTCAATCCCCCACATTTACCAAGAAAAAGTACTGCATGAGGACTCACGGCGCTCAGTAGATCCATAATAGTTGCTGCATTCGGACTGCCCATTCCGAAGTTTATAATAGTTATACCCTCTGCAGTAGCGCTTGGCATATTTTTATCTCTGCCTTCAACCTGCACATTGTTCCATTTGGCAAAAAGTTCAACATAATACAGATAATTGGTCAGGAGGAAGTATTTGCCGAAGCTATTTATCGTTTTTCCTGTATAGCGCGGAAGCCAGTTATTAACAATTTCCTCTTTGGTCTTCATTCGGTTATTTTAGTTAATGATTATCTCAATATATTTGCATTAGCTTTTCATTTGTTATCCTTAGTGTTCCTTTGTGATATCCTTCGTGTTCCTTCGTGGTAAATAAAAAGTAAACCGCAAAGAGTCACAAAGTTCTACACAAAGGGACACGAAGGAAGAATCAGAAACTAGACTAATTCTGGACCAAAAATACAAAACTAAGTTGAAACAGCTAAATCTGCCTCAATATTCCTTCAGGAGAACAGGGAAAGAAGGAAATGAAATGATCCTCGATCCACTAAGGAGAAAATATGTAAAGTTTACTCCTGAAGAGTGGGTCCGTCAGAATTTTGTTCAGTATCTAATTAATGAAGGAAAATATCCTCCCGGTCTTCTGGGTATTGAAGTTATGTTCAGATTCAATAAACTGAAAAGGAGAGTAGATATTCTGGTACATGACAGATCAGGGAAACCGGTTATGATAGTAGAATGTAAGGCACCAGAAGTTAAAATTAATGACAAAGTTTTTGACCAGATAGTCTGTTATAACATGGAATTTAAAGTGCCGTATATCATAGTGACAAATGGGATCGATCACTATGCCTGCAAAATTTACCATAACGAAAACAGATACGAATTTTTACTTGTTATTCCACTTTACGAAGACCTTCTATCCTAAATGATAAGTGTTACCTGTGCCGTTATTCGGAACGATGAAAATGAAATTCTGGTTGTTCAGCGTGGAGAAGCAACAGATCATCCTTTTAAGTGGGAATTCCCGGGAGGCAAACTGGCTCCGGAAGAGACCGAAGAAGAGTGTATAATCCGCGAGATTGATGAAGAATTATCAGTGGAGATAGTCATTTGCGGAAAGTTGACAATAGTCGATCACGATTATGGCCACAAAAAGATCAGGCTGATCCCTTTTATATGTGATACGCTTGACGATATGCCTTTCCTCTCAGAACATATTGCATACAAATGGGTTGAAGAAAAAGACCTGATGACAATGGATTTTTCGGAGGCTGATGTTTTTGTAGCTCAGAGCTATCTCAATAGAATTCAATCAGAAAGGAAAGATGAATATCCTGCACATCCCCTCACGGATGATGAATCATCAGTTGATAAAAATCTTCAGGCAATTCTAAACAATATGATGAGCATGAAGGAAGCGGAATGGGTTGCAACCTCTGCAATTGAAAATCCTGCCATCTTTATAAAACTGTTTGAATATTCACATTCTTCAGATAAAAGACTTGCCTTCAGGGCATCGTGGACTCTGACTAAGGTTTGTGACAGGTTTCCTGAGATAATTCATCCATACCTTGCTCAAATTGTTGAGACTTTGAGTAAGACAGAAAATGAAAGCACTCTTCGTTCCTTTCTCCGAATAATATCGCTGAACGATCTGGAAAAAATTAACAGCCGTCTGCATGGCATCCTTGCAGATTTCTGTTTCAGCACTATAAAATCTGGCTTTTCAGCAATTGCAGTCAAGGCTTATTCTATGGAGATATTGTACAGGCTCACTTTGATCTATCCTGAACTAGGAAATGAACTTTCAACCTCAATCCGTATCCTGATGGAAGATGGGTCAGCAGGTATCACATTGCGGGGACGAGCTATACTCAAAAAACTGGCCGACCAACCTATAAGGCCAAAATCCAGTCAGAGATAATTTTCAGGACGTCGGGAGAAAAGGTTTCTTCAATAGAGCTGTACTCTGCAGGTAGGCCTGTTTTACAATGTTGGAAAAGATGATTTAATTCAGGGAGTTTAACAGTTTTTACATATTTATTTCCTGACGATTTCAGAGCTTTTTCAATTGCAGGAAGGTTTTCCCTGGCAGCTACCTGAAGATCTTTTTCGCCGTTTAGCGCAAGCACCGGACATTCTACCTTCTTCCAGAATCTTGCAGGGTCAGTTAAGATAAAATACCTGAACCGGGTATATACATTTGAGCCAAATGTCATTTTAAGCTGATTAACAGCTTTTTCCGTATCTTCTTTTGATGTATTTTTCTTTTCAAGTATCTCTTTGTAGAGAGCCAGGATTTTTATTTCTGCCTTTTTATTGTCTTTTTCTTTTCTGAGAACTGCATATAGCCTTTTATTTGTTTCAACAGTTTCTTTAATGTCACTCTCTTTCTGACCTGAAAGCCTGCTGATATCCTGTGTCTGTCTTAAAATTATCTGTTGTCCGGTGACACCCGGACCTGCAAGTGAAACAATAAATCCAACATCCGCGTGAGTTGAAGCAACTATTGGTGCTATCAATCCACCTTCACTATGCCCCATAAATCCTATTTCTTTCAGGTTAATTTTAGGATTGTTCTTTAAATAATTAAAAGCCGCTTCAGCATCAGTTGCAAGATCTTCAGAAGTTGCTTCTGCATAGTTTCCCTGTGAACCGCCAACTCCCCGGTCATCATAACGGAGAACTGCTATGCCATTACGACTCAGATAATCCGCTATTACAAGAAAAGGTTTATGGCCCATAAGTTCTTCATTCCTGTTCTGGGCGCCTGATCCGGTTATCATAATAACAGTTTTGAAAGGACCTGTCCCGGATGGAATTGTCAGTGTTCCTGCAAGCTTGATATTAAACTTATCATTTGTAAAGGTCACATTTTCAGATGTGTAAGGAAATGGAGGTTTTGGTTCCTGGGGCCTGTTGATAGAAAATGCTGTTTTAAGTTTTTTAAGATTTACAATAAAGCTTGCTCCCCTCTGAGTCCATGTTCCGTCTATGGTCGAGTCACTGGTAACGGTCCCTTTATATTCTCCCATTAGCATAGGTGCTTTTATAGTCAGCTTTTTCTCATCCAGGATCACACTACCAAGAGGAATGTTCTTAGCACCCTGATCGGGACTGTCGGCAGTGGCAATAAGGCTATCCTTGTCATTTAATTTCAGATTGAAAACCAACCTGAGATTAATCCCATTGGTTGAGATCTTGCCGAGCCAAGAACCTGGCAAAATATTTTTGTTTGTTGTATTTTGGGCAGACAATGAATTTGTTAGCATTGTCATAACCATTAACAATGGAAAGACGATGATTTTTTTCATATAAATGGAAAATGAGGTTGATAGGTCAATTATATTAAGTAAAGGTATAAAAATTCATGTTCTCATTCAACATTTTAACATTTTAACATTTTCAACATTTCACCTTTTCTTTAGTACTTTTGCAAATCATTTTAATTTTTTACTAATGAGAATAGTAGATACAAAAGGACAATTATGTCCTGCCCCATTGATTGCAGCAAAAAAGGCTCTTAAGGAAACACCGGTCGGAGAGTCTTTTATAGTGCTCACTGATAATCAGACTTCATTCGACAATCTAAGCCGATTCATTAAAGATAATAATGCCGGATTCGAAGTTAACAAAACGGATGGCGTCTGGACACTTACAATAACCAGAAATTCAGTCGAAATCAATAAAACCAAAGCTGAAGAGTACTGCACACCTGAGATCTCACATTTCGAAAAAGGTAATTATGTTGTGGCAATTACCTCCGACAAAATGGGAGATGGTGATGATGAACTCGGACACTTGTTAATAAGCAACTTTATCAAAGCATTGAAAGATCTTGATAAATTGCCGCAGCATATGGTTTTCTATAATAAGGGAGTCACTCTTGCCGTAAAAGATTCACCGGTAATAGAACATATAAAAGATCTCGAGAAAATGGGTGTTGAGATACATCTTTGCTCTACATGCGTAAACCATTATAAACTTGAAAAAAGTTTTGCAGCCG
>Ga0209124_10001277_pt1 | contig 10272 bp, 11 predicted proteins | sample BarGraIncu01122A_FD_184502 | JGI IMG/M metagenome (GOLD analysis project Ga0209124, IMG submission 184502) | Arctic peat soil microbial communities from Barrow, Alaska - Barrow Graham LP Incubations 011-22A (SPAdes) (version 2) | ecosystem: Environmental > Terrestrial > Soil > Wetlands > Peat...
TGCGTCGTCACCCGCACCGTGAAGAGGGGCTCGACGGTGGTTCGGACCGACAGGTTCAAGTCGGTCTACAAGCCCAAGGTCCAGGTCGTGCTAGTGGGGACAGCAGGCAAGGCGTCCAAGGCGGCCAGCTCGACGCCGACGCCGAAGAAGGGGTAGCGCGTCGCAAGGCCAAGCACGGGCCGGCGACGCCTGCGTGAGAGGGGGAGCGCCGTGTTCCAGCCTGAGTTGGAGGCCATGCCGCGGGGGGAGCTTGAAAGGCTTCAAGTCGCCCGGGCCAAGGACGTGCTCCAACGCGTCTATGCGAGCGTCCCGCTCTACACCCGCAAGTTCGACGAGGCGGGTTTCGACCCCGGCAGCTTCACGTCGCTTGACGACCTGAAGCGCGTGCCGTTCACGGTCAAAGACGACATGCGCTCCGCCTACCCGTACGGCATGTTCGCCGCGCCGATGCGCGACATCATACGCGTCCACTCCTCGTCGGGTACGACCGGCCAGATCACGGTCGTCGGTTACACTCGCGGCGACATCGACCGGTGGTCGGACCTGATGGCCCGCACCTACGCCTGCGCCGGTGCCACGCCCGACGACGTCGTCCAAGTCACGTATGGCTACGGCCTGTTCACGGGCGGCTTGGGCGCTCACTACGGCTCCGAGCGGCTCGGTGCGCTGACCATCCCGGTGTCCGGGGGCAACACCAAGCGCCAGGTGCAGATCCTGAAGGACTTCGGCGTCACCGTTCTTGCGTGCACGCCGAGCTACGCGCTGCTCATCGCCGAGACGGCGATGGAGATGGGCATCGACGTGCGCGACCTGCCGCTCAGGATCGGCGTGTTCGGCGCCGAACCGTGGAGCGAGAGCATGCGCAGGCAGATCGAACACGCGATGGGCATCACCGCCGTCGACATCTACGGTCTGTCCGAGGTCATGGGACCTGGTGTGGCCGCCGAGTGCGTTCACCAGCACGGGCTGCACGTCTTCGAAGACCACTTCGTCATCGAGATCATCGACACTGAGACGCTCGAGCGGGTTCCCGACGGCGAGTACGGCGAAGTGGTCTTCACGACGCTCACCAAAGAAGGCATCCCCGTCATCCGATACCGCACGCGCGATATCTCGCGCATCATCCCGGAACCGTGCACATGCGGCCGCACGTTCCGCCGCATGGAGCGCGTGACCGGTCGAAGCGACGACATGCTCATCATCCGCGGCGTCAACGTGTTCCCGAGCCAGATCGAGCAGGTTCTCGGCACGATTCCAGGCGTCGCGCCTCACTATCTCGTCGTGCTGAGCAAGAAGGGGTCGCTCGACCACGTGCAGGTCCAGGTCGAGGTCGCGCCCGAGTACAAGATCGATGAGGTTCGCGAGCTCGAGCGCCTTCAGAAGCGGGTCAAGGCCGAGATCGAATCGGCGCTCGCGGTCTCCATCGAGGTCAAGCTGGTCGAACCCAAGACGATCGCCCGCAGCGAAGGCAAAGCCAAGCGCGTGCTTGACCTTCGCACCGATCAGGGAGGTGCGTGAGAGCCATGATCGACCAGGTCTCGGTATTCCTCGAGAACAAGACCGGACGGCTCGCCGAACTCTGCAGGACACTGGGCAGCGCCGGCATCGACATGCACGCGCTCATGGTCGCCGACACCGAGGAGTTCGGCGTCGTTCGCATCATCTGCGACACGCCGCAGGCGGCCAGAGATCTCCTCGACGGCTCAGGGTTCTCGGCGAGTGTGACGCCGGTGCTGGCGGTCGAGATCCCGGACCGGCCGGGGGGGTTGGCCGACGTACTTGAGGCGCTCGGCGCCAAGGGCGTCAGCGTCGAGTACGCCTACTGTTTCGTCGAGCCCCTGGGTGCAGCCGCAGTCGACATATTCAAGGTCGACGCACCAGGCGCGGACGCCGCGCTCGCAGCAGCAGGGTTTCGTGCGCTGTCACCCGCCGAGCTGTACACGCCCGACGTCGTCTGATCGTCCTGCTCGGCGAGCGGTGGCTCGGCGATCTCAGCGGCAAGCGCCGCCAGGGCGATCGCGTCCTGGGCGGCGCTCAAGCACGTCGCCGACACGGACGCCTCGTTCGCGCCGACGAGTTCGCGCGCGGCGGCGTCCAGACGCGAGGCGACGACCACACCCGCCTCGTACGGGGTGTGCGGCAGCATGACGAAGAAGCGGCCGTCATCGAGGCGCGCGACCTCGTCGATCATGCGCAGGTCACCACGGAACAGGTTGCCGAGCGACCGTACGAGCGAGCGCGTGCGCTGGGGGCCGAGGCCGGCGCTGATGGCGGGCCCCAGGGAGACGATCACGAGCGTGAAGGGCGAGCCGTAGCGCTCGTGGCTCGCCAGAGCCTTGCGAAGCGTCTCGGAGGCGTGGCGTTGGTTGAAGAGCTGACTCCACTCGTCGTAGCCGTTGGATTGTCCGAATCGTTCCAGCACGTAGCGCAGCCGGCCACAAAGTTCTCCACCGACGATCCCGATGAGCCCGTACGCGGAGATTCGCGCGACGAGCAGCAGGATCATGCGTGTCAGATCCTGTCCCGCGAGGAGCTCCGGCACGCTCAGGAGCGTATACACCGCCGAGACGACCACGGCGACCGTGAAGCCTCCCTTGCGCCCGAGGTGGAGAGCTGCCGCTATCACGACGAGCAGCATCACCTGAGCGACGATCTCCTTGACGCTCGGTCCGCCGTCGTGAGACGAAAGGAGCAGCGTGGCCAGAACGAAGAGTGCGCCGACGCCGAGTACCAGCTGCTCGAACCGTGAGTACCTCATGGTTTCTCCGTGTAGCCTGAGGTGTGGGCTCCGCCGGAGCCGCGAGAGGAGTAGTACACTGCCTCGGCAGCACCTGCGACGAAAGCCTGGACGACCGTCCACGTTGGAACGGATCCCATGCGCGACGTGTGTGCACCAGTTGTTGTGAATAGACGCATCGCAGACGTGCCCCCCTGTGGCGTGCGAGGCCGTATAGGACGCCAGTCCCATGGGTCCTGTATCGGCACGGTTTCGCGTCGCAATGAGGCCTTCTCCCGGCGCTGGTTCTGGGCGGCGCTTGTTGGCGCCGTGGTACTCGCGCTTCTCTGCCCGGTCCAGGCTCACGCCGCAGCCCTCTCGAGCGACCTCGTCGATGGATCCTCAGCGGTCAACCGACACCTCGATCTGGCGGCGCTGCCCGATGTCTCGATGCGGGAGGGCGAGCTGCTCGATGGAGACGGCCGCGTGTTGTGGGCCCGCGCGCCAGGAGTCCGCATGCCAATGGCGAGCATCACCAAGATCATGACGGCGATCGTCGCGCTCGAGCACTCCCGCCTCGATGACGTTGTGACGGTGCCTCGCGAGGCGGTCGCGGTAGGTCAGTCCTCGGCGGGCCTGGTGGTGGGCGAGAGACTCACGATGCGCGAGCTGCTCGAGGCGCTGCTGATCAAGTCGGGCAACGACGCAGCGGTCACGATCGCCATTCACGTGGGCGGCACCCAGCCCTCATTCGTGGCGATGATGAACGACAAGGCCCAGGCGCTCGGGCTGAACGACACCCACTACATGAACCCCCATGGACTTGACGCGCCCGGGCACTACACCACCGCCAACGACCTTGCCGTGCTCGCGCGCTACGCGATGAGCAAGCCGGCGTTTCGCGACATCGTGCGCCTTCGAACCGTCACCATCGGCCAAGGCAAGCACCGCGAGAAGCTCGTCTCCACCGACCTGCTGCTGGGCACCTATCAAGGCGCCATAGGCGTCAAGACCGGCAACACGAACGGCGCCGGTTACTCGGTCGTCTCGGCGGCACAGCGCGGCGGGGTGACGCTCTACGCGATCGTGCTCGGCACCAAGTCGGACCGCGACCGGTTCACCCAAGCCAAGGCGCTACTCGACTGGGGCTTCGCCCACTACCGTCCGATGCAGCTGGGCACCAGGGGCACCGTCGTCGCCGAGACCCCCGTGTCGAGCTACCTGGACGTGAACGTGCCCGTCGCTTTCTCGGCGGACACGACGGTCCCTATACTCGACCTCAACGGTACCGTGAAGCGAACCATATCGGTCGCGCCCGTGCCCGCGCCGGTCGAGCAAGGGCAGCAGGTGGGCGTGGCGACGTTCAAGCAGGGCGGCAAGGTGATCGCGACCGTCCCGCTCGGCGCCACGGTCGAGGTCGGCCGCCCCAACCCCTTCGAGGCGGCCTGGATCGTCGCCGTACGGCTCTGGCGGCGCATCTTCGGCTGATTCCGGGTTCGCTCGGCTCTGTGTGCGGCGGAGAGTCCGTCTCGCGTGGAGGTGCGGTATGTTACTCAGTGCACGTCTCGATCCACCCGCGATTCGACAAGAGGTGACGTCTCTCCATGTCCGAAGACCTGAAGCGCACACCGCTCTACGATGAGCACGTGGCGCTCGGCGCTCGTATGGTGCCGTTCGCTGGCTGGGAGATGCCGGTCCAGTACGCCGGTATCATCGAAGAGCACCGCGCGGTGCGTCGCTCGGCGGGCGTCTTTGACGTCGGGCACATGGCCGAGTTCCGCGTCTTTGGCTTCTCGGCGTTCGACTTCCTGCAGCGCATGTTCACCAACGACCTGCACAAGATTGCCGAGCTGGGTCAGGCGCAGTACACGCTGATGCTCGACGACGAGGGCCATATCATCGACGACCTCATCGTCTATCACTCGGGCGATCTCGAATACCTCATCATCGCCAATGCCGGCAATCATGAGGTCGACTTTGAGTGGCTGAAGGCGCACGCCCCAGACGATCTCGAGTTGGTCGACGAATCCGACCGCACGTCCCTGATCGCCCTGCAGGGTCCGGAGGCGCTGCGTATCGTCGCAGAGCTCGCGGGAGAGGGCTGGGAGGCACCGGCGCGCTTCACGCTGCGCGAGGCCACTCTCGATACCATCCCCGTGCTGGTCGCCCGCACGGGCTACACCGGCGAGGACGGTGTCGAGATCATCATGCGCGCCGGCGATGCTCCGGCGTTGTGGCGCGCTATCCTCTCGTTCGCCGAGGTGACACCGGCCGGTCTGGGCGCCCGAGACACGCTGCGCCTCGAGATGGGCTATCCGCTCTACGGTAGCGACATGGATCGCACGGTCGACCCCATCTCGGCGGGCTTGGGTTGGGTGGTTCCCAAGAGCAAGACCGGGTTCATGGGCGCGGAGGCGGTCGCCGCGGTTCGCGACACCGGGCCGACTCGCAAGCTTGTGGGTCTGAGCTTCGACAACGGCATTCCGCGCCACGGCTACGCCGTGTTGCACGAGGGCGTCGAGGTGGGTAAGGTAGCGAGCGGCACCTTCTCCCCGACGCTTGAGAGCGGCATCGCGACCGCGTACGTACCAGCCGAACTTGCCGCTGTCGGCACTCGGCTGGACGTCGAGATCCGCAAGAAGACCGTTCCCGCGACGGTGGTGAAGCCGCCGTTCGTATCCAAGACATCGCTGTCCGCCTAGGGCTGCATCGGCGCCCAGGCACCGCATTCGAGAGGAGCACAGGAGCATATGGCACACCCTAGCGACCGTTTGTACTCCAAGGACCACGAGTGGGTCATCGTCGACGGTGACGTCGCCACGATCGGCATCTCGGACTTCGCGCAGGACCAGCTGGGCGAGGTCGTCTACGTCGACCTGCCCGCCGAGGGTGACGCGCTGACCGTCGGCGACGCGTTCGGCGAGATCGAGTCGGTCAAGTCCGTTTCCGAACTCATCGCGCCGGTCTCGGGCGAGATCATCGAGGTCAACGGTTCTCTCGGCGATTCGCCCGAAACCGTCAATGCCGACGCTCATGGCGCCGGTTGGATGGTCAAGGTCCGCTTCGCCGATGAGAGCGAGCTTGCGGACCTGCTCTCCGGCGAGGACTACGACGCCTTCATCACTGAAGGCTAAGCCCCCCATGGGCTACATACCTGTCACGTGCGAACAGCGCGAGGCCATGCTTCGCGCTGTTGGCGTCCCTTCGATCGACGACCTGTTCGCGGCCGTCCCAGAAGCGGTACGCCTGACCCAGCCGCTCGACCTGCCCGAACCTATGGGTGAGATCGAACTAGCGTCGCACCTCGCCAACCTCTCGGCTGGCAACGCGCCCGCAACCGAGCTCGTGTGCTTCCTCGGCGCGGGGAGCTACGACCACTACATCCCGAGTGTCGTGAACCACGTGCTTTCCAAGCCGGAGTTCTTCACGGCCTACACGCCGTACCAACCCGAGGTGAGCCAGGGCACGCTGCAGGCCATCTACGAGTACCAGTCGATGATCTGCGGGCTGACTGGGATGGACGTGGCCAACGCGTCGATGTACGACGGCGCGACGGCGCTCGTCGAGGCGGCGCTCATGGCCGCCCGAGTGACCAAGCGCCACCGCATCGTCTGCTCGCCGACGATCCACCCCGAGTGGCAGCACACGCTTGCCACCTACGCCGAGGCCGGCGTCATCGAGCTCTCGACGTTCGCGCCCGTCAGCGCCGAGGGTCTGACCTCGCTTGACGGCACGGACGGTCTTGAGTCGCTGCTGGAAGGCGGCGACGTCGCCGCCGTGCTGGTGGCGTGCCCCAACTTCTTCGGCAACCTCGAGGACCTCGACGCCATCGGGCGCCTCGCTCACGACGCCGGGGCGCTGCTCGTCGTGGCCAGCAACCCGATCCTCTTGGGCATCATGGAGCCGCCGAGCACCTACGGCGCCGACATCGTGGTGGGCGAGGGTCAGCCGCTCGGCAACGCCATGTCCTACGGGGGGCCGGGACTGGGCTTTTTCGCCTGCCGTATGACGCACGTTCGGCAGATGCCGGGCCGTTTGGTCGGGGTCACGACGGACACAGACGGCAACCGGGCGTTCGTGCTCACGCTTTCGACGCGCGAGCAGCACATCCGCCGCGAGAAGGCGACGAGCAACATCTGCAGCAACCACGCCCTGAACGCGCTTGCCGCCGGCGTGTATCTCTCGGCGGTAGGGCCGGAGGGGCTGGCGGGCATCGCCCGTTCGTGCGTCGCGAAAGCCCACTACCTGCGTGAGAAGCTGCTCGCGACCGGGCGGTTCACCGCGCCGTGGGAGACGCCGTTCGGCTACGAGTTCGCGCTCGCGTACGAAGGCGATGTCGCCGAGATGCAGGACGCGCTGCTCAGCATGGGCTACCTGGCCGGCGCGAGTGTTGCCGACGTCGAGGGCGAGTGGCCCACCGGCATCGACGAGAACCTGGCCGCCAAGCTCGTGCTCTTCGCCGCCACCGAGAAGAGAACTCGCGCCGAGATCGACTCGTTCGCAGACGAGGTGGTGTCGCTGTGACCGAGAGACTCGACCACACGCCCGCAGTGGCCCCGGTACGCGGGCCGCGCGCGCTGATCTTCGAGGTGGGTTCGCCGGAGTCGCGCTGCACCGAGGCGCCCGCGATCGACGTTCCGCTCGGCAAGATCGACGCGCTGCTCGGCGGTCGTGCACGCACAGCGCCGCCAACGCTTCCCAACGTCACCGAGCTCGAGATCATGCGCCACTACGCCCACCTGGCGACGATGAACTTCGGCGTGGACTCGGGCATGTACCCGCTCGGCTCATGCACGATGAAGTACAACCCACGCATCAACGAGGATGCATGCCGACTCCCGGGGTTCGCCGGTCTGCACCCGTACCAGCCTGAGGAGACGGTCCAAGGCGCGCTCGAGCTCATGGTAGGCCTGGCCGACGCGCTGGGCGAGATCTCCGGGCTGCCTGGCGTCACGCTGCAGCCGGCCGCCGGTGCGCACGGCGAGCTGACCGCGCTCATGGTCTTCCGAGCAGCGCACACGGCAGCCGGGAACCCGCGCAAGAAGGTCATCGTCCCCGACACCGCGCACGGCACCAATCCCGCATCCGTGGCGATGTGCGGGTGGGAGGCGGTCACCATCCCGAGCGACGAGCGCGGGCTGGTCGACATCGACGCGCTCAAGGCGGCGCTGGACACCGATGTGGCGGCGTTCATGCTCACGAACCCCAACACGGTGGGCCTGTTCGACCCGCAGATCCTCGAGATCACTGAGGCAGTTCACTCCGTCGGCGCGTTCGCGTACTGCGACGGCGCCAACATGAACGCGATCCTGGGCAAGGCACGCCCTGGCGACATGGGCTTCGACGCGTTGCACATCAACCTGCACAAGACGTTCTCAACACCGCACGGCGGTGGAGGTCCTGGTTCAGGACCCGTGTGCGTGACGGCCGACCTCGCGCCGTTCTTGCCCGGCCCGCTGCCGGTGGCGTTCGACTCCGGCGGGTTGGGCTTGGGATGGCCGGAGTACTCGATCGGCCGCGTGCGTTCGTTCTACGGCAACTTCGGCGTGCTCGTGCGCGCCTACGCCTACATCCGCGCGCTGGGCGGCGCCGGTCTGACAGAGGTGGCCGAGCAGGCGGTTCTCTCGGCGAACTACCTCAAGTCGCGGCTCGAGACAGCGTTCGAGGTGCCCTACGGCCCGACGTGCATGCACGAGTTCGTCATGTCCGGGGAGCGCCAGAAGGCCGAGAACGGCGTACGTACGCTCGACATGGCCAAGCGTCTGCTTGATTACGGGTTCCATCCGCCCACGGTGTACTTCCCGATGCTCGTTCACGAGGCGCTCATGATCGAGCCCACGGAGACCGAGCCGCTGTCCGCACTCGACGCGTTCGCCGACGCGATGCTCGCCATCGCCGAGGAGGCCGCGAGCGACCCCGAGCTCGTCAAGGGCGCGCCGTACACCACGCCGGTCCGACGTCTCGACGAGGCCGGTGCCGCGCGCAACCCCGACCTCCGGTGGAGACCGGCAGGGGAGTGACCCGCACGACGTGACCGCTGTCTGGCGACTGTTGATCGACGACGGCCCGGCCGAGGGTGCCTGGAACATGGCTCTCGATCGGGCCGTTCAGCTCGCCCGGCAGGCCGACGAGGTGCCGCCCACCCTGCGTCTCTACCGCTGGGCGCGGTCGACCGTGACCCTCGGTCGCTTCCAGGACGCCGCCGTTGTCGACCGTGAGCTGTGCGCCCGCGAAGGGATCGATGTCGTGCGCCGCTTCACGGGCGGTCGTGGAGTCCTGCACGATGATGAGCTCACGTACTCGATCGTCGCAGGCATCGCCGACGGCATTCCGCGCGGCACCTCGGCGTCGTACCGCATGCTCTGCTCCGCACTCGCCGAGACGTATCGGCTGCTGGGCGTGGACGCCGCGCTGACGGCACGCCCGCGCGGCGACGGCTCCTCGGCGGCGTGCTACTTGCACGCGACGCCCGCCGACCTGTCACTCGGCCTCGCGAAGCTCTCGGGCTCCGCGCAGGTCTGGACCGCCGACACCGTGCTCCAGCACGGCTCCTTCACGCGCTCACGCAACGTCGAACGCGAGGCCGCCGTCTTCCGCCTCTCCGAGGAGGGCGCCCATCGTCTCGCCGCCGAGACCACCACGCTAGTTGAGGCGCTCGGCGTGTCGCCGCAGTTCGATCGGATCGCCGCTGCTGCTGCCGAGGGCCTCGAGCGCGCGCTTGGGGTGCGGTTGGAGCCCGCAACGGTCACACGGGGGGAGCGAACGAGGGCAGAAGGGCTGCTCGGCGAGACCAGAGCTGACGTGCTACCGGCCCGGTCGAGCGCCCGAGGCTCAAGGTAGGGTTCACGTAGAGGCGCACGTGGCTGCGGCGATACGGTACAATCGAACCTGAAGGACCCACTGAGGGGAGTGCGCGCGATGACGCAGGAAGATCACACGGAAGACGCCCTGCTCGACTTGGGCAGCAAGTCCGATGAGGAGCTGCGCAACTTGCTCGACGAGCTCTACAGCGAGGAGCAGCGAATCTCCTATCGCCGGCGCGTTCTGCACGGCAAGATCGACATCCTCCGCTCCGAACTCGTGCGACGGCTCAAGGCCGGTCGTGAAGCGGGCAAGGACGTCATCAGCGGCCGCGACATCGACAAGCTCATCGACGTTCTCGCGACCGACCTGCGCGGGGTTTCGCGCTTCGACGTGACAGTGCCTCTCGACGACGAGGCCGACCTCGGCGACGACTAGAGAATCGCCGCGGGCTTCACGCCCGGGCACGGTAGAGGAGGACGCGTGGCCAGCAGCATAAACGAGCGCATCAAGCAGTTCTTCCAGGACATCGCGGCCGACCCGGTCGAAGAGCGCGTCATCGAGTACGTCATCCGCGAGGTCCATAACGGCCGCCGTCTCATGGAGGTCATCGAGGACCCGTTCGTGAGGAACCGGCTGAGCGAGGAGAAGGTGCGGGCGGTCTTCGAGAACCCGGAGGTCGTCGACGCACTCGAGGAAGAGATTCAGTCTGCGTTCCAGAAGCCGGACATCGGCTTCACGCACTAATTCAAGCT
>Ga0209124_10001278_pt1 | contig 10261 bp, 7 predicted proteins | sample BarGraIncu01122A_FD_184502 | JGI IMG/M metagenome (GOLD analysis project Ga0209124, IMG submission 184502) | Arctic peat soil microbial communities from Barrow, Alaska - Barrow Graham LP Incubations 011-22A (SPAdes) (version 2) | ecosystem: Environmental > Terrestrial > Soil > Wetlands > Peat...
AAGAAATTCGTCATGCCGCTAAGCAAGCCAATGCGCTGGACTTCATCGACACATTATCTGATGGATTCAACACGATTGTCGGTGAAAGAGGTATTAAATTGAGTGGTGGACAAAGACAGCGCGTTGCAATTGCACGTGCGATTTTGAAGGATGCACCAATTTTAGTATTAGACGAAGCTACCTCAGCACTTGATAGTGAAAATGAGAAGCTAATCCAGGACGCACTGACTAAGTTAATGGTTGGACGAACCAGCATCGTAATTGCCCATCGCCTATCAACCATCGCCAAGCTTAATAGGATTGTCGTAATGGACGAAGGTAAGATTGTCGAACAAGGTTCACATAATGAATTACTGAATGGTGACGGTATTTATGCCAAGCTATGGGCGCATCAATCAGGTGGTTTTATTAAATAAATAAAAAACTCCGCGTTTCGGCGGAGTTTTTTATATTTGATATTTTACTTTTCTGATTCAGTATCTGGTTTTTCAGACTCAGACTTTCCTTCTTCTGCAGTCTCTTCGCCATTCTCGGCTGGGACTTCCTCGGCTTCCTCTTCCTCAGCTTCACCACCACTGGCTTCATTGGCAGCCTGCAATGCGCTTGGTTCGTAAACGTTAGCGATTACAAGTTCCATATCTTGATCGATATCTGCAAATTCAACTCCCTCAGGTAGTTTAATGTCACTTACGAATATCTTGTCTTCGGCTGTAGCTAGATTTATAATTGAAATCTCTAAAGATTCTGGTAGATCAGCTGGTTTTGCCTTGACCTCGACATGCTCAATCGCTTGAAGTATCACAAGTCCTGCTCGTTCAGCTTCACTTTCACCTTGTCCAACTAGAATAATTGGCACTTCAGTTGTGATGATGTCATTTTGCTTAATTGTATGGAAAGCAACATGCCTCAAGACATGCTTTACTGGATCCATATCAATACTTTTTATAATAGCTAGCTTCTTTTTGCCGTCAAAAGTTAAGTTAATCGGCGTGTGCTTACCTGCCGCATGCACCACCTTAGATGTTTCTACCTGTGGTGATTGCGTCATGATTGGCTGCTCTTGGCCACCATATATAACACTCGGTGTAAAGCCACTGTCGCGTAATTTGGCTAATTTCTTGCCTTCTGCTGTTCTTTCGTCTAATTTCAATGAAATATAATTCACCTCTTTTTGTCCTATCTCAGTCGTTAAATAGTAACTGCTATATTTAGTATAACATTCGTAGCTCCACCGTGCTAAAATATTTAGATATGATACCTGGATTTGACCTCATTCATTTTTTCCAAACAGCAGGGCCAATAGCCGCAGTTATTGTTGTAGCTTTAATTATATTTGCCGAGAGTGGTTTATTAATTGGATTCTTTTTACCAGGTGACAGTATCCTTTTCACACTAGGATTCCTGATGCAAAGCATGGGCGGGGGCTTGAATATCAATGTAATAGTTTTTATTCTTTTCTTGGCTGCAGTACTTGGAGACAATATAGGATACTTAACTGGTAGTAAGATTGGCCCACATCTTTTCAATCGACCAAACTCTTTATTGTTCCGTCAAGAAAATATTCAAAAAGCACAGGACTTCTACGACGAGCACGGCAAAAAAACAATAATTATTGCCAGGTTTATTCCGATAGTCAGAACTTTTGTTCCAATTATTGCCGGTGTTGGAAAAATGGAATACAAAACCTTCATGATATTTAATATGATAGGTGGAGCACTTTGGACAGCCAGTGTCGCCTATCTGGGATATTTCCTAGGGGCATGGCTGACAAAGATGGGTATTGCGGTTGATACGGTATTATTACCTATCGTTCTGCTGATTCTATTTATTTCTGTTGCTCCAGCCCTATATCATTTGCTAAAAGACAAGAAACAAAGACTAGCTATTTGGAACGCCACACTACTCCAATTTAAAAAAATAATTAATTTCAAGAAATAATTTTTAAAAAGTGGCACTAACAATAATCGAATCACCAAAGATAAAAAGAAGCCTATCGCTTAGGCAAGGTATTGTAATTGCGATTATCAGCTTGATATTAGGAGTGGTGATATTCACTCTAGCCTATTTAGGCATGCGTGGAAATTCAGGCCTTGGCGTACTTAATCAACCACTTTTATCTTGGATAATTAATCATCGTGACTCATCAATTACAAATATTGCAAAGATTATTACATCAATAGCAAGTCCGCTCATTTTCGCCATTATAGTAGCGGGTGTTGCTGGTATTTGGGCATTTACCAAACGAGAGGCGTGGCGACCATTTCTTTTGGTCGCTTCAGTAGTTATCGCTGCAGCAACCTCAACTCTACTAAAAGCTATTACGATGGACGCGCGACCACCCCAAATAAACATGATACCAACATTTGAAACCGACTTCTCGTTCCCGTCAGGCCACACGATTAGCATGATAGTTTTTATGTTAGTTTTCGGATATTTAATTTATTCTAGAAACTACAACAAATTACGATTTTGGGGTTGGGCAATAGCCGCATTAATCGGCACGGGACTTATTGCAACAAGCCGATTGTATTTGGGATATCACTGGCTGACGGACGTAATCGCATCGATAGGACTAGGGTTTATTATTTTAGCTTTGATAATATTTGTTGATAGAATTTTTATCAGTCGTTCTGAAAAGTTAAATTAATTTTTTAAGATATTGACCAGTAAATGAATTCGCAACCTTTGAGACCTGTTCAGGCGTTCCTTCGGCGACAATCATACCACCACCCTGGCCACCTTCTGGTCCCATGTCGATAATATAATCGGCAGATTTGATAACATCCAGATTATGCTCAATTATTACCATGCTGTTCCCAGTCGAGACTAGTTTTTGCAAAATCACTAGCAGCCGTTTAACGTCGTCCGTATGCAATCCCGTGGTAGGTTCGTCTAGAATATACAACGTTTTACCAGTTGCACGTCTAGATAATTCAGTCGCAAGTTTAATACGCTGAGCTTCGCCACCACTAAACGTCGTAGCCGGTTGTCCAAGTTTTATATAACCAAGCCCAACTTCGACTAGAGTGTCTAATTTGCGAGCAATTGAAGGAATATTTTCGAAGAATTTGGCAGATTGTTCGACTGTCATATCTAGAATGTCGCTAATATTTGAACCCTTATATTTAATTTCGAGCGCCTCACGGTTGTATCTTTTGCCTTTACATACGTCACAAGTGACATATACATCAGGCAAGAAATGCATCTCAATTTTTATCACACCATCGCCATGACAGTTTTCGCACCGACCACCCTTAACATTAAAGCTAAATCGGCCCGATTTGTAACCTCGAATATTTGATTCTGGAGTTGACGCAAACAAATCTCGAATAGCCGTAAATACACCAGTATAGGTCGCTGGATTCGAGCGTGGAGTTCGGCCTATTGCCGATTGATCAATCACAATAACTTTATCGAGTAGATTGATGCCTTCTATGTTTTCGTGTGACCCAGAAACGACGTGCGATCGATGCAACCTGGCTGACAATTCCTTGGCCAATATATCATTAACTAAAGTTGATTTTCCGCTGCCGCTGACACCGCTGACGACTGTTAAGACATTTAACGGAAATGACACGTCAATATTTTTCAGATTATTCTCGCGGGCACCGCGTATTGTTAAAACTTGATCTTTAATTGTCTGTCGACGTTTTTTAGGGACATTAATTTTTTCTGCTCCGCTGAGATATCGACCAGTGATGCTATTCTTATTTAATGCAACTTCTGCAGGCGTTCCAGCTGCGACTACATTGCCACCAGCGATACCTGCACCAGGTCCAATATCCAATAGGTAGTCGGCATTTCGAATTGTATCGTCATCATGCTCGACAACGATTACGGTATTTCCTAAATCTCGTAAATGTTTTAGCGTCTCGATTAATCGGTGATTGTCACGTTGATGCAGACCTATCGATGGCTCATCAAGTACATACAAAACACCCTGCAAGCCAGAGCCAATTTGAGTAGCCAAACGAATACGTTGTGCTTCACCGCCTGATAAGGTGTTGGCAGCCCTGGCTAATTCCAGGTAATTTAAACCGACGTTGCTCATAAAGCTAAGTCTGGCGATAATTTCTTTGATTATTTGTGTAGCAATAAATAACTCTTGATCGTTTAATTTCAAAGTATTCTGGAATAGATCAAGTGCATTATCGATATCAAGATTACAAATATCCATAATATTCAGATCATGAATCGTAACCGCCAGTACAACTGGTTTTAAGCGTGCGCCCTTACAGGTATTGCATTGACGTTCGCGCATAAAACGCTCGATGTCTTTGCGCATAAATTCACTATCAGTTTCCTTGTGACGACGTTCAAGATTCGGAATGACGCCCTCAAAAGTTGATTCATACATACGTCCATTGCCTAATTGAACTTCGTATTTTTGATCGCCAGTTCCGTATAATACTTTATCGAGGTCTGCTTTTGATAATTTGCCAACTGGTGTTTGGATACTAAAATTATGAGCTTTGGCAACTTCAGCTAATTTTTTCATATACCAAGCATCGCTATTAACACGGTTATACGGACGTATTGCCCCCTCAGAAATAGTCAGATTTGGATTAAAAACCAAATCCGGGTCAACTTCCAGTCTATTACCAAGACCAGTACACACAGGACAAGCACCTTGCGGGGCATTAAAACTAAATAGCCGTGGCTCTAATTCGGGGATGTCTTCGTTTGGATGATCTAAACAAGCGTATCTTTGGCTATATGCAGTTATGGAATTATCGTCCGTGTTTATAACTTCAATAATTCCATCAGCTATCTCAAGCGCTTGCTCGACTGATTGAGTGACTCGTCCCAACATTTCTAATGACAAAACAATGCGATCAACAACAATCTCAATATCATGTTTGTATTGTTTGTTAAGTTCCGGAAACTCATCAAGCGCGTAGACGACGTTGTCGACCCTGGCACGCGCAAAACCCAGTCGGCTATATTGCTCTGGAATGTGAGCAAACTCACCTTTCTTATCCTTAATAATTGGCGCCAAAATCATTAATTTTGCGCCGTCAGGTAACTTCATAATTTCATCAATAATAGTTTCGGATGTACGACGAGTCACTGGTTTACCACAAATTGGGCAGTGCGGAATACCAATCCGCGCATACAATAATCGTAAGTAATCATAAATTTCAGTTACTGTAGCAACGGTACTACGAGGATTATGGCTAGTCGATTTTTGATCGATACTAATCGCTGGACTTAGTCCTGTAATTTGATCGACGTCAGGTTTCTCCATTAATCCCAAAAATTGTCGAGCATAACTAGATAGACTTTCGACATAACGTCGCTGACCTTCGGCATAAATAGTATCGAAAGCCAAGCTCGATTTTCCCGAACCTGAAAGACCCGTAATGACTACGAATTTATCTCGCGGAATCTCAACACTAATATTTTTTAGGTTGTGCTCTCGCGCTCCTATAACTTTAATCACCTCTGGCATAACCGGATAATTATACGCTAATTTGATGCTTTTTTCAAGTCCCCATAAAGCGTCTACTGTCAACTACTTCATCTCAACAGCACACTCTACGTGTGACTTCGTCAGCACGTGGCGTTCGGCTGCCTACCGGCACAGTCTGTTGAAATTGAAGTAGCCGACATTAGCCGTGATTTGCGCAAACTTAAATAATCGACTTTCTATAAATCAACTGGCACTATACTTTCAGCCCATAGTTGTAATTCTTTAAGTAAGAATTGCTTGTTTTCATCGTTAGTTGTTGACGAGATTTTTTGCAAAGAACTCATAAATGTCGGCAAGCTATTTGTTATTCTATCCGAACGCCACTTTTCCCATTCAATAGCCTCTTCTTCGGATAAACTTTTTGGAAAATTGCGCGCTTTATAGTGCAAGAGTAATGGGTCAAGTCGCTCGTCAACGAAGCTCGGATGGAAGTCGGCCAATTCGTTCTCTTTAGAGTTTCGCACTATCTCTACGCGTAATTTATCACCATCTGACACAAAGCCGTCATATAGTTGCGCCTCGGGGTCGATTGACCTTTTGAATTCTTCACGATTTTCATATAGTGAACGAATATTTTCAGCAAAACCAGGTGCCGATAATAATATCTTTTTGTGTTTATTGACTGTATCAATATCAAGTTTAATTTTTTTCCAACCATCACCCTGTTCCAGAACACTCAGTGGAGCGACTGCTGGTGCCCGATTATATTGCAATTCTTTAACGGGTAATTTGATGAAGTCATCGGCCTGACGTTCTTCCCAACTTGCATATAATTTCTTTGCGAGGTCTTTGGAATTCATTTCAATAAATGGTGTCGGATCATAACGCAGATCATAAACAATAACATTCCCATTTTTACCAGCAGTCAAAGGAAATGAAACCGTGGCTTTATTAAACTCTGCATCATAGCGTCCACTTACGTAAACAAATGGTTGTTTATAGTCTAGATTTACTAGTTTCTTAATCACATTCTTATCACGCATTTTCAATAAATAATCATAAAGCTGCGGTTGTTTTTCGCGAATAAGTTTAGTTACAGCAATTAACGCCTCGACATCACTAAGCGCATCGTGGGCTTTGAAATGATCAAGCCCATTCACCTTGCTCATAAGTTCCAATCGATTCGTTGCAACGCCCTTTTCATCGACGGGCCATGTAATTCCTTCGGGGCGAAGTGCCCTAGTCATGCGGACAACGTCCAGTAAATCCCAACGTGAACGACCATCTTTCCAACTCCATTCATATGGATCAAAAAAATTTCGCCAAAATAGGTGGCGAATAAATTCATCGTCAAAACGAATGTTATTAAACCCTACTGCAATCGTGTCAGGCGTAAATATGTCATTTACTAACATTTTGGCAAATTCAGCCTCCGAATAACCTTCGTCTTGGGTTTGCTGGGGAGTAATGCCGGTCACCATCACCGCTTCGGGACTAGGCAAAGTATCATCATTTAGTTTAACGAGAATATTGACAGGCTCACCAATCTGGTTATGCTCCATGTCGGTTCGAATACCCGCAAACTGCATCACGCGATCATTACGCGCACTCAAACCACTTGTCTCAAGATCATAGAAAAAAAACGTTTTTGTCATCAAATCAATTATACAACTAACGCGTCATTTATAGTTATGGCGCAGAGCGCATGACTATCGGTGTTAAGCTGCTTGTGATCAAACCGTTACCGAGCTCGCCATTAGTTCCACTGCCCCAGCAATAGAATTGGCCGTCAAGGCTTGTAGCACAGGCATGATTTTGTCCGACAGTAATGGACTGAAGAAGTTTGCCACTCATAACGCCAGAATTATTAACAGCGACTGGGACTGAACTACTCGTGGTTGAACCGTTGCCTAACTCACCATCTACACCGTATCCCCAACAATAAGCCTGACTATTAGATGCTATAGCACATGTGAAACCACCCAGGCTAGACATTAGACTTATCGTCTTGCTGCTAAGAACACCCGTGTTAGTTACTGCGACTGGGACTGAACTACTCGTGATTGAACCGTTGCCTAACTCACCATCTACACCGTATCCCCAACAATAAGCCTGACTATCAGATGCTATAGCACAGCTAGCACCACCAACGTCGATTGAATTTATCGTCTTGCCGCTAAGAACACCTGATTTGATTACAGCGACCGGGACAGAACTGTCCGTGGTCGAACCGTTGCCCAATCCGCCAGTAGCGTTGTAACCCCAGCAGTAGACTTGATTGTCTGAGGCAATAACACAAGTATTATTATAAGCAGCAATTGCTTTAATAGTCTTGCCACTAAGAACACCTGTGTTAGTTACTGCGACTGGGACTGAGTTGCTCGTGGCCGAACCGTTACCGAGCTCGCCACGATTTCCCCAGCCCCAGCAATAGGCCTGATTATCGGATGCTATAGCACAAGTAAAATTCCATCCCACCGCGATTGATTTAATACTTTTGCCACTCAAAACTCCACTTGTATTGACGGCAACAGGTACTAAGCTTCGAGTAGTCGTGCTATTTCCAAGTTGCCCCCAGTCATTTGGGCCCCAACAATATACTTGATTATCAGATGCTATAGCACAAGTATGATTGGGTCCGGCCGCGATTGATTTAATACTTTTGCCACTCAAAACTCCACTTGTATTGACGGCAACAGGTACTAAGCTGCCTACAGTCGAATTATTGCCTAGTTTTCCATTACTATTATCGCCCCAGCAATAGGCCTGATTATCCAATGCCACAGCACAAGTGTAGCCATTACCAGCTGAGAGCTGCGTCCATTTGTTAATAGTGCCAGAGTCAGCAATTGCCGCTGAGGATGGGCCAAGTGTACTGCATATACCAACTGAGGATTCTTTAGTAAAAGAATTATATATTGAGTTCTTTGTACTGCTTGGGTTATATCCTCTTATGCAATAATCAGTGCCGTTAGTTACGACATCTATAACATTTCCGTTACTGGGAGTGAACCCTAGCGTTGCATCAGCTCCACTACCTGAATAATACGCCTTGCCGGCCAAGCCATTTTTTAAACTAAAATTTGTCTGTAAGGCATCCATAGTATCAATATCAGATAAAACACTGGCATCACGTGCTTTGGCCTGAATGCCGTTATAAGAAACAATTGTTATGGCTGCCAAGATTCCAATAATCACGACCACAACAATTAGTTCTATAATCGTGAAACCCTTGCGATTTTGTTTTTTTGTACTATTCATATTAGTTATTGCTTCACTTTCCATAATGATTCAATTTATGAGTTTAGTATAAGCTTAATGGCACTAAAATGGCAATAAAAAAGACTACTGTTCCAAGAATGGGAATTCGCTGTCACTGATACGGATGATACTATTACCTTCGGCGCCGCGGCGACGCAGTTCGTGTGATATGCCAAGTTTTTTCATAATATCACGCAAGCGGTTAACGCCTTCGTAGTTACTAAAATCGGTTCGACGAGCAAATTTCTCGACTTTTTCACCAGTTACTTCAAAGTAGATAATGTCATTTTCTTTATCTTCGATTCGTTCAACATTCCATGATTCCGCAATTTTAGCCTTTCCTAGTGATATAGTTTCTATCTCTTCGCTGTTATCATCTATTATTTCCTCAACTTTACGAGATTCAACAACTTTTTTACGAAGCGCACGCAGTACTTCAGTTAAGCCTTTATGCGCAACAGATGAAATTGCATAAACTGAAGTTTTGCCAGCAACGGCTTTTACGGCGTCGATTTGCATCTGGATTATATCTTCATCCAGGCCCTCAACTTTAGTAAGCGCAATAATCTCTGGTCGATCGTTCAAATCTAGATTGTAATTAGCTAGTTCTGCTCGAATAGTCTTGTATGCCCCAGCAATATCATCCGTATAGGCGTCTATCAGGTGCAATAGCACCGCCGTACGCTCAACGTGGCGTAAGAACGCATCTCCCAAACCCTTGCCCTCACTGGCGCCCTCAATCAGTCCAGGGATATCCGCAATCAGCAAACTCGTATCATCGACATCGGCTACGCCTAAATTAGGAGTAAGTGTTGTAAAGGCGTAATCAGCGATTTCAGGACGAGCATTGCTAACAACCGACAAAAATGTTGATTTACCGCTATTAGGAAAACCGACTAGACCAATATCGGCAAGCAATTTCAATTCAAGTTCAGCCTCGAAGGTATCGCCTTGTTCGCCTTTTTCGGCGATACGAGGAGTTTGACGAACCGAAGATTTAAAATGAGCGTTACCAAAACCACCGTCACCACCCTTAGCAATAACCAGTTCCTGACCATCTTCAATTAGATCAGCGATAATTTCACCATTTTTACGCACTATTGTGCCCATTGGAACCTTTACGACTAGTGACTCGCCCGCTGCGCCATGTCGATCACGTTTGGTGCCATTTCCGCCTAGTTTAGCTTTTAGCTCTGGTTTGAATCTAAAATCTATTAAAGTATTGAGGCCGCTAACCGCCATAAAGATGACATCGCCACCTCGACCTCCGTTACCACCGTCGGGGCCGCCTTTTTCAACATAAATTTCATGCCGAAAACTAACGGCACCGTCGCCGCCTTTTCCTGCGCTAATAAATACTTTGGCGGTATCGACAAACATATACCCTTAATATAACATAATCGCCTCTGAATTAACAGAGGCGATTAATGGCTGATTTCGGTTTTTAGTGAATAAACAAGTATTGGCCGATATTTCCCTCAGGAATAATTCGACCAGAGACGATATTGGTCCCGCCACCGTAAACATACGCATTCATCTCGCTGATGCTCAGGTCGCCATTCGGTAATATGGATTCAACAATAGCTA
>Ga0209124_10001281_pt1 | contig 10239 bp, 7 predicted proteins | sample BarGraIncu01122A_FD_184502 | JGI IMG/M metagenome (GOLD analysis project Ga0209124, IMG submission 184502) | Arctic peat soil microbial communities from Barrow, Alaska - Barrow Graham LP Incubations 011-22A (SPAdes) (version 2) | ecosystem: Environmental > Terrestrial > Soil > Wetlands > Peat...
TCATGGCGCTCTCCAGTCGCTCTAGAAACTGCACCTGCGCCGGAACGAGCTTTTCGAGAGCCTGCGCGATCGATAGCCAGGCGGCCCGGTCGATCTCGGGAAACTCCTGAATCCGCCCCGAGCCTCGCGGCCATTCCATCTCGAAACTGTTGCTGCGAATGCTCTCCGCGTCGAGGTCGCCGCGAGCGGCGAAGACGATGACCTTCTTTCCACTCGCCTGTCTGACCTCGCCGAGCTCGAGATAGGGCTCCTGCGGCGGCGGCGAGCCAAGCTCCTCTTCGAACTCCCGTTTGGCGACCTCGAGAGTGTTCTCTCCCACCTTCGTCTCGCCTTTCGGGATCGACCAGGCGCCCGCGTCCTTCCGTTCCCAGAAGGGGCCGCCCATGTGCCCGATCAGTACCTCGAGCCCGGTCTCGCCGTTGCGGTAGAGCAGGATTCCGGCGCTCGTCTTCATTCTTCTGACGGTAGCCGAGTTGGACTCCCGTGTCGCGGCGAGGCAACGCGGGAGTCCAGCACACAGACTAGCTCGGGAGAAAGACCTTCTCCCAGCCTGGCCGTGCGGGCGCCTTTTCGCTGTCGAGCAGGCCCTGCCACTCCTTGTCGGCCAGGCGCTGTCCAGGCGGATTGAGGAACTCGTAGTAGGAGTAGACGCCGCCTGCGGCCAGCTGGAAGTTGCCCTGATCGTCGGGGACGAGCACGTAGATGCGATCGATCCGTCCCGTCCCGAGCTCGAGCACGCCCTTCGGGCTCGAGCCGATGTCGGCGACCAGAGCCTCGTCGTCGGCGGCGGTGGGCGAGGCGTATTTGGACACGTCGGCCGTGCGCCACCAGATCGCCTCCATCTCGCCGCCGATGTAGCGGAGCCGGTCGTTGTCGTCGCTCGAGATCGGCTTCCCGGCCAGCTCGTCCGTGGCGATGCGCTTGAAGAAGACGAGCATGTCCAGTTCGCTGGAGAGCAGATTGCGAGCCGACTTGGTGAGCAGGTTGCGCTCGGCCAGTCCAGTTCGCATCAGCTTGACGGCCTCGATCAGGCGGGCGTAGGCGACAGGATCGGGCTCGACCCAGTTACGCGGCGCCGGCTTGAAGATGTTCTCGCCGCCGCCTTCCGCGATCAGCTGTTTGGAGAAGAGGATGGTGTCGTGCTTGAGCTCGGTGTAGGAGCCGAAGCCGGATTGCAGCGCCTTCCCCGCCCAGGCGCCTGAGCGCATGAAGTCCGGGTAAGCCGTGCCGTGCGTGGCGAACGTCGGCTCGAGCGCGTAGAGCCAGGCGTCGTAAACCGTCGAGCCCCAGTCCTTGGCCGGGCGGCCGGCTACCGCCTTCTGCACCTTCTTCAGCTGGCTCGAGTAGTGAGCGTAGGCGGTCGCGCCGCTTTTCTCGAGCAGCTGCCGGGCGTAGCCGGAGCCGAAGCTCGCGGCAAGGTCGAGCGCCGACGGGGTCAGGCGCGGCTTGTCGGGAGTACCGACGTTCGGGTAGACGAGCTGGTCGAGCAGGTAGGAGTCGAGCACGAAGCGCGTCCCCATCAGACGGATCGAGGCGCGCTCGGGATTGATCTTCACCGGCCGCTCCGAGACCAAGGCCCTGACGATCCCGTCCACCGCCGCGTCGTTGGCGACGGCCTTGGCGCTGTCGAGCCCACCGGCGGGAAGGATCTTGGCCGCCGCCTCGACCTCGAGCGGCGTGTAGTCGTCGGAGGTGCCGACAAGGAAGGCAGTCGGCTCGTAGATATCACGCCAGAGCGCGACGAGGTTAGAGTCTCGATCGAGCACGCGCGAGGCGAGGATCCCGATCCGGGCAGGCTCCAAGCTCGGGCACTTGTAGCTGCCGGGGATACAGAAGGAGAGTTGGCCTAGGACCGACATGCCGACGAAGAAGCGCGTCAGCTGCGGCGTGCGGGTGTAGTGACCACGCGGTGTGAATAGCGAGTAGTCGACGTTGCTGCCGATGATCGGGGAGCTCTCGTCCGCAGCCGAGTGCGCGTCGATCAACGCCTTCTCCTTCTTGGCCAGCGGTCCTAGTTTCTCTACCGGCAGCAGTCCGAGCTCGGCGGCGGCGACCTGGTAGAGCTGCTCGACGCGCGAGGCCGCGTCCTCGAGCGCGGTGCCTCTCAATTCGGCCGTCTGCGTCTGAGCGGCCTTGAGCGCTCCCGAGACGAGCTGCTCGAGCTTGGGCAGCAGCACCTGCTGCTCGACGCTACGCAGCAGCTTGTCGAAGGCGAGGTGCCACTCGTGATAGGCGACGTCGGTGGTCACGAACACCGGCCAGCCCTGATAGTCATTGCCCTCGTAGGCGTACTGGAAGAGCTTGAAGTCGGCCGGGACGATGACGAAGCCGTTCTTCTCCAGCGCCGCGGTCACGCCCGCCTTTCCGAGCTCGCTTTCGAGTGCCTTGACGACCTTGACGTTCGCCAGCGAGCTCGGTGTCGTCGGCCCCGCGTAGGCCGGCGAGTTGGTGTCGAGAAGTGGCACCGGATTGAATGCGGCGAAGCTCACGAGCGAGCTCGGAAGCGCGAATGCGACCGGCTTGGTCTTCGGCTGGGTGCTCGTCGTGGTAACAGGCGCCGTGGTCGCGGCCTTCTTCGCCTTGGAACCGCAGCCGATCGAAACGGCGGCGATAACGCACAGCAGCGCAACGCAGACGAGCGCGTGCTTTGACCGGGTCATCGTGAGCTCCTTTCGAGGATGAGTGGATCGAGCCGGCCGTCGCCGTCGACGTCGGCGCAGGCGGGCTTGCCGGATCCGGGGAGGTCGGATTGCGGAGTGAAGCCGAAGCCGCTCCAGCGCCAGGTGCCGGTGCCGACGGTCGAGGGGCTGTTGAGAGTCGAGTAGGCGAGCGCGAGCGCGCCGTCGCAGACCGCAAGTCGCGCGATGGGACGAAGCAGAGTGCCCGCCACCCAGAGCGGGCGCAGGTCTCGTGGCCGGTAGAGACCGACGTGGGCGGTGAGGTTGTGGCGGTCGAGGAGCAAGCGGCGCGGCACGAGTACATTCACGTTAGTACGTCGGAACGGCCGCCGGAAGGCGACGACCAGTTGGCGGTCGCCGGTGCCCTCGGCGTCACCGATCGCCGCGCTGGACACCTTCCCCTTGAAATGGGCCAAGTTACGCGGGCGCACGACCTTAGCGGGCCGGACGGGGTGGGCCAGCGTCCACCAGCCGCCTTCGAGCGCCACCGCGTCCGAGCGGGGCGTCTTCCAGGCGAGGAAGCTCGCGGGCGCCGCGGCGACGGTACGGCCGACCCGGTAAGCGCGTACGCCGTCGGAGCCGGCCAGCACCTCGAGTAGCGCTCCGTTGCGCGTGCCGGGAATGTGCTGGTCGAAGATCAGGTTGCCCAGACTCGTTGCAACGACCGCCCGGCGCCGGCCCTGCTCGGGCCTGACCAGGCGAACGGGCTGAACGACGTGTGGCCCGGCCGCCCAGACGATGTCGGCGCCCCAGGAGGCGAGCGAGCGGCCCAGGCGCATCAGGTAAGGATCGCTCTCGGGGGCGTAGGGAGCGCCGCCGTGCAGGGCGACGACGACGATGTCGGCGCGCAAGCGGGCGTCTTTCACCGCTTCGCGCGCGAGCTTCGCGTCCCACCCGGCGACGCCCGCTCTGCCGCTTTTCGGCTGTGGCCCCTCCATCGTCGTGTCGAAGGCAAGAAGAGCTACGCGCAGGCCGCCGGCCGAGACGATTCTGGCCGCGAGCGCCTGTTCGCGCGAGGTGCCCGCGCCCACTACCGCGATCTTCGCCGCCCGTAGCGCCCGCATCGTGTCGCTCACCGTCTCGGGCCCGGCGTCGCCGGCGTGGTTGTTGGCGATCGTGACGGCGTCGAAGCCGGCCAATCCAAGCAGCCGGGCGAAGGACGGCTTCGCCTCGAGGGCGTCGGGCCCGGAGACGTGCGCCCGCTTGGTCAACGGCGACTCGAGATTGGCCATGGCGAGATCGGCCGAGGAAACCTCGAAACGGATGCCGGCGAAGAGCTCGTTCGGGCTCGACTCGGCGACCGGCGCCACCCCGCGCCCGAGCATCACGTCGCCGGCGAAGAGCAGGCGGACGGCCTTCTTACTGCTCGCCGCTCGCGTCCTCTCGCCGCCTGTCTGAGCGCACGCGCTCAGCAACGCTGTCCCCAGAGCAACGAGCACTAGACCCGCCCACGCGCCTCGAGCGACCCGACCGGAGGGCCTGGCCCGACCTCCACTCGGGGCGGCGAGACGCACGCTTCGACTCTAACAGCGCTCGAATCGAGCGCCCGGTGCGCACGCGAACGCACCAGCGCACGTCGGGCCACCGTCCGCGATTGGATGTTGTCGTTGATCTGTTCTCGCTCGGTTCCCCAGTCGGGTACCGGCGCGGTTCTACGACCGCGACCCGTCCAGCGAGGACAGGTCGAAAAGAGACATCTTGATCTGAGCGGAAACACGTTCTAGGATCTCAGCGTTCCAGTCGGATCAAGCGCAGGGCATTCAAGCTTCGTGTGCGAAAGGGAAGCGCCCGATCGCGGCACGAAATGACTCAAAGAGAGCGGCGCGCGCACGCGAGCCGCCGTGAATACGGACATACCGGTACGACGCATTACGCGCCGATTGTGTTCGTCTGCAAGTTTCCGGCCCTCGCCTCCGATTCGGCACGACCAATGACCGTGTCAAGCGAAAGAGGGGATGAACTATGCACATCTCGAAACGGATTGCGCTCGTCCTAGTCGGAGTCTTCTGTACCGCGCTATTCCTAGCCGTGACGACGACCGTGAGCGCGGCAACGGTTGGTAGAGACGCGGCTTACAAGGCGGCGACGGATACCGACCCGCACCTACCGCTGACTCCGTATCAACAACAGATGCTGGCGCTTAAGAAACAAGCGGTCGCGAATGTCCTTTCGGGGACGGCGAGCGCTGCGACGGTAAGCGCTAGCTTGAACGCCGCTGGCAGCACCGTGACGCCGAGTGCGGTGATAGGAGGAAGCGCCTCAGCATCAGCCTCTGCCTCTTTGACTGCAGACCAGAACTCGCAGAAAACATCGTACTGGTGCGGGCCGGCTTCGACGAACGAGGCTCTCGGTCAGATGGGAAAATGGTTCACACAAGCGCAGCTGGCGCAGGAGCTGGGTACGACGACCGCTGGGACCGCCTGGTCGGGCGGGCCCACGAAGACCGGCTTTCCTGTTCCCGATGTAATGAACGCCCACCAATCGAGGAACTACTACATTCCCAACGCGGTTTCTGGCTCGCCCAGTTCTACAGAGGTGAGCAACTACAAGACCTATCTCGTGTCCAACGTCTCGGCGGTCAGTGCGCCGCTTATCGGCGATGCCTGGGAGGTCTCAGGTGGCGCGTATCACCTAGCAGGCCATCCCCAGAATCGCCCGATCTTCCACTGGTTCGACATTCGCGGTTACACGAATAATGGCGCTAGCACGATGTACGAAGACTCGGTGCATGGCGTTTCTACGAGCATCATCTCGTGGGCAGATAACGTGCCGGCCTACACGACTATGTCCAGCAACGCAATCGTTACGATCGTTGGCGGTCGTGGCTACGTCTGGTGATCTAAAAGGTAAGAGCTACCGCGGCGGGCGTTGGCCCGCCGCGGTGCTCGTGCTCGTCTGTCTCGTAGCCGCGAGCTGCCAGTCCGGGTCGTCGCCCGCACCTGGAAGCACGCGCGCCTCGCAAACAGAGTCTGCCGGCGCGAGGAAGATGTGGTGCAAGGCAAAGCCCGATTCGGCCTGGAAGAAGGTGCTCGGCGGCGGTCTGGTAGCGCTCTCGCGCCGGGCCTCCGTGGTACCGCTGGCGCTTGCAAACGACAAGCGCTCTTTCTTTGCCGAGATCTACACGAAGGCCTACTCAGGGATAGTCAGGATCGATGCGACCAGCAGTCGGTACTCCAAGATCAAGCGCTTCCCCGACCCCGTCAACGATCAGGTGAGTGGCAGCTTCGATGGACGCTGGTTAGTTTGGGCCGAGTACCACTCGCTCTATAACACGGGCGACTTCACAGTCTGGTCGTGGGACTTGCGTACGGGTCGGCTTCGGAAGATCGGCGCGGCGACTCGCTCGCCCGGCGGGGATTTCTGGCCCAGCTCGTTGCAGGCACCGGTCGCGCTCGGCGGCTACGCGACCTGGGAGCAGGGTTCAGGGCCGAACAACCTTGGCGACATACACGTCGTCAATCTCAGAACCGGCCGCGATCGAGTTGTTCGTCGCGGCCACGTCGGCGGGTCGTTCCTGGTCAACGGTCCGTTGGTCGTCTGGCCCGAGTCGATGAAGCCCGGCGCGCTGACCGTGATGAGAACTATCAGCGCCAGGACTGGCCGGGCGGTTGCCACCCCGCCGGCGTTGCGGAACCTACGCGGAGGCTTGGTCCCTGTCACCGACGGAAAGGCGTTGGCCTATATCACCGACGCCTGGGGATCGCTCTGGTGGTCGCCGTCGCTCGAGGCCACACCGCGACGTGTCTTGAGAAGTCGGATTGGATACCCAATTGATAATTCCGTGCAAGTGACCGGTCACTTCGTCTTCTTCGGAATCCAACCAGTGAGCTACTTCGCTAACGCAGCCAGTGGTCGGTTTATCAAGATCAACCAGGGTGGCTGGGCGCGCGTCGACGCAAAGGCTTTCGTCCTACTGAAGCCCTCGAAGAAGAAAGCTCTCCACGGAATCTCCGACGTCGTCTTCCTACCGCTGAAGTCGCTGCCGCCGATTCCGCCCTGCCGATAGCGGCTAGATCTACGCCGTCTCGAGCTCGGTCAGGCCGCGTTCTTCGATCTCGGTCTCGCGCATCTTGTACTTCTGGATCTTGCCGCTGATGGTCATCGGGAAGCTGTCCACGAAGCGGACGTAGCGCGGGACTTTGTAGCGCGCGACCTGGCCGCGGCAGAAGTCCTTGACGCCCTTCTCGTTGAGCTCAGTGCCCTCGCGCCGGATGACCCAGGCGCACACGGCTTCGCCGAACTTCGGATCCGGGATTCCGATCACCTGCACGTCCACGATCGCCGGGTGCGAGTAGAGGAACTCCTCGATCTCACGCGGATAGATGTTCTCGCCGCCGTGGATGATCATGTCCTTGATGCGGCCGACGATGTTCAGGTAGCCGTCGTCGTCCATCGTCGCCAGGTCGCCGGTGTGCATCCAGCGCGCCTGGTCGATTACGTCGCGGGTCGCCTCCTCGTCTTCCCAGTAGCCGAGCATGACGCAGTAGCCGCGCGTGCACAGCTCGCCCGTCTCGCCGCGGCGGATGGTGCGCCCGCTCTCCGGATCGACGATCTTCACCTCGACGTGAGGATGCACCGGGCCCACGGTAGTAACGCGCTTATCGAGCGGATCGTCGAGGCGCGTCTGGGTCGAGACCGGCGAGGTCTCGGTCATGCCGTAACAGATCGTCACCTCGCTCATGTGCATGTCGCTCTGCACCCGCTTCATCGTGTCGATCGGGCAGGGCGAGCCGGCCATGATTCCGGTGCGGAGGCTGGAGAAATCGGTCTGCTCGAACTCGGGCGAGGCGAGCTCGGTGATGAACATCGTCGGCACGCCATAGAGCGCCGTGCAACGTTCCGCCGCGACCGTCTCCAGCACTTCCTTCGAGATGAAGCCCTCGCCGGGGATGACGATGCAGGCGCCGTGCGTGACGATGGCCATGTTGCCCAGCACCATCCCGAAGCAGTGGTAGAAAGGCACCGGCAGGCAGACGCGATCGGCCGGTGTGTAGGCGAGCGTCTCGCCGATGAAGAAGCCGTTGTTCAGGATGTTGTGGTGTGAGAGCGTGGCGCCCTTGGGGAAGCCGGTCGTGCCCGAGGTGTACTGGATGTTGATCGCCTCGTCGAAGTCGAGCTCGGCCTCGCGCTCGGCGAGCGTCTCGGCCGAGACCTCGTCGGCGCGCGCCAGCATCGCCTCCCAGCCCTCGCCCAGCACGACCGAGCGGGTCAGGGCGGGCGCCTCGGCGGCCTTGAGCAGCGCCCGGTAGTCGGCGTTCCTGTAGCCGGACGCCAGGATCAACATGGTGCAGCCCGACTGGCGCAGCACGAACTCCAGCTCGTGCGCCCGGTACGACGGATTGATGTTGACCAGGATCGCCCCGACGCGCGCCGTGGCGAACTGTATGACCACCCACTCGGCCACGTTAGGCGCCCAGATACCGACTCGGTCACCCTTCTGTACTCCCTCGGCGATGAGAGCGCGGGCGCAGCGCTCGACCTGCTCGTCCATCTGCGCGTAGGTCCAGCGGATTCCCTGGTGCCTGGAGACGAGCGCCGGACGGTCGCCGTGAGCGGCGACGGTGCTCGCCCACATCTGTCCGATCGTCTCGGCGCGGAGCGGGACGTCCGATAGCCCTTGTGAGTATGCGAGCGCCTTCTCGGCCATGCCTGGCGCCGAGTATCTCCCACCCGATCGCCTCACGCAACCTGGACGCTGTCGCGGCATCAGTCGACGATCTCGATGCCCGCGGCCAGCGCCAGTACATCGGCCGCCTGTACCACATCGGGCCAGGGCATCCTCACGCCGCGCAGACGCTCGGGGTTACCGATCTCGGCGAGCTTGCAGCCGCGGAGCTCGCTTTCGACGAAGGTCGCTCCCGCCAGACCGACTCCGCTGAGGTCGCAATCGTTGAAGACAACCGAGGTCAGGCCGGCCGCGTAGAAGTCGGCCTCTTCCAGCCGGCAGCTCTCGAAGCGGACACGCAGGAGCCTGGCGAAGCGGAAACGAGCGAGATCGATACGGCAGTCGGCGAAGACGACGTCCTCGACGAGCGCGTTGCCCAGCGTCGCCCCGGTGAGCCGCACGCCGCGAAACTCGGCGCGCGTCAGCGCCAGCGAGTCGGCGGCAAGGTTTGCCCAGCTGCCGGCGGCGACCGCGACATCGCGCAGGGTCGCTCCCTGCAATCTCGCGCCCGCCAGCTCCACTCGCTCGAGGCGGCTCTCGACCAGCCTTAGCCCCGTCGCATCCCGATCGGTCAGGTCGAGACCGCTCAGCAGCCTTCCCTCCAGCTCGAGCTTGCGCAGCTCGTCCGGAACCTCGTCCAGGCGGGCAAGCTCGGTGGGCAGATCCGGAGGCGCGGGAGATGAAGGCGCTCGTGACATCGATAGCGGGAGTCTCGCAAGTAACCGCGCTCGGCGGTCTTGCGCTGCGCCGATCCGCGCCTACCGGCTTCCCGTGATCAGCAGCGCCTGCTTGATGGTTGCGCGATCACCGACCGCGTCGAGCAGACACTCGGCCACATCGGCTCTGTTGACGTGGTTCTTGCCCGTCACGATCTCATCCGGGCCGACGAGGCGGTAGCCGGCCTTGGGCTTGTTCTTGAGCAGGGTCGCGTAGACGATTGTCCATTCCAGCCTGGAGCCTTCGAGCAGCCTCACACCGGTCAGGTCGTCCTTGGCGACTCCACGCGCCAGGCGCGGGAACAACCTCATCGCCCCGCTCGGCTTGAAATTCGGCGTGGCGATGAAGGTGGACATGAGCACGACTCGCCTGACGCCGCGTTTCTGCATCGCCGCCACGAGCACCGCGGTGGTCGTGGCGATCAGCTTGCGCTCGACGCCGCCGATGGTGTTGATGACGGCGTCCTGGCCCTTCAGCGCCGCGAGCAGGCTGTCGACGTCGCGGGCGTCACCGTTCGCGACGCTGAGCTGCTCGTCGGTCAGCTGCAGCTTGGACGGGTCGCGGACGAAGGCGGTGACCGTGTGCCCGGCCGCGAGCGCCTGCTCCACTACCAGACGGCCGGTCCTTCCATTTGCGCCAAGAACGAGAAGCTTCACGTCGATTCTCTCCTAGGGGGTGCTTGCTTCTCGCATCTTTCCAGGTCCAACTCGAGTCGCCCACGCCGCGGTCGCCTGAATGTAGCTTTCACGGGCATGGAACTCTCGACAGGCGCGGAGCTACGGGTCTCGGGCGGCGGCGGGCCACTCAGCGTCGTCTGCATGAACGGCGGTCAGCGCACCGAGGTGGAAGGCACCTGGAGCGCCACGATCGAATGGCTGTTGGACAGGCTTCGTCCGCGCTTTCCCGAGGTTCGCTTCGCCGAGCTTCGCTACCGCATCAAATCCTGGCGCCGCTTCGACGAGTGCGCCCGGGACGCCCGCGCCGCGATCGAGGCGGCCGGCGGTAAGCGAACGCTCCTGCTCGGCTTTTCGATGGGCGGCGGCGTCGCCATCGCGGTCGCCGCCGAGCCCTCGGTCGAGACGGTGGTAGGGCTGGCGCCCTGGATTCCGCCGCGGCTGCCTCTCGAGGGGCTGCGCGGACGCCGCTTCTCGGTCATTCACGGCTCGCTCGATCGCGCGC